>ERZ832317.500-NODE-500-length-56700-cov-6.642140_pt1 | contig 56700 bp, 39 predicted proteins | sample MGYA00519695_ERZ832317 | MGnify/ENA primary metagenome ERZ832317 (study PRJEB31850, sample SAMEA3708726) | human gut metagenome | biome: human gut; feature: human-associated habitat; material: faeces | place: China | collected 2014 ...
AGTCTGGGCCGTGTCTCAGTCCCAATGTGGCCGTTCAACCTCTCAGTCCGGCTACTGATCGTCGACTTGGTGAGCCGTTACCTCACCAACTATCTAATCAGACGCGAGGCCATCTCTGAGCGAAATACTTTGATAGCAAAATCATGCGGTTTCGCTATGTTATGCGGTATTACCATCCGTTTCCAGAAGCTATCCCACTCTCAAAGGCAGGTTCCTCACGTGTTACTCACCCGTCCGCCACTAAGAAAATAACCGAAATCATTTTCTCCGTTCGACTTGCATGTGTTAGGCGTGCCGCCAGCGTTCGTCCTGAGCCAGGATCAAACTCTTTAGTAAAGTTGTATATACACAGATAAATCTGTTTATATCGATCCTGTCAGTTACTCACTGACTTGTTTTGTGTTTTTTATCGTCTTCTCTGACGCTCTCTTGAATTTCAAGGGTCTTTTGTACTTGTAGTGCATTGTTCAATTTTCAAGATACCGTACTCAATATAACTTTTTGTCACTCGCACTTTCGTGCTGCAACTTTTATATTATATCATACTTTCGGACTTTTGTCAAGTGAACTTTTTGTGAATGTTTTTAACATTTCATGAAGTTCTGCTAGACTCTGTTCTCTTTGTTACATCTTCGAAATTCTCATTTCTCCGTTGCAACTTCTTTATTATATCACATCTCTTCGATTTTGTCAAGTAAATAAATTGTGAACTGAAATCTCTTTCTGTTCTTTTCAATCTATTCTCTTTCCTCAACATCCTCAACGAAATGCATACAATCTTTTCTCCGCTCCCTCACGTCTAAAGCTTTCGTTAAGTTTTCTTCCCTTTCGCTTCGCTGCACCCTGCTCCCTGCATCGGTGTTCCTCAGCTTTCCGCTTCCGGTTTACACACTCTTTCGAGTTCCTTAACGCCGCTTTTCCTCGTGCGACAGCTTTATTATTATATCACGATTTTTCCCGTTTGTCAAGCAGAGAATCTTCCATATTTTTAATCTTTTTTTGTAGAAATTGTATATTTTCCGCTTTTCTTCCCCGAATACCAAAAAATCGCCCCGATTTTCACCGGAGCGACTGCATCTTATCCGTTTAATTGCTCTTTTTCAAATTTCCGTTCTGATAGAAATCCGGAGCATTGTTATAGTCCTCATTATAAATGCGGAAAATCAATGCGTTCTGCGTGTTGTCGGTGTTTGATCCATAATAGATAATCAGACTGCCGTTGAAAGCCTCGCAATTTGGAATCAAGTAACCATGTTCGCTTGTCTGTTCACCACTGCCATTGTCGTACTGCTCAAAAAGTGCGTCCGCCAGTGCAGCTGCGGTATCGGCATCTTCTTCCGAAACGCCGATGATATATCTTGCCGCATAGAGTTCTCCGGTATCTCCGTTGATAGAAATATCGACATAGGCAGAATATGGCTTTTCATCCTGCGGTGCAATTCCAATTTCGTCAGGTGTTCCGGCATAATCGAACGAAGTAACACCATCTGCATAGAAATATAGAATATGATCCATGGTCTGTGCTTTTTTATTTTCGGTAAAATTCTGAACGTGTTCTTTTGAACCATATCCCAAATCTGCTGCATCTGCTGCGGACATTCCACACTGTAGCTTTGTAAAGTTTCCAGTATCTGTTCCCATTTTTCAAATCGTACTGCCCCAGCCATCTTTTGAATTTGCTCTTGTTGTTTCTACTGTTTCTTCTGTTTCTGCCTGTGTTTCTATGGATGTTTCAGTAGCTGTTTTCGACTCTTCTGTATCACGATTGCCGCACCCTACCAAACTACCAGCCAGCAAAACAACTGCTGTTGTATATGCAAATAATTTTTTCATGTATAATAGTCCCTTCTTATGATTTCAAAAACTGCGTTTATTTCTATCCAAACAAGACATTTCTTTTCTTATCAATAACCATCTCTTTCCAAAAGGATACACAAATCATTTGAAGTAACTGTTATCAATTGATAGATAAACAGAAAATTGTAGAAATTCAACAAGGACTTCTACGCAAAAACAGCCACGCTCGCTTTTACACCAACGTGACTGTTTCAAGAAATCTATTTTTTCTCTTACTTCTTATTCAGTTGATACAGATAATAACGAGCACCGCTTACATTTTCGCACAATTCCCCGAACGCATGCAAGACAATCATATTTAGATAGGCAAGCAGCGGCGAAATGAGCACATAAGCAACACCAATCGCAATTTCTTCTTCTTTGATGTTCAAATATCCCAAAATTTCCCCACAAACCAGAATCACTGCAAAAATAATTCTTGCCAGCACTTGCAACTTGAGTCCTGCATTCTCCGGAATTTTATCGCTGGAACTCACAATATTTTTTCCGGCGAGCGGAAGCGATTTCCCACAGTTTCCGCATTGCAGTGCATCATCTGGATTTAGAGCATCACAATATTGACAATGACGCATTTTTATTTCCTCCTTTCTCCCTTTCAGAAAACATACCTCCTGTTTTCTTTTTCTCATTATAACACATATGTATTCACTTGTCAACATATGTGCTCATGTTTTTTCTAAAAACCGTTTATCATAAAAGCAGAAAGGGGGTGGATATGCTTGTATCATGCCACATTAAACCCGAAAATTGTCGGACAAGTCATTGCAGCATTCAGAAAGAAAAAAGGCGTTTCTCAGGAAGTTTTAAGCGGTCTGGCTGACATCGGACGCACACATTTAAGTGCCATTGAACGAGGTGAGCGAAAACCGACACTGGAAACGCTCTACCGCATCTCTACTGCATTAAATGTTTCTATGAGCGACATTGTAAAAGAGATTGAACGGCAAATCGAAAATTAATTTCTCCCATCAGCAAAAACAGCCCCGGAATCACTCCGAGGCTGTTTTTTATCGGTAATTCTATTTCTATGATTATCCGCTTATTTCATCAGCTTTACCATAACGGCTTTCTGTGCGTGCAGACGGTTTTCTGCTTCTTCAAAGATTTCATCAGCGTGAGCTTCAAATACCTTTTCGGTGATCTCTTCTTCCCGATGTGCCGGCAGGCAGTGCAGTACCATTGCATCTGCATGAGCCTGTGCCATTACATCATCGTTAATCTGATAGCCATTGAAAGCAACCTTCCGCTTTTCTGCTTCGCCTTCCTGTCCCATAGATGCCCAAACGTCTGTAATCACAACGTCTGCATCCTTTGCAGCTTCCAGCGGCTGGTCTGTCAGTGTGAACTTGTCGCCATATGCCTTTGCAAATTCCAGAACCTGCGGGTCTGGGTGATAGCCTTCTGGGCAAGCAATCGAAACTTCCATGCCCACTTTCAGACCGCCAACAATCAGAGAATTTGCCATGTTGTTGCCGTCCCCAATAAAGCACATCTTCAAACCGTCAAACGTGCTCTTGCGTTCCCGAATGGTCATCAGGTCTGCGAGTACCTGGCACGGGTGGCTGAAATCGGTCAGTCCGTTGATAACCGGAATGCTGCCGTATTCTGCTAAGTCTTCCACTTCTTTCTGTTCAAATGTCCGAATCATGATGCCGTTCAGATACCGGGACAATACTCTTGCGGTATCCTGTACTGGTTCACCCCGTCCAATCTGCAAATCGCTTGCAGACAGGAACAGTGCATGACCACCCAGCTGATACATACCCGTTTCAAAAGAAACCCGTGTCCGAGTCGATGCCTTCTGGAAAATCAAGCCGATGGACTTGCCTTTCAGATATGGATGCGGAATGCTGTGCTTCAGTTCATACTTCAGCTGGTCAGCCAAATCCAGAATTTCCAGAATTTCTTCTCCGCTCAGGTCGAGCATCTTCAATAAATGTTTCATAACTTCATACGCTCCTTTTTTGATATTAAAAACTTACTTACTCAATACGTCTGCTAAGATGGCAACGCCACGATCCAATTCATCCTTGGAAATCGTCAGCGGCGGCAGCAACCGCACCCGATCTTTTGCCGTCAGCAGCAACAGACCCTGTTCCAATGCAGCATTCACGACATCAATCGCCTTTTTCTCTGCATCCAGCTGAATACCAACCATCAAGCCTAAGCCTGTAATTACCTGTACATGCGGCAGCTTTGCCAACTTTTCCCGGAGGTAAGCAGCTTTTTCCTGTACGCTTGCAAGGAAACCATCTGCGGTCAGTGTCTGCAAAACAGCCAGTCCACCTGCACAGCAAACCGGATTTCCGCCAAATGTAGAACCATGAGCGGACTTTCCCAGAACACCGGAACACTTTTCATTTGCCAGACAAGCCCCCATCGGCAGACCGCCAGCAATCCCCTTTGCCAGTGTCACGACATCGGCATGATGTCCGAACTGTTCGCCTGCCAGCAGTGTGCCGGTTCTGCCCATGCCCGTTTGTACTTCATCGGTCATCACCAGAATATCCCGCTTTGCACAACGGTCATAAATGGCATCGACAAAATCCTGTTCCAGTGCCATGACACCGCCTTCGCCCTGTACATATTCAATCAGAATCGCACAGACGGTATCATCCAGCTTTGCATCCAAATCGGCAATATCATTTGCAACGACATAATCAAAGCCTTCCAAGAACGGGAAGAAATAGTTGTGGAACACATCCTGTCCAGTTGCAGAGAGGGTTGCCATCGTTCTGCCGTGGAATGAATTCACCAGTGTCAAAATCTTATGCCGACCCTTTCCGTATTTATCAAAGCTATACTTTCTTGCCAGCTTGATGGCACATTCATTCGCTTCTGCACCGCTGTTGCAGAAAAACAAGTCGTGATATCCAGTTGCCTTGCAGAGTGCCTCTGCAAAATCTGCCTGTGCCTTTGTATAATACAGGTTGGAAGTATGCTGCAAGGTCTGTGCCTGCTTGCAAACGGCATTGACCCATGCTTCATTGCAGTAGCCCAAAGAATTCGTTCCGATGCCGCTGCCAAAGTCGATATACTGCTTTCCGGTTTCATCCTGACAGGATTCCTGCTTGCCCTGTTCCAATACAACTGGAAACCGGCCATATGTTCCCATAATATATTGATTTTGCTTTTCCTGTGTTGTCATGTCAAATTCCTCCTTTTTCTCCTGTTTCTATTTCCATCCACTGCAACGGCACGCAGACATTTTGTTTCGCTTTCCGATTTGAAAGAGAAACAAATACTGTTTTTCCGTCATCTCGCAGTGCTTGTATTTCCTGATAATCCGACGCTGTCACCGAATAGGACACTGTTACCGTCTGCCCTGGCGGAATACAAAGGTCGATATCATAATTATTCACACCAGCAGCGTTGATTTCCTCATAGAGCGAAACTGGCTGCAAAGAAAGATACATTTTGCTGTTATCCGGCTGCTCGCCCTCCATCACATAAATCTGCGGCAGGTATTTTTCCAGTGTATCGCCGACATTGTGCAGCGTCACCGTCAAATCATACAAAGAATCTGATTCTCCGGCATTCCCAGCAACGAACGTTGCCTGTTCGATCTGAAGAGAACCGCTGCCCTCGAACGATGATTTTTCTGCTGCCAGTCGTTCTGTCCAATCACAGACCCGAGATTCCAACAGAATCAACCCGCATAGAACCACCCACAGCCACACAAGCGGATGTTTTTTGATACTTGGGATGTGTTTCTGCACACACACATGTTTTTTCACTCGCATGCTCATACACCCATCCCTTCCGCATCTGCTGTATGGGTCACCGTCAGCGGTATTTCATAAACCTTCTGTACTGCTACAGCGTTCTGTGCATACCGATGGGAATCTTCGCTCTCTGTTCCGTCGAAAATACAAAGGTTCAGCTGTTCCAAATCCATTTCTTCCGGCAACAGGAACAACAAAATTCCCGTTCCGGCGTGTAGTTCCCAATCCACGCCCACATCCGACAATTCGCCCCAGACCGTATCACTACCTGTAACATCGCCCAACGACAAAGGGGTGATGTACTGATTCGTCTGTTCAAGTTTTAACGCTGCCCATGCAACGTCATCGATTCGCTGAATGCTGCTGTCCGGATTTTTTCCGCTGCTCGTATAGGAAACTGCCAGATATTCACCGGATCTTGGTGCAGTAATCAGCGTTTGCGGAAACAAATATGCCTGCTGAACGGTAAGCTGATAGGATTCAATGGAAATGGTCTGCTGCATTTCTATCGTTTCCACTGGATAGGAAACTGATTCAGAAGTCTGCTTCTGCCGCAGGTAAATCAGATTTTTTCCAATCCGATACCCGAAACTGCTCACCGTCAGCAGCAATCCAACCGTGAAAAGTACCGACAATTTTTTCAGCTTGCGTGATGGCTTTTTCGCAGGGGGCGGCGGTGTTGCCGATTCCTGTTGGTGTGCCGCCTGCTCTGTACTGTCCAGAATGACTTGTCCGCAAAACGGACAAATCCAACCGTGCTGTTCATAATCAAATTTCTTTCCGCAAGAAGGGCAGTGTTGTTTCATGGTGTCCTCGTTTCTTTGTTGCTATGTGTAGATGTTGGGGTTGATGATGGGTGCTCTTGGGGAAACCGACTGAATCCGGTTCGGCAAATACGCTTCGCTGTTTGCCTTTGTCGCAGTTCGCCAGTGGTTACGTCTTCCAACTGAGTTATCAGTCTTTCTTAGATTACAGCTTACTGGAAGTTTTTTGTTTTTAGAATGGCGAACTGCGATTTACTTGTTTCTCTTAGATTTCAATATTGCTTTTTGCAACCTTCGTTAAGGAGGGCAGCTTGCCCTCCTTAACAATCCACCTCGCCGAGCTGAGCCAGCTCGACCGCAATTCGCCTGCGGCGTTTTTAACGGAACTGTGTGCCGATGCCTTCGCTGGATAAGGTTTCAATCAAGATGGAATGCGGAACTCTGCCGTCAATGATGGCAGTTTTCTTAACCCCTCTTCGAACGGCTTCTACGCAGCAATCAATCTTCGGAATCATACCGCCGGAGATAATGCCCTTCCGCTTCAGGAACGGTACTTCACTGACATTCACGTTTGGAATCAAGGTAGACGGGTCATCCTTATTCCGCAGCAATCCAGCAATATCCGTCATCAGAATCAGGTTTTCTGCACGCAGCTGTGCTGCAATCCGAGCAGCTGCGGTATCTGCATTGACATTATAAGTCTGTCCCAGTTCATCAGAAGCAACGGTTGCAATAACCGGAATATAGCCATTAGAAAGTGCATCTAAAATCGGCTGTTCATTGACACTGGTAATATCACCAACATAACCCAAATCTTCGCCATTTGCACCAAACTTGCGTTCTGCACGCAGCATATCGCCGTCAATCCCGCAAAGTCCCAATGCCTTGCCGTGATTTCGGCTCAGCAGTGTCACCAATTCCTTGTTGACCTTACCAGCCAGTACCATCTTTACCACATCGACAGTATCCTTGTCTGTATACCGCAGACCGCCGATGAACTTATTTTCAATGTGCAGACGGTTCAGCATATCGGAAATTTCAGGGCCGCCGCCATGTACCAAAACCACTTTTACCCCCACGAGAGACAGCAAAACAATGTCGCTCATGACTGCCTGTTTCAGTTTTTCGTTGGTCATTGCATTTCCGCCATACTTGACAACTACAATTTTATCGTTGTATTTCTGAATATACGGCAGAGCATCTACCAGTACCTGTGCACGCAATTTATTATAATTTTCCTCCATTTGGAAAGTCCCCTTTCTCTTTTCGCTTATGAACGATAGTCCCCATTGATTTTTACATAATCATAGGTCAGGTCGCAGCCCCATGCGGTTGCAGTGCCTGCACCATCGCCAACAGAAACCAGAATCTGAATTTCATCTTCCAGCAAAATTTTCTTTGCTTCTTCTTCGGAGAATGCAACGCCTGCTCCATGTTCACAAACCAGTACCGAACCGGCACGAGATGCAAGCGTTACAGAAACAGCGTGAATGTCGAATTCTGCCGGTGCATATCCAACGGCACATAATACTCTGCCCCAGTTGGCATCTGCTCCGAACATCGCACACTTAAACAGCGGCGAACAAATCACGCTCTTTGCAATGATGATAGCAGTATCCAGATCCTTTGCACCAGATACCGTGCATTCCAACAGCTTGGATGCTCCTTCGCCATCCTTTGCCAGCTTTCGGGTCAGGTTCATCATGACGATATACAATGCCTGCCGGAAAACGGCATAATCTGCATTCTGTTCCATAATCTCTGCATTGCCAGCCAGACCGGATGCCATCACCATACAAGTATCATTGGTGGACTGGTCGCCATCGACAGACAAACAGTTATAAGTTACTTTTACCACATCAGACAGAGCCGTTTGCAGCAGTTCCGCAGAAATTGCAGCGTCTGTGGTGATGCAATTCAAAGTCGTTGCCATATTCGGGTGAATCATTCCGCTGCCCTTTGCCATGCCGCCGAGGTGACAAGTTTTTCCGCCCAGTGTAAAGGAAACTGCCACTTCCTTAGAAACAGTATCCGTGGTCATAATTGCAGTGGCTGCTTCCAGATTTCCATTCGGAGAGAGCTTTTCACACAATACCGGAATTGCCTTTTCAATCGGCTCTAACGGTAAAATCTGCCCGATAACACCGGTGGACATCACCATCACTTCTTCCGGTGCAATGCCCAGTGCATCTGCGGTCAGCTTGCACATTGCCTCTGCCTTTTCCTCGCCGTCTGCATTGCAAGTGTTGGCATTCTTTGAATTGGCAATCAAAGCCCGTGCTTTCCCGCCCGTTGCAGCCAGATGCTTCTTCATTACCAGAATTGGTGCACCTTTTACTTTATTCTGTGTATAAACCGCAGCGGTGTTACAGAGGGTATCTGCAACCACCAATGCAATATCATTTTTTTCCTTGCCGATTTCTCCTTCGTTGCTGTCCGGAGCCATCGCCTTTTTGATGCCGCAATATGTACCGCTTGCCTGAAATCCCTTTGCAGCACAGATTCCGCCATCCAGATAGGTATAGCCTTCAAATGCTTTCATGCTTGTTCCTCTTTCCCTGTTGGATTGCTCCTGTTTCAGGAGGATTGATTTTCCTTTTTCTGCCACACGCTGACAATCTGTTCCACCGTCTGCCGGACAAATTCATCCAGCTGTTCCGCTGTAACCAAATACGGTTCCGGCGGTGCAACGGGTTCTGCATATCGCTCCCGCAATTCCTGCAACTTCAGCGTTCGTTTATCTTCCGCATAATACGGCAAAACATCATTCGGAAATGCTTTTGTCTGCTGTGCCAGTTCCCACGCTGGAAACGATTTTGCCTGTCGGCAAAACGCCTGCTCCAAATACGTCAAATTCTGCCGCAACAGTCCATCATAGGATGTTCCGGTAAAATGGGCAATGCCCAACTTCTGCTTCAACGGCTTTAGAATCTGCCGAATCCATTCCACATCCGTCCGGAGATGGGCTTCATAGCCCCGATAAAATGCCGTTTGCTCCGGCGTTAATGCTGGATTTTGCAGGTATGCCCGACAAAACGCCTCTGCATCAATATCCCGTTTCTTTCCGGTCGGTGTCCAGTGGGTCGTTGCAGAATCCGGCACATAAACATGCGGAGATACCTCCACGCCGCCATCTGGTGCGAGATTCCCAACGACAAACGGCAATTCCGGCAGCGTTTGCAGCGGCTGCCAGCGATTCCGCAAGGCGTCCGCTACCTGCAGATGGATGACCCACGTTGCCATCAGAGCAGTCCGGTGGTTTCATCAATGCCCATCATAATATTCAGACACTGAACTGCTGCACCAGATGCACCCTTTCCAAGGTTGTCCAGACGTGCACACAGCAATACTTGGTCAGCACTGCCGAATACAAAAATCTGCATCAGGTTTGTATCCCGTAAGTCGTTCGAGGACAGCTTGAACGGTGTCATTTCTTCGCTGGTGAGCAACGGCATCACCTTGACAAAGTTCTGTCCCTGATAGTGTTCTGCATACATTGCATGAACAGCTTCCGGTGTAACAGAATGTCCGGCAATTGCAGACTGTACAGATACGCAAACCACCATGCCGTTGAAGAAATCGTCTACAATCGGAGTAAACATCGGCTTGTTTGCCAGTCCGGAAATCTTCTGCATTTCCGGCAGGTGTTTATGATTGTTTGCCAGCCCATAAAACCGAGGGCTTTTTGACTCTTCCGGACAATCCGGCGACTGAATTTCTGCAATCATCTTATTGCCGCCGCCGCTGTAACCGGAAACTGCAAAGCACTGTACCGGATAATCTGCACCAATGATGCCATGCTGCACCATCGGATAAACCAATGCATTAAATCCGCTTGCATAGCAGCCCGGAACGGCAACCCGTTTCGATGTCCGGATTTTCTCCCGATGTGCAGCGGACAATTCCGGAAAACCATATGCCCAGTCTGGATGGATACGATGTGCAGTGGATGCATCAATCACCCGCACATCTGGGTTTTCAATCAGAGAAACCGCTTCTCTGGCTGCTGCATCCGGCAGGCACAAAAATGTGTAGTCACTGCTGTTAATCAACCGTTTCCGTTCCGCAGCGTCTTTCCGCTTTTCCGGGTCAATTTGCAGCAAAGTAATATCGTTCCGGTTTGCAAACCGGTCTAAAATTCGCAGACCGGTTGTTCCAGCCTGTCCATCAATAAATACATTTACGCCCATGCTTTTCTCATTCCTTTTCGTTCCGCAGCCCCAGCCAAACGCTTACCGCACAGGTTGCCAGAATCACAACAATCAGCCAGATTCTAGAAGCTGTCATACCCAGATTCCAGACCAGACCAATCAGGCATTCTCCCAGCACCAACACCAGCACAGCGAGCAGGCAGAGCGGAACAATCCATTTTAATCGATTTTTCATTGCAATTTTTACTTATTCCCAGCTTGCTAAAATATTCTTGACCTGTTCCAGCTGAACAGCAACTGCCTTCGGAGAAGGACCACCCTGAGAAACTCTGCCCTTTACGCAGGTTTCCAAGCTGATGGCATCATAAATATCCTCTGTAAACAGCGGTGTCATTTCCTGATAGGCTTCAAGCGGCAGAGTTTCGAGGGTCAGATTTTCCCGAATGCACTTCGCAACGAGTGTACCAGAAATCTTATAAGCATCCCGGAATGGCATGCCCTTCTTTACCAGATAATCTGCACAGTCCGTTGCATTGATAAAGCCCTTTGCAGCAGCTGCACGCATATTATCTTTCCGAACGGTCATGGTTGCAATCATCGGGATGAAGGTTTCCAGACACAGTTTCACAGTATCCACTGCATCGAAAATGGCTTCCTTATCTTCCTGCATATCCTTGTTATATGCCAGCGGTGTACCCTTCATCATGACGAACAGCGTCTGCAAATCGCCGTAAACCCGAGCAGTCTTCCCCCGAATCAGTTCGGTAATATCCGGATTTTTCTTCTGCGGCATGATGGAAGAGCCAGTTGCAAAGGCATCGTCCAATTCAATGAACTTAAATTCCCAAGAGCACCACAGAATGACTTCTTCGGAGAACCGAGAAAGATGCATCATAATCAGAGAAATGGCGTTTGCCAGTTCAATACAATAATCCCGGTCAGAAACACCATCCAAACTATTTGCCATCGGAGCATCAAAGCCCAGCAGTTCTGCAGTCTGTTCCCGATTGATGTGGTAAGTTGTTCCTGCCAGAGCACCGCTGCCCAGCGGACAAACATTCATTCGCTTTTCGGTGTCGTCCAGTCTGCCCAAATCCCGCAGCAGCATCTGTACATATGCCAGCAGATGATGTGCAAACGTCACCGGTTGTGCACGCTGCAAATGCGTATAGCCCGGCATTACTGTTTCGGTGTGCTGTTCCGCAACATTCACCAGTGTTTTGCAGAGTTTCCGCACCAGTGCCCGAATTTCTGCGATTTCTGTCCGCAGATACAGCCGCAAGTCCAATGCAACTTGGTCATTTCTCGAACGAGAAGTATGCAGCCGCTTTCCGACATCGCCATACCGCTTTGTCAGTTCTGCTTCTACAAACATATGAATATCTTCTGCATTCGGGTCGAATTCCAGCTTTCCACTGTCCAAATCGGCTAAAATTTCTTTCAAGCCCTGAATAATTTGTACACTGTCTTCCTTCGGAATAATACCGCAGTCGCCCAGCATGGTTGCATGTGCAATACTGCCTTCAATATCCTGCCGATACATTCTTGCATCAAAGGAAATAGATGAGTTAAAAGCGTTTACGCCTGCATCAATTTCCTTTGAAAATCTTCCTGCCCATAAAGCCATACGATAACGTCCTTTCTATCGGTGCAGGATTCTTTCCTCTGCACCATCGAAAAAAGCCGGCATGGAAGCCGGCTTTTCTGTTGATTCGTCCTAAAAAATACAGCTGCTTACTTGCCACGCTTCTGGTCGAGCTTTGCCTTTACATGAATCGGCAGACCGAACAGATTGATAAAGCCTTCTGCATCCTTCTGGTTGTAAACATCTTCTGCATCGAAAGTTGCAACTTCTTCATCATACAGGGTGTACGGAGAAGTAACACCTGCGTTGATGATATTGCCCTTGTACAGCTTCAGCTTTACATCACCAGTTACTGTCTTCTGGGTTTCGTTGACAAATGCAGTCAGAGCTTCCCGCAGCGGTGTATACCACTGACCGTTGTATACGATGTCAGCGAACTTAATGCTCAGGTACTGCTTGACTCTTGCAGTTTCCTTGTCCAGTGTGATGGTTTCCAGAACATCGTGTGCGTGGTACAGAATCGTACCGCCCGGTGTTTCATAAACACCTCTGGACTTCATACCAACCAGACGGTTTTCTACGAGGTCAGCCAGACCAATGCCATTTTCGCCGCCCAGCTTGTTCAGGGTTTCAACGATTTCAACGCCGCCCATTTTCTTGCCGTCGATGGCAGTCGGGATACCCTTTTCAAAGTGAATGGTTACATAAGTCGGCTTGTCCGGAGCATCAATCGGAGAAACGCCCAGTTCGAGGAAGCCTTTCTTTTCATACTGCGGTTCATTTGCCGGGTCTTCCAGATCCAGACCTTCGTGAGACAGATGCCACAGGTTCTTATCCTTGGAGTAGTTGGTTTCCCGGTTAATCTTCAGCGGAATGTTGTGTGCTTCTGCATAGTCGATTTCTTCGTCACGGCTCTTGATCGACCATTCTCTCCACGGAGCGATGATCTTCATATCCGGAGCATATGCCTTGATTGCCAGTTCAAACCGAACCTGGTCGTTCCCCTTACCGGTTGCACCGTGGCAGATTGCGTCTGCACCTTCTTTGAGTGCGATTTCAGCCAGCCGCTTGCCGATGATCGGTCTTGCAAAAGAAGTACCCAGCAGATACCGATTTTCATAAACAGCACCAGCCTGTACAGTCGGGAATACATAATCGTTTACGAATTCATCCTTCAGATCCAGAACGATGAGCTTAGAAGCACCGGTCTTAATTGCCTTTTCTTCCAGTCCGTCCAGTTCTGTACCCTGTCCAACGTCAGCAGAAACAGCAATGACTTCGCAGTTATTATAATTTTCTTTTAGCCACGGAATAATGATGGATGTATCCAGTCCGCCCGAATAAGCCAGAACGACTTTTTTAATTTCCTTTGCCATAGGGAACTCCTCCATTTTTGTTTTCAAAAATTGTCATCAGCAATCATCCGCCGGAAAGCAGCGGTTGTGCTGTCACTGCTTTCTATTATACACGCTTTTTCGGAAATGTCAAGCATTTCTGTATAAATATGCATGAAAAATTTTTGTTAACCGCCCTTTTTTGGATAATATTCATTTAAAATGAATATTTTGGAGCGTTTTTCTGTATATATGCATTTCCCATGCATAAAGCCCACAAAAAACAGAAAACGCTGTTCCTCACTCCAACAGAGCAGGCACAGCGTTTCTTCTGATGAAACTTTTCATTTCTTACAGATTTTGCAAACCATCGGCTCAGGCATCCGTTCTTTCATAGGCTGCCAGAATTTCACCGACAAATAATTTATGCAGTGGGTCGGTGTTATACCATCTCTGGTAAGTTTCCGGAATCAAAAATCCCTCCGGCTTCAGCATATCAGTATACTGTTTCTTGCAAATCAGAACCAGCTTTGCTTCTGCAAATGTTGCAACACCATCCAATTCGACTGGTGTCAGCCCTGTTTCCTTTGCCTTGTCACAATCTCTGCCGGAATGTGTGCCACAGAACTGCAACGCTGCACGCTGGGATTCCTCAAAAAATGACACACTGAAACAGTCGTTCTGCTCCATAAACGGAAGAGTATGTCGATTCGTCCGAACACCACAGAGGAAAGACGGCTTTCCCCACATTTCACCCATAAAGCCCCATGATGCGGTCATGGTGTTATAATCGGACAGACCGCCGGCGGTCAGTAAGTACCACTGTTTTCCAATCATATCAAATGGATTCCACTGGATTTCGGAAAGTGTTTTTTGTTCAAACTGCATATTGATTCAGCCTCCTGCATAAAATATATTTATGCGGCTTTTGGAATCTGGATGTTCCGCTTTCCAAAAACCGGAGGGAATCCAAATTCGCTTATGCCCACCGTCGTTTGTTTCGACGGTATTGCAGCCGCAATTTATCCGTAATCAACGCAATAAATTCGGAGTTGGTCGGCTTGCCTTTTGCCGTATTGACCGTATATCCGAAGAAAGTATTTAACGTATCCAAGTCGCCCCGATCCCATGCAATTTCAATGGCGTGACGAATGGCACGCTCCACACGGGACGAGGTGGTATCAAAATGTTTTGCCACTGCGGGATAGAGCATTTTTGTAACGCTCTCTAACAATTCCTGATTGTCAATCGAAAGCAAAATGGCTACCCGCAGATAATGATACCCTTTGATGTGTGCAGGGACACCCAGCTGATGAATCGTTTCGGTTACAACGAACTCCAAATCTTCTTCTATCTCTTTGGTTGGTTCTTTCTGGTCGCCCTGTACCAGCCGAATGATTCTCTGTCCCAGCATCTCCAAATTGAACGGCTTCAGCATAAAATAAGATGCACCTGACTCCATCGCCTGTTTCTCTATAAATGCACTATCATATGCTGATGTTACAATAAAATAGGGTTGCTTGCCCGTTCCGGAACGAACACGCCGCATGAGTTCCATCGCATCGAGATTCGGTAAAACCGCATCCACGATGACTACATCCGGTGCGTCATGCTGAATCGCATCGACGAGTGTCCGTCCATCCTTTCTTCTGGTAATGACGTACAGACCGGCTGCCCGCAGGCTGCTGGCACATGCGATGCCGTATTCCGCACTGTCATCACCAATCAAGACTTTGATTTTGCTGTCCATTTTGGGGTCTCCTCCCTTTTTCTCAACCTACTAGTATCATTTTAACACAATTACAACATTTCTGCAAGAGAAGATGCTGTCGATTTTTGTCAAAAAAGAGAGAACTCTATAAAATATCATAAAATCGACAACGAGTTTTTCATAACAATTCTATGTTTTTTCATTTTTTATAGATTCTCGCAGACGAATGAAACGGATTTGCGACATTCTTGTTACATTTTCCAATCATTTTAGAGATTTGGACAAGCTGCCGATTTTCCGGATTGTTCCATCCAAATTACCCGGTCATTTGCCTACAATAATCGCCCCAAATTGGTACATAGTATTCTCAGAATGCAAGGGTTGCATTCTAGATTTGAAGAAAGAAGGTTCTTTATGCAAACATGGTTTCGCCGCCTTGCTGCGGCAATGCTGCTGACAGTGCTTCCCGTCTATGCAGCTGCCGGATACTATGCCTGGCGGCTGCCGGACAGCTATTATGTCCGGAATGGTTCTGCACTGGCACTCTCCACCGCCCTGCACATCACCGCAGAATCTGAACCAGAACAAGTTAAGGCTGCCTTTTCCAGCACCGCTGCAACCGAAGAACAGTATACACTATGTCTATTCGGCATTGTTCCAATTAAGACTGTTTCGGTACAAACCATTGCAGCTCCGTCCTTTGTCCCCTGCGGTCAGCCGTTTGGCATTAAACTGCACATGGATGGTGTCATGGTCGTGGGATTTGGAAACGTCACCAGTACCGATGGCACTTGCTGTCCCGCAGAAAATGCCGGCTTTCAAAAAGGCGATATGATTCACGCCATCAACACTGTTCCTGTCAACAGCAGTGAAGAGGTACAAGCTTCCATTCGCAATGCTGGCAGCGAGCCGCTCTCAATTACCATTCAACGAGAGGGAAAAGAACAGACGCTGACGGTGCATCCCGTCTATTCCACCGCTGACCAGCAGTATGAAACAGGGCTATGGGTACGGGACAGCACTGCTGGCGTTGGCACATTTACGTTCTATGAGCCGGAAAGCAGTGCATTTGGTGGACTGGGGCATCCCATCTGCGACACGGACACGGGAACGTGTATCCCCATCTCAGAGGGAGAAGCCTGCCCTGTTCAGATTCAAGGCGTTCAAAAGGGCAGTGCCGGAAAGCCGGGAATGTTGCAGGGACAGTTTTTAGACGATGCCGAGCCATTCGGCAAGCTGCTCTGCAACAATCGCTGTGGGGTATTTGGCATGCTAAACCAAAATCCAGCCCCGAACACGGAAGCGATTCCTATGGCGTTCAAGCAGGAAGTTGTCCCCGGAGAAGCCACCATTCTTTGCACCATCTCCGGCACAGAACCCGCATCGTATACCATCGAAATTGAAGAAATTGATTACAATGGCAGCGACAGCACACAAAATATGGTGCTCTCTGTCACAGATCCTACCCTGTTACAGGAAACTGGCGGAATCGTACAGGGGATGAGCGGCAGCCCGATTCTGCAAAATGGAAAACTCGTCGGTGCTGTCACGCATGTATTTGTCGATGACCCGACCAAAGGATATGGGATTTTCTGTGAAAACATGGTGCGGTTCGGACAAGTTGGCTCGTAACCGCCCCCACTCACCCAAAAAAGCATATAAAAAACCTCACAGAAGAACGAATGCCCTTTCGGGTGTTCTCTCCTGTGAGTTTTCACGAAATCTCGTGATTCATTCAGATTGTGCTTACCAATTGTGAAAAGGCAACATACTGTTATCTTGTTTCTTCGCTAAAGCCGCTTTCTACCAGTTCTACCAGTGCATTTACAGCAGCCTGTTCATCTGCACCATCAGCAATAATCTTGATCTGTGTACCGCCAATGATTCCCAAGGACAAAATGCCCAGCAGGCTCTTTGCGTTTACACGACGTTCTTCCTTTTCGATCCAGATAGAGGAACGGAATTCGTTCGCCTTCTGAATAAAGAATGTAGCCGGTCTTGCGTGCAGACCAACCTGATTCTGTACCATTACATCTTTACTGTACATAAACAAACTCTCCCATCTTACTTATATATTGAAAATTTACTTTCCCAACTTCATTGCAGCTTTTGGCTGCCAGTGCCTTTCACTATTTTCATTATAGCGGATTTTCCCAGGTCTGTCAACGCACAATTTGCGAAAAAAGGTGCTTTTCCCAAAAAATTCTATGCATTGTCGCAAACGCTGTTGCACAATCCAGCCCATTTTGTGTATAATCACAACATTAAAAACTGTTGATTTTTTTCACTCACAGTTTGTTAAAATGGGGTAACTGTTTTTCTCTATTTTTTGTCAACATACTTTGCATAAAGATCCGGACGTTTCTCTTTGGTTTCCTGTAAGCTGGCAGCAAACCGCCAAGTTTCAATATTTTTGTGGTGTCCGGACAGTAAAACTGGTGGAACAGCCTGCTCATGCCAGACTTCTGGACGGGTATACTGCGGATATTCCAGCAAGCCGTTATAATGGCTCTCCTCTTCAAAACAGACTGCATCCGGCAACACGCCTTCACACATTCTTGCAACGGCATCTGTCAGAACCAATGCTGGCAGTTCTCCGCCCGTCAGCACATAGTCCCCGATGGAAATCTCCTCGTCTATTATGGTATCCAAAATTCGCTGATCAATTCCCTCATAATGCCCGCAAAGCAAAAATAAATGCGGCAGCTGCGATAATGCAACCGCTTTCTGCTGCGTGAACACGCTGCCTTTCGGAGAAAGATAAATACAATGCGGTTTGGACTCTCGTTCTGCACAGACTGCCTCCCAGCAGCGATAAATCGGGTCTGCCTGCATGACCATGCCTCGTCCGCCGCCATACGGCACATCATCCACACGCTTGTGCTTGTTCAGCGTATAATCCCGAATGTTCCAGCACTGCACGGAAATCGCACCGCTTTTCTGTGCTCTGCCGAGAATGCTCTCCTGTAAAACCGCATCACACATTTCCGGAAACAGGGTTGCAATGTCAATTTGCATCCAACAAGCCCTCCAATGGTCGAATTTTCATGCAGTGTTCTTCTATGTTTGTTTCTACAATGACATCCGGAATGGCTGGAATCAGAAGTTCCTTTCCACCCTCTGCCTGTACGACATAGACATCATTCGCTCCGGTTTGCAGGACGTCTTTCAGTGTTCCGTAAGCCGTTCCATTGTCTGCATCTATAACATCCAGACCAATCAAGTCCTGAATGAAATACGTTCCCTCTTCCAGTTCAACATCTTCCCGATTCAGGTATAAAATTTGATTGCGGAGAGTTTCTGCCTGCTCTGGGGTATCATAACCTTCCAAATGCAGCAGCACCATGTTTTTTTGTGGGCGAGCGTGGGATACTTCCACTTCTTTCTTCTCTTTTCCCAAGTATAACACCGGAAATTCACATAGAAATTCCGCATCATCACACCAAGGCTGTACCTTTACATCGCCACGCAGCCCATGCAGGGTGACGATTTTTCCAATCTCTAAATACGATTTCATCTGCGTTTCTCTCTCCTTACTGCCGTTCATAATATGCCATGCCGGCGGACGGTTCAAAATAGGTTCGCAGGTAACCGTCCACGGAAACCACCACAAATTCATTGGTATCGGCTAAATAATACACGTCGTCGCCGTCCTCTGATTCATACTTGTGCAGAACTTCCGGATTCGCAATGACGGCATTCGCTGCCGCTTCATAGGCGGCTGCACTGTCAAACCCCATTTCAATTCCATGCTTTTCATAATGGCTTTCCAATAATGCATCTGTTCGGAATGTATAATAGGATGCCCCTTTTGCATCCGAAACCAGCGTCATTGCCGGAGCAGATTCCGTCTGTGCTGGTGCTGTTGTCTGCATGGAAACCGTCGTGGTTTCGGTCGCTGCGGTGGTCTGATAGGTTTCGGTTGCGGCAGCCGTGGTTTCCGAACCGGAGGCAGTCAGTGCATCAGATGAAGATGATTCTTCCGGCGAATCCTGCAAATACTGCACGCTGATAATGCCGCCAATCAGGACGAACAAGGCTGAGGCGATGGTAATTCCAATCTTTTTCGGATTCATAAGGGAATCGCTCCTTTCAAAAAGTTCTGCTTATAAAAACAGACGTGCCGTTTCCGGTACGCCTGTTCTGCGGTGATTCAATCAATTTCAACTGCAATTTTCTGATTGCTCTTTGCAGCACCAGAACGCATGATGATCCGAATCGCACGGGCAATTCTGCCCTGCTTGCCGATGACACGACCCATATCGTCTGCCGCAACGTGCAGATGATATACAATCACGCCTTCTTCATTCGGTGCGTCTTCGGTAATTGCAATTGCAGACGGGTCTTCTACCAGACCAGCTACAATTGTCCGTAATAATTCCTGCATGATGCTCCTCCTTCTCTCAGAAAGGGAAAACGGATGTCAGCACTGACGATTCCGTTCCGGCTCATCCATTCTTCTTAGAGAATGCCTTCCTTCTTCAGGATGCACTTTACAGAATCGGTCGGCTGTGCACCGTTACCCAGCCACTGCTTTACCTTGTCAGCGTCAACAACAACTGCTGCCGGATTCTTGGTCGGGTCATAAGAACCGATTTCTTCGATGAATCTGCCATCTCTCGGGTACCGTTCATCTGCTACTACGATACGATAAAAAGGAGCCTTCTTTGCACCCATTCTTCTCAGTCTGATTTTTACTGCCATTTTGGTTTCCTCCATGTTACTCTTGTAATTTTTTATTGGCACACGCTCCGAAAGCGTGCAATCTATCTCCAGCAGTTAACCTGCGGGAATGCATGTTATTTTTTCGGCATCAGCCCCGGCGGAACGCCTGGAATGTTACCCGGAATACTGTTCTGGAGCTGTTCCAGATTCATGCCGGCAAGCTGCTTTCTGGCACGCCGACCCAATTTTCCGCCCTTGCTGCCGAACTGCTTCATCATCTTTTGCATCTGCTCGAACTGCTTTAACAGCCGATTGATTTCTTCCACCTTTGTACCGCTGCCGGCTGCAATTCGCCGCTTGCGGGATGGATTGATGATGGAGGGCTTTGCCCGTTCTGCCTTGGTCATTGAAGTAATCATTGCTTCGATTCGGACAAACTGTCTGTCATCCAAATCGACATCTTTCATCTTATCGCCAACACCCGGCAGCATTCCAATAATCGACTTGAGTGAACCCATTTTCTGAATCTGCCGCAGCTGATCCAGCAGGTCATTCATATCGAACTTGTTTTCTTCGAGTTTCTGTGCCAGTTTTCTGGCATCTTTTTCATTGACGGTGCTTTCTGCCTTTTCAATCAGCGTCAGCACATCGCCCATCCCCAGAATACGGGATGCCATTCGTTCCGGATGGAACGGTTCAAAATCATCCAGCTTTTCGCCCATGCCGACGTATTTAATCGGCTTACCGGTTACTGCCAGAACGGACAAAGCTGCACCGCCACGGGTGTCAGAGTCCAGCTTCGACATCAAAACGCTGTCGATTCCCAACGCATCATCAAATGCCTTTGCAACATTGACGGCATCCTGACCCGTCATCGCATCGACAACCAGCATGATTTCATCTGGATGGGTGAGTTCTTTCAGCTGCTTCAATTCTTCCATCAACTCTAAGTCGATGTGCAAGCGTCCGGCGGTATCCAGAATGACAACGTCATGCCCATGGTCTTTTGCAAACTTCATCGCTTCTTTTGCAATAATCATCGGGGAGATCTGTCCCATTTCAAATACTTTTACGCCAGCCCGTTCGCCAACGACCTGCAACTGATGAATCGCAGCCGGACGATAAATATCACACGCAACGAGGAGCGGATAATGTCCCTCTTTTTTCAGCATCTTTGCCAGCTTTGCTGCATGGGTCGTTTTACCAGAACCCTGCAAGCCGCAGAACATAATCACACACGGCGGCTTTGACGGGAAATTGATGCGTGCATTGTTGTTGCCCATCAGGGCACACAATTCTTCGTTTACAATCTTGACAACCTGCTGTGCCGGAGTCAGGCTGTTTAACACTTCTTCTCCGACCGCACGGGCAGAAACCTTTGCTACAAAATCCTTTACGACTTTATAGCTGACATCGGCTTCAAGCAGTGCCATCCGGACTTCCCGCATGGCTTCCTTTACGTCTGCTTCTGTGAGCTTTCCGTGCGAACGCAGTTTTTTGAACACGTTTCCAAGCTTATCTGACAATCCTTCAAACGCCATGGTGAAACCCTCCCTGCTGTCGTTTTTCGTTTATAGCAGCTCTAAACCCGCTTCCACACAGCTGCAAATCGCAGCACAGGCATGCTGTACCGCAGGTTCGGCACGATTGGCTGCCAGTGTTTCCGCTGTCTGGGCAATTGCCGCATAATTTTGCCGCAGTGCACAGAGTTTTTCTGCAAACTGCAGCTTTTCTTCCATATCATTCAGCACTTGTTCGCTGCGTTTTACGCTATCCCGCACAGCCTGCCGAGTTGTTCCCGTCAAGGCAGCGATTTCGCCGAGCGACAAGTCTTCGCTGTAATAATGCGTCATCATTTCCTGCTGTCGGGGGGTCAAGAATGCCCCATAGCAATCCAATAAGAGAATGATTCGCAAATCTTTTGCCATGTCCAGCCCTCCGTTATCTGTAAAGGTAGACTGCTTTACAAGTATAACGGATTTTTCGGGATTTGTCAAGGGGGTTTTACAATTTTTTTCAGAAATCCAATCTTCTGCACACTTTTGGCGAGTTCTGTCGCTTTTTCTGTAATTATGCACAAAAGCAGGGTTCTTTTTTCGACACAAGATAAATGTTTCCACGTTTTTTTCACGGTTTATCTGCATTTACATTGACTTTCCCCCAGAATTCTGCTATACTATAAACAATATGCAGAAGAATTTCCAATCGGGAAATCAAACCTGCAAACCGACAAGCGACACCGCAAAAAAAAGCGATGTCATGCAGAAAGGACGATTTTTTATGACGTTTTTTGAAATGTTTGACGCTGCAAAAGCTGGACTTAAAAATGCCGATGTCAGCGGTCTGAATGGTCACATTGCCATTCAGATTGAAGTAACCGAGGATGGCTGTGGCATCTTCTATGCAGAAATAACCGATGGGGTACTGAATGTACAGCCGTATGATTATCGTGATAACACCGTCGCAGTTACCCTGCCGCACAGCACCTTGTTTGCACTGCTGCGGAGAGAAACCACACTGCCGGAAGCCGTTGCACAGGAAAAGGCATTTGTACAGGGCTGCATGGAATCTGCTGCACAGCTGTTTGCTGCTGTACCAGTTCCAAAGAAAGCAGAAGCTCCGAAAAAGAAAGCTGCTCCGGCAGAAGAAAAGAAGCCAGCTTGCTGCAAGGCAACTGCTGCTGAAACCAAGAAAGAAACCGCTTGCAAGGCCACTGCAACCCCAATGGTAGAAACAAAGGTTGAAACCACTTGCAAGGCTGCTACCGCTCCGGTCGTAGAAGAAAAGAAAAAAGCTGCTGCAACTCCTGCAAAGGCTACCGCTCCGGTTGTTGAAGAAAAGAAAGAAGCTGCTGCAACTCCTGCAAAGGCTGCTGCTCCGGTTGTTGAAGAAAAGAAGGAAGCTGCTACCGCTACCACAACTGCAACAACAACCACACCGAAAACCGCTGCTGCAACAAGCACCAAAAAGCGGAGAAGAAGATAAGCGATTTTCTGAAACATGAAACAAATAGAATTCCCAGCACGGTTGATTTTCCACAAACTGTGCTGGGAATTTTTGTTTTTCCAATTGCTTTCCCCATTTTACAGAATTTTCCGAAAAATATAAACCGCTTTCAACGAATTTTCCACATTGCCCGTGATTGTTTCGTTTTGAGAAATCCAGCAGTTCAGCCGCTTTTTACTTTAATTTTGTTTCAATCGGCAAAAGAAAAAAGACCTTTGCCGCCGGTTCATTCCGGCTGCACAGGTCTTTTTTTCGTCATTTTTGTAAGAGAGCTTGCATTAATAAATTGGCAACGAGGTATAATGACCAATCAGACTCTGTAAAATTACAGCAACGTCTGCTTCGTCCAATACGCCATCTGCAACACAATCGGCATTTGCCATTTGTTCATGGGATAAAAATACCATACCATTGATGTGCTTTTGCAGAAGAACGGCATCAATTGCAGTAACTTCGCCGTCACCATCGACATCCCCATACAGGGTTGCAGCAACGCCATGATTCTTGTTGTCATCAATTGCAGCTGCGGTGGTCGTTGTAACAACGGTTTCTTCGGTTGCAGAAGTTTCCGTTTCTGTTACTTCTGCGTCCGTTTCTACAGTTGTCGTTTCTTCCATTGTGATTGCTTCTGTAGTTGTGGTTGTTTCTTCTGTTGTAGTGATTTCTTCAGAAATGGTTGTCATTTCTTCCGTTGTAGTTGTGGTTTCAGTAGTAGTGGTGGTTGTTTCTTCTTCCGGAACGGTTGTCACATCCGGCATTACCGTCAGGTAATCCATGGAGCAATAACCGTCCTTGCCCTCATACGTTACGGCTGCCCACTTGCCATCTGCCATTGTTACAGTTACCACTGCGTTTCTCGGCAGGGTTGCAACAACAGAAGCGGATGTGGACGGATTACTTCTCAAGTTCAGAGCAGAAGCAGTGACAACATAAGTGCCTGCATAGCTGTCTGAAAAATCAGAAGTAACCACAGTAGTTGTTTCCTGTGTCGGTTCGTCGGTTGGGTCGGTAACCGGAGCGGTCGTTTCCGTATCTCCGTCACCAATGTTCATACTCAGAAGGCTCTGATAAACCATGTTGGTACGCTGTACAAACGCAGCGTCCGAATTGTAGCTGTCATTCATTGCGGCACGATACATATCATCCAGAGAAACTGCACCGTAAGAACCAGCATAGCCGGCTGCACGGGAAGCAATTCTGGAAGCGATGCCGCTGCCAAAGTTGTAAATATCGGCATACATGACCAATGCACCTTCGCTCACCAGTCCTTTATTCTGACCGGAAACGATGTAACCCTGTACATCAGAATAAGCGAGTGCGTCCTGTGCTGCAACACCAGCATCCGTTGTCAGCAGTGTTGCAACGGCACTTCCCTCAGAAACTGTGAATGTTCTGTAATTCCAGTTTGGAGAAGACAGGATTTCATTGTAAAGGGTGCTGCCCAGAGTGGACTGGGACAAGTCCGGAGCATTATAGCAAATGCTCTGGAGTAAGCCCAGTGCCCGACCAGCGTGCCATTGCAGCTTTCCGATGCTGACGGCACCGCAGTCGTTGCGGTTGACTGAGCCATAAGAACCTTCATGGGACATGATACAGGAGATTGCAGTAGATGTCATCTCGTCAAGGGTTGCTGCCGCAGTATGTACTGCACCGCCAATCAGAGATAACAGCAGCAGAAGAACCGTGATACAGGAACAAGCGACTGCTGAAAGTTTTTTGAACATAACGTATACTCCTTTTGTTGATTCACTTCAGGTGCGTATACAGCAGTCTATGGCTGCATCGCTTGTACGGCAGCCGAAACACGCCGTCCGGTCTGTCGGCAATGCAGTTGTTCGATGCAGGGAAAAACGTGGAAGCAGACTTGCCCGGATTCGTTGCAACAGGGTGCATTGTCCTGCAAAACCTACCGTTGTCGGAAACAGCCTGTCGAGCTTCTGGGTTTCTCTCTGTCCCGATCACCTGCATTGCAAAAGAAAACGGCATTGTTTTTCATAAAAACTTGCCGTCCCCCACGGCAGAAAAGATAGTTCATTTCTGTACCGTACTGCCCTTATTATAGCACACTTGTAACCGTTTTGCAAGACTTTTTCATCAGCTTTTTCCGTTCTTTATCGAGAAAGTACAGTTGGAAATCCAAAAAATTCGACAATTTTGTGCAAGAAATACAAAAATTCCTGTTGATTTCACACGGGAATCGCCGTTTTCCCAACAATTCCCGGTTTCATCCGAGTCTTCTTTTTTCCAGAATTCCCCACTGATCTTGAAAATCTGCATGAGAATTTACAGAATTTTACTTGTACCCGAAACAATTCCATGCTACAATAAAAAAAGCATTTGCGGGGATAATAAACCAACACTTTTATTTTATGTGTTGGCTTTTTATCCGTTTTCTTTGATGCCTGCCGTATTTTCTGCCCTTCCTGTCGGAAAAGTTTGGCGAAAACAGCAATTGCAAATACACCAAAAACAGAGTATAATAAATATAATTAGTGGTATCAACGATGCAGGTGCCGCTTCCCCTGCCGGCAATTCTCGCACGGCAATACTAGGATTCATTTTTTCATGCATCGAGGAACGGAGAAAAAATTTATGGAGAAAAAACAACTCACGCAAAAAGAGGAACTGAAACAGCAGTTCATCGACCGTTTGCAGCTGGATTGCAGCGTTTCCCCGGATGAAGCTTCCGACAGCCAGATTTATCAGGTTCTGTCTGCAATGATGGTACAGCGTCTGAAGCATATGCGGCAGCACTTCGTCAACAAGACCAATTCCATCGGCGGAAAGAAAGTTTATTATCTTTCCATGGAATTCCTGATGGGTCGTTCCCTCAAGACAACTTTATACAACCTCGAACTGGTAGACGATGTGACTTCCATTCTGAATGATTATCACATCAACATCAACCAGATTTACGAACAGGAACCGGATGCTGGTCTGGGTAACGGCGGTCTGGGCAGACTGGCTGCTTGCTATCTGGATGCAATGGCAACACAGGGCATTCCGGCAACCGGTCATTCCATCTGCTATGAATACGGGATCTTCCGTCAGGAACTCCAGGACGGCTGGCAGACGGAATTCCCGGACAACTGGCTGCCGGGCGGCTCTGTATGGCTCGACCCGAAACCGGATGAAGCCATTGAAGTACACTTTGAAGGCGAAATTCAGGAATACTGGCAGGATTCCTACCACTACCTCTCTCACCACAACTACAACACCGTACTGGCAATTCCGTACGACCTGTATGTTTCTGGTTACGGCAGTGAAGGCGTTTCTGCTCTGCGTCTGTGGCAGGCAAAAGCTCCAAGCTTTGATATGAAGTCCTTCAACGAAGGAAACTATGCAAGTGCATTGAGCCAGAACTCCATGGCAAATGCAATTTCTAAAGTTCTGTATCCGAACGACAACCACCTCGAAGGCAAGTCCCTGCGTCTGCGTCAGCAGTACTTCCTGAGTGCTGCTGCCATCGGTGACATCGTAAACCACCACATGAGCGTATACGGCACACTGGATAACCTGCACGAAAAGGTTGCCATCCACATCAACGACACCCACCCGACCCTTGCCATTCCGGAACTGATGCGGGTTCTGTTGGATGACTGCGGTTATACTTGGGATCACGCTTGGCACATCGTTACCAATACCTTTGCTTACACCAACCACACCGTTATGGCAGAAGCACTGGAAAAGTGGGATGTGAACCTTGTAAAGCAGATCATTCCGAGAATCTTCCAGATTATCGTAGAAATCAACAACCGTTACTGTGCAAGCCTGATGGAACGCAACGGTGGCGACAGTGCAAAGACCACCAGAATGTCCATCATCAAGGACAATCAGATTCACATGGCAACCCTGTGTGTAATGGCTTCTCACAGCGTCAACGGCGTTTCTAAGCTGCACTCCGAAATCATCAAGGAATCTGTTTTCCATGATGAATATCTGGATACCCCGAACAAGTTCAAGAACGTTACCAATGGTATTGCTTACAGAAGATGGCTGTATCAGTCCAATCCAGGTCTGACCAAGCTGCTGCGGGAAAAGATTGGTAACAAGTTCTTGGTAGACGGCAGCGAACTGAAGAAGCTCGATGTCTTTGAAAATGACAAGGCTGTTCTGGCACAGCTGCGGAAAATCAAGAAGGAAAACAAGGAACGCTTCGCAAAGTATGTTAAGCAGAAGAGCGGTGTCCTTCTGAACACGGACAGCATCTTCGACGTACAGGTAAAGCGTCTGCACGAATACAAGCGGCAGCACCTGAATGTCATGAACATTCTGGCTCAGTATCAGTACTTGCTGGATCATCCGAACGCTGACTTTGCTCCAAAGACTTATATCTTCGCTGCAAAGGCTGCTCCGGGTTACTATCTGGCAAAGCAGATTATCAAGATGATTTGGGCACTGTCTGAAGAAATCCGCAAGAATCCGCGTATTTCCGAAAAGCTGTCTGTTTACTTCCTGGAAGATTACAAGGTTACCCTGTCTGAACTGCTGATGCCGGCAAGTGATATTTCTGAACAGATTTCTCTGGCTGGTACAGAAGCTTCCGGTACTGGTAATATGAAGCTGATGCTGAACGGTGCAATCACACTGGGTACGCTGGACGGTGCAAACATCGAAATCGGTGATGCAGTTGGTTCGGATAACATCCTCATCTTTGGTATGAAGACGGAAGAAGTCAATGCCCTCAAGGCACAGGGTTACCATCCGGGTGCATACTACGAACAGAATCCGATCATTCACAGCTGTATCGACCGGATGTATGCTGGCATCAACGGCTGCAAGTTCGCAGAAGTTGCAGATTCCCTGAAGAACATTGACCCGTATATGGTTCTGGCTGACTTTGATTCCTATGCAGCTGTTCAGAAGAAGAGCTCTGAACTGTATCAGGATACTGAAAAGTGGACAAAGATGTCCCTGCACAACATCGCTGGTGCTGGCATCTTCTCTGCTGACCGTGCTGTCAATGAATATGCAAGAGATATTTGGGGCGTAAAGTAAACCTTTATAATTCTCTTTTCCAATGTCCAAAAGCGTGGGAGGTCGGGCAGCTGCTGCTTTCTCCCACGTTTTTCTTTTTACAAAAGCCCGTTCCAGATTGAAATTTGAAGGAGGATTTTTTCTATGCCATGTATGTATGACAGTTGGGATTTAAACTATAAATTCCCGTTCGGTGCAATTCGCAGACGTTCTGACTGCAATTTCACCATCTATCTGCCGGCTGGCGTAACACCAGACTTTCCGCCAGTTATGGTATTATTCCGCACTGGCTTTAAGGAACGCTTTCTGCCGATGAATGCCAACGGCGAACAGGACGGCTGCAAATGCTATACCGTCACTTACAGCCCAAAATATGCCGGTGTGCATTACTATTATTTTGCCTATACCAGCAATGGTGTTCGGCACTATATCAAGCGTGGCACTGCTCACGAAGCAGCTCTCGACCGCGGCGAATTGTATCAGCTGACCGTCTTTGCAAAGCACTATGAAACGCCGAACTTCCTCAAGGGCGGTATCATGTATCAGATTTTCCCTGACCGATTCTGCAAGAGCGGAAAGCCGCATGAAAATGTCCCGACTGACCGGGCACTGCGGGACGACTGGAATGGAACTCCGTACTACAAGCCGGATGCAAACGGACACGTTTGGAACAACGACTATTTCGGCGGCGATTTGGAGGGAATCCGCAGCAAGCTCGACTACCTCGAAAAGCTGGGTGTTACCTGCATTTATCTGAACCCGATTTTTGAATCCCACGAAAACCACCGCTATAATACTGCCAACTATCGGAATGTTGACCCGCTTCTCGGTACAAATGAAGATTTCCGGGTGCTCTGCGAAGATGCGGAAAAGCATGGTATCTCCATCATCTTGGACGGTGTCTTCTCCCACACCGGTGCGGACAGCATCTACTTCAACAAGTTCGGTCGGTATGATACCGTCGGTGCTTGGCAGTCTACAGATAGCCCGTATTATAGCTGGTATACGTTCTTTGGCAACCACCAGTATGAAGCATGGTGGGGCATTGATACCCTGCCGAATGTCGTTGAAACCAATCCCGATTATCTGAATTATATCTGCGGCGATGGCGGTGTCCTGGATTACTGGATTTCCCTCGGGGCAGCTGGTTATCGTTTGGACGTTGCAGATGAATTGCCGGACGGCTTCCTCGATGCTCTGCGGAAGTGCGTCAAGAAGAATGGCGAAGAAAAAATTGTCATCGGCGAAGTCTGGGAAGATGCCTCCAACAAGGAAAGCTATGGCGTAAAGCGGCGGTATTTGCTCGGCGACCAGCTGGACAGCGTTATGAACTATCCGTTCCGAGAAGCCATCATCAACTATATCAAGGGCATGGATGCCAACACATTCAAAGATTGGATTATGGGCATTCTCGAAAACTATCCGAAGCAGACTGTTGATGTCTTGATGAACTTTGTTTCCACACATGACATCGAACGGGCAATTAACCGCTTTGGCGGTCAGAACTGTGATGACAAGTCGAAAGACTGGATGGCAGAAAACTGGCTGTCCGATGCAGAATATAAGCGTGGCAAGCAGCTGTTAAAGGCTGCTATGGTGCTGCAATTCTTCCTGCCGGGCGTTCCGAGTATTTACTACGGAGATGAAGTCGGCTTGCAGGGCTGGAAAGACCCGTTCAACCGTCGCTGCTTCCCGTGGGGCAACGAGGACGAAGACCTGCTCGAATATACCAGAGAACTGGGGATTCTCCGCAAGAGCAGTTCTGTTTTTGTGGATGGTGAACTGGAATTCCTGCTGACTGGAAATGAACTGCTGGTATTCTCCCGATTTCATCGGGACAACGGTCAAAGCGTTATTCTGATTCTGAACCGCAGCGAACAAACCCAGCATTTCAGCTTGCATTCGGATGTTCTCAAGAACTATGCTCTGAGCAATGTTGCTTCTGGTATCTGCAAGGAAAATGAACTGGTTCTGCCAGCTTATTCTTACGCTGCTCTGTTTGCTCTGCGAACTGTTGACCGAAAAGTCGAAGAAGAAGAGGAAGACGAAGCAGCAAAGGAAGATTTTGACGCAAAAGAAGATGTCACCGAAGATGAATATCGGGACACCTACAAGGATATGGATTAATTTCTTTCTCGGATATTCCACAAAAAAGAAGGGGCAGAATATCACCATTCTGCCCCCTTTTTCTGTTATTCTGCCTTGGGAATACAAACGGAAAAAACTTGCTTCTGCTCCCAGATGCCTTGAAAGAAGCGGTATCCTGCACCTGCTCCGGCTGCAGCATATTCCTGCATCGGAACGAGGATTTCGCCATTTCCCTTCCGTACATGGCACTGCATTCCTTCCGTTGCAAGTGGCTCTCGCAGGGAAAATGCCAGCGTCTGCATCGGATAGGAAATCCCAACGCCCAACGCCTTTACAAAGCTTTCTTTCAGCGTCCAAAACCGCAAAAAACATAGTTCTGGCGATTCTGACTGTAAAATTTCCTGCTGTTCCGAAGCAGTCAGAACCCGACGCAATACACGTTCCCGCATCGGTCGAATGGTTTCCACGTCTACGCCTAACGGTTTCGAGCCAATGCCACAGAGCACCGCATTTTTGCAGTGGCTGATATTAAACTGAATTTGCGGATGTTCTAACAAAAACGGCTTTCCATGTTTTCCTTCTCCCATGAAATAGGGCTTGAAAATGCCCCGTTTGAATAGCATTTCTTCCAGTAAACCATGTGCAAAGTGGTGCTGTTCAGCTACTTTTGCATTCATCGGCAGCGGCTGTAAAACTACTTCCGGCAAATCAATTTGTTCAGATTCTACAGGATTTGCTGCTGTTGTTTGTACTTGTTGGATCAAGGTTTCAACCCCTTTTTTTCTGCATTTCCTGTTTATCATAGCACATCCATCTGCTTGCTTTCAATTCCTAAAGATGGACGTTTTATTTTCTATACATGCAAAAAAGTACCTTGTTTTATAAACAAAGTACTTTTTTCTGTCCATTTTTAAACATGTTGTTGTGACATCCTCCCCCGCCTGAAGAGGCGGGGGCTTCCTCTTGCAAGAGCAAGCAGTCGGTTCTCGTTCGAGTAGTCCTCTGACTACAGCATAAGCGAGCTATCCCCGTGTGTCCCACGGTTTCTGAGTTGTCTGCAAAACTGACTTTGCACATGTTACATCCTGACTGGCTACGGGAAAAAGAGGATACTCAGTAATCCCTTATCATAGCGGCATGATGAACCACTAATCTATTCTCCTTTCATAATCTCCATACCAACGGCTTGGTTATTGCTCTTTGTGGTACAGGCAATCGAAAATATGACACGCTCATCATACTTTTTATTGGTTACATTATATAATATTATTTTTAGTTTGTCAATGGGGGGTGCAATTCATCCCCCACTTTAGAAGTGGGGGACTTCTTGCTATGTTACAAAAGGTTAAAAGTTCGAGCCGTTCCAGCCCCAGTGCTCTATCTCTGCATACTTCACATAAATTCGGCTTGCATCAATGTGCAGCGTTTCTGCTACAATCTTACAGATTCGAGCGGTCAAATCTGCATAGGCTGCATCCGAAGCCGAACCGAAAATGCTGACTTCTACCATAGCTGCTGGTGCATCGCTGCCCTGAAAATACAAGGTGTACTGCGGTTCAATTCCCACCATCAGCCATGTTTCTGATTTCCCCGGAATAGCAGTGATCGCACTGCCGAATGAGGTTTTCAACAAGGTTTCCTGTTGCTCTGTAACGGCAACATTCGTTTTCAACTGCATAAATGGCATATTTTCTTCCTTCGATTCCACAAAAATTTATCGTTCTCCCAACGGCACATAGGTTCGTTCCAATCCAACCGGACGATATGCCGGACGGATGATTTTATTAGAGTTCGTCAGTTCTTCAATCCGATGTGCCGACCAGCCTGCAATTCTTGCAATCGCAAAAATCGGCGTATACAGTTCCATCGGAATGCCAAGCATCTCATATACAAAACCGCTGTAAAAATCAACGTTTGCACAAACTCCCTTGTTCGTCTTGCGACGTTCCAGCAGAAGTTCTGTTGCGATTTCTTCCACAGTCTGATACAACTGAAATTCATCATGCATCTGCTTTTCGTTCGAAAGCATCTCGGCAAACTTTTTCAAAATACGTGCTCTTGGGTCAGAAACGGTATAAACTGCATGCCCTAACCCATAAATCAAACCGCTGTGGTCGAAGCCCTCCCGATTCAGCAGTCCGGTCAGATATGACCGAATCGCATCCCGATTGTTCCAGTCTGTTACATGGGCTTTCAAATCTTGGAACATTTCCATGACCTTCAGATTTGCACCGCCGTGCTTTGACCCTTTTAGCGAACCCAAAGAAGCCGAAATGGCAGAATAGGTGTCCGTCCCCGAAGATGTTACCACATGCATGGTAAAAGTAGAATTGTTTCCACCGCCGTGTTCTGCATGAAGCACCAATGCCAAATCCAACAGCCGTGCTTCCAGCTGCGTATATTTGCCATCTGGCCGCATCATGGTCAGCAGGTTTTCTGCAATGGTTTTATCTGGCTTTGGTTTCCGCAGTACCATGCTGCTGCCCTTGTGGAAGTACTGCGTCATCTGGTAGTTATACACTGCCAGCGATGGGAAGCGGGCAATCAGTTCCAGACACTGCCGCATAACATTCGGAATGCTGATGTCATCCGGTTTCGGGTCGGTGGAATGCAGTGCCAACACACACTTTTCCATGCCGTTCATGATGTTATCGCTCGGCATCCGCATGATGACGCTGCTTTTAAAATGAGCTGGCAAGTTCTGATAGTCTGCCAACAGTTCGTGAAAGGCTTTCAACTCGTCTGCTTTCGGCAGTTCTCCAGTCAATAGCAAGTAAATGATTTCTTCAAATCCAAACCGGTTCTGCTGAATGAATCCATTCACCAAATCCGAAATGGAATAGCCCCGATAGAATAATTCCCCTTCTGCTGGTACTTGCACGCCGTTTTCCAACTTGGTTGCCTGTACCTTGCTAATCCCCGTCAGTCCGGCAAGAACGCCTCTGCCGTCTGCATCCCGCAGACCGCATTTTACATCGTACTGTTCATAGAAAGACGGGTTAATCTGATAGTTTTCCTGATATTGCAGAGCAAGCTGTTCGCTTCGCTCAATGTTGTGTCGGTATTTCTGCACAATCTGTTGCAGTTCTGGTCTTTTTAAAATAGCTTCTTTTGTCAGCATATGGGAATCATCGTCCTTTCTGAAACGGGTTTTGGGTGAATGAATGAGAAAAAGCGTGGTTTCGATTTCTTCTGAAATCGAATGCACACAATCAATAGTATAACACAAATCTTTTGTTTCTGTCAATGATGGCAAAAATATGAAAAACAATCCTACTAATTCAATCGACTCGATTCCAAAAATAGACAACTTTCTATTTTTAGAATGTCAGAAAAAGGGCACTTCGATTCGGAAGCACCCCTGTTTCCTTGTTGGATTTTTTTATACGGCTCAAATGCCGCATTCATCGTAATCCTTCCACTTTTCGTGGTGAGAACGATTGCTCAGTGTCCGGCATACAATAAAGACAGCGGACAGCATTGCAAGCACCAATGCCCCAACAACTGGTGCGACTTTATAGAACATGCTGAGTCGTTCTTTCTTTCCAGAATCCTTTTCCTTGCTCATAATGAACCTCCCTGTTCCAATGCAGCAAGCTGTGCATCCAAATCCGTATCACTGGTGGACGTACCCATTTCTGCCATCAGACGCTGCAATTCTGCATCCACCTTGGTATCTGCTTCCATCTGTTCAAAGGTCTTGGTGTCTGCATTGCTATTGCCGGAAATTTCAGCAAACGCAGCAGCTTCTGCTTCCTGCTGCATAATCTTTTCTTCCATGCGGTTAAATTTATCCATAGAACTGGAAGTATTGATACCGCCCATAGACTGTGCCAGATTCTTCTGGGTCTTTGCCATCTGGGAACGGGCAATCAACATTGCCTGCCGGCTCTTTGCTTCTTCCAGCTTTGCCTTTAAGGTTTCAACCTGATTGCGGATGGCATCGGTCTGTGTGGTAATGGTTTCATACATCTGCTGATAAGAGGCAACGTCATTATCTGCCTTGACCTTATAGGACAGGGCTTTCTTTGCCATTTCCGTGTTACCAGCTGCAAGGGCTGCCTTTGCCTTGGATTCCCAATCTGCAGACGACTGCAATGCAGTCTTATACTGCCGTTCTGCAATCCGCTGGCTTGCCATTGCCTTGCCGAGTGCCTGTGTAGACTTTGCAACTTCCTGCTGCAAATCCCGAATAATCTGCTTGACCATCTTTTCCGGGTCTTCTGCCTTGTCAATGAGGTCATTGACATTTGCTTTCATAATATCGCCAATTCTTGAAAAAATACCCATGTGGATTTCGCCTCCATTGTATCTTTGATGCTTGTTTTCGTCTGCTGGGCTATAACCCAGTCCCCCTACCATTGCAGGAATTTTCTCTGCCTGCATACAAATATGGTTATATTGATTATAACACATTTTTTATATCGTGTCAAGCACAGAGTTTTGCCGAATTGTCGTTTGATTGAAAAAATGGTCGTTTTTCAGCTGCTCTTAGAAAAAACAATTGCGTAAGATTCGGCAAAATCGCTTCGCTGTCTGCCTTTGTGCTGTTCGTCGTGGGTTACGTTGTCCGAATTGCTTATGAATCTTTCTTAGATTACAGTTTATTAGAATGTTCCTTGTTTTTAGAATGGCGAACAGCAACTTGCTTATTTTTCTTAGATTTCAATACAGTCTAATCAATACGTTCGTTAAGGGGGACAGCTTGTCCCCCTTAACAATCTCCCTCCGCCGAGCTGAGCCAGCTCGACCGCAGTTTGCCTGCGGCATGGTTATTCTTCCAGTTTTGTATAATCTGGTATGGGTGTATCAAGTGGAATCCGCTCTTCGTTTGCTTCCCAGCAAAATGTTTCGATAAGCTTCCTCCAGACGGTATTCCCTGCTTCGCAAGGACGCTGTAAGATTTGCAGCAACTGCTGCTTCTCTTCCGGATTCAAAATCCAGAATGTCTTTTTGCCAAGCGACCCCTCTTTGCAATAACTGGCATCGAAAAAACAAATTCTCGCCATCTTCGTTGCTTCCTCCGGAAAACGATGGTTATAAAGCTTGAAATAATTCCTACCAATCCGATCGGGATTAATAACGAAACAGAAATGCTCTGGTTCTGCCCGATAAACGGTTGCAAATTCCGGCAAGTTTTCCCCTAAATGAGCATCTACAGCGTATGCCTCGCAAAGTTCCAAATCTTCCGCATCATACAGCGATAGGATTCTTTCATAAACATCTTTCTCCACCAGCATGATTTTCATTCCCCTTCTTGTTTCAAAAATCCGTTTATAAACGAAAAAGCACGCTGATAAAAACCAACGTGCTTTTAAAAATATGGTCGAGGTGACAGGATTCGAACCTGCGGCCCCTACGTCCCGAACGTAGTGCTCTACCAAACTGAGCCACACCTCGTTGATGAACTTCGTCGTTTTCTTCAAACGACTTATATAGTATATCACAGTTCTGAAAAAAAGTCAAGCATTTTTTCTCTTTTTTTCTTTTTTTAAGAAGAAAAACGTCTATCTTGCAAAAAAGAAAGTAACTACTCGAATTTTCTGCAAGTTATCGCACTTTTTTTTTCAAAAAATAGGGGAACGCAGTTGCATTCCCCTGTGTGTTTCGTATGAATTTTGCTAATTTTCTTATGGACGCAATCCCAATCCGCCCTCCAGCGTAATGGTTTCACCTGTCATATACTTGAAATCTGGTGATGACAGCTGTACACAAACACGGCCAATTTCCTGCTCTGCATCGCCCAGATGTCCCATCGGCGGCATCTTCACATTTTTCTCAAATGCATCCGGATATGCTTTCTGGAACTGTTCCAGCTGTGCTGTCCATGCCAGCGGGCAAACAATATTGACATTGATATGATCCCGTCCCCATTCTGTCGCTGCAACACGGGTCAAACCACGAATGCCTTCCTTTGCAGCAGCATACGCACACTGTCCATAGTTTCCGAACAGTCCTGCTCCAGACGCAAAGTTGATGACAGAACCCTGTGTTTCTTTCAAATAAGGATAGCAAGCCTGCATATAGTGGAAGGTTGCATACAGACCGGAATACATTGCCAAATCGAATTGTTCTGTGGTGTGGTCTGCCAAGGTTACACCAGAGGCGGAAGCCTGTGCATTGTTAATCAGCACGTGAATTGCTCCGAATGCAGCAACTGCCTGTTCCACAACCTGCTTGACAACGGCTGCATTATCTGCACCAGCGTGTACATCTGCCTGTACAGGTAATACCGAAATGCCATACAGACGTTCGAGTTCTTCTTTTGCATCGGTCAACTTCTGTACGTTTCTACCGGTAATGACAAGGTTTGCACCCTCTTTTGCAAATGCAGTTGCAATGCCGTAGCCAATCGAACCGCACTTGCCATCACTCAAAACGGCTCTGCCTGCTCCAGTGATCATCACTGTTTTTTTCGTGAAAAAGCCCATGGTTAAAACTTCCTTTCTATGGTTTTCAAACGGTTATACGGATAACACTGTTATTATACCATAGTTCGGCTATATTTGCAAATGATTTTTTGTAAGGATGTCTGATTGTTGGTCAATGCTCTTAGGGAAACCATCTGCGTGCAGTTCGGCAGAATCGCTTCGCTGTCTGCCTTTGTGCTGTTCGCCGGAGCTGCGTTGTCCGAATTGTCTATGAATCTTTCTTAGATTACAGTTTGCTTGAAGTTTTTTTGTTTTTAGAATGGCGAACAGCAATTTCCCTGCTTCTCTTAGATTACAATATCATCTCATCAATACGTTCGTTAAGGGGGACAGCTTGTCCCCCTTAACAATCCCTCTCCGCCGAGCTGAGCCAGCTCGACCGCAGTCGCCTGCGGCGTGTAATTTTGCGATGTTGCTGCATGATTGCTGATATTTTTATGGCACAGAATTTTGCCGCTCTGCAAAGGTTGCTTCCTGTCCTGCTGCCTGCTTTGCGTAATACGTCAAAATCGTTACAGCATCCTCTACTGTCAAATCGTCCAGAGTTCCATTCACATCTCCTTGAATCAGCTGCCAATACCGCAAAGAATTTTCCCGTCCAGCGGCTTTCTTTGCGTAAGCTGTCAGCACTAAAACCGCATCTTCCACATCTACCACACCATCTTCATTGATATCGCCCCATTTTGCATGTGGGTATGCATAATCTGGATAAGTAATCGTTCCTTGTTCTTCCAACAGCCCCATCAATGCAGCCGTGACACGATTCAACAGCCCCTGCTGCATGGTTTTTTCTTTCGACAATTCTAATACGGTAGCGGCTACTTCTGCAATATCTGTTTCATTTGCGGTTTTTGCACAAGCTTCAATCGCTTGCAGCTGTGCAGTATCCAGTTTCTGTTCCTTTGGCAGCATGATTGCATGGATGTTTACATTGTGAAATGCACCCTTTTCTCCCATCAGCTGCGTCGCATCCTGCCATCTTGTACCGCCTTGATCCCAAATATAACTCTGTCCCGGCTGTGCAGAAAATTGCATCGTATAATTCGTATTCTCAAAATCTTCTTCAATGGTCAGATAGCCGTTTTGCCAAGTTTGATTCTTCTTGATTTTCATCGACAATACCACAGAAAATCGCTCATTCTTCTGCAAAGAAACCGTTTCCGGCAAGGTAATTTCCTGATAACCAAATCCGCCGGAATGCCCTGTGGTATTCAATAACAGTTCGCCATCGGTCGGGTCAGTTGCTGTTTCTGACAGGCGATAAACCTGAATCTGATATTTTGGATTGTTGCCATTATAACTAGTCTGATAAAAGCCCACACGGGACAGCGTTTCGTCCTCTTCTGCCCGAAAAACATTTGCCACAGAATCAAACGAATACGCAATGCTATACCCTGCACCATCATAATAATAAATATTTCCGCTATCTTCTCGTGGTTCAAAGGTAAAGCTTGCATACTCGCCCAGACTGGTATCTTCATAAGAAATCCAGAAATAGCCATCATCCAGTTTTCCATCGCCCCAGCTGTTTTTTACCAGCCACGCACCGTTATTTTCCGGCTGTTCTTTCGGGTCAAAGTTTTCCTTTGCATAGTTATCGTCCCAGCCCACCAGTAAAACCGCATGGTTCGCACTGTAATAACTGGAATCGCTCTGATAATACGCATATGTCGTTCCGTTGTCATAATAATTTGCACCATCGCTATGAAACGCAACATATATGCCGCCGTTCTGCATCATGCGTTTTTTAATGGCTTGCCGTTCGCTGTTTGTCTGAACGCTCAATGTCATCTCTGAGCCAGTCATTCGATAAGCAGCCTGCTTCCGCTGATATTCCGAATGAAATCCAGAACAGCCCTGATAGGGTAAATAGGCTTCTTCCTGAACGCCAACAGTACTGAGAAAAAACGATGCATGCAGAGCATTTCCGCCAGATGCTCCCTTTTTTGTCTGAATGATGGCATCACCATAAGTTGGGCTGAGTGGCTGCGGGTCGGGCGTATAGAGAAAATAGCCAACCTGCTCTTCCGACAAGTCCATATCATTGATATTATCCAAATCGGTTTCATAGTATTTCAGCAGATGGCTTTCTGCTGCTCCCAGCGTTGCAAATGCCCAACACATGCCATCAGAACCCTGATCTTTTACAGAAGTAATTATGCCCTGCTCCCGTAAATCATAGGATTCTGGCACAGTATCCGTTTCCGCTGCACTGCCATACAACGGCTGTTCGCAATCGCTGTTTTCAAAGGATGCAGCTACTCCCTGTAAGGGCAGATACCCGTCCTCGGAATCGGCATCCGCAAAGTCAGAAACGCAATCCGCCTGAACGGTCTTTCGTGGCAAAGTTTCCGCAGATGCTGCCACCGTAGAAATCGGCATGGAAACTACAAACAAACAGACCGCATTGCAAAATGCAAAAATACCTTTATATGGAAATTTCATAAAATAATCCTTTCTATTCTCCTACAATTGCCCCAAAATCGAGGCACTTTTCTTTTGTATTTTGTCTATTGTACCATAGTTTCAGCGTATTCGTCAATATCCTTTTCACAAGAACCCCAAAAAGCATACCAAAAACAAAAGACCGCTGGCATTTCTGCCAACGGTCTTTCTGCTGTCTATTTTCCTAGTTGTCGCTCAAAGCTGTCTGATTCCGGAATTTCTCCAGTCAGTCGGTTTACACCTTCTGATTCTTCTTACGCTTCGGCTTGCTTGCTGCTGCAAACAGGAATGCTGCACCGCCAGTGATGACAATCGGAAGCATCCGGTCATCTGCTGTCTTCGGTGTGGTCTTCGTGCTGCTGCTACTGCTGCCGCTGGAAGAAGTCTTGCTGGTAGTCTTCTTCGAGGTCGAAGAGGACGAAGAATTGTTCTTGGTGGTTGTGGTGGTCGTTGTTGTTGTGGTCGTTGTTGTTTTGTCATCAGTAGTCGTTGTTGTGGTAGAAGTTGTGGTCTTTGTTTCCTGTCCACCGTGTACATCACTTGTACCAGTAGAGGTTGTTGTGGTCGTTGCTTCTGTTACGGTTGTAACAGTTGTTTCTTCCGGTTGTGTTTCGGTAACTTCTTCCGTTGTTGTGGTGGTTGTGGTTGTCTGATAGTTGATGATTGGATCACCGTTGTTGACTTCAAAGGTAATATCTGCAATGGTTTGGTCTTCCGGATAAATGACTTCTACCGGATAAATGGTATCCGACAATACATAGCCATCTGCGGTTGCCAGTTCCTTTACATAATAGTTACCAGCCGGCAGAGCATCTTCAAACAAGATTGTGCCGTCTTCCTGTGCATTTGCAATACCGATGCAGCTGTCACTCGGAACAACTGTACCATCCAGGAGCGGAATGTCCTGAGCGGTATACAAGCCAAACTGTACCATGGTAATGTCACCTGCATTGCCTTCCAACTGCTTGGAGAGGTGAATCTGGCAACGAATGATATCGTTTGTGATTTCCAAGTTTGCAGTGTCGCCTTCATTGGTGGTGAAGTCGATTGCGTACGGTTCTGTGTTCATCACATAGCCGCTGACCGTCTGCATTTCCTGTACGGTGTAATAATCGCCATTCAGGATGCTGCTTTCTGCATAGCCGTTTTCGTCTGTAATTACGGTTTCTACCAGATTTCCATCTGCATCATAGATGCCGAAGGTTACGCCAGCCATATCGTGCGGGTCATACTGAATCGTATAGATGCCGTCTTCGGACTGTGTTGCAGATGCAGCAGCCGGAGCAACCTTATGAATCGTAATCGTCCGTTCCGGAATGGTGGTTTCGGTTGTGGTTTCTTCCGTGGTTACTTCTTCGGTGGTCGTTTCTTCTTCGGTCGTGGTTACTTCCTCGGTAGTCGTCACTTCTTCGGTCGTGGTTACTTCCTCGGTAGTCGTCACTTCTTCGGTCGTGGTCACTTCTTCAGTGGTCGTAGTTGTTTCTTCGGTTGTTGTTGTGATTGCTACAGTCGTTGTGGTTGTAACAGTGGTTGTAGTCGGTTTTGTCGTTGTAGTAGTAGTTTCCGTGGTGGTTGTCGTGGTTGTAGTCGGTTTTGTCGTTGTAATAGTTGCTTCGGTGGTGGTTGTCGTGGTTGTAGTCGGTTTTGTCGTTGTGGTAGTTGCTTCGGTAGTGGATGTCGTGGTTGTAGTCGGTTTTGTCGTTGTAGTAGTAGTTTCCGTGGTGGTTCTCATGGTTGTAGTCGGTTTTGTCGTTGTGGTAGTTGCTTCGGTGGTGGTTGTCGTGGTTGTAATCGGTTTTGTTGTTGTGGTAGTTGCTTCGGTGGTGGTTGTCGTGGTTGTAGTCGGTTTTGTTGTTGTGGTAGTAGTTTCTGTGGTGGTTGTTGTTGTTTCTGTGGTTGTTGTTGTAGTGGTTTCGGTTGTTGTCTTTGCAACGTCTACCATAACAATCTGGTCAACTGCTGTATATACGGTTTCGGTGATGTTTCCAGCCTCATCCTTCTGGTAAGTTACCAGATTCAGAACGCCGTTTTCATCAAACAGGAAGTCAATGGATTCTGCCAGTTCATAGCCATCCGGAGCCTGTTTTTCCTGCAAAGTATAAACCGTACCAACCTGCAAGCCCGTAATGGTGTGCGACTTGCCTTCTTCGGATACCCAAGAATCCAGCGTATAAGTCTTGCCATCCTTTGCGGTGTAAGTAACCGTCAGATGTGCTCCAGCGATTTCCTTGCCGCTGATGTCCTGCTTGCTGATTTCTGCCTGGGTCTTTTCATCCTGCATAACAACTTCATCCACAGAACCATCTTCGCTGACAGTAAAGGGCACATCTTCTGCGGTCAGATAGCCATCCGGAGCGGTGATTTCTACCAGCCGGTAAGTTGCACCAGCGGTCAAAACGCCTTCCAGATAATGCGGCTGATCGGTGGATGTCCAGCTTTCAATCAGCTGACCATCTGCATCATACAAGGAGAGCTGTGCACCTGGCAATTCTTCGCCAGTTGTCAAATCCTGCTTGCTGATGGATACCTTTGTGGTGTCATCCTGCATGGTTACAGTTTGCAGCTTGCCGTCTGTACCAACGGTAAAGGCAACATCTTCTGCATATGCATAACCATTCGGAGCACCAACTTCATGCAGCGTATAGGTTTCGCCTGCGGTCAATTTTGCTTCGATGTAGTGTACATCTGTGCCAGATACCCATTCTTCTACCACATCGCCATTCTGATCCAGAATCTGGAGCGTTGCACCTGGGATTTCCTGAGAGCCAGTCAAATCCTGCTTGCTGATGGCAACCTTTGTGGTATCATCCTTCATTGTAATCACGCCGCCTGCATCGTTGCCATTTACGGTAACCTTGCCTGCTTCATCTACAACAAATTCAATGGATTCTGCAACAGTATAGCCGTCCGGAGCGGTTTCTTCTGTCAGTGTGTATGTGCCAGCATCCAGCTGAACCAGCTTCGGTGTGCTGCCAGATACCCATTCTGCAACGGTCTTACCAGCTGCATCGGTAATCTTGAGGCTTGCACCTTCCAGTTCGTCCGTGCCGTTGATTGCCTGCTTGCTGATGGCAATTTCGCCTTCCGCAGCATCACGCATCGTCACTTCTGTCAGACTGCCGTCCTTATTTACAGTGAATGTCACTGCTTCTGCAACCTGATAGCCCTTTGGAGCGGTCACTTCTACCAGTTTATACTTGCCGCCAGCAATCAGCTTGCCATTGATGACATGAGCTTCTGTGCCGGATGTCCAAGCATCGACTTCAGTTTCAGTGGTTTCGCCCAGTGCGTTTTCGGTTACATAGTACAGTTTCAGTTCTGCCCCTTCCAGTTCATCCGAACCAGTCAAGGTCTTCTTGCTGATGGATACCTTGGTCACATCGTCCTTCATGACAACCTGACCGTTAACATCTTCGCCGTTTACGGTAATCTTACCGCTCTTTTCTACGGTGAAGGAGATTTCTTCCGCATAGCCATAGCCATCCGGTGCATTGGTTTCCTTCAAGATGTAGGTTTCCCCTGCGGTCAGCTTTTCCTGTACAGTATGCGGCTGATCGGTGGAGATCCATTCCTCTACAACCTTGCCATTCTTGTCCAGAATCTGGAGGGTTGCTCCCGGAACTTCTTCGCCACTGGTGAGATCCTGCTTGCTGATGGTTACCTTTGCAACGTCATCCTTCATGACAACTGTACCATTGACATCCTTGCCGTCTACTGTAACCGTGCCATTCTTTTCTACTGTAAAGGTGATGTCTTCTGCATAAGCGTAACCTTCCGGTGCATTTTCTTCATGCAGCGTGTAGGTTTCGCCTGCAATCAATTTGCCTGTAAATTCGTGCGGCTGGTCGCCGGAAGTCCATGTTTCAACAACCTTGCCATTCTTGTCCAGAATCTGGAGGGTTGCCCCTTCTACTTCTGTCGTTCCGGTGATATCCTGCTTGCTGATGGAAACTTCTGTTGCCGTATCCTTCATGACAACCGTTGTGACTTCGCCCTTTTCATCCACAGTGAATTTGACATCTTCGGCATAAGTATAGCCATCCGGTGCACCTTCTTCGTGGAGCGTATAAGTCTTGCCGGCAACCAACTTTTCGTTGATTTCGTGCGGCTTGTCGGTGGAAGTCCATTCTTCGATGACCTTACCAGTTTCATCCTTGACCTGAAGCTTTGCTCCCGGAATTTCCTTGTCGCCAGTAATGTCCTGCTTGCTGATGGATACCTTGGTGGTATTATCTTTCATCACGATAATGCCGCCAGCATCTACATCTTCGCCATTTTCGTTCTTTACTGTCACCTTGCCGTTTTTGTCAACGGTAAAGGTCATGGATTCTGCCAATACATAGCCGTCCGGAGCGGTTTCTTCTGTCAAAGTGTAAGTGCCAGCATCCAGCTGAACCAGCTTCGGTGTCTTACCGGATACCCACGATGCAACAGTCTTGTCAGTTGCATCAGTAATCTTGAGTTTTGCACCTTCGAGTTCTTCCGTGCCGTTGACGGACTGCTTGCTGATGGCGATTTCGCCCTCGGCTGCGTCACGCATTACAACTTCTGTCAGACTGCCGTCCTTGTTTACGGTGAATGTTACTGCTTCTGCAACCTGATAGCCCTTTGGAGCGGTCACTTCTACCAGTTTATACTTGCCGCCAGCAATCAGCTTGCCATTGATGACATGTGCTTCTGTGCCGGATGTCCAAGCATCCACTTCGGTTTCTACTGTTTCGCCCTGTTCGTTTTCGGTTACATAGTACAGTTTCAGTTCTGCACCAGCCAGTTCATCCGAACCAGTCAGTGTCTTTTTGCTGATAGATACCTTTGTGACATCGTCCTTCATAGTAACTTCCGTTACCTTGCCGGTTTCGTCTACGGTAAACTTCACATCTTCGGAATATGCATAACCATTCGGAGCATTTTCTTCATGGAGGGTGTATTCCTTACCTGCGGTCAGCTTGCCATTGATTTCATGCGGCTTGTCTGTCGATGTCCATTTTTCTACGACATCCCCGTTTTCATCCTTAATCTGGAGGGTTGCTCCTGGGATTTCGTTGTCGCCAGTGATGTCCTTCTTGCTGATGGATACCTTGGTCACATCGTCCTTCATGACAATGACACCATTTTCATCCACATTTGCTGCATCCACTGTGATCGTTCCATCTTCTCCAACAGTAAAGGTAATGCTATCTGCATATACATAGCCATTCGGAACAGCGGTTTCTTCCAGTGTATAAGTTTCACCAATGGTAAACTTGTCACCAGCAATGGTGTGGTCTGTTCCATCAGAAGTCCAGCTGTCTATGAGTTTGCCCTCTGCATCCTTAACGGTGAGTGCAGCACCCTTAACAGCGGTTTCCCCTGTGATGTCCTTCTTTGCAATCACAACATCCTGTACCGTTACAGTCGTTGTGATTGTCGTTGTAGTGGTTGCCCCTGTTTCCGTAGAAGTCGTTTCTGCGGTTGTAGTGGTTTCTTCTGTTGTAGTTGCTTCTGTTGTAGTGGTTTCCTCGGTTGTAGTTGCTTCTGTTGTAGTAGTTTTCTCGGTTGTAGTTGCTTCTGTTGTAGTGGTTTCTTCTGTTGTTGTGACTTCTGTTGTAGTGGTTTCTTCAATTGTTGTAGTGGATGCTTCTGTGGTTGTTTCTTCTGTTGTGGTAGTCGTTGTTGTCGTGGTAGTTGTAGTTGTGGTAGTGGTTGTAGTTTCTGTTACTTCTGGCTTTTCAGCATCGCAAACAGCAATGTAATTCTGATTTGCATCGGAATCTGCATTATAATAGAAATAACCATCATCTGTTTTGCTGCCAAATGCATCCTTTGCACCAGTTACGTTGGTAACCTTGCCCTTTTCCAGCGTAAAGGTGAGCGTATCTGTTACAACCAGATAAGTCTTACCATTTTTCGCCTCAAACTCATCGCCAGTTTCCTTTAACGTATAAGTGCCGTCCGGTAAACCAGCAATTTCCTTAGCAGCATTGCCAGATGTCCACTGGATACCATCACCTGATGCTGTCACATCTGTGTTTGCAGCAGCAATTGCTTCCCACTGTTCTGCAGTCAAGTCTTCGTTGGTCAGGGTCAGGGTTGCTCCTGCAACTTCTTCCTGTCCGGTGATGTCCTTCTTGTCAATCTGAATTTTTGTCCGTTCATCCTTGATGATTAAAGTCTTTCCATCTTCGGATTTTTCTACTTCGCCGTTTGTTGTTTCATCGACAGTTGTTACAATGCCGTTCGTTACAACAAAGGTAAAGGTTGAAATTGTCTTAAATCCTCGTGGAGCTGCGATTTCTTCCAGTTCATACGTGCCATCCGGCAGTGCAGAAATGGTAACATTTCCATTGAATTCTGCAGATACCGCATCTTCTGTAATTGTGGTTGCACCAATCTGAACACCGTTCAGCGTTGCATTTTCATCCTTTGCAGTCAGTCTAAATTCTGCTTCTTCTGCTGCAATGCTTCCGCCATCCAGTGCTTCCTTGTTGATTTGAATGGTGCTTGCTTCGTTGGTAATGGTAATAATCGAACTATCCTGACCGTCTGTGGATACCTGATTATTTACAGATATTGCACCATTTTCAGAAACGGTTACAGCCCATTTCTGTGTCGTTGCGAGGTAACCTGCCTTAGCGGAAACTTCAGAAACTTCATAAGTTCCAGCAGGTAAGCCCTTAAAGGTCATGGATTCTCCGGTAGAAGTCCAAACCAAAACGGTTGCATCTTCTGCGGAAATCAGATCTGCTACTGCATCGCCATTCAGCTTTACACTTGACCAGTCAACATTTGCATCGTTTGCCTTTAATTGCAGCGTTGCACCTGTCAAAGCGTTGCCATCCTGATCAACCTTTTGAATGGTCAATTCACCCAACTTGTTGTTGACAACTTTTTTCGAAACAGGAATTTGATTTCCTTCATCATCAAATATTGCCTTTGTTAAATCAATATTCTGTACATCTGATGATTTCAAGTAATTGGTCGGAGCAGAAACTTCTGACAATTCATACTCGATTGCCGGCAAGCCGGTAATCTTCATTTCTGCATCTGTCGAAACGAACTGAATGCCCTGTCTGCCATCTACGGTTACCTTCTGATCTTCGGTCAGCGGCTTGCCATCAATCTGAACATTGTCCAGATTCAGCGGATCTGTGGTCTTGCTGAGCAGCTGCAAGGTTGCACCAGCCAAGAACGCATCACTGCCATCCTTCTTGGAAATGGTCAGTTCTGCCCGATAATCCTTCATGACAACTGTTCCATTCAAGTCAGCACCAGTTGTTTTGTCAACAACCTTGCCATCAGAGCCAATGATAAAGGTAATGTCTTCAGAATAAGCATAGCCATCCGGAGCAACGGTTTCTGTTAAGGTGTAAGTGCCAGCTGGCAGACCAACAATGTTAGTCGGCTCTACTCCGGATACCCAATAAACACCATTGCCGTCTTCTGTCAATGTAAGGTCAACGTTTTCATTTGAGAGGTTAAAGTTCTCAAATGCGATTTTCTGCCACTGTTCCTTTGTAATCTCTTCATTGGTCAGGGTCAGGGTTGCTCTCGGCAACTCTTCATCATTTGCAGCATCAACCTTGCTAATACTTACTTCTGTCCGCTTATCGTTGACAGAAATAACATTTTCATCTTCCCTGACGGTAATCGAACCATCTTCTCTGGAAGCAGTAATGACTTTTCCACCCTTTACTTCAAAGGAGAATGCTGTTACAACGGTATAGCCATTCGGAGCAGCATCTTCGGTCAAGAAATACTTGCCATCCGGAACATTTTCCAGTTTCGTACTGATAAATTCCTCGGTTGTCCAAATAATGCTATCCCTTGTCTGTGTCAGAACATTTCCGTCAGTCAATATGATCTTACTCAGATCTATGGTCTGACCTTCCTGCGGTGTCAACTTCATTTTTGCATCTGGCAAGTTGACTCTGCTGGATTCCTCAGTGTCAATGTCATGCTTATTGATGATAATGGTTGTTCCTATCACGACATCACAAACTGCAAGAGTGATATTACTTTCTGTTCCATTGTAATAGAAGTAGCTATCTGCTGCATCTGCGTCAACCGTGTCTGTTGTTCCTGTAGTATTGGCAATTGTTCCATCGGTCAGCGTAAAGGTTGCCGTACCTTCTGCGACTTTATACGCCTTTCCATCGGTTTCAGAAGTAAATTCACTTCCGGTTTCTGACAAGGTGTAATCGCCGTCCGGCAATCCCTTGATAACTGCATCAGTACCGGTAGAAATCCACTGAATACCAATTTGCTTCTTATTTTCATCCAAAACAGCGGTGCTGTTTTCCAGTGTAACCTTGCTCCAATCGACATCATTTTCAGAGGTCAGGGTCAGGGTTGCACCTGCAAGTTCTGTTTGCTTTGTGATGTCATATTTGCCGATGATAATCGTAGATTCCTTCGAGTCGTAAGCAGTCAGCTCGGAAGTCCAAACGTTTGTATCAACGAGAACGTCATTATTGTGAACGTCAACATCTTCTCTCGTGTTATCCGACAAAACGATTTGACCGTTTGCGTTGACAGTAAAGAAGATTGGGTTCATAATTGCATAATTTTCCGGAGCGGTGGTTTCTACCAGAACATATTCCGTATTTTCTGCGAGATTGGCAGTGATTTTGTCTGTAATATTTTCTTGAATTGCAGACAAAGTCGTTTCCTGTCCGTTCTGATATGCTTCATATGCAAGTTTGGTATAAATTGCAAACTTTGCACCTGTCAGTGCTGCACCGTCCTTGTCTGCAAGGTCTTTCTTGACCAATGTCCGTGTAACACTTACAGTCTTATTGGTAACAGAAACTGCACCAGTCGGAGCAGTATCAAACCGACCATCCAGCAGCACTGCACCATAAACGTCCGCACTGTCTGAACCATTTACATTATAATAAATGGTATAATTGCCGTTTGTACCATCTGAGAACGGAGTACCCTTGTCATCACATTCTGCAATGTAATACATTCCAGCATCCGGTTCTGTATCGGTCTTCGCCGGCAGATTTTCAAAGACGGTAGAAGGAGCATCCTTTGTTAATGTATGTACAGATTCGCGAACATCACCATACAGTTTCAGATTGCCCTCTGCATCCCGTACATACAGACCAACATAGAAGGTATCATCCCAGTCAGTCAGCTTGGTGCTGTTCTGCAATACCGTCTTATCAACAGTAATCGAACCAGTTACAGCCTTAGTCTGTTCCCGGTTCTGGATTGCAGACTGCTTGATGCAATCATCCACTGTCAACGGTTCATCCGCATCTGTCTTTCCGAACTGTGTCGGGAGATAATAAACGGTGCTGGTTGTTGTATTGGTTTCTGCATCGGTTGTTTCTCGAGTATCCGCATTCGGATATTCTACAATGTAGCCTGTCTTGCCATTGGTTGCCTTGTCGCCCTGCTTCAAGATATTTCCATCGCTATCCAATTCAAACAGATAGTAATAGGTGTTTTCTTTCAGGTTGTCGAAGGTAACCTTGTCACCAGCTGCAACCTCCTGCGGCTCGCCAACCATAGTCAGACCTGCAAGGTCATCGTTGGTCAGCTCTTCCTTATCAGAACTGTACAATGCAAACCGATAAGTACCAGATTCAGCTGTCAGTTTTTCGCCGTTTACAACCTTCGTTGCATGAATCTGATAAGTTGCAGATTCTTCGTTGGTAATCTTTGCAGTCTTTGGAACATTTACATCATCCAATTTAATTGCATGATCCTTACCAGCAGAATCGCCGTAAGTAACCTTGTAATCCAGATAGCTGTCTGTTACTGGATTGCCCTTTGCATCTGTTTCCAATACATACCAGTTTCGCTGAATCGGAACTTCGTCAAAGGTTACAGTATCCGTTGCACCCGTCTTAGAACCCGTCAAGGTTACTGTCTGCAAATCGCCATACTTCACATACGCACCATCCTTGGTCTTATAGAACAAACCAAAGTAGAACGTATCTGTTGTGTTAAATGGAGATTTGAAGGTCTTTTCTACGGTAATCTTACCGTACTGAATTTCGTTCAGGAACGAAACAGCTGCAACCGTATCTTCGTCTTTATACGTCAGTTTTGTTCCGCTGTTGCCGCTGGCAGCACTTTCTGGCATGCTTGGATTCAATGTCTTTGCATCTGTTCCATAAACCGGTTCGCCAACTGCAACATTGACATTGTCCTTAATCACACCACTTTCATCGGTTTCAAAGACATAGAGATTCTTCTTTGCCGATGCCGGAATATTGGTAAAGGTTGCGGTTTCTGTTTCGCCGTCCTTTACGGTAATCGGCTTGATTTCGCTGCTGTAACGTGTGAACTCGCTCGCATTTGTCAACTTGCCATCTGCACCATAGGTTGGTGTCGCACCATCTGTTTTTGCAGTAAAGAGTGCAAAATAGAAAGTCTGTGTATCGCCCTGACCGCTATCATAAGCCTTGTTGACAACCAAGCTAACGGTATCTTTCACTTCCGGAACCCAGACACCAACCTTTGCCGGTTCTGCGACCATCGGGGTTTCTACCAGTTCATTCTTATCATTCAGGTACTGATAAGAATAAGCAAAGCTGTTCCATGCGATGTTTTCTTCGCCAGTATTCTGTACGTAATCCGGAATCGTTCCCTTGAAGGTAATGCAAACGGTCTGACCCTTATCTACTTCAAAAGTACTCGGGAACTGGAATCTCAGGTTTACGATTTCACTGGTTGGAGTATCTTGCCAGTTCATATTGCCGGATTCGCCCATCCAGTCGCCAGCGTGCTCATCCAAACTAGAATGCTTATCGCTAGAATAAGAAACCTTTACGCCTTGCACTTCTGTACCAGAGAATGCACCTCTTGCATCTGTGGTGTTGGTCAATGTACCGACTTCATAAGTCACACTTGAAAGATCCGGTATTACCGTAAATGCAGAGTAACGGTCATAACCGGAAACCAGACCGATGTCCACATTTTCAAACGGCAGACGGTCGATAACCGTGAAGTTCTTCAAAGACTTTGTGGTAGAATCATTGGTTACATAAATTTTGTATTCAACTTGTTTTCCCTGTAAGCCCTTAACATAGTTATCGTTCGGGGTATTGCCCTGTCCATAACCATCGCTTTGACCCGTTGCACTGTTATCAATCCAACCATCCTTATATTGTTCATCAATATCTTTTGGATCAAAAGAAATCGTCTTAAAGGAGGTTGTTTCCACGCCGCCTTGGCTGTTGCTTGCGGTTGCCTCCAGCTTTCCATCTACCAAGTCACCAGCAGTGACACGATCCTGATAGATTTTTTCACTGGTGGAAAGGGTCGTCTTGTTGAAATAGGTTTTGTCCGGAACTTCTTCATTTCCTGCCAGATTTGGATCATCTGCTGCATAGCGAATTTGAACGCTCTGACCCGGCTGCAATTGCACAGTATTTGGCAACTTGATAGTAAACTTGCTGCCACTCACCGTTACACAACCGTCCAAATCGTTCCAAGTTTTTCCGTCATCCGTGCTGTATCCATTAAAGTTCTTAGATAGATCACTGTCTAATTTTGCACCCGCTGCATACTGCATGCCGCCACTCAGTTCATCTTCCAGAACAATATTCGTCATTGGAGCATCCTCATCACCAGTTTTTGCGTTGGAGACGGTGATAATCCATGTTGGAATATTAATGTTAGGATTAGACTTACGAGTTGCCTTGACATCGCTAGCAGCCTTTGTCAGACCCGGAGCGGTCTTCTTGACAATCTGCTTCAAGGTCAAGTCTGCGGTATCGGTAATCGTTCTACCCGGCTTGCCATCAATCAAAACATCTTTATCTGCGGTAACTTGTGCTTTGTTTTGGAATAACTCAGAAACAAGGTCTACATTTTCTGGGTCTGCACATTGTTTTTGCAATTCAGTTGCAATTTGAGCTGCTTTGACATCTGTCAATTTTACGGTATATTTAAATCTCAGATATTCTCCATCGTTTATATACCAATCGCAATCAAATAATGCTCCCGTAGCATAACTTCGTTTCACCAAATCAAATGTTAGTGTCGTTCCTGTATCAGAAACATCCTGATTCTTGCAAATAACAATCGGATTTCCACGAGGTTCTACATTTACACTGCCCATATGTGCCATTGTATCTGTTACTTCAACAAATTCCATTCCATCTGGAATTGTGTCAGTTAATGTAACATCTTTTCCATAAAGCGAAACAGCTGTAGATACATTTTTTAGTATTATAGTATACTCAAACCTGCTCTTTTTTAAAGCAGCAACTGTATCATCATAACTGAATTTTCCTGAACTATCATATTTTGGTTCAATTGTTTCTGATTTTTCTTTTGTAGAAATACCATCTCCGTTTTTATTTATGCCAAATCCCTTTTCAAATTTCATCTGCGGTGCATCCGCTTTATATTGAATGGAATCATCTACAGTTACGCTTTCTGCTGTAACAGTTACTTTATTCGTACCAGAACTAAATGTGCCATTTTGATTGGTTGCATCTGGTGCAATGACCTGATAAGCAACCACAATATAACCATTTTTTGGAATAGAAAGCTTTTGAGATCTACTATCGATTGTAATATTAACATTTCCGCTATAAATAGAACCAATCCGATCAGAACCATCCCATAATGTACCACTGAATGTTGCACCATTTCCAGCATCTACAATGTATACACTAGAGTTCTGACTGGAAGATGTACCTTTCATATCATCTGTAATCGTCAGGTTCTGTTCTGTCAATTCTGTGCTACCAGTATTGGTGATCTTAATATAGAATGTGATACGCTGTCCTGGCAGAACTGTTCCATATGTCTTTTCGCCGATTTTGTCCTGAATCAAGCTGTCAGAGTCCAAAGACTTGTTCCAAGTTGGAATGCTTGCATAGAAATCTTTTGCATTGTTTGCAGTGGAAACGGATGTTTCATCATCCACGATTGCCCACTTATCGACATCGAAAGAAATATCAGAAATTTTAACTTCTGGTGTTTTACCCGTCAATGCCTTGTCAGAACCGTGAGAAAGGGTTGCGGTATTTGCCGGAATCGAACCACTTGCATCTTCCGAAATGTCGCAAGTTACTTCTACGATTACCGAACCATAAGCCGGAACATCGCCACTATACTTAACAGTCAAAAGATTTTTTGCATCCAGAACATTTGCCAGCGTTAAATCTTTTCCGTTCAGTTTTACGTTTGTAACGGTCAAGCCATTCAGCTGTGCAAAGTCATCTGTAAATTCCAGCGGATCATTTTCAGTATACTTACCAGCATAACGACTATTATTATAGTACTTCAGCGTGTAAGTGATCTGACCACCAACGTTGGCAACGCTGCTGCTGACATTCTTCGTGAACTGTCCATCGCCGAAGCTGAATGCATTCTGAGAAGAAGTTGCCGATGCGGACTGCGGATTGCCGCTTTCCGGTGTAGCGGTTGCTGTGTTGGTGATGTCACCAGTCTTGCCTTCCTTTACGGTAACCGGAATCTCGAATGTCTTTGTTTCTCCAACTACTACTGTGAAAGAGCCAGCCGGCAAGTTGGACTTGTCAATATCAAGATTCGTTTCATCGTTAAAGACATCGGTCAAGCTGCTGAATGTGATGTCCTTTTCACCCGTATTGGTAACCGTAATCGTATACTTCAACGTATCCCCTACAGAATAAATGGACTTATCAACCGATTTTGCAATCGAGAAGCTGGAGGACGGCTTTTTGATATTGACATAAGCCGCTGCAACCGATTCATACTGTTCCGGTGTGCCGAGATAAACAGCGTTCCGGACGGACTGCATAGAAGTGCTGATATTGTCATCTACCTTGCAGACTACATAGCCTGTAAAGGTTTCGTTGACACCAAGTCCTTCCTTTGTCCAGGTAACGGTCTGTCCACTGATTGTACCATCCGTTTCATATTTTTTAGATTTATCATCCTTTGAAGTGATAGAAACGCCGGATACCGGTGTCAAGCCAGCCGGAACAACGTCTGTCAGCGTCAGTGTGCCGCTTTTTGCGGTTTCGCCGCTGTTCGTTGCGTTCACTTCAAACAGTACATATTCGCCGCAGACCAGATAGCCCTTGTACTTTGCATCAGAAACAGCATCATCGCCAGCAGTTCCTTCTACGCTTTTTTCCAAATCAATTTTTGCCGGTGCCGGTGTTGCGATTGCAACATCTGCGGACTTCTTCGGCAAGGTTTCCCATTGATTGGTGGAATTGACACCCTGAACCCGAACATTCAAATCGTTGTGAATTTTGCCGGAAGTAAAATTGCCAACTTCAATCATGTTCGTTTTCAACGCAGCGTTCACCGTATATGGTGCCATTTCTGCATTGGTGTTTGTGCTTTTCTTTACCCATGTTACGCTCAAGGTGTTTCCTTTTGCCGAAGCCGATGTGATTTCAATATCATCCGGCAGCGTCAAATATTCTCGAATATCGCTTGCACTATCCTTAAACGTCAAGCCATCCGGCAGTGTGATAACGTCTGTCATCTCAACTGCACCAACCCACCATTCACCTTTTTTGGTTGAGGTATAGTTTGGATATGCTTTCAAGGTATAGGAAATTTCATTGTTGCCGCTCAGCTGAGACAGCGAAATCGTATTCTGACTAACAGACTTGCTGTCCTCCCAAGCAATTTTTGATTTTGCTGTAACGGTCGAAGTTTTCGACTGTCCGGAGCCGCTCGCCGTAATTTTTACGGTTGCCTGTTCTCCATTCGGGGTTTTCCCGTTTGCAAACTTTGCTTTCAAATAGATTGCCTTTGTCTGACCATTTGCAATGTCATAGGTCAAATACCGGCTGTTACCTTCCACATGCATGGTAAAGCCACTATACTTTGCTCCATCCCGCAGGCCTTGCCCTGGGAAGTCAGGAAGCAAAAGGTTTTCCGGAATATCAATTCTGTAAGTCGTACTATGACCCCAGTGATTGACATTGTTGCCCGCTAAAGATAGATACAGATAAAATAGTTCACCGGATTCCTGTTCCGATGTTCCATGATAAGAAGTATCTGTAAATTCCGCACGAACATTCGTCATAACATCCGGTGTTTGTCCCCAGCCTGGACGCCCCCAGCCACCGAAGCCGCCAAATCCTGGGCCGCCCCATGCGGAAGCCGTCAGTGAACTTATCGGAACACTCACCAGAATCATCAAAACAGCAAGCAGCATACTGATCACACGCTTGATGCATGATGTTTTTCGGATTTCTTCCATCTTTTTCCCGCCCTGTGTCATAGCGGTTTCTCTCCTTTCCATATTTCTGCAACACAGTTTTTTTGAATTTTGTATCCCCAAAAAGCCCACATTTTTCCGGCACACCAGAGGTGTAAATCTGGGTATGGATATACAGCTTTATTATAGCATACTCCCTTTTAAAATTCAACCATTCTACAATTTTTTTACCACACTTTCAATTTTTTTGCATTTCTTCTAAATCCATACAACCATACCGATTTCCATTTCTGTTAGATCTTCTTAAAAATGGAATTAATTTCTTATTTTATTCAAACAAATCGTTATCGATTTGAAATCTTATAGATTTCTCTTTGTATCCATCACAGATTTGTCGCTTCTAACCATTTTTGAAAACAAAAACCGGCTCTGTCCCATTGGCAAGGACAGAGCCAGTTTTTCACGAACAAATTTTATTTAAGGGGAAATTGCGGATTCCAATTAGTTGATAATGGTTTCTTCGGTTTCCTTGTCGAACAGGTGCATTCTGTTCGGATCCAAAGCAACTCTCAGGTTCTTGTCGCCCTGCTTTGCAGTAGACCGTGGGTCAACACGAGCAGTCAGCGGAGTGCCCTGGCAATCCAGATACAGGAAGTTTTCAGCACCCATCATTTCGGTGATGTCTACATCACATTCAATGATACCAGTAGTTGCAGAGGACAGGAACATTTCATCATCATGAATTGCTTCCGGACGAATACCCAGAATTACTTCCTTATCCACATAGTTTGCAAGCTTCTTGTCTTCCTTTGCAGCCGGAACAGCCAATTCGTACTTCTTTGCGAACTGTACGCAATAGCCGTTGTTCTTCTTCTTCAGAACACCATCGATGAAGTTCATCTGCGGAGAACCCAGAAATCCAGCAACAAACTTGTTGCCCGGTCTTTCATACAGGTTCTGCGGTGTATCGATCTGCTGAATGATACCATCCTTCATAACAACGATCCGATCGCCGAGGGTCATAGCTTCGGTCTGGTCATGGGTAACGTAAATAAAGGTTGTACCCAACTTCTTGTGGATCTTAGAGATTTCAGTTCTCATCTGTGCACGCAGTTTTGCGTCCAAGTTAGAAAGCGGTTCGTCCAGCAGGAAGACCTGCGGATTCCGGACGATTGCACGACCCATAGCAACACGCTGTCTCTGACCACCGGACATTGCCTTCGGCTTCCGGTCGAGCAGGTGGCTCAGGTCGAGGATCTTTGCAGCTTCCTTTACCTTGCGGTCGATTTCATCCTTCGGAACTTTTCTCAGCTTCAGACCGAATGCCATGTTCTCGTAAACGGTCATGTGCGGATACAGAGCGTAGTTCTGGAATACCATTGCGATATCTCTGTCCTTCGGAGCGATATCATTTACCAGACGGTCGCCGATGTACAGTTCGCCCTTAGAGATTTCTTCCAGACCAGCGATCATACGCAGGGTTGTGGACTTACCACATCCGGAAGGGCCAACCAAAACGATAAATTCCTTATCCTTAATTTCAATATTAACATCCTTTACCGCAGTAACATTGCCCGGGTAAATTTTGTAGATGTGTCTCAATGATAAACTTGCCATTGATGCAATCCTCCTAATAGTTTATTTTTATTTTGAAAAACGCAAACAGGGGAAACGGAAGCAGACCGTTTTTCCTGTAATTCAGCCAGAACATTGTTTCGATCTTAGCTCTGATATAATCATAGCAGAGTTTTGATTTTTTTTCAAGTCGTGATATGCCCAAATTTCAGCTTGTACATTTATCAAATATGACGAACTTTTTTTTCGGGTATGTCATTTCGTCAAAAAAAGGGGGGCTTTCCGCAGTGGAATTTTATTTTTTTTGTATAAAATGCATGAATTCTATGGTTTCTGCCATCATGAAACTTTTTATTAACTTTTTACTAAAAATTACTATTTTGAGTCAGTTCCCACAAGAACTTGGGGGCTGGCTGCTGGGAAAGCAGGCTGATTTGTGTGCTGGTCAGTTTCTGACACGCTCCAATTTGTAAACTGATTGGTAAAAAAAGGTTTCCGATAGCAACTCGCTGCAACTGCTCCACATGGTTTCCGACTGCCGCCAGCATCCGCCGCACTTGATGATATTTCCCCTCATGCAAGCAAATGACTGCCATTCGGTCTGTATTCAAAACGGGTAAAATTTCCGCCGGCAAGCAGTGCGTTCCGTCTGCCAACACCAACCCCTCTGCAAGCTGTTGGGCATAAGATTCTTCATAAGGACGTGCCAGCTGCATCCGATAATATTTTGGAACATGCCGTTTCGGAGCAAGCAGAGCATGAGAAAATGCTCCATCATTTGTCAACAGTAGCATGCCGCTGGTATCCTTGTCCAGTCTGCCGACTGGAAATAATCCTTTTCGCTGTAATTCCGGCGGAATCAATTCCATTACAGTTTTTTCCGTTGCATCTGTTACCGCACAAACATAGCCCAATGGCTTATTGAGCAGCAGACAGTAGCAAGATTCCACTGGTTCAACGGGCTTGCCCTGTAAACAGATGACATCGGTTTCCTGAACGGGCGTTTCTGGTTTTTTGACAATTGTCTGATTGACCGTTACTTGACCGCTACGAATGAGTTGTTTCAGCTGGCTGCGAGTGTAGGAAGTGGCATCGGAAAGCCATTTATCTAAACGCATATCAAGCATCTCCTTTGGTTCTTTTTTGAAAGATGGGGGCATAGATTTACAATGAATCTGAGAAGCAAATTATAATTATTTCTTTTCAAACGATGCATCAAATAAAAAGTTTTTTGATCCAACAATTTTTCAAAAATGTTGGCGAGGTGTGGG
>ERZ832317.507-NODE-507-length-56371-cov-5.457472_pt1 | contig 56371 bp, 45 predicted proteins | sample MGYA00519695_ERZ832317 | MGnify/ENA primary metagenome ERZ832317 (study PRJEB31850, sample SAMEA3708726) | human gut metagenome | biome: human gut; feature: human-associated habitat; material: faeces | place: China | collected 2014 ...
GTACTGTTTTATCCGGATTTAACAATTTTGCACTCTCGCCCATAAATGTCACGCCACAGAGTACGATCGTCTTATTTGCAAGCTCTGTTGCCTTTTTACTCAGGAAATAAGAATCTCCGATGTAATCGGCAAGTGCCTGGACTTCCGGTCTTACATAATAATGTGCCAGGATCACGGCATCTCTTTTCTTTTTCCACTCTTCTAATTCTTCCAAACTTATCATACGCCCTCTTAACTCTCTCTCAAATTTTTTGCCCATTCATTTCAGATTTTTAATGAAACTTTTCGTAGTATACCACTTATCATTACATATGACAAGACACATGTTTAAAATCATGTAAAGTTTTCTGCTTTTATTTTTCAAAGAAATGTTTTGTACTTCTGAAACAATACATAATTCATTCTGTTTCAAGACATATTAAACAACAGAATGCATGTTCCGCATTCTATCTATTGCGAATATAAAAATCATGAAAAAGAGGGATTCTATATGTTAAACGGAGATACTGTAAAATTATTGCGGGAATGTAATGCCGGCACAAAAATGGCTGTTTATTCCATGGATGAGATCTGTGATAAAATTTCGGATGCAGATTTCAAAAATGTCATCATGGCATCCAAAGAAAAACACGAGCGTCTTGGAAATGAGATCCATGCACAGTTAGAAAAATGTGATGATCCGGTCAAAGAACCGAATGCGCTTGCAAAAGGAATGTCCTGGCTGAAAACAAATGCCAAGTTAGCAGTTGAGGAAAGTGATGCTGTGTGTGCTGATCTTTTGACCGAAGGCTGCAATATGGGTGTCAAATCACTCTGCCGCTATTATAATCAGTATGCGGCCGCGGACAAACAGGCCCAGGGATTTTGCAAAGAACTGATCCATCTTGAGGAAAATCTTGCCAAAGAAATACGATGTTATCTTTAACAGAAAAACTGCCACAGGCACAAAACAAAAAAGACAGTAACAACTTACTTTCGATTGTTACTGTCTTTTTATTCGGTTATTTACAGTCCCGTGTTTTCCGGTAAATGTGTTATCTTCCTTTTACCACAAATTCACGGATTTCCTCCATCACAGTATCATCTTCCTCATGTATGGTCAGTGTCAGAGGTTTTGACAGATCCATCGTACAGACTCCAATGATTGATTTTCCGTCTACGATATATCTGCCTTTTGCAAGGTCAAACGCTCCTTTATGACCACTCAGAATATGACACAGCTTCTTTGCTTTTTCCGGTGCATCGATCAATACTTCTACCTGTTTCAAAACAAAATCCTCCTGTTTTGTTCTTGTATAGATATAGTATTCCACAATTTTCCACCGGTTATTCATTATTCGGCAAGCAATGCCTCGATTTCATCAAGCACTTCCCCAAATACATCCAGTGCCTCCTGGATTGGCTTTGGTGTTTCAAGGTTGACACCGGCGATCTTAAGCAGCTCAACCGGAGAGGCAGAACAGCCACCGGATAAAAACTTCTTATAACGTTCTACCGCAGGTGCTCCCTCTTTTAAGATTCCATGTGCCAGTGCAACTGCCGAAGAAAATCCCGTTGCATACTGATATACATAGAAATTATAGTAAAAATGAGGGATTCTTGCCCATTCGTAGGCAATCTCAGAATCTGATACCATATCCGGTCCAAAATATTTGCAGTTTAAGTCATAATATAATTTATTTAACGTCTCAGCGGTCAGGCTCTCTCCCTCTTCCACCATCTTATTGCTTAACATTTCATATTCAGCAAACATAGTCTGACGGTAAACAGTTCCCTTAAAGCTGTCAAGATAATGGTTGAGCAGATATGCACGCTCCTTTTTATCAGTTGTATTTTTCAGCAAATACTCCATTAAAAGCACTTCGTTACAGGTAGATGCCACCTCTGCAACAAAGATCTTATACTGGGAGTAAATATATGGCTGACTGGAATTTGAATAATAGGAATGCATCGCATGTCCCATTTCATGTGCCAGCGTAAACATATTATCAAGGGTATCATTATGATTTAACAGCACATATGGATGTGAACCATAAGCCCCTGCAGAATAAGCTCCGCTTCTCTTTCCCTCGTTCTCATAAACATCGATCCAGCGGCTTTCAAATCCCTCTTTTACCTTTGCGACGTATTCTTCCCCAAGTGGTGCTAATGCCTTTAACACGGTTTCTTTCGCTTCCTCAAAAGAAATCTTCTTTGCGGCATCTGCGATCATTGGTGTGTAAACGTCGTACATATGTAGTTCGTCCACGCCAAGGCATTTTTTGCGAAGACGTACATAACGGTGCATTTTATCCATATTCTTATTGATCGTATCGATCAGATTATGATAAACAGTCGGAGAAACATTATTGGCATCCACTGCGGCTTCCAGTGTTGAATGATAGTGTCTCGCATTTGCATAGAAAACCTGCTGTTTTACCTGACCATTATATAATGCAGCAAGTGTGTTTGCATACTGTTTGTACACACCATAAAATCCCTCAAATGCATCCTTGCGCACACGGCGGTCTGCCGACTCCTCAAACGGAACGAAATTACCATGGGACAGTCTCACTGTATCTCCATCTTCATCTTTGATCTCCGGGAATACAAAATCAGCGTTGTTGATGATGGAATATACCTGTCCGGATGTCTCCGCCATATCGCCTGTCATCGCTACCAGTTTTTCCATTTCAGCAGAAAGTGTATGTGCCTTGGTACGCTCGATTTCCTCGATCTGTTTACGGTAAAGTTCTAACTCCGGAAGTTCTTTATAGTATCCTTCCAGAACAGCCTCATCCATTGCAAGGATCTCCGGAACGATAAATGCAGTCTGGCTTGACACCTTCGTCAGCATAGAATACATTTTCTGGGACATTGCCTGATGTGCCGTATTTTTCTGGTCTTCATCAAACAGACGCTCTGCATAATTAAAATCATAATCCAGTTTTTCCTCTGCCTTAGCTGCGCATTCTAATACAAAAAGCAGATTTTGCGCACAAGCAGCTACTTTACCTTCCATCTTTCCGATTTCATCCAGGATCTTGTCAATCTCATCCAGATCTTTTTTCCAATCCTCGTCGGACGCATACATATCTTTTAAATTCCATGTATATTCTTCTTTTACTTCGCTTCGTTTTAACAATTCTTTTGCCATTGTAAACCTCCATATTTTTACTGCCGGGAAATGATTCCAGCACTCTCTAATTTACGCTCTGCAAAAGAATTTGTAAAGGGAAATATTGATGTTTTATTATCTATTTCCTATTCGGTGCAAGGAACTGATTATAGAAGTTATTCAACGCATCCGGTTCTTTGCTGTTTCCAATTCCGTGAGTTTCCACATATTGTTTCATCTGTTTGATCGTTTCCTTTGAAAATACATAGGTTTCCACCGGGGTATCATGATCCATGTTATTTAATGCGCTTTCCAGTGCTGCCTTGTATTCCGGATCGACTTTCCAGATAGAATTATCTTCAAGTCCGCCTTCTTCAAACGATTTGTTATAATATTTGCTGTTGATGAAACGGGTAACTCCGGTCAGATCCATCTGTGTGAGTTTTTTCGGTGTGGTATCGGTCACATGCACCATGATCTGTTTCACATAAGTGTTTCCCACATGGTCTACCACGGTTAAATTCTCGGATGTGGCAAAGTCATGCTGCAGATTTGTAAATTCTTCTGCCTGGTAGTCCGGGATCGTGAAGGATGTGAAAACTTCCGGATCACTCGGTGCCGGATTGGTTCCCGGTAAAATCGGACTTCCATCTTCCCGGTCGGTTGCCGTTGCATGGCTTAAGATTTCTTCTTCCGTGATAAAACCACTCTGTGCCTGCTCTAAGGTATAATAGAGATCCTGTGCCTGGATCCACGGACAGTCGTCCCAGACAGCATAAAGTGTGATCTCTCCACCATCTTCTGCCACAAGGTTCCGAACGGCATCTCCGGCTTTCCACTTCGGGATAAAGGTATCTTTGCCATCTTCCAAAGCCCAGCCCATAAAAATGGATGCATATACCTTTTTCTTTGGTGCTTCGGCTTTCTTATCTTCCTCGATATCTTCTTCCTCTAAGTCATTGAAAGCATCAATATCTTCGGCATCATCTTTATTCTCTTTTGTCACGGCAACTTTTTCATTCTGATCTGCATCGTCTGTTACATCAGGATTGTCTGTATCATCTGATTCATCGGAACTGTCTGCCATTTCTGCCTCGTCTGATTCATCAGAGTTGTCTGCAGTTTCCGCATTGCCTGATTCATCCATAGCATCCATGGAATCCTGTGCGTCTGCATCTGAATTACCTGCATCCGAATCATCTCCATTGTTTTCGGAATCCTCATTCTCTGAATTACCGGCACCCTCTGTGTCTTCCGCATTATCCGGATCTTCGGTATCCTCCATATCTTCCGTTTCTTCCTCTTCATATCCATCCATCATTGCCTTTGGAATCACTCCGGCAATCACATCCTCTGTCACGTTTTGTCCATCCAGTGTATACTTCACATAGGCAGCTGTTCCATCTGCATTCCATACATCCGGCAGTGTCACATCGGTATCATACGTGGTTTCGATATCGTCGATATGTCCGGCTCCGCCGTTTGGATCAAAATGGATCGTATATCTATTTGCTTCTGCACTGGCTGTCATTGTAACGTTTCCTGCCGGCATTGTGAATGTAAATTTCTTTGTATCCACGGTCTGATCTCCACCGGAACCTCCGGTATAATTACCAGTCCAGTTCAGCCAGTGATAGCCTTCTTTTACATTGGCGTCGATCGTTACGCTCTGGCCGTAACGGTACGGTCCTGCTCCGATCGTTTTTTCTATACCTGTCCCTGCATTTAAGGTTACATTGTAAAGGTGTCTTTCATAATAATAATCAATGACCATCTTTCCATCCGCAGTGACCGCTTTGGTCTGCGTTTTCGGACTGTCAAATCCGGTATATGTCTTTACTGCAGGCGTTACTTTGCTTCCGATCTGTGCTTTCTTTGTCTCTGTCTCGGCAAGCTCGTAATTTTTATCATCATGTGTGGAAGCAATGCCCGTTGTTTTCTGTTTCCAGTGATGAACGGTATAAACAGCTTCATCTAACTCCCAGTGTGCATACAGGGAAATGATCATTCCTTTTGTTCCATTTGATAAGGTACCGCTCTTTGCATAGCCCCGCCAGTCACTGGCACAGATCTTGCCCTGATTATCTCCGGATGCTGCACCGTCCACATTTACATAGGTTCCGCCGCTTGCTGCAGTCCACCATCCGGCTTTCGTATGGGTTCCGTTTATGACTTTCCGGTATCCGTTGATCTTGATACTGCTCGATAAGGCAGCACTGTAATAGTTTCCGTAACGGTATGTTTTATAAATATACGGTGTTGTTTTTCCACATATGCTGCTGATCTGTGTTCCGGTGTAACTCTTCGTTACTGTTTCTGCTGTACTGTTCCCGATCAGTGTATATGTATTGCTGACATTCCATGTGTCAATGCCTGTCAATGCCCTTGGTGCGTTTATGTAATAACGAACCTCATATGGCTCCCCGATGCCGGTAAGTGTCAGCGTCATATTATAAGCAGGCATATTTCTTTCATATACATAGGTCTTATCATTTACCAGGTCCGATGTTACCTTGCGGTCTGTGGATGCATTCGTTTTTTCATTAAGATCTGTCCATTTACTGAACTGATAGCCTGTATTAAAGGCTGGTATTGCAATAATTGCATCATTATATGGAATCTCAACAGAATCTGTATAGTAATCTCCAGATAACATATTCGGATCCTCAGCCACGATGCAAACTGGGGCATAATGTCCATGCTGTGTGAAATATTTTCTTACTTCAATATGACTTCCTGCAGTCTTATCCATCTTTACTGTAAGACGGTACAGCGGTGTTGCCTGAGAAGGTACCGGCTCGGAAGGTTTTTCAATTCCGGTGTTTGTTTTTTGCGACCTTAGTTTTCCGGTAACCTCATGCTGATTAGTAAAAAGTTTCTTTCCCGAATTTTCCGGTACAGTACATGGAATCGAATATTTTACATAGCTGCCATCCGCCTTATTATCATATCCGGATAATGTCAACGTATGATTAGCTGCATTATATTGAACCTCTTTATCTGTTCCGTAAATATACTTTACTGCTTTCGGCTTAGTCACACCTTTATCATACACCGTAAAAGAAGCCTTACCCTTTACCGGTGTCAATACATCATCCAATGTTACAACCAGTGTTCCATCATAATAACCCGTATTCGGCTGATCAGTGACTACATTGATATTTCCCGTTACAGTCGCAGATACAGTACTGTTTACCGTTGTTTCCTGATTTTCGGAAAGTTCATAATCTGCCACATCCACGGCAAGACCAACAACAAATAATGTTGACCATGATGAATCGGATGCTTCTGCACGGAACTTATTTGTTGCAAATCCCGGATGCGATCCATCATCCTGATTTACGGTGAAATCCATTAACATACCACGGACAGAAGATAACTTAGAACTCAGCTGTGTGTCTCCATGATAGAAATAAGAATGTCCGATCAGTCCACTGTTTGAATATGCCAACTTTTCATTATTGTTTTTATCTTTCTTATTCCGATCATATAAATCAAGTGCAAAAGATTTCTGTTCTGTCGCGTTGCTTTTTACAATTCCTGAATTGGTTCCAAGCAGTAATAATTCTCCGCTTACTTCGGAATCTTCATTTATATACTGATTTGTCTTACAGTCTCCAAGATCAAGGTTCATAGTTAACGGATTTCTTGTCCATTTACTGTTTTCCTGCTGATAATTAAAATGAGAACCAATTTTTAAGGAAACAGCCCTGACATTTGCTTTGCTGTTTTTCTCGATTACGATCAGCTGCCATGCGGAACTGCTCTCACCTGCATGTGTACCCTTGTCTGTATTACTTGTTTTCATTGACGCTGCATAAGGGATATTTGCAACACCGTATTTACCATAGCCATATTTCTGAACAACCGAGGTTACATCTACATACATACAGGAAAATGTATATTCTTTTGTTCCAAGATGTGGTTCACGCATATCAACTGCAGCATAGGAAGCATTTACTTTCTTTGTAAAAGCACCCTTGTCTGTTGAACCGGCAAAATAAACCGCTTTATTCGCAGCCTTTTTTACAAGATCCGTATTATTTTTTCCCTGTACGGATGTTTCCCAGACAAGATATGCTGCTTCTATCTGTGTTGCACCGTCTGTTTTTTTCAGACTTGCAATAGAACTGTTTACAATTTTGTCCTTACCAATGGTATCTACCGTTGCCTTAAAATCAGTATCCTTCACCATTTCATTATAATTATTATTTTCATAATAACCATAAAACCCGAAAAAGTTCGCATCTCCGGTATAATTGATGCTGTACTGACCGATCAGATCCGTCACGATCTGTGTTTCTTTATTGATATTTACATTTACATCCGCTTTTACAGTAAACGGCCGGAGTAAAAAAATGCTGCTGACCACAAGTGTGAACAGCAGCAGAATTTTACCTCCTTTATTCAGTTTTCTTTTTTCCTTCATTGTTCTCCTTTCGTGTTTCAAAATGAATTTTTGAACTAATCTCCATAACCCATGGTATACCAACAGGTCGTTTCTTTATCTGTCACTGTACATTTCCAGGAATATTTACAAAATCCATCGGCAGACTTCAATGTTAATGTTGCTGTGCCATAACCAACACCTGCAATTTCACCATTGTCATGCACTTTAATAATACTTTCATCACTGCTGGTAAGCGTAAAGTTTTTATCTGCGGCATTTAAAGGTAAAACTTCTTTTGATGACATTACCTGACGCCAATCATACCTGTTTTCCTCAAATCTTGTTTCCAAATCCGGATCCTGCTTTTTCAGATTCGTATACATATCGAACTGGAATGCTGTCACAAGTTTTCTTACTGTTACCGTGTAAGTTGCAGACACGCTCTTATCAGCCTTGGATGTCACGGTAATCACTGCGGTGCCCGCTTTTTTCGGTGTGACTTTACCGGTGGAAGAAACAGATGCAACGCTCTTGTTGCTTGATTTATAAGTAACTTCCCTGCTCTTTAAGCCGGTCATGCTTTTGATTTTGATCTGTGCGGTACCATATTTCTTTTTGTTAGAAATCAGCATCTTTGCACAAACCACATAATATTTACGTCCCATATCCGGATCTGCAATATCTGTTCTTGCAAAAGCAGCAATCTCCCCTGCATCAAATACCGCATCTGGCATGCCGTCAACTACTTCCGGCATTTTATCAAAACTGGATTCCGGTGCAAGTGTTACGCTTGTTTCATCAAGGACGATTTTTTTCTTTCCGGTTGGTGTATAATTTGTGTTGATCGTGTCCGGATTCTTTACTGTTACTTTAAACTTTGCGACTGCCTTTTTATTTACCACGGATGTTACTGTGATCGTTGCCGTTCCGGCTTTCTTTGCAGTTACCTTTCCTTTGGATGAAACTTTTGCTACCTTTTTATTACTGGATGCAAACTTCACACCTTTTGCACTGATGCCTTTTAAAGATTTTACTTTGACTGTGGCTGTCTTTCCGACTGCGATCGTTGCTTTCTTCTTCTCCAGTGTGATCTTAGCGTTCTGCTTCTTCCTGCTGACGGTAACTTTGATCGTTCCCTTTACTTTGGCATTGTAAATGGATGTCACCGTGATCTTACAGGTTCCTTTTTTCTTCGCAGTGATGACACCCTTATTTGTTACCGTCGCAACTGCATTGTTACTGGATTTAAATTTCAGCTCTTTTGACGGTTTGAAGTTTATCTTATCCCCATAAGCGTTTGTTCCGCTTGTCTGAATGTAATCCCCATTCTGCCACATGCCATCGATCGTGAACTTTACATATTCACCTGCATACAAGGTTACTTTGCTGCCAGCCTTGCCGTTGATTTTGAAATCGATCCGATTGGCTGCCTTTGCCGATACCTCTTCCGGCTGCGGTACTACAACGCTGCTGATACACACGATAAGTGCAAGCATCAATACGACTGCTTTTTTCCATCCTGCCAGCATTGTGGCACTGGTTCTGTTCTTTCTTCCTCTCTCTCTCATAACTTCTGATTCTCCTTTATCCTTTATTTTTGATTCTTTTACTTACGACGTTGACAAACGAATTGGAAACTTTTATAATATACCTATCAAGACAGCCGGGTGATAAGCAAATACCTATCTGCTCCGGTGAAACAAGTTGATTAGTTACAAGAAATAACCGTCAGATCTTGTCAGGGAGCTGGACGGTTATTTTTTTGTCTTATCATGGGTATCATTTCTGACACTTCTGACAAGCGTTATGATGGCACATATCATAATAACAAATGTGAACAAGTCACTATATGTAACCATGCTACCACCCCTTTCTCCGAATCTCGGAGCAGATCTAAGTGGTAAAGCCGTCCTTTCGGCTGCCTTGATCAGTATACTATATCTGTTTTCCTTTTCCTTATTATAAACGTCATGTAATGGAAAAGCAACTTTCTCTGATCGAATATCTTCCTATTTATTTGTCAAGGTACAGTTCTTGTATATTATACCATATGCAACCCTTTTTGCAATAAAAATACCTTTACGAACTGCACTTTTTTTCGATTTACCGTTGCTTTATAAAATTATACCTTTATATATATTTATCTATCCCAAATTATACTTTTCTCTCATATTTATTCCCTGCCTTCGCAAAATATTTATTTATATAAACATTTTATTTATCTTGTTGAATATAATATAACATATTTTACTTTAGAAGTCAATACAAAATATTTATCTTTGTGAATTTTTTATCTTGAACTATAAATTTATTATGTTATAATGTGAATAAAAAAAGGAGGGTGCTCCATGATTAGCTATAAGCCATTATTCAGACTATTGTTGGAAAAAGATATGACAAAAACAAACCTAAAAGAAGCAATCGGATTTTCTTCAGCAACCTTGGCCAGATTGTCGAAAGGCGAATATGTCTCATTAGAATTACTTGATAAGATATGTTCTTATCTCCATTGCAATATTGAAGATGTTGTTGAGCATGTCCCTGACACACCTCTTGCGTGAACTACTCGGTAAATGAATTGCCGAGAATTCCCACTTGAGATCCTAAAAAGGATGTGATTCTTGTCTCACCCAATGCTGCAACTATTAAAAAAAGCAGGTTCCCGGCAAATTGCTAGAAAACCTGCTTTTTGTGTTACATTTTATTCTGTTTATCATGGTTATATGTTTGCATATTGTAGATAATTTGTCGCTTGTTATCTTCTTCTTTTTTATTGGATTCCAGACAAAAATGTAGCCCTGGTATTAACACCAAGGCCTACATTTTCAAACGTTCTTTCCTATCCTAAGAAACTTGCCACTGCTCAATCCAGTATGCAGAACGGTCAGCGTATATTCCTCTTCAGATCTGCTGTACGATCAAGTCCTCAAAAATAATCCTGAAGTTTGTTTAATATATCTCTTTTCGTTAGACTTTTATACTTCGAATCATTCCGCACAATTAAGCCTCGCACGACTAAAGTCACGAGTGTCCGACGGCTAATCATCAAAGCAATTCGTGAATTGGAATAACAAACATCAGCTTTGCTTTAATACTGCTAATTGAAACATACGGGTTAGACCAGTATCTTGAATCATTTGAGTCCTGGCGGTTATCTCCAAGAACAAAAACACATCCATTCGGAACATCATAGGTATATTCACATTCGGTGATGATGGTATCATCTAAATAGGTGCTTTCATCAAGTACCTCTCCATTAACCAGTACTTTCCCATCCGCAAAAGAAATTGCATCTCCTGCAACACCTATCACTCTTTTTGAAACAATTTCCCCGTCATGTTCAAAGAAAATAATATCCCCTGTACATGGCAAGCTTTTCGTGTATGCAAGCCGGTTTGAAATCGTAAAATCACCGGTAACCATTGCCGGCTCCATGCTGCCGGATCTAATGTAACCATTTAATAATACATAATGGAAAATTGTAAACAACATTCCGACAAATACTGACAAATTAACTATCTTGCCAATCAGCCATCCAAGCTTTCCCTTCTTTTTCCGCGGTTTCCGAGATTCGTTCGTATATACATTTATGATTGTTTGCGTTCCTTCCTCCTGGTGTTTTTCCGTTGAATTATCTTTCTTCTCACTTTCCATTGAATCGTCTGGAATTGTTATTATGGTCACTTTACGATCTTCGCTACAATATTTATTTTTCACTCTTTCTTCATGATCACATTTCACCTCCTCATTCTGTTTTAGCGATTCTGGCATTAGATTTTCAAGTGATCCTTTTGGTTCCGGTTCAACTTCTGACACTGTATTTTCTGGAACAGAAACTTTATTTTTCTTTATTTTCTGTCTAACTTTTAATTTTTTAAAAAAATTATGTTTATTTTTTTCTGTTTCATCTGTCCTTTCCGATTGCATTTCCTCTGCTTCATTTTCATTGCTTTCTTTATTATTTAATCTTTTTTTTAAGACAATTTTCTTTTTCAGCAGTGCAAATTTTTTTTCTTCTTTGTCAGTATGATTTTCATCTTCATTTTCATCTTCGTCATTCATGACTAATACAGATTCCTGTGAAGTTTCATCATCCTCTGGTTTATCATTTTCCACTTTTAAATTATTTTTAATCACAGTTTCTTTTTGTAATTTGTTTTTTCTTATTTTAGAATAGATCAAAATACATACAATCACTATAATTACTATAAGACGCGGATCCATTTGTACTTTTTTCTCTACTTCATTGATAGTAATTTCGTATTTCGTTTCATTACCGGCATCATCTGCAGCAACAACCTTTATATGATTTTCTCCTAAATGCAGAGCACATTCTTTTTCAAAATGACCATCTGTTGCTACCTTTACATCACTATCATTTATTTTAAATGTATCGTAATTTGTGACATTCCCTGCAATCGTAAAGGATGAATCTGTTGTTTCTATTCCGTCATATTCTTCATCAAAACTCAAAACCGGTGCTACAGTATCTTTGTAAATTTCTGCAGCTGTTGATTTCATATTTCCATCCGCATCCACAACATACACTTTTAATTTATTGCTGCCATCATACTTTAAAGGTATTTTCAGATCATAATCTCCCTCGATCATCATATCCGTTGTCAATACACATTCGTCATTATCTTCAGCATAAATGCTATATGTATTTCCTAATGCTACATGAATTGTAATTTCATCTTTATTAACCTTTGTCTTATCAGGAAATTTGATTGTTACATCGGGATTATAAAAAGCATCTATATTAAATGTCAACTCGGCTCCTGTTATGCTGGAACTTGCAGCTGGTACGACACTTACAGATATTTTTTGAATGTCATCATTTAAATTACATTCAAAATATTTTGTCGTAACCTTTTCATTTTTTACTGTTTCTCCCGTATCAGGATTTACGACTTTTACATTGACCGCTCCACATGTTTCGTCTGTCCATGTTACAATAAGCGATGAGTCCTTTAAATACATTTTTAATCCGCTTATGTCTCTCCCAATCTTAATATTATTGTCAACAATATCTGTTGTAGATGTTTTTTGGGAATTAACAGAAAGCGTTACCTTTCCAATATCATCTTCTGATGCACTAATAATATTGACAGTATATTCGCCCTTCTTCGTTTTATCCAAATCACAGGTCATTGTCTTTCCATCAATCACTGTAAAATCATGTGAATTTTCCTGCGTATCAATCAGTTCCGCCTTATAGTTTCCTTCACTCTCAAACTCAATTTTAAAAGAACAGGCAGAATAATCGTTATCCAATGTTACCTTCATTTGTTTGTGAAATCCATTATATTCCTGTTCCTGAACTTCTGTTTCCATTTGCAGGTCTTCATTAACTTGTCCTGCCCGTACACCTAATGTTGAAAAAAATAAAGATGCAGAACAGATACATAAAAAAAGTACATAATTTTTCCTCATAATTTTTATCCTTTCTATTTTTTTGTATGTTATACCTTATACATCCTTTTGTCAATTAAAAATCCAGTAAAATAAACCCTTTAGACCCTTTTTTACTTGATAAAAAAAGGGTCTAAAGGTATAATTTGTAGGAACTTATTTTATAAAAAATTAGAATATCAAGCTGGGCTACGCGGTAATTCAATTACCGCGTAGCCCACATCAATAACTATTTATCAATTTCTGTAACGCTATATCAAGTAATTATAGGTATATTATAGTGGAGGATTATAATAATGAAAAAAAATAATACACGCATTATTCCGCAACGTTTGCTGCATTTACGTTCAGTGCTTGGCTTAACACAGACGGAATTAGGAAATGCAATAGCAGAAAACTTTTATGCATCAAAAGGTGAACGAATAAGTTTAACCAGTGGTTATATTTCACACTGGGAAACTGGTGCAAAACCTATTCCGTTGAAATATATGAATACTTTATGTGATGTTCTTGGATGTACAGAAGAATATTTATTAGGAATATCCCAAGATCCAACAAGTAGTGATCCATCTAAAGCGTTAGAAAAAAATGAAGTCATTTCTCCTATGCCAGATTCAATTCCATTAAATTCATTATATAAATATGATCAACTTCCTATCTATATAGTGTTTAATGAATTACAGCATGCGAACTGTTGGGGATTGCTAAATATAAAAATGAATAAAATTATTCTATCGGATTCCGTAATTAGTTTATCTTCGATTGACTTTTCTTCAATATCCATATATCCAGCAAATCCTAATTTCACAGCTGGTATAAAATCTGCTTCTATGAATAAATTAAGTTTTGCAGATGCCATTAATTCAAAAGTAGTGTATATCGAAGTATGCTCAAATGATGCAACTATACGCTCTCAATACGAAGGATATTACCACCATAATGAAAATCAAACCTGTTTTATTAATAATTCCGGTCTGACACTTCCATATGACGGTATAAACAGATATTACAATGTTTATTCTGTTGCACGTTTTTGAACTACTAGGAAACTGAAATATTAGAGCATCTGATGTACAGAACAATACTCCGCAGAATAAAAAAACCATGGTGTTAATGCCATGGTTTTTTTATCTCAGATCTTTTCCATGCTACTATGTTGAATTTTATCGAACATGTTGATTCTTTTTGCTTTGGCAAAGCCTCACACGACTAAAGTTACGAGTGTGCGGCAGCTAATCATCAACAAAAATCCTCTTGCAAAAGTATACTTTAAGTTATATTATACCATTATATACCATTATAGATAAGGAGGTTTTTTTCTTGAATAGATGTCCAAATTGTCAGAAAGAAATTGATATTGAACATTACAAAAAAAGAGGAAACTGTAAATTCTGTGGATACAAATTAGATTTAGATTCATCGGATGACTCTTCCTCTAAAAGTAAACTTATTCGCACATCGGCAAATAAAATAAAAAACAAAGGTAATATTTCTGAATCTTCAAATAAATCCTCTCAAAAACAGCTTTTAAACGAGAAAACTGTACAAACGGAACAAGAATATATTCCAGATATTGCACCTATCGATTCATCGGATAAATCAATATCTGATGATGTTCAACCGATTTCCCTTTCTCATGGCACCGAAAAAACAGAGACCTTAAAAAAAGACATTACAGGTAATAAAACAGATTCATCGGAATCTAAATCCAACTTACTTGCTGAAAATCTATATGAAGATCCTATTTTTCTTAATAACGCAGGACCACTTGATTTTAATGATCCGGAGGAAGAGGTTGAGATTGAAACAGATCAGCTTAAAATGACTAATGATTCCCAAATTGATTATAAAACTGATCAGTCATCTGTACCTTCAGATCAGGAAAATAAAGCTATTAAAAAGGTTTGGAAGCCTCTCATTTTTCGATTATTACTGTATATCATAAAAAAATATCATGATTCACGAACGGAACAGTTTGAAAGCGACATGGACTTTCATTTTAATGATGATAAATATTACAATGACAATTTACCACAAGTGTTACCAGGCATAGATACAATTTCAATTACGTCTATTTTAAAAGTTGTTGGCTCTATACTGGCACTCTTACTGTTCATTTTATTTATCATTTATTATGCATAAATCAAAAATTTTTTTAGGAAGGAATTATATGAAGGAAAAATTAACACATAAATATTTGGAAATTGATGAGCCATTAAGAAATTATTTCACAAAAAGATATGCTGAATATCTTATCTTCCTTTTCAGTGGAATTACTTTTTTACTTGTAATGCACATGTTTGCATTTTTGCCTGTTTTTCTTATAATCATGCTAATTTTTATTGGAGGGCTTTCTTATAACTGCGTAAAATGTTTAGATGGAGACATTTTAAAAATTTCTGGTGCAGTAGATGAAATCTATATTCCACGTGCTCGAAAGAAAAAAGCTTTCGATAGAGATTATCTCATGCTGCGGACTACAGATCAAAAATTCATAAGAGTTTACAATATTAAATCATACAAAATAGCCGAAAAAAATGGTGTAACCATATATTTTCCCAGGACCGCTCTGTCCCAAGAAAATAATGACACATACAAGTTACAGCAGTTTCTATATCTAAATATCGATCAGCGCGAAGTTTAGAAAGCAAAAAATAGGCACCAGAAACAATTTCCTTGTTCTGGTGCCTATTTATTTAACTTTTCAGAATAATAGACTTTTTTATTCTTGAATTTCACGGATATTATCTTTCAGTTCCTTTAATTTCTTCATCGCTGCCGCAATGATCTGTTCTGTTTGTATAACATCCTCCACTTCATAATCAAGAGCATTTATTGACTGCAGCTGATTGTTAATTATTAGCAATACTTTACTTAAATCCTTTTTCTTGATTATTGGCATCTGATCATGTTCTACACCGAATGATTTGTATTCATCTATATTTTTATCTGATTCGTTAACCTCTGTTGTCTTTGTTGTAGTTTTTAAGTTTTCAGCAGGCTTGGTTCCTTTTACAGACAACTCTTTTAACATTGGCTGATTAATTGCCTTTTCAAATTGATCTATACTTTCTAATTTAAATGAAGAAGTTACATTTTTTTCATTATCTATCTCATTTTCTAATTCATTTTCAAAAAGCAATTTTTTATTTCTTTCAAGATTTTCTCTATAAGCCTTCTTCTTCTTAAATAAATCAATAATATCACCTAATTGTTTGGATGACATTTTCCAATTTTCATCTTCTAAATTGGTGTTTTTCTTTATTTCCTCATACAATTCCTTTTGTTCGTCTAATGAAAATGCCTGAACGTTTAATATTGCCAATAATGATGCTGGAAAATTCGGATTAAAACACAATTCCTGTAACTCCGTACTTAGTTTTAAAATTTTCCAATAATTTCTTAAAGTTCCCATCTTTATATTAAAATGTTCACATGTTTTTTCATCAGCATTGTCAGGTCCTTCTTTAGGAATTAAATAGTTATCTTTCCAGTAGGCCATGGCTCTTGCTTTTTCAAGATAGCTTTTTTCACGATCGAAAAAGTTTGAATCAACTAATTCACCAGCCTTGTCTGCTTCCAATGTATCTTTCTTTATAATGGAAGGAATCACTTTTAATCCAGCCATAGTTGCTGCCGTAAATCTTCGCTCACCTGATATTATCTCATAACGTCCATCCTCTTTTTCATATAAAGTCAACGGCTTTGATATGTCGTATCCTACTCTTTTAATTTGATTTGCAAGCTGAGGTATGTCTTTAACTTCAAAAACTTCTTTATTATCTGGATGAACATCAATTAAATCTATTGGCATGTTCACCAGTGTATTTTTAGGAAACTGTATTTCATCTGATGGTGTCTTACCTCCAAATAATGCAGCCTGTCTCTCTTCTTGCAATTTTTTTTGATTTTCTTTATTTATGCTTCCCTGTTTCCCAAAAGCCATTACAAAATGCCCCTTTCAAATAACTCTTCAATCATTCTTCTTATTGCCATTTCAGCATTCAATCTTGAATTTTCTTCTCTCTTGGATTTGGTTTCTAACAGCTGTATTGGCTTATTCTGTTCAGCGCACTCTTTAAAACGTGTAGTATGGGGAATTATAGATTTTAGTTTTATCTGTGAAAAAACCTCATGACTGTCTATGAATTCTTTGGTTTTATCTGAAATTTTTGTTCTTTCCATATTATTCAATATCAAAGCATCCACATGAGTTGCCTTGTCCTCAGCCATACTCTTTGCCTGCGTCCACAACTCTAGAAAAACATCCGCACCACGAGCAGAATTACAATCAGGATCTGTTACTAAAATAATATGATCGGATATATGTAACGCATTTTGTGTGCATAGTCCCATACTTGGTGGCGTGTCGAATATAATGTAATCATAATAATTAAAGAAAACGGCATTCTTTTCAATATAATTCCTTAGAAGCTGTTCTCTCATATATACGCTAATCAATTTCCATTCAGTGCCGTTTAAATACATTGTAGATGGAATAACATCCAAATTCTGTAATTCCGGAATCGGGTTTAACATAACAATGGATTGTGGGTCTACATTGCTATCATCAAATAAATCTGCAACAGAAGCTGCATCTTTATCAAAAATATCAAACCCACAGTTTGCACTTAAATTACACTGCTGATCAAGGTCAACGGCCAGTACTTTATATTTTTCCGCAAGAATTCCTGCCATATTAAAGCACACCGTTGTTTTACCTGCACCACCTTTCATAGTGGCTACTGTAATAATCTTTGCCTTTATATTATTCATTTTTTCCTCCATACAATCGTACTATCATTATATTAATTTTTTTAAAAACTGTAAAGTGCTTTTAAAACGATAAACAGTACCTAAAATTATATATCGTGCAAATCATACTTTTTATACCACGATATATATATATGTGTACCAAATCATACTTTTTTAATACTTACGATGTAGAATAATGCACTTTTAATTAAAAAACGTTACTTAAGAATATTTATATCGTGTGTACTTTGCTTTTTATAACACGATAACCATATATATATGTCAAATTTTACTTTTTTATTGTACGCAATATAAAAATAACGTACTTTTATTGACAACAACGTTCTAAAATGGTATATATATGGTATATTATACTTTTAAAGTAAACTTGGAGGTAAATCAAATGGGAAAGAAAATAATCAACTTAGGACTCGATATCGGAAACTATGATGTCAAAACCGTCAATACATCTACACCATCAGGTTTTAACGTATTTACAACTAAACCTTACGGTGTCTCAGAATATTTGCTGTATGAGGGAAAATATTATATTCCTTCTATGGATAGATTTGCTTACGTGCAGGATAAAACTAAAAATGAAAATGCATTTGTCATGTCTTTGTTCGGTATTTCTAAAGAATTGATTGCAAGAGCAAAAAAGAAAGCTGAACGCCAGCAAAAAAAAGCTGAAGAAACATCATCTTATCTGCCAAATGTAATTAATGTTCAGGATGCCCTTAACGAAACATGCACTTTAAATTTAGGAGTTGGTGTGCCTCCAACACACTATGCAACATTAGCACAAAAAACTATTGACTATTATAAAGAACATTTCTCTGGACCTGTTGTATGTGAATTTAATGGATATATGATAGAAATTAACTTGAATTTCTGTCAATGTTATCCACAGGATATAGCAGCCGTTTGCGGATATGTTCCCAAAAAGAAAGATGATTCCGTCATTAATTTTAGCAGTTACTACGCCATTGATATCGGTGGATGGACAGTGGATGTAATAACATTTATCAATAACGAGCTTGACAATACGAAATGTGATTCCAAGCCGCTTGGTATTCTTCCGATGTATGAATCAATCATTAAACATGTGGAAGAAGAAACTGGTAAACGAATTACAAAAGATATTATCGGAAGTATCTTGGCTGGTAAGCCGACATTAGTTCCGGAAGGTATTAAAGATTTCATCCTCAATGATGTTAAAAATCACATTCGTTTAATTTTAGGAGAACTGGCTCAGTTTGGTCTTAGTTTTGATCTTTATCCTACACTCTTTATTGGTGGAGGTTCCCTTCTCTTTCGTAAATATATTGATGAAGTTAAAGATGAATTCGGCTTAATAAAATATGAATTCATTGAAAACCCAAATGCCAATGCACTTGGATATGAAAAATTGATCAGACAGACAAATAACAATTAATGCATTGGGAAGGAGGTGGCAGCAATTATGCTGCCTAATTACTTATATGAAAAAACATGACTACGTGCGATCTAATCTAACATATTGGTTAGATGATAAAACACAATCGCAAGTTTATAATTTTTTACAAAAAATACCTCGCAAACAAGCTGTTTTTGTAAGCCTTCTTGTCCATAAATATTTATCTGAAAACTATGACGGACAGCTTGAAGATATAACCGCTAAAGATGCCGACTGGATATATAAATGGTTACTTCTAAAACAACATGCAGATGATATGGGACTTGATATTACACCGTATAAACATATTTTTAAGAAAATTGTTGAATTGCAGCCTGAAGCATCGATTGAAACAATATGGAATATTTACACAACAATAGCTGCAGTAAGCGATGAAGACAAACATACTTCGTCTTCTCTCCCAAATGTTTCCAATATTGATTCCGCTTTAGATGACTCTGAACCTTCTATGTCCGATAAATCTGATCCGTCAGTTCCAACATCAGATTCATCCGTCTCACATGAAAATAGTTTGGACTTATCAAATGAAAATGTGTCAGCTGATCCAAAAGACATTACAGAAACATTATCCAACACCGCCTCTAATGAAAGCGAAAATAATACTGATACGGATAACGAAAATATAGACTATAAGAAAAGTGATACAGATGATGAAAGCGATGACGATGATGATGATGTACTTAACATAAATGCAGTAAAAGCTCTTTCAGGTTTCAAAATGCCTGGATAGATATATTTTATTCATTGACACAAAATGTATACTATGGTATATTATACATAACAAAACCACTAAAAAACGAGCATTCTATGCTCGTTTTTTTTAATAAAATTCAGGAGGTAACTATGCTTATTATGGTTATTCGTAACAAAACACCAACTTATCTTTTTTATTAATGTATTCTAAAAAAAAGAAAGGAGCTCAGATTTGATTCTGAAAAAAATGAACACGCAAATTAAGAAAAAATATATTTATTTGACATACATGTTGTTTGCCGTTATATCTTCTGCAGTTATTTTTCCAGTATCTGTTTTTTGTGACAATCTTACTGACACAGACTCATCAGGAATAGTCCAGCTTTTTGCAGATATTTATACAAAATGGTTTTGGGTCCCTTTAATTGTAATAGCTATTATATGGGGCTTCGCACAAAACGACCAGGCAAAAGAGAACTTAAAAAAATCTATGATTGCGCTGATAGTAGTCTACGTTATTGCAAGCAAGTGGAGTACATTTAAAGCAACGATTGAGCTTATATCATCCAAATTTGGCGAAGCCGCTATCATCCTTCCGTCTTTGCATGTTCAGGAAGCTGGAATTACTTCCATTGTATTTTCATCTCCTTTACAGCATATTCCGTTTTTGTTTTCATGAAATTACAAAGGGACCAATTTTTATAACTTCAACATGTAGTGTCAACTATGATGCACCTGCAGTCTTTGTAGGTGCATTTTCCAAATTATAATAAGATTTAAGGAGGAATCTGTTTGAATAATATTGTATATAATGCCTTTACTTCTTTATGCAAGCTGGCTCAAACCGTGCTGTGCTTGGCTCTTCAATGGCTTACTTCAGAAATAAGAAGCAATTCATTTGTCCCTACTAAAGAAGTTTTTGTAAGTAGTGAATTTGGCTTTTTATCAGAAGAGCTATTTGATAAAATTCAAAACACTTTTATGATTTTATCCGCTGGATTAATCATATTGTTTTTTATCATTCATATCACAACTTACTGGAAATATATATTTACAGATGCAAAAGAAACTTTTTTGGAAACTTTACTAAGACCTGCTTTTGCTTTTATAGGATTACGGTTCATTGTTCCTGTATTTGATATGCTCTTAACCTGGAGTGAATCTCATTATAAAGATCTGTTTATTGATAAAAATATTATTTCAGATCTTACGGTATCTTTAGAAACAATAAAAAACATTTTTAATCCTGACAATGGCATCAAAATTTTAAGTGATGACGCAATAACAAATTTTCTTGCTTCTGCTGAAACTTTGGATAATGGTTTTTATTTATTACAGATATTGTTGCAAATCATTTTTTTCGCAATAGTATTTTATAATTTTGTAAAACTTGTAGTTGAACTTATAAAAAGATACATTTTTTCTTCTTTTATGTACCTATGTTCCCCAATATTCGTATCTTTCTTTACGACCGCCGAATCTCAAAATGTTTTAGCTACATATTTTAAAGTATTTGGAGTTAATATAGCTGTTATATATTTGACTAAATTCTGGATTCAATTAAGTTTATACGTTATGGCTACCAAAAACTGCAACTTTACAAATATGTGTATTATGATTGCTATTATCCAAATAGGTGTAAAATTAGAATCTCATTTGAAAGACTTTGGCTTGTCAACTGCAAACATGGGCGTATCACTCATGGATAACATTGCTTCTACTGGAGCCGTTATAACGCTGGCATCTAAAAATATAGCCTCTTCCGCCGGAAAATCACTTGTGAATATTGGAGGATTAACAGGAAATATGGGACTTTCAACACTTGGCTCTGCATTAAGTGGTCAATCTATAAATCCTTCTAATGTAGCAAAATCAATGAACGAGAGTGCCGGTGCAAATGTACGTGAAATGTTTGGAACAAATTCTACTTCAAGTAATTTTACGAAATCTCAGGGAAAATCCATGGAATCTGCAATCAAGAATGATGGATTATTTAGAAATCAAACGTTGCAAGGAACCCTTGCACACTTAAATCCATCTGGTCAGCAGGAAGCACTCCAACATGTATTTAACACATCCTTTAACCCATTTTCAAATAAACTTTCAGAATTGGGTAATACAGTTACACCTGTTGGATATTCACAGAACGACGGCTTTGCTTTTAGCTGTAAATCCGGTATGAACAATATCACTCGTCAAGGAACTATTAACGACACTCCAAAACGTGGGAATGGTGTTGTTTCTATGCCATTCCAATTATCAAATGGGAAAATGGCATATGCCAATTTTGAACCAATGACTATGAATGCAATACATAACAGCGGTGTTGATGCATTTTATAACAATGCTAACGAATTGCTGGGAAGAGATAATTTAACATCCATGGAACTTGATACCGGCATAAAAATGGATCAATTTGCATTTGGTGGTGATACTAATGCTTCGCATTATGCTGCTGTACCTAATAACACCGGTGGATTGGATGTACGCTATAACGCGGATGGAATTAATGCCATGAATCTTGATACTTCTCCTATTGTCGGCGCTATAACTCAAAATGGACAAAACCTAAAAGTTTCCGATTATAAATGGGGCTCATCTGGGAAATCTCCTGAACAGGAAATCAGCGATACTTTTTCTAACGGTGCCTGGTCAAATATAGGTTTATCTAATGTTAAACCTCAAGATGTGAAACTTGATAATTCAACTGGCATGGTTCAGTTTTCTGCGATTGACAAAGCAAGTGGTAAACTAAACAGTTACACTGCTTTTCCATCTGTTTCTATCCAAAATAAGGTTACTTCAAATAATACTGTAACTGATTCAACATTAGGATCTTATACTTTTATTAAGGCTCCACATGTTTCTGAGAATAATCGTAAATAGATATTATCCTAAAATACAACTACCCTAGTAGCTTTTTTCTAGGGTAGTATTTGTTACATTACACTTTTTATTTGTATCTCATTTTTGTATAAAATAGTATATGTATATATATATCAATGTATAATTTGTCTATAATTCAACAATTAAATAAACGAATAATCATTAAAGTATGCTGATTGCTTGTTAATCAAAAGAAAGGAGAACTGGATAAAAGGATATGTTAGTGTTATTTCAATTTACATATCTTTCTCTTCTATGTAAACGTTATTTATATTGAGGGAATCCTACTTAAATTCATGAATGATAATAATCCTAACGAAAAAAATGAAAATATGAGAAACAGTTCAATACCCAATTCCGGAAATAAGTTATTAAAAAATCTTCATGCCAAAGGCAAAGGTCCAGAAACTGGTTTTTCTGCAGGTGCCGGGGCTTCTGCAGCCAGCTCATCTGCAGCCGGAACAACAGGTGCTTCCACTGTAACAGCAACGGCCGCGGCAACCGGCGCTGTTGGTTCTACTGGAGCGGGTGTTGCGTTTATAATCTTATTGCCTATAATTATTGGAATATTTTTTACCTTGTCTGTTACTATCATATCCGAATATCTGACACCTGAAAATGTAAGTAAAGCAGCTGTAGAATATGAAAAAAATAAATTTACATTTGAAAGTATATCGGATTTTTTCAGCAGTCTTTTTCATCTTGAAAAAGATATTGATAAAATAGAAGTATCAGATGATGAGTATGATAAAAATAACGAATATGATGTTGGCTTAGTAGAAAATCTTAATGCAATAAACACAGCCTTAAACTATAGTTACAATAAATATATGAACGATTATATAAAATCTTACTGTTCAACCAACGACTATGATTTTTCTTCTGTCTCTGACATCATACAAAAAAAATATCCGAATGGTTGGAAAGATATTTATTCAAATATAAATTATGGAGAACTTATAGTATATCTTTCACTGGGATATAAAACTAGAGCATACGGAGAAGGGATGGAATTAGGTGATCCAAAAGTAATCTTCAAAACAATTTCATCAAAAGACAATGTTTCTTATTTTTTTGGATTAAATGTCTCTACAGAAATAATAGATACAAATACACAAGCTGACTCTGAATCCCAGGAAACAATAAATTCTGAAACTACGACAGATATAAATAAATCTCAGTTGTTACAGAATATATCTGATCCTACAGCACAAAAGAATTTAACCGACACAGATACGTCAAATGAAACTGAGACTGTTAATACAAAAAAAGTTGTTATTAAAGATGTGGAGATTCTTCCGTTTTGCCAAAAGAACATTTTTAATTTGCTTAAAATAGATATGAATTCCGAATATGATTCTAATATCACTTTTTATGATATGTCCGACAGCAAGTTATTACAGGTAAATGCAATTTGTGAAGACACCACTGGCTCATATAGAACAATTTATTATACATTAGGACTAGATAACCCTAAAGCACAATATGATTATTCCTTTTCTCCTTCAAAAGACTCTGATCTGTTTAATCAAGTTACAGTTGAAAGTGTAGCGGGGGAAAATTCTAAAATAGTATGGCATTACCTTAAAACACAAGGTCACTTTACCGATGAAGGTGCTTCTGGAATTATGGGTAATCTTATGGCTGAGCATGGATTTCAAACTTCAATGCAGGGAGAGGGAGGTTCAGTAGGTATCGCTCAATGGACCGGTAATAGAAGAGAGTCACTAATTCTTTTTGCACAAAGGAACAATGCAGAAGTAACAGATATTAATATACAGGCTGCATTTTTAACCCAGGAATTACAAAGTAGCAAATACGATTGCATAAGAAATGCAAATGACATAATTGATGCCGCTGATTATGCTGCATTTTATTACGAAGCGTGTTCAAGATACCCTAGTTATGAAGCTTACCTTGCTGGTAAATATGCTGGTAAAATAGATTGGCATCGATATTTTTTTTCAGATAGAATGAATACATATATTTTAGATTTAGATAAAAGACGAAATTATTCTACAACCTTTTATAATCTTTATAAAGGCACAGAATAAACACTCCGATTTGTCAGAGCATACTTTTTATACAAAGATATTTATATATGTATCCATAATTATACCTATAAAAATTGAACAAATTTTTTTTCAATATGGTATTCTATAATTAAACGAAATATTTAAAACGATACGGAAAGGAGAATGGATTCAATAAACAGATCCAATTAGATTTATGAAAAAAATATTATTGTTTAGTATTACGTTATGTTTGACATGCACATTAAGTGCATGTTCTAATTCTTCTAGTAAGGCAAACAAAGCAAGTAACCAAACGGAAGATATTTATGAAACAAGTAGCCAGACAAATGATTACTCATCCGATACCTTAAGTCACATCGAAGTATTACAAAGTGATGGCCCTGGCAAAGAATTTTTAAATGTTCCTTTATATTATAATGAAGACTATCCTGCCATTCAAAAAGAATATCAATCAACATCAGCAATGTCTTTGCTAACATGTTTGAGTATGATAAACAGCTATTATTCTTCAAGTTATGTCACTCCAACCGAATATAGCACAGCTCACGAAAGCATTCTTTCTGCAACTGTTGATCAAAACATATCGGATATGGCAAAATCAGTCAATATGACTGTAGATAAATATAATTTTGATACAGAAAAACTAAGCGATTTACTTGTAACTGATCGAAAATTAGTTTTGCTCTATATCCCTCATTCAAGCAAGTTTGGTAGCTATTCTTCCTTTTTGATATTAACTGGAGCTGATGCAGGCGACATTTTTGTTCGTGATCCAAACAGTAATAATTCGAATTTATATCGCCCACTTACAGAACCTTCCTGCGATTACTTTACATTATGTGAACAAGCATCATCCTCTTCATTTATGTATGTATTCAACGATATACCAACGAAATGATTTGCAGTACCAAATTATATTATTATTTCTACAGAAAGGAGAGTGGCAGCTTACATATTTATCCTAGTTACTATAATGTATCTGCCTAATTTTTTATGAAAATCAAATTTAAGAAAAGCTCTATCTGCATATTAGTATTTATCATTATAATATTAATAATTGCTGTTTTTACAAATATATCTTCTACCGGTTCTTCAAATACTTCAGATTCCTTTTACAGTGATGATTCTACAACAGAAATCACATCTGACATTTCAACTAAGCAAACAAACACTTCATATGGATGTTTAGATAAAGATTATTGCTATATTACAAATCCGTTTAGACTTGCTTCGATTGATTTTTTGGCAGTCGGTCTTACAGCATATGGTGATTACGTTAACGAAGTTGCGCAATCACTTGGCTATACAAACACGCAACTTGAAATTACAGAAGTTTCAGAAAAAAGCAGCCATATAATTGTAAAAATGCAAATCATAAATACCGATTCATATATTACAGTTACATATGATAATTTAACAAACGAATTCTCCTATGAGGCAACGTGATCTGTTTAACATGCCGTAATCAAGGAACTCTTATATCCGTAGGATTAAGGGTTCCTTTTTTCTGATATAATCCTTCATGATTTCAAGCGGTTTATATTGGTATATTATAATATTTTATTTACTTTTTTATGGTGCTTTGCTATAATATAATTAACCATCAAAAAAACACCATTAAAAAAACCAGGACTAAGTCCTGGTTTTTTTGTTTTAGAAAGGAGGTATAAATTTGAATAATGATGAAGAAAAAGATCCTAATTTATGGTTTCTAAACAAGAATGTGATTTCTAAAGGCAAAACATTTGGCATACCAAACCGTAACATTTTTGAAGCAGTATTTTTTACTTCACTAACAGAGTATTGCATTGTAAGTATAAACTTCACAAAAGTAGCGTTTGTATCATGTACGGTTATCATATGTCCGATTGTATTTGGCTTATTTCTTCGCGGACTAAAGAATCGGTCCGTTTTGCAGATTTTATTTTCAAGTATTAAATTTCATTTTAATCGAAGAGAACTGCATTTAAGAAGTCCAGAATATGTTAAAAAGGAGAATCAATATGCAAATGAAGAAACCATCAACGAATCCTTCTTTGAGTCAATTTGGAGACACATTCAGAAATGGCTCAGAAGTTTTATCGAAAAGTACAGCGACAGTGAAGAAACTGATAGCAAATAACTTAAAACATCATCTTTTAGAAAATGATTCAAAAAATAATCACACAAATAAAAATCATCAAAGCTTTTCTTTTTATGAAGGAGCATCCCAGGACTTTATCCCAATAAAAAATATTCAGGATGAAATGATTATTACAAAGGATGGTCGCTATCTATCTGTTATAGAAATTCTGCCTATTAATTTTTTTCAAAAAAGTAAAGACAGAAAAGCATCCATAGCCCGCTCATTTTCAGAAATATTTCAAAACAAATATGTCCGCTGGCAGCTGAAAATACTTCGTGATTCTGGTGATTCCTTTGAGACAATAAATAATATAAAGAAAAATTGTCCAAAGCAAATCAATCCCTCTGTTAAGGATTCACTAAACAATTATTGTATGTATTTACATCAGCTGGCTGCCAAGGGTTCTATTGTTGAACGCTTTTTTTTCATTTGGGAATACTCAGGTCTTGATGGCGTTAAAAGCCGCGAAGAAAACGAAATAGCACAGGCTATGAGAATTGAAAAAGCCAGTATTATTCAGTCACTCCATGATTGTGGAAACGTATGTTTGTCTCACAAAGATGAAAATTTGTTCATCTCAGAATTTCTTTATATGTATTTTAATCGAAATACCAGAAAAAAAGAATCTATTTATGAACGCTATTCTCGGATTAGTGAAGATTTCCGGAAATTCAAACTAATGACCGGAATTGAAAAAGAACTTACCTATTCAGATTTAATCGCACCAAAAGGACTATATTTTATCAACAAAAATTATGTTATGGAGGATGGTCTATATTACGGGTACATAGGATTTTCAAGCAATTCCTGGCCAACAGGAGTTTATACTGGTTGGTTAAATCGTTTTAATTATGGTGCTGACGTAGACATGGATATCATTGGTAAATTTGTACCTCCAAATATTTCTATGGCACTTCTTACTCAATATCAAAATGCAACGCATGCAGATGTTTCTGCATTATATAGAAAAGGACGGACTGAAAAGGCTGATTTAAAACTAGCCAAATACCAAAATGTAAAAGATGTTATTGATAATATGAATGCAGGTGCAGATATTTACGATGTATGCATAATACTAACAGTTCGTGCAACATCACCAAATGAATTACATTCACATATACGTGAAATATGCCATGATTTAAAACGAAAATGTCATATTCAACCAGATAGCTGTTATCTGTGTTGCGAAGACTATTTTAGGCTTTGCATGCCTTTTTTATATATTTCACCAACTTTCAGCAGACTTAAACATAACGTTTTGTCAACAAAATTAGGATGTTTTTATCCTTTTACTTCATTAACAATTAACGATCCAAATGGTTTTGTACTTGGAGTTACAGAAGCAAATCAAACATTGTCTCCTGACAATTTCAATACAAACTATTATGTAAATGCAAATATGCTGATTCTTGGTACTTCCGGAGCCGGAAAGACATACACAGAAGAGTTGATTGGACACAGAGCTTTTCTTAATGGAAAACGATGCTTTTATATCATTCCTAAAAAAGGATATCAGTATAAGCGCGGCTGTTCTATTGTAGATGGTTTATATGTTCAATTAGTTCCTGGTTCAAAACATTGTATTAATCTCATGGAAATTCGTCCAGAAGGAAAGATTGATTTATCACAAATTGATGATGATACCATTGTCCTTAATGAAAGCCTTCTTGCAAAAAAAATAACAAACATTTTGCTATGGATCAATGTGCAACTTGATACACCTATGACATCATCTGTTTACGCGCAGCTTAATAAGATTTTAATATCGCTTTATGCATCATTTGGCATAACGGATAATAATGACTCTATATTTGCTGACGTAAATAAAACATCTCTAAAAAAGATGCCTATTTTGTCTGATTTTTATGCAGCTATTCCTAATGAATCATTATATGAAAACATCAAACTTGTTCTTGATACATGGATAAGCGGGTCCTGTAAAAATATGAATGGTCAAACGAATGTTGATTTAAATAATCCATATATTGTCTTTGACTGTGATGAAGATATTATAGGTGACAGACTTTTACCGGCATTTTTACTGATTGCATTTGAAATGGTTTATAGCGTTGTTAAATCATCAACCACTACTAGAGATATTATTTTCTTGGATGAAGTGTGGAAGATGATGACTAATTTGGAATGTGCAAAATTAGTCTATAACATGATCAAAATCATACGTGGATATTTAGGTAGTGCTATTTTAGCCACACAGGAAATGAATGACTTTTTACGTGGAATGCAGGAATATGGGGAATCTGTTCTCAACAATACTGCCTTGGTTATTCTTCTAAGAATGAATGAGAATGATCTTAACAGGGTTGCTGGAACCTATAAATTATCATCTGATGAATGTGAAAAAATATTAAAGTTCCGGCATGGAGATGCATTAGTTGTTTCAAATGGTGACAAAATCAAGGCTCATATTATTCCGTCTAAAAGAGAGGACGATGCTTTCAAAGATGACACAGTCGTTGCGTAATGAACCAGTTTACCAATTTTTTGCATATTATGAAGAAAATGTACGTTTTATTTCTTTATAAATACATATTAATTTTTGCATCGTAACATTTAATCACATAAAAAGCACGTTAGCATTTTAAGAATGTACACAATATATATACATATACACGATACTCACTTATTAACGTACCTAATTGTGTTTAAAAAGCACGTTAGCATTTTAAGAATGTACGCAATATATGCGTAAGTGTACGATAATCACATGTTAACGTGTTTAATTGTGTTAGTAAAAGCACGTTAGTACTGTAAAAAAGTACACAAATAAATAAAAATACACAATAATCTGCAGCTAACGTGTTTAAATCATTATTTGTTTAACGTGAAAGGAGAAAACAATGTCACAATACACTTTATCAAAAGAGGAACAGGATCTTATAAATATCATTTCTCATATTGGATGTCTTACAACATACCAATGTCACTATATTCTTGATAAATTCATGAAATGTTCACTTGCTCAGGAAAACAGAATCCTTCAAAATCTTTCCACACGACAGTACATAACCATTAGTAATAATAAGAATTTTATTACTGCAGGCGATCGAAAAACAAAATACGGCGAGAAAATTGACTTAAAAAAAATCCGTGCGTTTCAGCTTTGTTTAGATCTTATGGATTCTTTTGAAAATCTAAAGTATTCGCACATACCTGACAACAATATGGATCTTACTTTTCTTGCCAATGGAAAAATATATTATGTTATGAATGTTTCTATGGCAGAGACTTTTAAGATCAATTTTGCTCAGCAGTTGTATGACAAAGAGGTCTCTTCACACATATCAAAAAAAGGAGTTCCTGTCCCTTACATTACTATTTTTCTTTTCTCATCAACAGAAAATGAAGATAATATTTTGGAATATTTTAACTCCGAAAACATCAGAATTCCTTGCTTGGTTGTCATTTCAAAGTCTGATGGAATACAGGATAAACTTGTTTATGATCTGTATGAATTAAATGCGTAACGTTATTTTTGTAACGGTGCTTTTTGTGAAAAATTGTACCTATCAAAAGCACCGTTATTATCCTACTAATAAAAGTGCTTTTGATATTTTCAAAAAAAACAGTAAAAAACACTGTTATTAAATACTCAAATCCTGTAATTTTGGTTTAATCATATATCTATTATTACCGGGGTATAGATGTTGGCGGCTGCAGGTAGTGGCAATCCAAGAACTAAAAACCAATACAGGAACATGACGCGGGTTGCTGTTACAAAATAAGGCAATAATTAAATAAAAGATTATGCACTTTATTTGGATATATGCAAAAACAAGAAGATGAAAGAAAAGAGAAAGGACCGGAAAAAATGGATGCAGTAAATGAAGAATATGGATACAGTCCAGATATTGGAGACGAATATAAGCAACTTATAAAAGAAGGAGACAGACGGAGAAAACGAACAGAAAAAGGGAGACGAAAACGCTATGAACAGGGATATAGGAATACACTTATAAAATTGATGTTAACATCGGGGGGGATCGCGTACAGTGGATTAAAATTTCTGCCGGGTAATAAACGTATGTATCTTCGAAAATTAAAAATACTCGAAAGAGAGGGTGTAGTAGAAATACTAAGAAGAAATAAGAAAGAAATTGCCCGGTTAGTAAATTTCGAAGAGAACTATGAAAAATACATATCACATATGCCAATCGGATATTACGGATATTATCTTCAACATGGAAAGCCAACTCATAAAAATTTAGGATCAAAAGAGAAAAACTGTACAAGGTCAGACAGAGGTATTAAACACTGTGAAATTTATGAAATGATGTACGGAACAGGAATTATAAAAATATTGCCAGAAGATAAAACTGAATTATCCAGTACTGAATCTTTAAGATCGAACAGCATCTGCTATTATACGATAAACGAAATGAGAGAGTGCCAGTTGTTCGACTTCCACATCAATAATAAAAAAGATAAACGTACAATCGGAAGTCGAGCTTTTGGTATGCTAATAAGTCCTGGTGGAATCTATGCAGTTTATAATACAGGGAAAGCAGCAATGATATGGCAAAAATCATCCGAAGGACAAATGGCATATTATATGGCACAAATCGTCACGAAAAAATGTGAAGGATCGAGAATAAGCGGAGCAGTAAAAAATTGTATCATTATAGGCTATGATATGAATGTTTTTGAAAACATCTTAAATAATGGACTGGCAATCTATCTAAATACAGATAGCGGATATGACAATATGTATGCCGTTCCATACACAGAAGATGGGTTCAAAATGCTATTGCGAATGACTCAGAGTGAATGGGAAGAAACATTAAATGAAGAGATTTTACCTGACTACGAAAGAAATAAAAAAGGATCCATTGTCTATGACGGCATAAAAGAAAATGTAATAGCATTAAATTTCTGCACTGGAAATATTTCAAGACTCAAAAAATTTATAACAGGAGTCCAATGGGTATGCAACACACAGGCTGACCGCCACTATGAAATATTCTGCTATTCATATCAGGAAGAATTTATACGCCATGTTGCTCCAAATCCAATAGAGATTCATGTTGTGGATTAACTTTCAAAGGAGAAATGTAAATGGGAAATACAATAAAGCCAAATTCATTCAAAGAATTTTATGAACAGACATCATTTGGCATAGCAGATAAAACCATAAAAGAACAATGGCACAAAAATAAGAAAATAATAAAGATAGATCTAGCTGTAACCGGAACTTTATCCCTTTTAGCTGCAGGATATGTATACACAATATTCATTGGATTAGAAAAACCCTTTTTTCTTTTGTATCTCGTTTATGGATTGATAAAGGTTCCATGGTTAAGTATTATACTTCTATTGGTTATGAACAGATTTACCTATAATTATTTAGCAGCAATACAAAAAACAGCCATAAAAGACAGCGAGCGAAATTACGAATCATCCAAAGACGGTGGCAAAGGTACGGCACATAAAATGACCGAAGAAGAAAAGAAAGAGACCTTAAGTTGTGGAAACTACCTTGAACAGAAAGATAATATATTTGGATGTGAACCAGGTGACATCACAAAACTATATTCTCTGCGAAAAGACTTATACGGGAAAAATGGAAATATGCTTGTTACCGGAGCACCTGGATGTGGCAAATCAAGATGTATTGCAATACCATTTATTATGCAGATAATCCGAAGAGGAGAATCAGCGATTATCACAGATCCAAAAGGAGAACTGTACAGAGATACTGCAGCACTCGCTAAAGCAAATGGATATGTAGTTAAAATATTAAATTTCCGTCCGAAAGATACACTTCACACAGATACCTGTAATTACATGAGTGTACTTGGTGGAAGTGCATTTAAATCACAGTCATTTTCCAAAACAGTCATTGATAACACTTCTGACGGAAAGCCGGCAGATTTCTGGACCGAATCTGAATTTAACCTGTATATAGGTGTATGTATTTGGGTAAATAATAATGATTTGGACATTCCAAAAACAATGGGTGGTATATATCAGTTTTTATATTCAAATACTGTAGACGAATTTGAAGAAATAATGTCTTCACTGCCAGACGATCATCCTGCCCTGCCTTACTTGAAAACATTTATGAATGGTGATAAGACGGTAAAAGGAAATACCTATGCCGGCTTGCAGATTCGATTATCTGCCCTTGCTGATCCTCTCGTTCAAAAAATAGTAGGTGTCGATGATATTGATTTTACACTTCCTGGTAAACAAAAATGTATCTACTATATCAGCTCACCAGATACCGATAAATCACGTTCATACCTTGTAGCTCTGTTCTTCACTTTGCTTTACAATGAGTTAATTGATTTTGCTGATGAGCAGGAAAGTGGACATTTACCTATCAGGGTAACAATGTTGTTGGATGAGTTTAAAAACATTGGTGTTATTCCGGCATTTCCTGAAAAACTAAGCACTGTAAGATCAAGATGGATTGATACCATTATCATTATTCAGGGATTAGAGCAGCTAATGACAATGTATCCAGATAATGAATGGGAAACCATCATGAACGACTGTACAACAAGAATTCTGATAAATACAAATAACAATATTACCGCCGAATATTTTTCAAAACTCAGTGGAGAACAAACAACAGAAGAATATGGAGTAAGATATGAAGAAAATGCTGGTGACCTATTGAAGATTCATCCTACATATACGGTCAGCAAATCTCATGGATCGAGAGTCGTATATACGCCAAATGAAATTCAACAGCTTAACCCAAAGCATCTGCTTGTATTTATTTCACAGGTGCCTGTCGTTGAGTTGGAAAAAATCGACTATACTAATCATCCAATGTGTAAAGAGATGCGAAAATGGGTTCCTAGATTTCATGCTCCAAAATGGATTTTAGAACTGCCAGAAAAAGACCGTCTAAAATATCATGTTTATGATGAAATATATAAACGTGAGTCTATCAATGATATTGAACTCTGTACAGAAGATGATTTCCGAGAACCATGGAACAAGAAAAAAGAAGCTGCCTTACAGGAACGAATAGAAAAATTAAAATCCAAACAGGAAAAAGGACTCTCAAAATCTTCAGAAACAAACGCTACCAATGAACTAGAAAAAAACGTTTCTATATCATCAGACTCAAATGAAACGAACACAAGTTCCACGAATCACTTGTCAGACTATACGTCAATCACTGAAAGCACAGAAACTGAGAAAAAAAATCCGAAAAACAATCAATTTTCAGCTTTTGATAATTACATTGCCAAATCTAACGTTGTGAGTCAGGATCAGACATCACCAAAATTCGTATGTATAAAAAAAGCATATGACAATACAGCAGAAAAAACAGAGAATATCATTAATGAAAGTATTGAAAAGGCTAAATCTTCTGTCGAGGAAATTATGTTTCAAAAATTTCCAGACATCAATGATAACGAGACATGGGAAAAAATACCTAAAGTTGAAGAAGAAGATACCGTCAATATCACTTCATATGATGATGACTTGCAGAACGAACTAGACGAATATGAGAATCCAGAAATGGAAGGGTTTCAAGATTTTATGTTATCCATGAATTCTACTACACCAGAGTCTGATTCTTCGGATTTTATGACATCTTTAAATGATATACCTGAACCAGATATGGAGATTATTGTTCCGGAATTTTTAGAAAAAGAATCTAATGATTGACACAAAAATTTTTTCGTAGTAGTATCGAAATGACGGATTATCACATAGTCCAATCACACCAAAAGGCTGCTAATTAATTAATTGGCAGCCTTTTTAATTTGATGATTAGCCGCCGCACACTCGTGACTTTAGTCGTTAAAAAGGTACTGCATGAATGACTATTTTTGATTGTATATATGTCAATTTTGCAGTACCTTTTTAGTCTTGGATCTATAGCAAACCTTATAAGCATTGCTACATTTCAAAGGTACTGCATGAATGACTATTTTTGATTATATATATGTCAATTTTGCAGTACCTTTTTAGTCTTAGATTTATAGCGGATCATATAACCCCTTGAAGCTTTGGATTTGTAGCGAACCATATAAGCTTTTGCTACATTTCAAAGGTACTGCATAAATGACTGCTTTTCAAAAATGTCTAGCAAACAGAAGAGTATATTTACATCTTATAAACTAGGCGTGACATATAGTACTGCAAAAAACAAATCAGTTGCTACCAAGATTGTCTACGATGTTGCAAAAACCAAAAGTCACTGTAATAATAATGTTTTGGATGTGCAAAATTCACCGACTTTTGACATCCAGAGTATAAATATAAAAAATGATGTCCACTTATTATTTCATGTTGCTTAATATTTGAAAAAAGATTTAAGCATAAAAGTAAGAAATATAAATCTGATACAAGATACTGCATGAATGACATATATATATGAAATTTTAATCAGTCATTCATGCAGTACCTTGTGGTCATTTATGCAGTAGGTTATGGTCATCCATGCAGTAGGTTGTAGTCATCTATGCAGTAGGTTGCAGTCATTTATGCAGTAGGTTTTTTCATGAAAAGCTTGATTTATCAGGCTTTTCTTTGTTCTTAAATAAATAAAATAAATAAATGTTGTTGTTGATCTTATCTTAAATTATAATTTTATATACGCAAAAAGGTACTGCATTTTTGACATAAAAAAATGTACAGAATGACATAAAGAAGTGTATGAAATGACATAATTATCTTGACATAAAAAATAAAAAAACATATACTCAAGTAAAGGATTGTGTTTTTTGACACTCCCCATGCCTAAAGGAAGGGGGAGTGTCAAAAACATTGTGATCAGAAACTCTCATAATGATAACCGTTGGAGTAACAATTATACAAGTAATATACAAGAAATAAGGATTTTATGATGGTCGAAAATATAATAAATGATAAAATACAAAATAAAATATCTGCAGGAGTTGGTGAAAATCAAATAAATAATATCGTCCAGGGTGCATATTTAACAAAATCGAATAAATTCGTTACGGCTAAATATAAATCAAATATAGCCGAAAATAAAATAATGGCACTTGCTATGACAAGATTACGTGTAGAACATGAGCATGTTGTAGCAACCATTGAAGCGAGAGAAGCTATGGCCATTTTAGGGGTAAAACGAGAAAACCTCTATCGAAAATTAAAGGATACATCGAAAAGGCTTGTTGGACACATGTTCACTATTGAGTCAGCGCCTGGAAAATTTGAAGTGTTCCCTTTGCTGGATAAAGCAACTTATGAAAAAGGGTTGTTAACAATCAAATTCAGTTCGGGAATTACACCTTACATACATAATTTAAAAACAAGCTTCACAACTTATGAATTAGCGGTACTTGTGAAGTTTGAATACAATTATTCATATAGGCTTTATGAATTGTTGAAAAAAGAAATATATCGAGTGGATATGAATGAAACGGTGGTAGAAAAGTCCTACGGCTTAAATGAGTTAAAATGTACTATCGGATTAATAAATATGGATGAGAGGGGCGTACAGGATGCCGTTAACAGAGGTAAATCATGGGACGAAGTTTATGAAATAGCAAAAGAAAAGCAGTATCCGACATGGGATGAATTTCAACGGCGGGTATTAAAAGTTGCTCAAAAAGAGCTGGAAGAAAAAGCGGATATAGCATTTGATTATAAAACAGACAGTAAAGGACGGGGATCAAAGATCCAAACAATTACTTTTCTGATTAAAAAAAATAAGCCAAAAACTGACATAGACACTCTTCAAAATGAAATAATAGAATGTAATGAGAAATTTGATCAGATGGTCCTTGATCATAACCTGCCGGAGCAGCTTGTTTATTTCATAGGACACAATGGTTTATCTGAACAAGATTTATTAAAATTATATGAATGTTCAGGTCATAATTATGAAAAAGTTACGGATGCCATTACTTTGGCAGATAGACAGGCTTACATCAAAAACTATATGGGATGGCTGATATCATGTATTGAAAATAATTATAAAGACCCTGTGAATGTTCTTGAAGGCAGTCAGGAAAAAGCGGAAATCGTAAATGAAATATCCGATTATATGGATACACATAAAAATGATATTGCAGAAAAGTATTGGGAAAAGATAACAGAAAAAGATGATTTCCTAAAATTTTTAAAGTATATGAATATGACAAGGGATTCAATGGAGATTATTTATGAAGATCCTACCGAAAGAGTGGATATGTATATAAACTGGAAAAAAGGTATTGTTATCTGAATTGATATGTGAAAGCAGTGTTCGAATGAACACTGCTTTTTTGTACGCAATTTTAAAGAACGTGCTTCATTTAGATAAAATGCACACTTATTTCAGAAAAAACACGATAAATATAAAAAGTATAATTTGGGATATATATATATATATAAAGGTAAAAATTAGTAAAATTAGAATTGACATAAAGGTTGCAAATGGTATAATAGACAAACAAAGGTATACATATCTTTTGTCAGACAGAACGTATATGTTTCTGTCTAATAACCTAATCGGGAATTGTTAGCCAGTGCGAGATATGTTTTTCTCAACATAATAAATGACGGTTTCCGCTTGGTTTACTTTAAATTTCATAAAGGAGGACGTATGACACAAAACGAAGAAACAATTAAAAATGATGGTCTGGAAACGGAAATGGATCCACCTGAAAAGAAAAAAGGCAGACCCAAAAAAGTAAATACGGAAGATACAACAGAGAGTACGTTGCCGGAGGATGAAAATCAGACTGACGGAATATCAGAGCAGGAGGAACAGGTAGAAGGTAACCAAAATACCGAAACGGCAGAAGATGAACACATTGTTGGACTGGAAGAAGATATCGAAGATATAAATGACAGCGAAGAAGACTCTGTAGAAGACTCTGTAGAAGACACTGAAGACGGAGAAATCAATCCAACAGTTGATGAAATTGCAAAAGCAATTGCAACTATCTTCGATAAACGACGCGTTTTTGCAGCCAATAAAAAAGAAAAAAGAAAACTCTATGGAAGAAAAGAAAAAGTAGTTTCTGAGCGTGGTGCAAGCGCAAAAACGGAAAAAGACTATCTGAAAGAGGAATATGAAATATTAAAGGCTGCGGTCCGGTCATATCCGAAAAAATTGATCTTAAAAGGTGTGATTACTGGTGTTGTTGAAGATTCGACAACAGGACAGATGAGTGCACAGGTAAAAGCTGACAACACACGCGGCTTATTTAAAATCTTAATTCCGGTACAGGAGTTGTTTCCGATCAGACTGGAGGACTACAGAGGTGAACGCGGTGTAGAATATCTGAAAAATGAAATGATTTCCAGGATTAACGGTGAAATTGAATTTACAGTATACGATCTGCATGAAGCGGAAAGGTATGCAAAGGGGTCCAGAGTGGAGGCCTTGGCAATTAAGACAAGCCGGTATTATTTTAATTTGCAAAATGACGGCAAACCGGAAATGGTAGAAGGAGTAAAAGCTTTGGCGAAGGTTGTGAGTGTTAGAAAGGACCGCGTCAAAGTTGAAGTTTGCGGAGCGGAAACAACAATTATTTCAAAAGAATTATCCTGGCTTGCTCTTGGTGTGATCACAGATGAATTTTCTATCAACGATCAGTTTTATGTAAGAGTGTCCAACATCAAGGAATACAGATATGACCGTCTTGACGGAGCTGCCTGCCGTCTTGTAACAATTAGTGCAAGTAAAAGAGATGCCGAACCAAAACCGGCTGAACAGTATTATGATTCATTCGAACTTGGCGGTTATTATGGCGGTGTTATCAAAAACGCTGATGATGAAGCAGGTGTTTTTGTGAATTTGCAGGAAAAAATGGACTGCCTTTGCGGATATCCGGCATCTGGAATTCCAAGCAGAGGTAAACAGTGTATTGTACAGATCACAAGAAAAGAAGATGCGAAAAAGCGTCTTTCAGGAAATATCGTAAGCATGTAACTGGTGTTTATATTCTTTTGGAATTATGAATTCAATTATGGGCGCAGCGAGAAAGCCAACGGTTAAAACCGTGGGAGTGCCAAGATAAATCTTAGTACATGATAAAGGAGGAAAGAGAGAAGAAACCAACAGAAAAGTGTTATTGGAAATTGTACTATGTGATAAATCGTAACACTTTGAAGTGAGGTAAAATATGGAGCAAAACGAATTAGAGGTATATGAATACAACGGTTACAGTATTACAAAAGACGGAACCGTTAGAAATCAGAATGGAAAGGTCATGAGCGTATCAGACGGACAAATTAGTCTGACAATTCATGGAAAAAAACGTAGAAGGCTTGCTGGTCGCATTGTGTGGGCTGCAATTAATGGAAGAGAATTGACAGCAAAAGAGGTTCTTGTATATAGGGATGGAAATAGAGATAACATATCCTATGATAATCTCGAAGTTTTACAAAGAAAGAAATATTTTTCCGGATGTGAATGGCCGACGCTTCGAAAGCTTAACAAAGAGAAACAGAGAGAAATATTAGTTAAATCGGATATATTATCTATACAGGAACTAGCGGCAGAATATAAATGCTGTGATCAAACTATTCGGAAAGTGTTAAGAGGGACTTATTAACGGATTGATCTATATTGGATCAATGATAATAGTGAAGGGAGGTGTTGGGATGACGAGAAGAAAGAGCAATTTGACACGCAGTCATCCGTACATATGAAAAAAGTCAGTTTTATATTCATGGGTATTTTTTTTTGCACGCTTATATCTGGCTGCGGGAAAAAACAGATTTTTGTTAAATACGAAGATCAGTATAAACTGCAGGCTGTAGATGATAAAAAGTTGGAAAATGATGTGTATTACATAAAAGATGGTGCAGATTTTTATGAAGCATACATGCCGGACGGAACTGCTTCCGGAACAGTAGAGAAACCGTCAGAAAGTCGTCTGTTATGGATGAATGAAGATGAAGGGCTTGTGCCAACGCTGTATAAAAAAGAAGTTGTTGCATTTCCATCTGAAAAATCAGAGGAAAAAGATTCCAAATTAGAGCGATTCAAAGATATAGGATGGTCGCTTGGAATGTACGGTGGTTACATTGATGACGATGGTTATATTTGTTATACACTAAACAAAAATATCATTAAAGAAAGCGATGCATATGAAAAACTGTCCGAAAAAAAGTCCACGGAAATCAGGATTGTCTCTATCAATGACGAACCGGTATCAGAAAAAACCATTAATGATGCAGGAGTGATAGTTGGACTTGAAAAAGACGGGCAGTATTCGGTTGGATATTATGTTGGAACATATTATGGAACAGCAGTTATAAAAGCCGACCGCAATTTTTTTCAGTCGTATGAAATACTTCAGACAGGGAAAATAACGAATACGAAGAATGGCTATGTCGCTATATATATGCTGCCGGATTTAAAAAACGGATGGTATTGCATAAATGGCAAAGGTCTTTTTAAGTATTTTGATTACAAAAAAGGCGAAGCAGATGATGCAGAACAAACAATGGATGAACCGTATTACGAAACATTAGCGGAAAAAAGAGATGTGTATTCACAGCAGTATATGGTTTCCGTTGAAACAGCCACAGAAAACGTAAGATTTTCGGTTCAGTATAACACAGATGTTTATGCAGATGAAGATGTTAATGCCGTTTTGATTTCTCCTGATAACAAGGAGTATGGTATGACTGCAGAAAATGGAGAAGCTTATACGGAAATTGACAAGGTAATGGCAGGAAGATGGAAAATATCTATCACTCCGCAGGATCTTGAAATATTGAATGTATCAGCTGATTCATCCAGTCCGGCATCGGATACGATATGCGAAGAAAAAGAATTCACATTAGACGAGGATAATTCAAATATCCAATTTTATGTTTCTTATGAGGGGGACGGATCCCTTTGGGGAAGTGTAGAAAATCAAAATGGAGAAACAAGAATTTTTGATGTTGATACGAGCAATCACAAGCTCACAACAACATATGCATATATTCCTGCAGGAACATATAAGGTATCTGTCTATCACTATACGGATACTAAAATAACAGATATTGGATATGGACTGGACGGAGAAAACATGGAAGAGGAAATTATTAAGATCACAGAATAAAGGAGATAAAAAAATGGAACAAATTATTAAACATTACGCACCGGCTGTTATTGCGATACTTGTATCTGTCCTGTTGGGCATAATCATTGCAAATCTTTTAACATCAGATGGATTTGTTGCAACACAGTTTAGAAGCACATTAACAGATTTCTTTACGAAAATGTCAGGTCTGATGCCGTAAAAAGATGGTTCGAACAGTGCGCGGGGGTAAAGTGTCAAAACTTTTCCTCCGCTTATATAAAAAGAAGGGAGAACAGCATAGTTTATATGAACATAACTTTGCTAAAAAAATATCATGAGTAACAACATGTTTGAACCAACACCGAAACAATTTGGAGTTTTTTGGGAATTCATTGAAAATCCTACAGTCACAGATATTGATTACAATGGACGTGAATTATGGATTACTGATTTAAAAAAAGGTAAATATAAAAAGAATATCACTTTGTCCGATAGCTTCATCTCAACATTTACGCATAATATTGCAAATAGCGTAAATGGAAATTTAAATAAAGTAAATAAAATTCTTGAAGCAGATACAAAAGAACTTCGAATCAGTGTCATTCATGATTCAGTTGCAACGTCTGGAATAAGTATCTGTATTCGTAAATCTCCGTGCTTAATTCGAAATACCATTGATGAAATGATCAAAGAAAAATACTGTCCGGAGATGATTCTCCAGCTTTTAATTAATTGTGTGCGGGTAAATATGAATTTCGTATTTGGTGGAGAACCAGGTGCGGGAAAAACAGAGTGTGCAAAGTTTTTCATGCAGTTTATCCGTCCGGAAGACAGAGTAATAACCATCGAAGACTCATTAGAAATTCATTACAGGGAAATTAATCCTGGAGCAGACGCAGTAGAATTAAAAGTCGGTGATGGCTTCACGTATACAGACGCAATCAAAGCTTCATTAAGACAAAATCCCAAATGGCTGATGTTATCAGAGGCACGCTCAACAGAGGTTACATCATTGTTGGAACAGTGGAGTACAGGTGTGCACGGATTTACAACTATTCATCTTGATGATTTAAGGAAATTGCCGGACAGAATTCAAAATATGATGAACAATGTCAATGATGCTGCACGTATGGAAAACCGGATCTATCGATATGTAGATGTTGGTATTCTAGTAAAAAGACACGTAGACCAAAATGGACAGATTCACAGAAAGATGGATCAGGTATGTTTTTTTGACAGAACAGAATTAAAAAATAAATGTTACATGATAATTGAGGATGGAGAATTGGTAAGTGAGGAGCTGCCCAAAGAAATTATTGCAAAATTTCATGAGGCCGGCATTGATGATCCGTTCGTCTGTGAAGATTTTGATGTTCTAAGAAAAGAACAGAGAAGAAAAGAAGAAACAACTCAATAATCTGAAAGAAAGGAGGACAGATAATCTATAAATAAAAAGACTTAGGTTATCTGTTATTTTCATGAAAAAATTAAGAAAAGAAAAAAATGTAAAAAAAGAAACTGCACATGAAAATGCGATCAATGTAAATTCCATAAAAAAATCAATTTCTGGAAAGGAAAAAGTAAAATCAGAAAAAGTGGAGAAAAAATCAAAAATCCGCTGGTTATGGTTATTGAATCCGAATAACCTTGCTAAAGAAATTCATGTGTATGGATATGACTTCTCATGGCTTACACATGCATTCTTTATTATTGGAAGTGTTATCGGAATTAGCGCCATTGGTTTGCTTTACAAACTGAGACCGGAATATCTGATTATTGCGATCATCGTTGCAGTTGCTCTAATTCCGATGTGTATCGAACAGATCTACAAACAGATGTTTGAACAAAAAAGGTTTGCAGATGTACTGGAATATATGGATCAGATGTTATATTCATTTCAGAAAACAGGGAAAATACTGTCTGCATTACAGGAAACACGAGAAAGTTTTAAAGAAGGAAATATGAAAGAATGCATTGACAAGGCGATTGAACATATCATTGGCGGTAAAACTTTTGATGAAAACGGAGCTTTGGAAAAAGAAGCTCTGGAAATGATCGAAGAAAAATATATGTGCGATAAGATTGTTACAATGCATGATCTGTTGTATAACAGTGAAGATACCGGCGGAGATAATAAAAACTCCATTTTATTAATGTTAGAAGACATAGAAAATTGGAAAAAAAGAGGATATACACTGTTAGCAACAAAAAAAACGGCTCATATCGATAATATTATTTCTATCGGTATGGCATCAGCACTTACATTATCAGTTTTATACACGTTTAACTATATGAATACGTTATATGAAAATATGACTAATAGTACAAGTATTTTCGATGTCACATTAACTCAAATTTCTTCACTGGTATTTATTTTATGCATGTACTTCGTTCTTTTAAAGTCCTTTAAAATGCAGACAGATAGTCCTTTGAATGAAATGAACTCGGTATCTGAAAAAGATCTACTAAGAGATTATGAGTTTATAGTAAACTTTGATGATAATAAACAGAAAAAAAAGAGTTTGTTTTATGCAGCTCCGTTTGCAGTAGGAACAATAATTGCATTGTGCTATCAAAAAAATACAATAGCAATTCTGCTGTTGCTAATAGCAATATTTATGTTAAGACAACATAAACTTGGTTATAATGTTGCAAAAAAAAGTGTGGAAAAAGGTTTGTATGCTTCCATATCACAGTGGTTTATGCAGATGTCTCTTTTGTTACAGCATAACAATGTTCATGTATCTTTAGCAAAATCTATGAAAAATGCTCCTGTAATTATCCAAAAAGAACTGGAAAAATTAATGGAACGTTTGGAACAAAATCCAGATAGCATTGAAAGTTACGGGTCCTTTTTTAAGGAATTTGATGCACCGGAAATTCAGAGCTGTATGAAAATGTTGTATTCTATATCTGAAAATGGTGTCGGTGACTCTGACCAGCAAATAAAAAACCTTATAGAAAGTGTTAATAAACTGCAGGGGAAGGCAGACGAACTGAATAATGAATCCATTGCATTTAAAATGAAAATGATTTTCACTTATCCAGTTCTGGTTGCATCGTTAAAATTACTGGTTGATATGACAGTAGGTCTACTTGTTACCTTGCAAATTTTGGGTCAACTTGCAGTTTAATTTTAAAGAAAGGAGAAGGCAGAATTCTACATAATAAATTATATGTATGATGCCTAAAAACTTATGAAACAGATCATAAATACATTTGGCATATTATTGATCCTTACATTTAATATTTTTTCATGTATATTGCTGGTTAACAGTACATTGCAGATATCTCTTGCAAAAGAGTATAAGGCGGACGTAATAGCTGAAATTGAAAATAGTAATTTTAATCCTAACGTAATTACGTCCTGCATCAGTCAGGCAAATGCAAACGGTTACACATTATCGGTACAGAATGTACAGTATGACGAGGACAATTTTTACACATGTGCGGAAGTTGTCCTGGGCTATAAATACACAATGCCGCTGTTCAATATTTCTGCAGATAAAACAACCAGGGGAATTGCAAGATAAGGAGAGTAGTAGATGGAATATATCATTGATCATATGGGGCAAACGCTTTTGACTCTAGCAGGAGGAACTGCAATTATCAAAATGCTCATTGGACTGTTAAATTACATTTCATTTTGAGAGAAAGGAGAAAGGCGGGTTTTTATAATAAAAATTCCGCCTGTAATTAAGTATGAAAATTATAGTGCAACAGTTTGGAGAAACCTTTTTGGAGGTAATTGGTGTTGTGGCAGTATTTGAAATCTATAAGTCTTTTTTTCAGACGGGAGGTATTTTAAATACAGCTATACAATCGTTCCTGCAAACCATCTGCGGATAAAAGATTGCAGAAAGAAAAATCCAGTCTTTTGGAGGTATAAATGAAAGAAATAATTAGACAATATGGCGGTTTTTTCGTAGAAGCTATTGTTCTCGTATCGTTATGTTTTTTCCTATTTATAAACATAACAGATAACAATGGAAATAAAGGAGTGTTTGCAATTATTGGTTCAAATATTCCTACGGTAAACGTAGATTATGGAACGTATTCTGATTTTACGTCATTCAAAAGTGAGGCTGCCAAAACAGCACCTGATATAGAATATAAAAGAACGGATCAGATGTATACCATTAGTAATCTGCTTTCAGATTATATAGGAACAACCACATACTCAGGGAATGCCGCACACATTAAAGTTTTGAGTTTAAATGATGAGAATGGAAATGACTGTCTGGAAGCATACAATGAAACAGATGGAACCATTACCTTTTCAAATCCGGGTATTTATATCATCCGTATTAAAGCTACGGATGATATAAATAAAAAAAGAATTGTTGATATCGAAATTCCGGTAGAAAGGATATAGAAATGAGAAGTGCAGCAACTTTTTTTGTAACAATTATTGTCGGAATTCTCACGATAGTCATGGTAATTACTATGACAGGGCGTATGAACCGATCAACAGAAATAAGAAGTAACACAGATTCAGCAGCTGAAGATACTGTTTCAGCAGCGAAAGTCACAGAAAAATATACAGTATCAAATAATCATGAAATGCTGTCTGATTTTGCAGAAAGTATGTCTATGGCAATGGACTCTAATGGCGCATTAGAGATGAAAGTTATGGGAGTTAATTTTGACAAAGGATTGCTTTCTGTAAATATGAATGAAAAATTCACAAATCCAAACGGCAATGCAGGTCTGATCAAAGACAGTGGCAGGACGGTAATCCTAAATAAATTGACAGAAGATCAGGTCGAAACATTTACCATAACATTTTATAAAAATGAGGGAGATACTGAAATTTATAAAAAATACATATTAAATGAAGGGGATACGATACCTTTGCCAGCAGAACCATCACAGGATGGAAAGACGTTTACTGGTTGGGTATGCTCAACAGGCAGTTTATCAGATCCAGTCAGCAGCGATATGGAATGTTATGGTCAGTGGAATTAGAAGAAAAGACAGGATGAGCGAGAGTTATCAATCCTGTCTTTTTATTGCAAAAATGAAAAAAAATACACTATATCAAGTGGAAAATGGTTGGTCGATGAGACCAGCTGGACTGTTTAAATTTGGAACGGATCGGAGGTATAAAATAAGATATGAATAAAGTAAAAACAATTAATATTTCATTTGCAATATGTATAGCATGGATCTGTATTTTAAATACATCTGTTGTACATGCAGAAGTAAATGTAAAACCTAGTACATATGCAACAAGCTATTTATATAATGCTCAAAGGTTAACGCTGGGCGAAGAAACAAGTCAGTTTTTTACATCTGAAGAAGGAGAAGATGGGAAATATACAGGTTATTTAGGATATGCGGTATCATTTACTACCGGATCTAAAAATAGTTTTTATGAAATTACAGAGATAAACAGGTTTGGAAATTCTGTTACATTTGAATTATATGATGCAGATAAGGTGATCATCACGGGAAAGACAAAAAGTATTTCAGCCAGCGGCAAAAATACCATGTCTCTGAAACTGGATAAAAACAGCACCTATTATATTTTGGCATACACAAGAAATATGGCTAATGTTGCACCAGGGGATGTAAGTATTTTAGTAAAGGAAATAAATGATGACTGTGGTGACACGTTTAAATCGGCAACCACTATATCAATAGGAAAGACTGTAAATGGTAAAATTGATGGATACGGAGATGTAGATATATATAAATTTAAAACTAAAGCGGATAATGGATACTATGCTATTGATTTTATAAACACGGACAGCGAAGCTTTTCTGGCAATGAACTTGTTTGACACGAAAGAAGTAGAAAAAAAATATGTATATGTACAGACTGGAAAACAGAGTCAGATTTATATGCAGCTGAAAAAAAACAGTACATATTATTTACATGTTGAGTCTAAAACAGCGAATATAACAGGCAAATATAAAATTAAAGTAAGCTACCATGAAGATCCGGAAGGAGATACTGTAAAAACAGCTTATAAATTAAAAATAAAAGCAAAAGCTTATAACGGATCCCTACAGGATAAAGATGACAATGATACTTTCAGAGTAGATACCGGAAATCTTACAAAAATTAATATTGTGATCGCTAACAAAAAATCAGATGGAAAACTGAATTACAACATTATAGAAAAAGATGGGAACCGTATTAAATACGGGACGATTGATGCTGGCAGAACAATGGATATAATCGTGGACGGATTAAGGAGAAACAAAGATTATTATATTGTTCTTACGGGTCCACAGCATTTAAACTATGAAATCAAAGCTAAGACGGTAACGCATAAAATCATTTACCGTTTAAGTGGAGGAAAAAATAATCCCCAAAATGCAGACACATACGATGAAACAAAGCCATATAGGTTAGCAGCGCCATCCAAAAAAGGATATCTTTTTATATGCTGGTGCAGCGACTCAAACCTTACTAATAAAATTACAGAAATTCCCAAGACAGCTACAAAGAAAGTCACAATATATGCAAAATGGAAAAAAGTAACGGTAAATAAGCCGGTAATTGTAAGTGTAAAAAGAAAAGCAGATTACGTTACAGGAAAATATATGCAGAGTGAAAAAGTAAAAGAATATGAAATCCGGATATCTACTTCACCAAAATTCAAAAATGCGAAGAAAATTAAATGTACTGGAAAAAGTTTTAAAATAAAAGGACTCAGTAAAAAGAAAACATATTATATCCAGGTGCGCGCATATAAGAATGATTCTACTGGCAGCAAGGTATACGGAAAATGGTCAGAAAGTTATAAAATCAAGAAAATCAGTAGTAAAAAGAAATCGTAAAATAGACTGGCAAATAACTATAGGAATGTATTTGCCTTTTTATTATGATTGACAAATCTCAAACAAAAAGGTATTATAAGGTATAATATACCAAAAAGGTATAAAAACTTATACGGATAAGGAAAGATTAATAATGTCTAAAATAGGTTTGGGAAATAATATCAATCAACCTACAAAGCAGTGTTTCAGTTGCAAGTACTGGAAAGCTGCAACCAAATTATCGCTTTTAGAAATAACTGAACCAGGCTATTGCTCTGCGGGATTTTGTAAGAAAATTCAAAGTCAAAGGATAAAATCCAAGAAAAAAAGAAGGTAAAATTTGCGATTTCCTATTTTAGGATCTCAAGCGGGAATCCTCGGCAATTCAATTACCGAGTAGTTCACACAAAGGTATGTAGAATGTAAAGTCGCTATAATACAGGCGAAAACTGTCATAGTAGGCAGTGAATTCTATACTGAAAAAGCTATCGATTACAGTTGTTTCGGCACTATAATTAAGGCTATTAGGTATAGACATCGGTAATATCACTGGGGTGTATTGGTGACGGCGCGGAAATTAAATGCGCAGATCCGGTATAGACATCGGTAATATCACTGGGGTGTATTGGGAGAGTATTGATATTAAGAATGGTGATTATGGTATAGACAGCAGCAATATAACCATAGTGTATTGATAGTGAATGCATATGGATAAAAATGGAAAGGAATTTGGATATATGAAATATGATTCAAGACCTACCGTATGTAAATGCGGTGGAAAGGTAATATATGGAAGGATGAAGGATTTTGGAATAACTCCATATAAAAGCGGCTATTGTTATTTTTGTACAAAATGTGGAGCTTATGTTGGAACACATGAAAATAGAAAAAAGGATGCGCTTGGTGTTTTGTCAGATGGTAGAACAAGACGAATGCGGATGGTATGTCATCAGGAATTTGATAAACACTGGGATAGCACGGCTGGAAAAAATAGATTGTATTTTAAATTATCCAAAGAACTTGGGATAAAATCAGAAGATTGTCATTTTGGGTATATGGATTATGAACAGTTACAGAAAGCACTGAACATTATGAAAAGCTGGGGAGATTTTAAGATACGATGAACAAAAAAACATTTGTATGTATGGTTATGGTTGTTTTACTGACGATTTCCGGATGTGGAAATACATTATACAGAAAAAACATTAGGGATTATACGAATGTAACATCCATTGAAGGGCTGAAATTTGAATTGCCGTCGGATGTTTTGGAAAATTGTACCATGATCTCGGAAATTGATCAGGATATAGATTATTCTGACGGAACGTATTTGTACAAAAATGGTACAGATACATATATTCTGTTTAACATAAATGCCGTTGTTATAGCGGTGCAAAAAGGTACATCTTTTTCATTATCAAATTCTGAAAATAAGCAGGAAAGTATAATGAATCATTCTGTTTGTGACATTTGGATGTCACCAGTCAAAAATAAAATCAAATATAAATCAAGTAAATCCAATGATGCATTCAAACTGATTGCTGATGTAAAAGGCAATGTATCTATTACACCGGAATTGTATGGAAAATTCATAGGCAAATTTGTTTATGTAGAAATTGATGGATGTGAATACTCTATGTTTGCAGGAATCCGGGTAAATGATAACGGTACAATCAGCGAAAAAAAGAAACGTATCATATCTAATATTGCTAAATCCATGATGATAAGTTCTTTAAACGAATCTGTCAGAGAGACAGAAAAGGACTAGAAAGAATGAAATATAGATATTCTATGGGTGGAATATTTTTTTACGAAAAAAAAACATGAGATCTACTAAATCATTTGTAAAGTGCGAAAAAATCATTGCAAAAATTTAAAAGAAAGATGGGGTGAACGAGCCAAAATAGATACTCTGAAATTAAAGAATTGAAATTATCAGGGGTTAATGAATTTTGGGTTCCGGAATATGGGAAAATCGATAATTATAGCAGAAAAACCCTCCGTTGGAATGGAATATGCCAAAGTGTTGGGGGTAACAAGCAATGGAAAAACAAATGGATATTTGGAAAATGATAAATGGATTGTAACTTGGACAGTAGGACACTTAGTTACAATGTCATATCCTGAAAAATATGATCCAGCATTAAAGGAATGGAAATTGGATACATTACCATTTCTTCCGGATCAATATAAATATGAAATTATTAAAGAAACTTCAAAGCAGTTTGCAATCGTTAAACAATTATATAACAGGCCGGACATAGATTCAATTTATTATGCGGGTGATTCTGGAAGAGAAGGATTATACATACAGATGCTTGTACGTCAGTTTGCAGGACATGCTCCTCAAGCTTCTGAGAAAGTTGTTTGGATCGATTCTCAAACAGAGGATGAAATTCTTAGAGGAATTTCGGAAGCAAAAGATTTAAGCCAGTACGAGGCAATGAAAGATTCCGGATATATGAGAGCGATAGAGGATTATGCTGTAGGAATAAATTTTTCCCGTCTTTTATCAGTCAGATATGCAATTATGCTTAATTCTGGATCTGGACAGAAAAAATATAAACCTATTTCAGTAGGCCGTGTCATGACATGTGTGCTTGGCATGATAGTAAATCGAGAACGTGAAATCAGAAATTTTCATGTCACAAATTTTTATCGAATTGCTGGGTTATTGAATATTGAAGGCGAGACTGTGGAATGTGAATGGAAAGTTAATGAGAATAGTAAATATTTTCAGTCACCTAAATTGTATTCGGAATACGGGTTTTTAAAAGAGCAGGATGCAATCGAATTGATAAATTGTTTAAATGCGGAAATGAGAATATCAAATGTCACAAAAACGATTGAAAAAAAGAATGCTCCGTTATTATTTAACCTGGCAGAATTACAAGGAGAATGTACAAAAAAATATCATTTATCTCCGGCTGAAACATTACAGATTGCTCAAAGTCTATACGAAAAGAAGATGACGACCTATCCAAGAACAGATGCTCGTGTATTAACAAATGCAATCGCAAAAGAAATTGGGAAAAATCTTTCAGGTCTAAAAAAAGGTACATATGGAGAATATGTTGAAAAAATTGAGCTAAATCATTGGAATATTAAAGGAAAATATATCGACGATAGCAAAGTAACTGATCATTATGCAATCATCCCAACAGGAAAGGTTTCTGGTACATTGACAACTAAAGAACAGTATGTGTATGACATGATCTGCAGAAGATTTCTAGCTATATTTTTTCCTCCGGCAGAGTATGAGCGTGTATCATTTGATGCAATAAGTGAAAATGAAACTTTCCATGGTACGAATAAGTACCTGGTAGAGCAAGGTTATTATGAAGTATTTGGATTTCCTGATGAGGATGAAAATGCAGAAAAAAGGGTGGCGGCTATGTCTAAACTTCGTCAGGGAGAATGCTATTCTGCACAATATGAAATAAGAAAAGGAGAAACGACTCCACCCAAAAGATACACGTCAGGTTCTATTATTCTTGCAATGGAAGGAGCAGGAACACTTATTGAGGATGACGAATTACGAGAGCAAATTAAAGCCGATGGCATTGGTACTTCTGCTACAAGAGCGGAGGTTATCGAAAAATTGTTACGATTGAATTATATCTGTGTAAAAGATAAAAAACAAGTATTGGTTCCATCTGCTTTTGGAGAAATGATTTATGAAGTCGTAAATGTTACATTGCCTGAACTGCTTTCTCCTGAAATGACTGCGAAATGGGAAAAAGGACTGGATGGCATTGCAAATGGTCAGATTTTTAAAAGTGATTATGAAAAAGAACTTTATACTTATATTAGAGAAACTTGCAATAGATTAAAAACTGAGGACAACACTGGAATTATAGCAGGTAAAATTCGCTCATTTGCTTCTAACCGTATTCAATATGAATATAAGGAATTTGATTCTTATAACACAAAAATCAAATGTCCGTTATGTGGGGATGACATAGAAACAACCAGTTGGGGATTCCGGTGTAAGTCGAATATAAGCAAGAACGAAGGATGTAAATTTGCGATAGGGGATATTTTAGGGCACCGTTTACTTACAAATGAATTAGCAACCTTATTACATTATGGTAAGACAGGACCGTATTATGACTTTATTTCTCAAAAAGGAAAGCCATTTGCAGCGTATTTGAAATGGAATAACGATAGTAAAAAATTGGAATTTGAACTTACCGATATGCCATGGAATAAAACAGATTTAAAATGTCCAATATGTGGGAAAAGCATTTTGGAAAGAGATGGTTTTTATCGGTGCGAAGATTATATAGATGCAGATCATGGGTGTAAGTTTCGTATTGGAAAAATCAAAGGAAAAGCTATTCCGATTAAGCAGATTGAAAAATTGATAAAAGAGAATAGTACTGACGTAATAAAAGGATTTAAAAAAGAAGACGGTGGCAAATTTGATGCCTTTTTAATATGGGACAGAGAAAATGAAAGAGTACGGTTTAGATTCCCTGAATTTGAGGATATGATAACAAATTATCATTGTCCAATTTGTAATGGGAAAATTCTTGCAACATCATACGGATATCGTTGTGAAAATTATAAAGCACAGGAAAAACGTCGGGAAACAGATTGCAGTTTTGTACTTGGGAACATTATGGGACATACCATTAAGGAAAAAGAACTTCAGACTATTCTTAATGGAGGTGTAACAGAGCCGGTTTCTTTAAAAAATAAAGATAAAAAAAGTTTTGAAGCAAGATTATATTGGGATAACACACAAAAGAAAATAGCGTTGAAATTTGATGATAATGTGCCGGTAGATGTTGCTGCAAATTGTCCAATATGTGGAAATAGGTTGAAAAAAAATAAGTTTGGATATTTTTGCAGTAAATATTCTAAAAACCCTGGTGGATGCAACTTTTATGTGGGGACCATTGCAGGCATCTCTTTAGATGATAAGCAGGTAATAAAGCTGGTGACCGAAGGAAAAACAGATCTGATTGATGGTTTTAAACCCAAAGAAAAAGGGAAAAGACCATTTTCCGCATATTTAAAATGGGATAATGCGGATAAAAAGCTGCAATTTGAATTCCCCAATGCTGACGAAATGAAAGAAGTAAGTAATTATAACTGTCCTGTGTGTAAAGTACATAAATTATTGAAATCCAAATATGGTTATCAATGTGAGTGCGGGTTTAGATTTGGAAATAAAATAGCTGAAAGAGAGATCCCGGATGATCAAATAAAAAAATTGTTCGTTGTTGGTGAAACAGATTTTATCAGTGGATTTTATTCATCACGAACACGTCGCATGTTTACTGCAAAGCTTGTTTTGAATGGAAATAAGATAGATTTTGTTTTACCAGAGAAAGTGTTAGAAGAATCAGATATTAAATGTCCAAAATGCTCCGCTTGTATGAAAAAGGGAAATGTTTTTTTTGAATGTGAATGTGGATATAAAATTCCGCACCTGATTGCAGCAAAACATTTGACGGATGAAGAAGTAAGGCAGCTTATGCGCGGAAAAACTGGACTTATTAAAGGGTTTAAAAGTAAAACTGGAAAACGGTTTGATGCAGTATTAATTGCAGATGAAAATGGAACCGTGAAATTTGATTTTCAAAATAAATAAAAAGCATTTATACAGCAGAAAGGAGAATTGGATAACAGGGTATATACAATGGGAAAAACCATTTGCTAACCCTCCCCATCCATGCAGGCATATGGAAGGGATATCCTATTTAAAGTAATGGATACAATCGTTGAAATTTCCAAAGAACAGGAACGAAGAATAATGCAGATAGAAATGATAAAAAATTTCTATCCGGAATATACAGAAAATAATTATGTGTTATGGATCATTCCAAATCTGTTTACCGATTCTGAGACAACACATATCAATGGAAATATCAAAGTAATTAAAGATGGGGATGTGTTGGATATTCCTATAGTAAGCAATTCACCATATCCAAATAAAAAAGTATGTCAGTTATCTTTACATGCCAGAGATAATACATGTTTTGGAATACCATTAGTATTTAGTTCTTTTGAAGAATTAAAGCAAATTACAGAAATAAATATTTACTGGGATATTTTTACATATGATCAGTTGGAGGATCTGGATGTTTATTACAGACCTTATATTCAAAGCCTGCAAATGCATTATGAAATTAAATTCTCTGAAGGTAGTCTTGAAAATCAGAACCAGAAAAGATTTTATACGCTTTTCGCAAAAGATACTGTTCATGACGGGAAAAAATTAGCCTATGAAACAGTATACGATCATTTAGACTGTGTGGATGCTGCCGTAAAATGTGACAATGGGAAATGGACAATACAGGAATATGTTATCGATTATTTGTGTCAAAATAACAATCATGTAACAAAAGAAATGATGAAAAAAAATTTGCAAAGATTGTCTGAGGATGAATGTTTAGATATTATTACACGAATGACGGAAAAATGTATAGACAAATATCTGACGGATTATAGGTTTGAATTTAAAGAAAAAAAATTAGAATTAAAAGCGAATGTAAATGCAGAGTTCATACCGGAGCCGGCATTTGGTTTTCATCTTTTATAATAAGTCCCAGAAACAGAATACACAGAAATGGCATCTAAAGATGGAAAACTTAGTGCAGACTATGAACAGTTTCCCGAACATTGCTCCATACATTAGAAACCCGACAATGAGCTACCTAGTAGTTCATTAGAATCGAGAAGTAACTTCTTTCTTGAACAGTAAACTTAGAATTAATGGGAGGATCGAAATGATAGATAGGATTTTTGTTTGTTTTATAGGGATGGTTATGGCAGCCATTGGCATCAATATGGAGAAGAAAAAAATCCAGGAGATAAAAAACGGTGTGGTTACAAAGGCAACAGTTATTGACTATAGCATGAATCTTGATAATTCCTATAAAGAACTTTATGAATATGAAGTGGGAAAATTTTTAGTAAGAGCTTATTCAAAAAATAGTTCTACTAATATAGGAAAAATAAAAGGGAAAAAAAGTTATGTTGTATATGATAAAAAGTATCCTGAAAAAGTACAGGGACTATTTGATCTGGCATCGATGTCAATTCTTTTTTTGATACAAATACTGGTTGGAGCAGGATTAATTACTATGGGAACTTTTTTATGGAGTTACATATCCGGATAACAAAGGAAACAGATATTTTATAATTGCAGATTTGACAGCACATGTATATCAATATTAGGAGGAAAGGATATGGAAAAAGAAAGAACAAATGACGAGGAAGTAAAGTTATTGAAAGAAAAAACAATGATCCAGTAACGCAGAAATGGTGTAGTGAATTAAGAACATATAAATTTGTGAAATGCGTAAGTGAAATGAGTTCAAAAAGGTTTGCACTACTTGAAAAATTAACAGGATCGGACATGAAACCAGATATTGCAGAGGAAAAAGCGTATGAAGTGAGCAGAATGTCCGAAGAAGAAGTGGAACAGGAACTGGCAAAACTCAGTTAACCATAACTGAAATATGTGCTGCCAAATTTGCAATTATAGATAAGGAGATAAGACAAATGAGAAATAATAATGGTATAGTTTTTGGTAAAAACAATTTTGGGAAAGTAGTAAAAAAAGAAAATGAGGATGGACATGTACTTGTTATTGGATCACCGGCAAGTGGAAAAAGCAACTGCATAGCCGTTCCTACGCTGATGAATTGGAAAAATCGGGCATTTGTTATTGATGTAAAAGGTGAGCTTTTCAGGAAAACAAAAAAGGCAAGAGGCGAAGATACAATAAAAGTATTCAATCCATCAGATATTTCAGCATGTAATTATGATCCCTATTGTATATTAAAAAATAATTTATGTGATTCAGCACATGAGATAGCGGAAAATATTATCCCTTTGACGGAACGTAACAACGCTATAATTAATGTGTCAGAAAAAGCAAGAGATTATTTATGCGGAGCAATCATTTATTTTTATAAAAAAGGAATGGATTTTCCGGAAACAATGATTTCCATTGCCGCACAAACACCTAGAAGCCTTGTTTCTGAAATTATTGAACATAATGACGGTGATGCTATTAGGTATATATCTCAATTTGATTCAATGAGTGATGAAACTGTAGACTATGTGTTTTCAGAAGTATATGCCAATATTTCACCGTTTGCCACTGATAAGATGTTAATAAAAGCATTGAGACGATCAGATAAAAGTATTACACCGGAAGATCTTGAAAACGGTTACGATATATTTGTTTGCGGACATGTTTATACAAAATTGCAAATGATGATTATCAATCAGTTTTGCAAATTTTTTGAACAAAGAGAAAAAACAGAGCCTATACTTTTTCTGATGGATGAATTTCAAAATTTCGGCAAAATAGAAAATTTTGCTGCATATCTTGATGTGTTAAATAATGAAAAAATCGAAGTCATGATTTTTATCCATTCTAAAAAGCAGTTAGATGTAATTTACGGAAAAGATCAGGCAGATAAGATATGCAATAATTGCACTTATAAGGTGATTTTGCAGGTATATGATCCAGTAACGCAGAAATGGTGTAGTGAATTAGCCGGAATTTGTGAAAAATTAAGACATAAAAAATTGATGCAGCCAGAGGAATTTGGTGATTTGGAAGATGTGTTTTGTATATTTCCAACAGGTTGTTGTCGCATAAAAAAAATCAAATACTGGGAAGAAGAATTATTTAAAAAAAACTAACACATTGTGGGAAGAAGATAAGGAGACCAGCTATGAAAAGTCAACCATAGATTAGTAAAAAATTTCTTTTTCATATCGGTGGTAAAAAAGGGTAACTTTAATAGAGCTCCC
>ERZ832317.508-NODE-508-length-56100-cov-31.741101_pt1 | contig 56100 bp, 56 predicted proteins | sample MGYA00519695_ERZ832317 | MGnify/ENA primary metagenome ERZ832317 (study PRJEB31850, sample SAMEA3708726) | human gut metagenome | biome: human gut; feature: human-associated habitat; material: faeces | place: China | collected 2014 ...
ATTTACAACTGCGCCGTAGTTCCATCATGTAACGTTAATAGCATAAAAGTAAAACTTTTGCAAAACCAGCCTGAAATCACCATCGGCGCTAACTTATAAATTTTTCTGTAGAAAGAGAATGTCCCCCCTTCTTCCGTCGCATCGAAAAAACTTATATTTAGAACAGTCCCCGCAAATCCGTCCCTCTGAAAAACAAAAGGCCCCAGACCACGCAGTTAACCAGCAATTTATCAAAAGAAGTTTCCATCACTCTTCTTTGATCAGTTCATACGTCACTTCCCGGTTCTTCGTTCGCATAACAATCTCACTGGCCTCTTGTGGATCAATTTTATTCGCCACCTGTAACCCAAGATACGAAGTTACCCTGTAGAAAGTTCCTGACTGTAACACTGCATTGCAGTCCGAATAGTTTTTCTTTGCCCTTGAATCCTTAATGCTATCAATTATATAAGGATCTGCAATATTCCAGTTGCGCGTTCCATCCTTATAAATCAAAGAGGTTTTTCCAAGATCTTCTCCCACGCTTTCCTGATCCTTCCCCCATCTTTCTAAGCCAAATGGCCATTCTGCATCCTTCTGCATTTTTCTATAATACTCGGTAGTTGTTCCATAGATGACAACACTCAGCTGCGTCAGCCGCATCCGCTTTGGCTCATAGTACTTCGGGCTGATCTGCTTTTGATCTTTTGCCTTCAATGTATATTCATAAACAGGAACGTTGCAGCTGGTATCCAGCGCTGTCATATTTTCATCTTTTGTTGGAAGATCGTAACACAATGTCGCCTTTTTTAGACGGGCAGACCACTCTCCATAGCTTAGATTCAGCACAAAATACTGTACTTTTTCATCACTCTGTCCCCGGATCAGTTGTGCACTGCTTGTTAAGCTACGGTAATCATCTTTCTTTCCCCACAGTAGATACAACTGCCTGTCCGGAAAAAGATTTCCATTCTCATCGTAGCTTTCCGTTCCCGCCGGACCTTCGGTTGCCAGCCATTTTTCGCCGGCCTCATCCTTTGCCTCATAGCGCACAACCACACTCACAGCCACTTCGTCCGAGAGCACTTCCTCCACGGAAAACAGCATATGTTCATCCTGATCGCTGAATACGCCTCTTGTGACATAATCGGTCAATTCACTCCGCTGTCCCCAATAGCCCTGAAACATCTTTTTGATCTGCTCGGCAAACGAGGTCTGTGGAAGAATGCAGGCAAGTGCCAGTGCCGCCGCTACCGTTCCTGCGATTCCTGCCATTTTAATTTTCCTGTTTTTCATTGTCTTTTCCTCCCTTCTGCGTTTCTTCAGTAAAATTTCCTCCTCTTTGATTTCCCGCTGCGGTGTAAGGGCGTTTCTTAAAATCTCATCCAACTGTTCATCGTTCATATCCGATTACCTCCAATTTTTCCTTTAAAAGAAGTTTTGCTTTGCGCAGGCGGGTCTTTACGGTATTTACCGACAGATGCAGGCACTCCGCAATCTCCGTCAGTTTCATGTCCGCCGAATAATACAGATAGACCACCAGCCGGTATTTTTCCGGAAGCTGCTGCACCATTTTTTGCACTTCCTGTATGGTTTCCTCCTGCAGAATCTGTGCCTCCGGATTGGTTTCTTTATGTTCCGGTGTTTTCCTGCCATTTTGCAGATGTTCCTCGTAACTTTCCTGCGGTGCAATCCGCATCCGCCACGCAAATTTTCTTCTGCGGTTTTTGTAAAGACGGACTGCCACGGACAGAGCATAACTTTTGGTATTGTTCGCTTCGTCCAGTTTTTCTATCTGTTCCAGTAACGTAAGCATGGTATCCTGATACAGTTCCTCGCCTTCCTGTGCATTTCCGGTTGTCATCCTGCAAAACCACAGGATGTCCCGCCCATGCGCAAGGATAAATTCGTCAAACTTTTGCTTTGTCACGTTGTGATTCCTTTCTGTTTCCCAAAGACGTCCCAGGGATTTCTCCCTTACACTATGATATTGTAATAAATCCGCAAAAGGTTTTGTGTTTTTATTTGCACTTGAACAAATATGTTGAATACTCTATAATAAGTAGAAAGCCTGTGCTTTGCGGTATCTCTTTGAGAATCGCACATTGCATCTGGCTTTTTATTACCTCAGATAACAAAGGAATTTTTATGAATCAAAATACCATTAAGCATTCCCTTCTGCTTCTCTTAACTGCTGCGATCTGGGGATTCGCCTTTGTCGCACAGAGCGTGGGAATGGACTACGTGAAACCGTTTACTTTCACCACTGCACGGTCACTGATCGGCGGTGTGGTGTTGCTTCCCGTGATTTTTTACCGGGGACATGCGGCGGGACAATCCGGCCGTCAGCGGCGTCTGTGCTGGAAAGCGGCATTGCCCGGCGGAATCATTTGCGGCATTTTACTTTGTATCGCAACCAATCTGCAACAGATTGGCATTCAGTACACAACGGTCGGAAAAAGCGGGTTTATTACCGCCATGTATATTGTACTTGTTCCAATCATCGGCATCTTTTTCCGGAAAAAGACCTCTGCCCGCATCTGGATTTCAATCCTGTTGTCGGTCTGCGGTCTGTACTTTTTGTGCATGACCGATGGAATCACGCATTTACAGCGCGGAGATTTCTATACACTCTGCTGTGCACTGGCATTTTCTTTACAGATCCTTGCCGTCGATTATTTTGCACCGATCGCGGACAATGTGATGCTGGCGTGTATTGAATTTTTTGCCTGCGGCATCTGTTCCCTTGTCCCGGCGCTTTTGCTGGAGCATCCGCAGATGCATCTGCTTCTTGCCGCATGGCTGCCGATTTTATATGCCGGTGTCTGTTCCAACGGCATCGCCTACACCTTACAGTTTTTCGCACAGCGCGGTCTTCCTCCCGCAGCGGCCTCTATTCTTATGAGCATGGAATCTGTTTTCTCCCTGCTGGCGGGATTTCTTATTTTGCAGGAGCGGCTGAGCAGCCGTGAGCTGATCGGATGTGTGCTGATGTTTTCGGCAATCATCCTCGTACAGTTAAAAGGAAAAGAAAAGGAGTGAATTCTTTTATGAAAAATATCATTGAACAGGAAGTTGGAGGAATCCTTGACGATATCCTCGAAGATTACAAAAAAGGGCGTGCGGTTGACAAGATGGATATCTACAACCAGCCCGACAAAGCCGAGATCATGGATATCCTTGACAGTCTGTTTTCCATTGTCTATCCGGGATTTTTCCGCGACAAGACGCACAAGATCTACAACGTAAAGCACACCGTTTCCACCATGATCGAAGATGTCATGTTCCACCTGAACAAACAGATCTGTGTCGTATTAAAATATACCCACGAATGCAATGACTGCCAGGAAGCCATTGAAGAGTTTGCACAGAATGCAACCGTTTCCTTTATGAAACGCATTCCAAAAGTCCGGGAATATCTTGAGACAGACCTTCAGGCAGCTTACGATGGTGATCCGGCTGCCCGCAGCAAAGATGAGATTATTTTTTCTTATCCGGGCATCTATGCCATCACGGTGTATCGTCTGGCGCATGAGCTGTTTCTTCTCGGTGTCCCGCTCATCCCGCGTATGATGACCGAACAGGCACACAGCAAGACCGGTATCGACATCCATCCGGGTGCAACGATCGGAAAATATTTCTTTATCGACCACGGAACCGGCATCGTGATCGGTGAGACCACAATCATCGGCTGCCATGTCAAGCTCTATCAGGGTGTAACACTCGGCGCGCTCTCCACCAAGGGCGGACAGAAGCTTCGGGATGTGCGCCGTCATCCGACCATCGGGGACAACGTCACGATCTACTCCGGTGCTTCCATCCTCGGCGGAGAGACCGTCATCGAAGAGGGTGTTGTGATCGGTGGTAACTCGTTTATCACGAAATCCATCAAAAAAGGCACGAAGGTAAGCGTCCGCAATCAGGAACTCATCTTCCACAGTGACGACGAAAAGATTCACCACAAAGAACAGGACGAATCCTGGTTTTATATTATTTGAATTTAAATACTAAAGAAGGATTTTTATGAATACAAACACAAAAGCATTTCGAGAAGGCTTCCGTGATGGCATCCCCATCGGGCTTGGATACCTTGCGGTCTCCTTCTCTCTTGGCATTTCCGCAAAACAGGCAGGTCTGACCCCCTTACAGGGATTTGTGACCAGCTTTCTGGAAAATGCATCCGCTGGCGAGTACATTGCCTTTACCCTTATCGGCGCAGGTGCCACATACATCGAATTATGTCTGATGACGATCATTGCAAATGCCCGCTATCTTCTGATGAGTTGTGCCATGAGCCAGCGGTTTTCACCGGATACCCCGATGATCCACCGGTTTCTTGTGGCATTCGATCTGACGGATGAACTGTTTGGCATTGCGATCGGCCGCCCCGGATACCTCAATCCTTACTACAGTTACGGTGCATTTTTAGTCGCACTGCCGGGTTGGTCCATCGGAACTGCCGCCGGTGTCATTGCCGGAAATATGCTGCCGGATGACATTGTAAAAGCACTCAGTGTTTCTTTGTTTGGCATGTTTCTTGCAATCATCATTCCACCAGCCAAAAAAGACAAAATCGTACTGGTTTTGATCATCATCAGCTTTGCCGCCAGCTATCTGTGCAGCCGCCTTCCGGTGATCCGCGACATTTCAAGCGGAACCCGCACGATTATCCTGACGCTGATCATTGCGGGAATTGCCGCCTGGCGTTTTCCTCCACAGATGGAGATCACGCCGGAAACTACGGACACACAAACGGAACAGGAGGCGGACGTATGAGTGGAAACATCTATATCTACATTGCAATTGTTGCGATCACCAGCTATCTGATCCGCGTGCTTCCGCTGACGCTGATCCGCAAGCCGATCAAAAACCGGTTTATCCGTTCTTTCCTGTATTATGTACCTTATGTCACACTCGCGGTTATGACCTTTCCGGCAATCATTGATGCCACAGCCACACCGCTTGCAGGAGCGCTTGCTCTAATTGCCGGCATCTTTATGGCATGGAAAGGACTCGGACTTTTCCCGGTTGCGATCGCCTGCTGCATCATCGCTTACCTTGGTGGACTGATTTTTTAATCAAAAAATGCCTGCATCATTTTTTGATCCAGGCATTTTTTCTATCCCCAAAGTGAAAATAAAAATACTACGATTCCAAGAATAACAAGAATCACACCCGTCACACGGTTCAGCGTTTTCGGTGTGGCTTTATTTGCAAATACCGCAGCAATTCTCGCCCAGATCAGGGTAAATACCACACATAAAATAAATACCATCCAATCCGGCTGTCCACCTATGGCAAAATGTGAAACTGCACCTGTAAATGCAGTAAATGCCATAATAAATACGCTGGTTCCGACCGCTGTCTTCAGTTCATACCCAAGTACAGAAGTCAGGATAAGAAGCATCATCATGCCGCCGCCAGCACCGACAAATCCACAGATAAATCCGATACAGATACCGCTTATTACCGACTGGATGGCACGCTTTTGTGCGGATACCCTCTGCATGGTCTCTTTGGTTGTCATAACCGGGCGAACAATAAATTTGATACCAAGCAAAAATGTCATAAAGACAGAAAAATTTCCCATTGTGGCAGATGGTACAAGGCTTGAAACATAGCTTCCCACCACGGTAAATGCAAGGACACTAACCATCATGATCAGACCATTTTTCACATCAAGATTCTTATTTTTTCCATAGGTATACGCAGACACTGCACTGGCAAGTACATCAGAAGACAGCGCAATCCCGACCGCCATATACGGCTCCATCCCAAGAAATGTGATAAGCATCGGGCTGATAACCGCTGCCGCACTCATCCCGGCAAAACCGGTTCCAAGTCCGGCTCCCATACCTGCAAAAAATGTTACTAGAATCGTAAATAATACTTTCATTCTCCTGTATCTCTCCTTTGTTCCAGATAACAAGTAATTCTAGCACATTTTTCAAAACAAATCCAGCATGTTATCCAGATAAATTTCTTCCCGGACATGCAGCTGATATTGTGGCTTTGTCATGTAATATAGCAGAAACTCTAAAATCAGTGCACTTCCAAGTCCCCGTCCCTCGATCTTAAAATTAGAAAATCCCATTGGAAAGTAAACATTTTGGATTGCCTCTATTCCAATAAATCCCGGATTTTGCATGGCTTTGGAAAAGCGATATCCCTGCTCAGATTCCGGTGCCGTACAGTGATGTTCCCTATTTTCGCCAAGATTCTTGCGGCTGACCGCTTCATAACAGGCTTTCCTGTCCTTACAGCCAAACCAGCAGCATTCATTGCACAAAAACTCCACCTTGTCTTTTTCTGGCCAAGACAGTGTCTTCCATCGGTCATAGGCTTTATTTAAGCGAAAATCAGGAACAACATACCGGAAATCTTCACGTCGTATTTCCTCTACCAGCTGCTTAAAATCCGTGATTACTTTTGTGGTGGACGAAACAAAATAAAGGTGCGGATAATGTTTTTTCAGATATTCCAACAGCAGATCCGAATGGACAATCACACCGTTTTGCACATCTTTATTTTCTTCCAGTAAAGCACAGAGCGCATTGCATTTCCGGTCAGAAAGATGCTTCTCTTTTAAAAGAGAGTTGCTGAAGGTCAGCCGCGCGGATATTCCATACTCCTGCATCAGTGCCAGAACTTCTTTCGGATCATTCTCTCCAAAACCGGCACGTCCGCCGCCCCAGATACAATCTGCCGGAGCTCCATAGATCGAACCGATTTCACACCAGTCATAAAACCAGTCCCTGTGCTCCCGATATAACGGAAGAAACACGCGGTATAGTTCATAAAATTCAAACAAGCCCGGAAGGTGATAATACGCTTTTACCATTCTGTACATTCCTCTCATTTTTTATCATAACGATTCAGACCACCTCAGAATAGTTACTTTATTAAATACAAAATCAACCCGGACATTACCCCGATTCCGATAATACAGATAATCACACCTCCAATGATCGTCACTGTTCTTCCTTCATCCGATAATTCCGCATTCTGAAACTGCCATCTGCGCAGAAAAAAGTATACCTTATCCGGATAATAAATCTGTACGATTCCAAGCACATAAATAAGGACTCCCAATACCGTAAATCCCCAAAATGAAATCGACTCCAGATTGCCGTAAAGAATACGTCCCAGCACATTGCTGTATGCCGCATCACTGACCATATGTTTGTCATCTGATGCAAAACTCTGCATTTCATCCCAGCCCACAGGGCTTCCATCTGCTGCGAGTAACTGATCCCCCGTCCATGTGCCGTTTATCGTATCATCCGCAAATGAAAACGTGACCTGATCCCCTTTCATGGTATAGGAAACATTCTGTTTTTTTCCATCTGCCACAAGTAAAAAAGTATCATCTTTTGTTCGTTCAACATAGTTGACTGTGTTGTGCACAAACTTATCTGCACGGACTTTGTAATAAAAATCATCCCCAATAAAAACGCCTTTTCGCAGCGTAAAATATCCACCGATTGCAACTGCAAAAATGGCAATTATAATCAAAAACACAAGTCCCAAATGCTCTTGGATTTTCTTCATTTCCGTCCTCCTTCTCTTTAAAAAAAAGCCATTCTCTCCTGCGAAAATGGCTTCTGAAATACTACTACTTATTTTCAAAATTAACACTGCGGATCATGTTACGGTTGATAAACTGTGTTCCCTTTTTCGGTGTCTCGATCTTCACCCACTGCGCATCCACGTCCATCAGTTTTCCTTTGATACCACCCACATCATTAAATAAACTTACCGCACAATCTTTTCCTATATAAGCATCTAAAATTGAACCACTCATAATTTCACATTCCTTTCCATTCTCTGTCACAATAAACGAATTCTCATCCTGAACTGCCAGCATATTGAGGGTATTTACCATATTTAAATTATTGACAGCTGTCATTATTGTTACTGCATCCATACCTTCATCACCTCATAGATATCAGTGTAGCATTCTTTATGTACACTTGCAATTACTTTCTCCCTCTTTCCCTCTCCGACATCGGGACTTCATTTTTCATGTAAGTATCCCACACCTGCATCCGATCCTGCTCATCCAGTTTGCGCAAAACTTTTGCCGGAACACCTGCCACAATACAGTTATCCGGAACATCGCGGGTTACGACTGCCCCTGCCGCCACAATACAGTTCTTTCCGATGGTCACTCCGCCACAGATCGTCGCACTCGAACAAATCCAGCTTCCGCTTCCGATATGGATGGGCTTTGCATACTCCAGGTCATGAAAACCATCCGGATACTGCTGCGGCAGCCGCTCATCGGAAAGAAACGGATGACACGGGGTTGCAATCGTCACGTTTGCGCCTACCCACACACCATCCTCCAGCGTAATCGGCGCACAGTCCAGAAATGTACATTTATAGTTGACAAAACAGCCTTTTCCAAAATGGATATTTACGCCATATTCACAATAAAATGGGGCAAAAATGGCTGCTCCTCCATCCTTTGCAGATGGAATCAGTTTTTCTAACAAACGCTGTTTTCTTTTTTTCATCCACAGCGGGGTGCGGTTGAATTTATCACAGGTTTCCATGCCAAATTTATGATATTGTTCCAGATCTTTGCTGTCGGCATTGTAAAGTCTGCCGGCTTTCATTCGTTCCCAGTTATTCATGTTTATCTCCCTCTTTTTTATTTCCTTTAGTATAACAAACTTTTGCAATATAGGAAACTGAAGTTTGGTGACTATCTGGTTCTCTTAGGTGCTATTATGCGCGAGGAAATGATGATTGACTGGCTAAAAAAATGTATCAAACTGCTCGGTTAACATGCTCCCTCTCCCTTCAAATAGACGATCACTTCGAATAGATCCGGTAACACCACCGCTGCTTTTTCCTGCATTTCTTCATTTGCAGGCAGCAGATCCGGAACCATGATCGGAAGCAAATGTCCTGCATGTGCCGCACGAATCCCATTGTAGGAATCCTCAATCGCATACGCGCGCTCCGGTGCAACTCCAAGTTCTGCACAGGCCTTTAAGAAAATGTCCGGTGCCGGTTTGCTGTGCTCCACCATATCCCCGCAGATCACATTGTCAAAAAAATCCAAAATTCCAGCATCCTTTAACTGGTTTGTCACGGTCTGTCTGCGTGTCGAAGATGCCAGCGCAATCTTCTTTCCACCTTCTTTTAAAAAGGTGAGCAGTTCCACAACCCCCGGCTTCATCGGGAGCCTGCCGCCATCGTATCTGCTGTGATAGATAGCAGAGGACTCTTTCGCATAAATATCATACGGAAAATCCTCCCCATAAATTTCCAGCATAATCTCCCGCGTCCGTTTCATCGTCGTCCCCGTACAGGAAAGCACCGCTTTCTCAATATCTGGAATCTGGTATTTATCTGCAAGCTCCTTCCAGCACTGCATCACAGCCCGCTCAGAATCAAAAATCACACCGTCCATATCAAATACAACTGCATCGTAACCGGTTTTCTTTTCCATAGAATAATTTCCTTTCTGTCTTACGTGACAATTTTATTCTAACACGATTTATCCAATTAGTGCATGATAGATTCTCAGATCATCGTCCTTGAATACGTTAAATATGACTTTTTTTATTCTGCTGTCCTCATTGATATAATTCTTTACCGTCTCGGTAGCGATTTCTGCCGCCCTTTGCTGTGGAAAACGAAACACCCCCGTTGACAGACAACAAAAAGCTACGGACTCTGCTCCCATGTCCGCCGCCAGCTTGAGACATTCTCTGTAGCAGCTTGCCAGCAATTCTTCCTCTTTTCCTGTAACCTCCCACTGTATGATCGGTCCTACGGTATGAAGAATATATTTTGCCGGAAGATTATAACCGGACGTAATCTTTGCCTTTCCGGTTTCTTCTTCATGTCCCTGCTTTTTCATAATTTCATACATTTTCAGGCGAAGTTCCATCCCTGCATATGTGTGGATAAAATTGTCAATACAGGCATGCATCGGGGAAAAACATCCAAGCATCTGCGAATTACAGGCATTGACAATTGCATCGCATTTTAAGGTTGTGATATCTCCCTGCCAGATATAAAGTCTTGGATCAGATGCTACCGGTGTCAGGTCTGCAATGTCTGTGATCCCTCGCTCCCTGTTTCTTTCGATAAGATATTCGTCCTGAATCCTTAAGAAATCTGCCGGGATTGGTTTTGGCAATCTGGTATTCATCAGGGAACGGAGCAAATTCTCCTGTCCCTGTTTATCTTTAGGAATCTTTTGCTTCCGAAAACGGATTTCCTCTTTCAGAAGATATTGAATCAGGCAGCATCTTCTTTCTTCCTGTGTCATAATACACTCCCTCTTATCGCAGTAATTGCCTTTGCCATATCACCGCCGATCCCAATTGCGCGCTCTTTAAAGCTTTCCGGCACTACCGCCTCATCTTTATTCAATCGAATCAGGCTGTATGACTTATTTTCACGTACCATTTTCTCAAACGGAAACCGGATAATAATTGGTGTGTTGAATCCGACTCCAAGTTCTAAAAGTACAACCTTTTTATCTTTGTTCTGTTCCAGAAAATCCGCATATCTGTCGGCAGCCTCATGCCATGCCTCATCTTCTACGAAGTAACTATCACAGCGCAGATGCATTGCCATTTTTCCTCCACATACCGGACATTTGGGCACAAGTTCGGATGGGATCAGACAGTCTTTTCTGGCAGCATCCATCTTTTCAAACAGTTCTTTTGCATCATACACCTTTGGATGACAGCCGCGCTGACACTGAATTTCTCCATAATCGCCCTGTGTTGCAAAAATCCGGTCTGCCGAAAATCCTGCTTTGTAAAACTGATGATCGACATTCGTGGTAAGTACAAAATACTCCTTATCCTGCACCATGGCAAACAATTCCTGATACAGCGGCAATGCCGGTGGATCAAACCGGTTGATCAGCGCATGTTTGGACCAGTAGCCCCATCTTGCTTCCTCCGAAGGAAATGCATAAAAACCCGCTGCATATATATCGGTCATATACTGACCACCATATTTTCCGATGAATTCCGCAAAGTTTTCCCGAAACCGCTTTCCACCATACGCAAGTCCTGCCGCCGTGGAAGCTCCCGCACCGGCACCGATGATCACCGCATCGGCATCCTTTAGGAGTTTTGCTGCATTTTTGATCTGATCCTCATATGCATCCTTTTGAAACACATAATCCTTTGCCGGAATCCCGCATAAAAATTTATTCCAGTCTACATGCCCTTTTCTGATTTTTTTAAAGATCATACTTAACCTCTTTTCTGAATGCACTGCTTCGGACAAATTTCTACACATCTTCCACAATGAAGACAATGATTCTGATCGATTACAACCGGCTTCCCAGACACGTCAATGCATTTCTGTGGACAAACAGAATAACAGAGTTTACAGCCAATACATTTTTGTCCCACGAAATAACCGGTTTGGATTTTCTCCCCTTTCCCTATCAGGATCGTATCTCTTACGATCTTTGACGGATTGCTGATATCAAAGTATTCCCCCTGCGCTTCATACAACTGAAATACTTCGAGTGCTTCCCACGTATCCCCCGGATAGATTTCTTTCATGTAGGGATTTTTCTCAAACATGAGAGTAAGATTCTTCTTTCCGATATTTTTCACGTTTCCGCGAAGCGATACTGCACGCTTGTCTTTTGTCGCCGATATTGCCACATACTGCTGCTCCATAAGCTGTTCGTAAAATGCTTTTCCTTTTGCAGTAAGAAAATATACCCCATCCGCATCGTAGTACATCATATCAATAATTCTTGTCTGCGGATGTCCGTCTGAACCGATTGTTGCAACTGTGGTGGAGTGAATTTCTTCAACCAAAAACTTTAAATAATCCATATGTGCCATTTCAAAACTTCTCCTTTATTAAACAGCAACCCCCGCGAAAAGCGAGGGCTGGTGCTACATGTCAGGGTTTCATAAAAATTAGAATTCGTAAGGTGGATTTCCTGAGAAATCAGCGATCACACCGTGAGGATTTTCAAGGTAAAATACCTCAAAAATCGGGTTATCTGCGGTCTGATACTGTCCCTTAACGATTGGATTGTTCATGCAGCCTTCCTTGACACTCATGTTGTCTTCAAATACAGCCTTGCCATGAAGACGGATCCATGCATACTCTGGAGAAGAAACGGATACTTCGATTTCCGGATTCGCAAGCATATCTTTGTAAACATCCTTTGTGTTGTTTGTGCAGAACCAGAGCTTTCCATCCTGCTCAAAGCAGAACATGAATGGACGGCACTTTGCCTTTCCGTCACGTCCTACGGTTGCTAAATACTGTACTGGGTTTGCCTGTAAAAATTCTACTACTTTCTGCATAAAATAGTACCTCCTGAATTGTTTTGTTGTAACTCTTGTTGTTACATCTGATGGTTGTACTATAACATGGTTTTAATGTAACGTCAATGGTTACATCAGAATTTTTGTAGCTTTTTTGGTTACATCTGATTTTTTCCTATAAAATAAAAGCCCCAGACTTATCATCTGAAGCTTCCTTTCTACTGCTCTTTTTCTATACATGAGGCAACATCGTTTTTCACATCCGCAAGCGTTATCTGGGAAAGTTTTTCTTCCATTGCCTTTTGCACCTCCAGCAATCGGTTATCCAAAACACGGTGAATATTTTTCCCTACCGGACAGTTCGGATTCGGATTCTCATGAAAATGAAACAATTGTTCCTCCGGTGTACACTCTACCGCTTTGTATATATCGAGAAAGGTAATCTGCTCCAAAGGTCTGGTAATCGTAACTCCACCGGTTCCTCTTGACACCTCAATCAGCCCTGCCGCCTTTAACTGCTGCAATATTTTTCGTATTATGACCGGATTCGTACCAATGCTGCCCGCCATAAAATCGCTGGTCATCTTCTGATCTGTAAATGTATCTATACAGGCAAACATATGAATTGCCATCGTAAATCTGCTTGAAATCTGCATGATCTGCACCTCTTTTCCGTGTTTATCCTATCAGATTACGAATGTAATTGCAATGGTTACGTTACTGTTCACTCAGTGCCTGAACAACAAAGTATTCAGGTGTTGCGTGAACCGTAAAAATCGTCATTTGAATTGAACTTATAAAATCTCTCTACGGCTTTACAACAGAATCTTTGATCTGCAGTTGCTGTGAAATCGTTCCACTTTCATATAAGAAATCGGCAGTTTTCTGCAGATCTGCCACAATCGTATTTTCTCCTTTGAATAGGTCCGTTCCATCTGCTAAAATCTGTGTGTCCCCACTGCTTTGAATTTTGGTGATGGATGGTTCCCAGGTCGTGACAGCATCCACCTGTCCCTGCGTCAGTGCCGTTGCCTGCTCCCCATTATAGGAAATTCCAATGATAGAACGGTTCTGTCCGGCTGCAATCCCTGAAATCGAAGGCACATTTCCCATTACTCCGATGTCCTGCTGCCCGGCCGCGAACGATTTATTTTCCGGTGGTCCAGATTCAAACTCCGTAAAGTTGATGTCTACTGCATCCTCTTTTAATGCATCGGTAAGCCACCCTTTATCCCGCAAAACGTAAAGCGATACATAGCCGGGAACCGGCTGAATGGCAATGTTCAGATGCGTCCCGGTTTCGGAAGATGCCTCCTGTTTGGAACCGCATCCAAACATCTGAAGTGCAAAAGCTGTCACAAGCAGCAACACAATAATTTTATTGTGTCAGGCACCTTGTTCCTTTATTTTTTTCTGCATTATCACAATATATCTCTATTGCATCTGATACAAAATTTGCTGTACCCTTTCCACCATAAACATCAATATTTGTTGTAACGTCTCCGCCACCTGAATACATTTTTCCTAGTCCACGCAGAATCTTATTTGTGCAAGTATATAAGTTTTCCGTAATATAATCCTGTATTCTTTTTACAAGATTCTGTGCGTCATCGGATGCCGGGTCACTATTTTTTATTTTCCAGCCTCCTTAAATAAAAGCATGAATCTATCTGCTAAGATTTTCTCATCTTCCTCGGTACGATTCTTCTGCTTTTCTTCCATTTCTTTGTATTCCGGTGTGCTACCGTATAATTCCTTTGCCTGTCTTGAATATTCATCCAACTTACTTCTATCAAAAGCTTTAAAGTCCATATGTTTCACTCCTAATAATTTTATTCCAAGTGCAAAGTTCATCAAGTTCTCAATATGTTCCTTTTTAAGCCTAAGCAGCTCTATCTGTTGCTCCAAGGCTTTGCTTCTATCAAAATCCGGACTATTTATAATTGCCCTGATGTCCTTAAGTGGAAACTCTAATTCACGAAACAGTAGTATGTGTTGAAGGCGTTCCAAATCTGCATCGTCATACAGTCTGTAGCCTGCATCGGTGTATCCCGTCGGATGTAAAAGACCAATCTTGTCATAATATTGTAGAGTGCGTATACTCACTCCGGCAAGCTTGCTCACTTCATGCACTGTCATCATTAATATTTCCTCCTATCTTTAACTTGGTGTTCTAAGCATAAACTATTACGTAACGTCGGAGTCAATACTTTTTTACAATTTTATATGCACCTAAAGCTATGAATCTATACGACTAACAGGTTATATTTTCTGGCTCTTTGTATTCTTTTTTAAAATCAAAAGCCATAATTACCTCCAATTCAATTTTCTCACTATTTATTTTAGCACGCACAATTCTTATATTCCACTTATGTTTTTCTAAAGATTTTATGGGTGGACTGCCATACATAGCAATCCACCCATAAAATTACCATACTTCTAGATTATCTTCCGCATTCACCCAATCTTGCATCTCACCCGTCAAAGCCAACCTGGCATACTCAATAGGGTTGTCAATGGCAAGAGCATTTAATGCACACTGAGAATTAGGTTTGGTCATCAATCCATCCTCTGCCTTATTACAGTCAATTCGTAAAATCATATTATCAAAAGTGGTTATATCAATGCTATTGCAGCGTTGGTTATATGTAGCATATATAAATTTCATGGCTTTTTCATTCTTTCGTCGTTATTACAGATAAGCTGGTTGCGTTGGTAAATTATTATGTGTCCTAGAATTATCCTTTAGAAAGGGAAACACACATTTCTTTACTTATTCGCCTGGTTTTTTCAGCGGTAGCCATTGGAAATAGGGTTGGACATGAGAGCCAGACAATAACATTTCATTATGCACATATGTTTCCGACAGAGCAGATTGAGATGGCTGATAAGCTTAATGAAGAATTTGTGCCAGGGATAGGAAATGGAGGTGATATTCAGTGAGTGGAGTTCATAAGAATCCGACAATCAGTTTTCGCATATCAGACTATGAAAGGCGTGAAATTGAAGCAAGAATCAAGGCAAGTGGAATGATGAAGAAAACATTTTTTACAAGATGCTGTATCTATGGTCGAATCTGTGTTGTAGGTAAGAAAGAAACAGTATATATGCTGGTGCAGATGCTTGAGAAGATGTGGGCAGATATTCATAAAATGTATGATGAAATCATACAAACAGGACAGATAAAATAAAAAGAATTACCGGTTGATGGTGGGATTTATACAGATATTGAGGAACTGCAGCATGACTATCTTGCTATGATAAAAGTGGTTGTGGATATGCTTGATGGTGCCCAATACCTCTGGCAGAAATAGTGGCTTTCCTGACGGCAATCGGGAAAGCCACGGCAGATAACAAAAGCGGGCTTCTGTTACCAAAACACCAATTAAAGTATAACAGCAGCCCACTTTTGAGACAATGATTATTTACGAAAGTGAGGCAGACAGTGGAAACAAATACAGAATTAAAAATGATATACCTTTCTGAGGTTGAATCACAGCAGATTAAATGGCTGTGGTATCTGTTTATCTCTTATGGAAAGCTGTTAATAGTGCAGGGAGACCCAGGTGATGGGAAATCTACGCTGATACTTAATATTGCAGCAAAGCTGTCAATGGGAGAACGTATAGATGAAAATATGAATATTACTGAGCCTGTAAATGTAATATATCAAACAGCAGAAGACGGACTTGCAGATACAGTCAAGCCGAGACTTGAAGCAGCAAATGCAGACTGTAGCAGAATATCAATCATAGATGAGTCTGATAAGAGTGTTAGTATGACGGATGACAGGATAGAGGAAACCATAAAAAGAGAAATTCGAAATTGTGCATATTTGATCCGATACAGGCTTATCTTGGCGGTGATACTGATATGAACCGGGCAAATGAAGCCAGAGAAATGACGAAGAAGCTTGGAGTTATTGCTGAAAGAACAGGTTGTGCCATTGTTCTTATAGGTCATATGAATAAAGGCTCAGGGGCAAAGGCTGCTTACCGGGGAATGGGCTCCATTGATTTCTTTGCTATGGCAAGGAGTGTAATGCTTGTCGGCAGAATAGAAGGGCAGAGTAATCTCAGGGCAATGATACAGATAAAGAATAATCTTGCAGCATTTGGTCATCCAAAAGCATTTGAATTGGCAGAGGACGGATTTCATTGGTTAGGTGATTATGAAATTACTGCTGATGAAGTATTGGGTGGGATGGTGCCAAAAGCAAGCAAGCTTGAGATGGCAAAGCAGTTTTTAAGGGAACAGGCACAAAAAACACAGAAGATTTTAAGTACAGAGATTATAGAGTTTGCAGCACAGGAAGGAATATCGAAAAGAACACTTGAGACAGCAAAGAAGGAACTTAAGATAAAGGCTGAGCATTGCAATAATAACTGGTACTGGAATTTGCGAGCATAAAAATCTAACATCGCAACATTGCAAAGTGTCAGGTTTTGCAATCTTGAAGCTTGCAAGGTTACAAAATATATAGACCTTGCGATGTTGCGGTCTTGAAAAGAAAGAACAATTAGAATGACATTATTTGAAGAATTAGATGTTGAATATAAAGATGTGGATGGAATTTTATATTCTCTTTTATCTGTTGATGAAGCAGAATACAATTTTGCGGATATTGGAAAATATGGTCGGATGTGGCTTAGGTACATGGAAGGAAATAAACCTTCTGAGTATCGTCATATGGCAAGGATGGGACAGCTTAGAAAGCGGGCAGAAGCAGTAAATGAAGAAGTTTATGAGCGATTGGACAATATTGAAGCAGCGTGGTTGAAAAAGCATATGACAGGTAAAAAGAAAACATCTATGGAGCAGCTGCATTTGCGAAATCAGGCAAGAACGATGGCTGAGGAAATTGTGATAAATGAAATTGTGTTTAAGTGCAGATGAGGTTTAAAAGGCTGATGCCAAAACCCTCGGAGAGCCCCCGCAGTTTTGTCAGTATGACGAAACTGCTATGGGGTTATCATCTATGGCAGAGCTAAGATGATAACTGCACCTCTCCGACGGAAAAATACGAATAAGAAAGGATAAAATGCCTATGGGAAATGTATCATACTCTGCTCATATAAGCAATGGCAAGAGTGCGATAACAAGTAAAAAAGCACTTGCAGGAGTTGCAAAGCATAACCTGCGTAAATATAAATCCGCAGATTACAGCTCAGATAATATCAGGCTGATTTATGGAACAACAGATTTGTTTCAGGATGTTAAGCGGGTATATCACAGAGAATTTGATGACGTGGTAAAGGAATATAACAGCAGACAGAAAAGAGAAGACAGAAAGATAAAGGATTACTTTGAACATGTTGCAGGTCTTAATCAGGATATGGCAGTTGAGATTATCTTTCAATGCGGGGACAAGAAATACTGGGAAGAACATTGGAAAAATAAAGATTATATGTCTGAGGTATTTGATTATATTCTTGACTGCCTGCAAAAGCTACTGCCGGAGTTCAAGATTGCAAATGCAGTCATACACTTTGATGAAGCCAGTCCGCATATGCATGTAGTAGGCGTTCCGGTATGGGAAGGAGCAAAGCGTGGCTTATCCAAGAAAGTATCAAAAAGAAATGTGTTTACACCACAAACATTATCAGTGATTCTTCAGGATAAACTGCGTGAAGAGGCAAGCTATGGTTTTGAATGTTATTTCAAGGAACAGCTGGCAGAGAAGAAAAAGGGTCGCAACCATGACTTGTCTGTGACGGAATATAAGGTAGCACAGGAGAGTAGGAAGCTTGCTGATATAAAGCAGCAGAACAATGAAGAGCAGGAGAAAAACACTAAACTTAGAAGCAATAACGCAAGCATATCATATCAGATTGCTACACAGGAACAATGCCATAGTAGAAATCTGGATGTTATAGCTGCTGATGAGGACAGGCTGGAGACAGTCAGGAGTAGTATTAATGCAGCAGAAACGGAATATGCAAAATATGAAGATATGATTACGGATAAAAAGAATAATCTGGAACTTCTTTCTTCTAAGGAAAATGAACTGATTGAAAGAACAAAAATTGCAGAGAACGTATATGATATGTTCCGACAGGGTGGAACTGATGATGTCAGGGAGAAGCTTATTGATGTAATGTATGAGAACCAGAAGCTTAGAGAAGAAAATACGACATTAAAGGAACTGCTGGAAAAGGCGTATGAGTTTATGAAGCAGTTTGTAATTGATGGAGTTAATCTGTTGGAGAGGTTCTTGGAGAGTGTGGGGAAGGTGGTTGGAAACGTTTATAAAAAAACAAAATAAAAACATCTGTTCGTGCAACAAAGTATTGACATTGACATACGAAGAAAGTATCATAAATTTATGAAGCAGGAGGAATAAATGAGATGAGAAAATCAATTTCAATCAGTATAAGAGTGAGCGAAGAAGAATTAGATAAGTTTAAGGAAGCAGCAAGATTAGAAGCATATTCATCATATAGTGAGTTTATAAGAAGAACGGCATTAATAGAAGCTGCCAGAATAATTAAGGAAAACAATGAAGGAGAGGATACCCATGAACATAATTAGTTTGTTTAGTGGATGTGGTGGATTAGATTTAGGCTTTGAAAGAGCTGGGTTTAATATTCCTGTTGCAAATGAGTTTGATAAAACAATATGGGCGACATTTAAAGCCAATCATCCTAATACTCATCTGATTGAAGGTGATATAAGACAGGTAACAAAAGAAGATATAGAACAGTTTATAAATGGAGAAGTTGACGGAATTATCGGTGGACCACCTTGTCAGTCGTGGTCTGAAGCAGGTTCATTAAAGGGAATTAAGGATGCCAGAGGACAGTTGTTCTTTGATTATATTAGAATACTAAAGGAATTCAAGCCTAAGTTCTTTTTGGCAGAAAATGTAAGCGGAATGTTGGCAAACAGACATTCAGAAGCGGTGCAGAATATTCTAAATCTTTTTGATGATGCAGGATATGATGTGTCATTTACCCTTGTAAATGCAAAGGATTACGGAGTCGCAGAAGAAAGAAAGAGAGTATTTTATATAGGTTTCAGGAAGGATTTGAACATTGATTTTGGATTTCCTAAAGGTTCAACAAAGGATGATGATAAGAAAATCACTCTTCGTGATATTATATGGGATTTGCAAGATACAGCGGTTCCATCAGGAGAGAAAAATCATCATAATCCAGAAGCAATCAATAACAATGAATACTATACTGGAGCATATTCGCCAATATTTATGAGTCGTAACAGGGTAAAAGCATGGGATGAACAGGCGTTTACAGTTCAGGCATCAGGAAGACAATGTCAGCTTCATCCACAGGCACCTAAAATGGTTAAAGTGGCACAGAATGATTGCAGATTTGTAGAAGGAAAAGAACATCTTTATCGTCGAATGACAATTAGGGAGGTTGCCAGAGTACAGGGATTTCCGGATGATTTCAAATTTATATATGAGGATACTAATACAGCATATAAAATGATTGGTAATGCTGTTCCAGTTAACCTTGCATATGAAATAGCTGTTGCGATAAAGAAATACCTAGAAGGTAATGGAGCAGAGGTTGCTGTAGATAATGAGGTTATAGATGCAAAGGAGGTTAATGAGAAGAAAGTGAGTACAAAGAGTAATGATCAGGGTAGAGCATATGAGTATGCTTGGATAAAAACACTTTACAAGGCATTATGTGAGATGCGAAAAACTAGAATAGTTGATAATTCTAGCTTGCATGCAAATGAAAAGGCATGGGCTCTTATGGATGAGGAAATGCAGCAGACATTTATGATATCAGCAGAATCAGCAATTGATACAGTACTTGAAATGGAACCTAAAATGTCAGAAGGCAGTAGTGATGAATTGACATTAGAATTTCAGAAGGACGGAGCAGGCGTAAAGGGTGATGTAAGAGATATTGTTATTAGAAGAGAAGATATTGAGTGGGAAATAGGATTAAGTATCAAACATAATCACGATGCCGTAAAACATAGCAGATTAAGTCATAAACTTGATTTTGGTAAAGAATGGTTTGATATGGCTTGTAGTGATGCATATTGGGATGCGGTTCAACCAATATTTGATATGTTGAAGAATGAAAAGGATAACGGTTCAAGATGGTCTGAAATCAATGACAAAGACGAAGTAGTATATGTACCGTTATTACATGCTTTTATGGATGAGGTTAATAGAGCATATAAAGAAGATAAGAATATGCCACGTAAGATGATAGAATATCTTATTGGAATAGAGGATTACTATAAGGTTGTCAGCCGTGATAGTAAGCGTCTTACAATGATTCACACTTTTAATATGCATGATACTTTAAATAAACCAAGTGAAAATAAGGTGTCGGCAATTACTGTTCCAGTAGTAGAGCTACCTACAAGACTTGTGGCACTTGAGTTCAAGCCAGGAAGCACTAATACAGTAGAAATGTTTTTGGATAATGGATGGCAATTAAGTTTCAGAATTCATAATGCAAGTACAAAGGTTGAACCAAGCTTAAAATTTGATGTACAGTTTATTGGTATGCCGACATCAGTGCTGAATATTGAATGTAAATGGAAATAAGGCGGTACAGACATTGAGAAAAATGCTATTAAGTTTCAGACCGGATGTTTATGAAAAAATAAAATCTGGTGTGAAGATATTTGAACACAGGAGAAATTTTCCAGATGAACCTATAATGGCATATATGTATGTCAGCTCACCGGTGAAAGCGATCACCGGTGTTGTATACTTGGGTAAAAGGCATTGTCTATCTGATTGGATGGAAGACTATAAAGAAGATAGCAATGCCGTTACACGAATAAAAGAATATATAGAAAAGTATCATTATAGGTATGCTATGGAAATAGATAGATTTCAGGAAACATCACAGATATCATTAGATGACTTAAGAGAAAATGTTCCGGGATTTGTAGCACCACAGATGTATATATATTTGGATGGTACAGAATTGTTGGAGTATATAGAGAGTAACTTAAAAATGATAGATTTGCAGGTAGAACATTCATTTGAAAGAATAGAGACTTGTCAGGTTTGTGTGCATTAACATTTATTGATAGGAGTTGAAGCATGGGATTTCCAACATTATTAGAATCTGAGTTACTAGCAGTTTCAAAAGCATTGGGAGACACAGAATTTGGATTTACAGGGACAGAAATAGGATTATTGCTTTCAGAGTGTGGTTTAAAAGATATTGATTCAAAAAATACAAAATATAAGAGATTATTTAATGCATTTTGTGAGCAGAGTAGAAAAGATAATGGTACAAACTGCGTATATAAATTTATACAAGTATGTATGGAGCCAGCTAGAGGGCTAAATACTCAATCTGCATATGAGAAGAGACGTTTTGAAATAAATAGGGTATTGATGTTAAAAGGAATTGAAATAAGGGATGATGGCAACTTCTATAAAATTACTAAGGCTGAAAGTTTATCAGAAGTGGAAAGAAGAACAAGAGAATTAAAAAATAAATTATCATGTTATGGTGCACATCAAAGAGTTTTAATATGCTGCAGAGAAGAATTACTAGTAGATGATTATTTTCATGCGGTTCAGGAAGCAGTAAAAGGAATATGTGATCGGGTAAGAGAAATGAGTGGATTGTTAACAGATGGAAATGAACTTATTCAAACTGCTTTTTCTGTAAAAAATCCATATATTGTTTTAAACTCATTAAGGACAACTTCAGAACAGAACCAGCAAAATGGACTTAAAGAGATAATACTGGGATTAATTCATATGGTAAGAAATGTTACGGCTCATGAATTGAGAATTAGATGGGATATTAATGAAAATGATGCGATTGATATTTTGCAACAAGTTTCTTTTGTACATAAATATATGGATCAATGTATTCCAGTTAGACATTTAACATAATAAAGATATTAAAACATGTAATCAGAGATATATGATAAGGAGAAAGATGAGATTATGGATAATGTTTTGCAAATTGATAAGCAAATATTAAATTCGGATAAAATAATATGTAGACATATAAATAATTTGTGTAATTCGACGAGAGGAGAAATATCACAGGATATTCTATCACAATTAAGACATTTTGTTGAACATATTTTGTTGAAAATATATGCTAATGGTAATGATATTGAGGATACACAGGATAATGTTAAACAGGCTGTTAAATATGCAAAAAATCAAGAGTGGCTGAGATATTTGTCTCGTTTTCATCATTTTTTGCAGGTATCTGTATCACATAGGACTTTAGAGGAAGAAAATTCAGAGCGTTTAATGTTAAAATATTATGAATATCTTCTTAGGATAAAAACAATGTTACATGATAAGTATTCTCTTGATGTTTTGCATAACTTAGAGCAATTTCCAATTGAAACAGATGAGAGCTTAAATGAGTATTATCTAAAAATTGTTCAAAAGGTTGATGAATATAAAAAATCATCAAAAAATATGTATAAATATGATCGTTTTTACATTCAAAATATAAAACCATTTTTTTGTAATAATAAAATATATTATGAAGTAGCATTTATTCCGGCAAATGATAAGGCAAGTAAAACAGATAGAATAATTGCATTTACAGATAGGGAAATAACAGACTTTTATGCGGTAAAGTTAGCAATAGAAGATGATTATATAGAAATATTTGATAAATGTATGCCTATAAGAATTATTTTGGATTGGGAAGTAAGTATTCGACCATGTGAATTTAAAAATTTTAGTAAGATAATTAATAATCAGACCAAACCCATTGGAAAAGCAGAGGAGAGGGAACTAGTTAAGTATTTGACCGAGTCGGGAAGAAGCTTAGCAGAGATAGTTGTTTATTCAGATGAAAAATATAATGAAATCCGCAATCGAATTGTTCCAAATAGAGAGGGGTATCATTTTTTTGATTTATTGGATTTCTGTAGACAACTCATTAAAAATCAAGGTGCAGGTTACAATGTTTTAAGATATTTGTTACATCATATGAATAATAGAGTTATTAAAGAACAATATCATGAGAGTTATAAAAAGAATTATAACACTGGAAGATGGGAATATTTGGGTGCTAATAATTGGCTCTCAAATTTATATTTAGCAAATGAGTGTTTACCTTTTGATACAATGCCGTTCTGTTCTGGATTGAGAAAACATGTACCAAATATATCCGATTTGTTAATAGCATTGGATACAGCTGGACGTGAACATGAATTTATGGCTAGAGTTATAAAAAATAATACTGAACAGAAAGGGATGCTGTATACCCCATTAGAACAGAATGGAGAAAAGTATAAACTTGGTAATTTTGAAGATGTTGAAACTTTGAAAAATATATATAATAAGAAGTTACCGCAAACTCAGAAACAGCAAGCACGTAAATTGATTATAGATAAAGGCTATATATTTATTGAGGCATACAGGGATGATACAATATCTATAATTACAACGATTAAGAGATTAGCTCAAAGCGGTGTGAGTAATTATTCCAATACTGTAAAACATTGGATTGAAAATAGTGATTATAATATATCGGAAGAGAAGAAAAAGGCATTGGAGACAATGTTTGCTAAATCGCATGTATCGGTAATATATGGGGCAGCAGGAACAGGGAAGACTACATTTATTAATTACATTTCCAATTTTTTTAAAGAGTATTCGAAATTGTATTTGGCATATACGAATCCAGCAGTGAACAATTTGAAGAGAAAGGTCGCTGCAACCTCAGATTGCGAATTTATGACAATTTCAAAGTTTAACAATAGATATAATAATGACATAAAGAGAAAGTATGATATTATATTTATTGATGAGTGTAGTACGGTTAGCAATAAGGAAATGAAGGAGTTTTTGGAGCTTGCTGATTATAAATTACTTGTATTAGTTGGAGATACTTACCAAATAGAATCAATAGAATTTGGAAATTGGTTTGATACAATACGTGGATTCCTTCCAGAGTCTGCAATATGTGAATTGGTAAAACCATATAGAAGTAATAGCAAGCAGTTACAAGCTTTGTGGGATAATGTCCGCAAAATGGAGGATGATATATTGGATCGACTACAAGCTGGAGGTTATTCAGTAAATCTTGATCCGTCAATTTTAACTCCAGCATCAGAGAACGAGATTATCTTATGTTTAAATTATGGAGGACTGTATGGAATAAACAATATAAATCATTTTATGCAAGAAAACAATAATGGCAAGGAGATAAGGAGAGGAATACAGAGATATAAAGTTGGTGATCCAATTTTGTTCAATGATTTGGCAGATTCATTTTTTACAAAGAATAAAGAACAAGTTCCAATTATTCATAATAATATGAAAGGCAGAATAGAAGATTTTAGACTTTTGGAAGCTGGTAAAGTAACGGAACGAATTCAATTTGATATAGAGATTGACAAGCCATTGATGAATTTAGATGACAAAGATTTAGATTTTCAAGTTATAGGTGTATCAGAAAAGGGAAATTCGATTATAAGATTTGAAGTTTATAAAAATAAAAGTACAGATGAAGATGATGACAGTGTATCTAAGAATATGGTACCATTTCAAATAGCATATGCGGTATCTATTCACAAAGCACAAGGTTTAGAGTATGATTCAGTAAAAATCATTATAACAGATGATATTGATGAACTGATAACACATAGTATCTTTTATACTGCCATAACAAGGGCAAGAGAAAAATTGAAAATTTATTGGACACAATCTGTTGAAAAGAAGGTTTTAGATAGAATAAAACCTAAAAATAATCATCAGGATATTTCTTTATTGAAACAAGAGTTGCTGTTAAGAAAATAAATTTGTACCAAAAATAAGATAAGTGTTGGAGATATTTTTCGAAGAAATATTGTACATTGTCTTATGTGGGGGACATAATACCAAATGGGTACATTGATACCTATATGATACCTAAATTTTTGAAAACATAAAATAATTGTGATAAAAGGCGGAATAATCACCATTAAAAGCTCTAGAAATCAAGCCTTCACAGGGATAATAAGTTTCTCTGCGGGGAGAGTAATGGAGTTATCAGTTTTGAAAAGGTAAATAAAAAAGGAAGAAGGTACAAGCTATGTTGCCAACAAGAGAAGAAGCACTGAAGTTAATTCGTGATGGGTTATTATTTAATCCAGGACCTTGGGGAAAACATTGTTTAACAGCAGCACACTGTGCAGAAAAAATAGCAAGTGCATGTGGTGATATGGATGTTGAGAAAGCATATATATTAGGTTTACTACATGATATAGGAAGAAAATTTGGTGTAAGACATCTTGGACATGTTTATGATGGATACGTATATATGAAATCATTGGGATATGATGAAGTAGCAAAGATATGTTTAACCCATTCTTTTAATAATCATACGATAGATGAATACATCGGAAAATTTGATGTTACAGATGAAGAATTGACAATTATAAAAAATGAATTAGCAAAGACCATATATGATGAATATGACCGGTTAATTCAATTGTGCGATTGTTTGGCAGGAGCGGAAGGAGTTCTTGATATAGAAAATAGGATGAATGACGTAAAGAAAAGGTATGGCTTTTATCCGCAGGACAAGTGGAATTCCAATATGAATTTGAAGCAATATTTTGAGGGGAAAATGAATAAAGACATTTACCTTATATGTGAGAAAGATACATTTGCAACAGGAGATTTATGATCTTATAAATATATTTTCACTACAAGTTTTATGAACAGGTTGGAGGTGGTTAAGTGGATATTTTATTTAAAAATGATGATTTTGTATTTTCATACAGAGTTGGCGGTATATTGAAACATAATGGTAAAATCTTGTTACAGCGTCCGAAGAATGATGATTATGCCATTATTGGCGGACATGTTGCGGCTATGGAGACAAGCATGGAAACTCTTAAACGGGAATTTGAAGAAGAGCTTCATGCTAAGATAGAGGTAGATAATCTGTTAGCAATCGGAGAAATTTATTTTCCATGGGGAAAAAGACCTTGTCATCAGATATGCTTATATTATAATGTACATGTGTTGGATGATAATATTCCATTAGATGGTGTGTTTCATGGATATGATGAGCTGGATAATGAAAGAATTGATTTGGATTTCTGTTGGGTTTCACTAGAAGATTTAAAGAAGGGTACTAAGGTATATCCTTTAGAGTTGATACCATATATCCTTGAGTCAGGGAAAGAAATTGTACATTTTGTTTCAAAGCAGATTTGAATTATGCGAGAAGGGAAAAGCGATTGTTAGAAGTTAGATTTTATGACTCAGTCGATAGACCATTAGGAAGTTATCATCCTAAATATAAGGAAATGTATTATCCAATTAATTATAGTTACATTGAATGGGTTATGGCACTAGAGAAAGAAGAACAGGAGAATAACGTATGAGTAAATTAATCATTCTCAGAGGAAATTCTGGAAGTGGGAAAACAACTGTGGCTAAAGCGCTACAGGAAAAGTTTGGATATAATACAATGCGTATATCACAGGATGAAGTCCGAAGGAATATGTTATGGGTTAAAGATGGCATAGATACAAAGGCATTACCTCTTATGGCGGAACTATTGAAATATGGAAAGGTTCATAGCGAGCTTACGATTTTAGAAGGAATTATGTATGATGAGTGGTATAGTCCGTTATTTAAACTGGCAAACGAATTATATGAATCAAATATATACGCATATTATTTTGACATACCATTTGAAGAGACATTACGACGTCACAGTATGAGAAATAAAAGTCAGGAATTTGGTGAAGAAGCTATGCGCGGCTGGTGGAGAGAAAAAGATTTTTCTTCGGTTCTTGATGAACAGGTTATTACTTGTGAAATGCAGGCTTATGATATTGTTGAAAGAATATACCAGGATTTGTTAAGATAGAATCAGTTAATGAGGCGATAGAGTTAATAGAAAAATGTGAAAAAAACAATGAACTAATAGAGGTTCTTGACTTAGATCACGATCTGGGTGATTATGCCTATGATGGTGGAGATGCAATAAAACTGCTGGATTATCTGGCAGAAAGGGAAACTTTTTATCCCGTTGAGATACATACAGCCAATCCTGTTGGCAGAGAAAATATGTATCGTATGCTAGACCGTTTCTGGCCAGATTGAAATATTTAAAAGCCTGCAACAGCGATGGTAATACTACTTGATTATGAAGGAAAAGGTAACTAAGTTTAATAACTATTATATATTATGATGATACCAGGGTGCTATGTGCCAGTAGCACATAGCACGGACCGAAGCGTAGCGTAGACGTGGGAGTGCATAGCACGGAACAATCCGTAGGTATCAAAGTCGAGGACTTTTGCCCCCGACATCATAATATCTGTTTAATCAATAACAAAGTTATTAACATTCTTACGAAGTTCAGCAGCAGAGGCTTCTGCGGTTTTAGCTCCATTCATAACAGCTTCTGAGCCTTTTACGATTACGACTGTCTTCTGTGCGATGTTGGTTGTTCCAGTTGCACTGTCATTAGAAGCAGCGGTGATTCCATCTATAGACTGAGTGATATTGCTTATAGATGCAACGAGCTCTTCTGATGTTGCACTGAAATCAGATACAAGATCGTTAATGTTGGAAGCATCCATATTATAGTCATCAGCCATCTTCTCAAATCCGTTAAGACATTCAACAATATCAGTATCAACGAAATCAAGCAGACGGTTAGAATCGCTTGTCAGGTTGCCTACAGCTTTGTTTACATTTTCTGTAACAGCCTGAATGTTGGCTACAGCATCTTTAGACTGTTCAGCTAATACACGGATCTCATCGGCAACAACTGCAAAGCCCTTACCGGCTTCACCAGCTCTTGCAGCTTCGATAGAAGCGTTAAGGGCAAGCAGGTTGGTCTGTGCAGTAATATTCAGGATAGAGTCAGCAAGCACACCAATCTGGTCAACTACCTTGGCATCTTCAAGAGCCTGCTCAAGATTTACTCTGATGTCAGCCATCATCTGTTTAATCTTCTGACGGTTTTCTACAGTATCATCCTTAGTCTTTAAAGCACGTTTATGGATATCCTGGGATTCAGTTGCACCATCCTGTGCCCTTATGGCAATTTCCCTTGCAGCTTCTTCAATCTGCTGTGTCATTCCGTTAATCTGTTCAGCAGATGCGGCAGTTTCCTCTGAACTTGCAGCGAGCTCTTCTGTTGTTGCTGATACGTCTTCAATTTCTGCGTTAAGATTGTATACATTAGTATCAATTGTTTCTACAACCTTATCAATATTGGCAGCCTCGCTTTTTACCTGAGCTAACAGGCTTCGTACAGATTCGCGCATGGTTTCAAGTGCACTGGCTAGCTGTCCGAAATCATCCTTACGCTTAAGCATAGGCTGTTGCATTTTTGTGGCAAAATTACCGCCAGCAATTACTTCGAATTGTTCTTTTATTTTTCTTAATGATTTAGTAATATCAATTGCGATGAGGGCAACGAGTATAGCAACAACAATAAGCATACATACGCTGCATAAAATAAGTGAAATAGCTTTGCTTGAAGCATAGCTGGTGAATTCCTCATCCTGCTGTGCAATAGCAGTGTCTATGTAATCAGTATAGTTGCCAGTACCAACAACCCAGTCAAAAGGTTTGAAGTATTCGCTGTAAGAACGCTTTGGTGAAGGTTCTGTTTCTCCCTCTTTAGGAAATACATAATCTGTATAACCACCACCATCCTGGACTGCAACACGTATTATTTCCTTGACCATCTGGTAACCCTCAGCATCTTTGGTATTCATACGGTTAGTACCCTCAGTTGAATTCCCAAGCAGAACAATATTCTTACCATCGGACTGGTCAACCCAGAAATATCCACCATTGCCGTAGCGCATCTGACGTATTTCATCAGCAGCTATCTTCTTAGCTTCATCAAGGCTGTATCTGCCAGCCTTATACTCATTATTGATTTCAGATAACAGAGAGATGACGACACTTACCTGTTCTTTAATAGAATCATCATAGTTCTGTCTTGATGATGTGTCCATAGTATCAAGTGCCTTGTTTTTTAACTGGTTCATATTCTGAATAGATATAAAGCTTTCAGAAGCCACAAGCACAAGTACTAAAGCTACTATAATAGTAAGCTTTGTGCGAACCTTAATATTTTTCATTGGAATCACGCTCCTTAAATAATGATATCGTAAAATATATATTCACGTTTCTATTAATAAAAATTATAGTCTTATAGAAGAGAGATGTCAATGAAGACATAAAGAAATACTAAATATGATTAAAAAAACATTAAAAAACTAAAAAAATATAATGATATAAACATAAAAATTAAATTTTGCCAATTACTGATGTACTAGAATTGCTATATTTGCTAAGCAATTTATGTATTGATAAAAAGTGTTGCAAAAAAGTAGTGAAAAGCTTAAAATTTACAAAATCTTAGCGAATCTTAGCAAAATTTTAGAAAAACTTAATAAATAGATTGATATTGTAAATGCATAGTGATAGTATATATCTAATAAGATACGAACAATTGAATATTTAATGTGTCGAAGAACGGAGGAAAAATATGAGCAAAGATCACACAGGGAAAAATTCTGCAGTCGAGTGGTTCAGAAATAAACAGCTGACCTATAAGATTTCAGTAGCAGTTGGTATACTATTAGTAGCCTGCCTTACAGTTATGATTGCAATTAGTGCAACAATTGCAGCTAAGTTTATGAATAGTAGTATAAGTGGTGAGTTTGATGGAATTGCACAGCAGAATGGTATATCGGTACAGGAGGTACTTGACAGAGCTTCAGATGCTGCTAATATTCTTCAGAATTATATTACTGAACGTTATGATGATTATGCTAAGAACGGATATACTGGAGAGACAGTTAAGAGCGAAGTATATGATGTGCAGTTACAGAAGATGAACAAAGAGATTGAGCAGTTTATGATTAGTGTAGCCAATACATCTGTAACATCTAGTGAAGGCATTGCAGGTGTTGGTGTATTCTTTGAGCCTAACGCTTTTGACCCTGCTATTAAAGATTATACAATCTATGTAAGTGAATCAGATGCACAGAGTGGAAAGGTACAAAGCTATGGTGAGTATTCAAGCTATGGCTCAAAGGACTATTACAAGAATGCTGCAGCATCACAGCAGAGCAGTTTTACAAGTCCATATAAGGATCAGGGCATCAATATGGTAAGTGCCTCTTTTCCAATTGTATATCATGGTAAGACACAGGGTGTAATTCTTGTAGATATTAATGTTGATACATTCAGCGGACTCCGTTCAACAGACGATAAGTACAAAACAATGTATGTAGATGTACTTATGGGTGATGGTACATTTATATATGACAGCGAATCAGATGAATATGTTGGCAGGAAGTTAAGCGATGTTTTACCAGCTAAAGAATATGCCAAGATACAGAAGGGCATTGATACAGGAAGTAGTTTCAGTGTAACAACTAAGAAGGATGATGGTTCTAAGGTTGAAAGATACTATGCACCTATTAAAGCTATTAACCAGACCTGGTGGGCAGCAAGTGCATTAAATAAGACAGATCTTGAGCGTAATACGATTATTCTTGTAGTGTTTATGATTGTTATTTCTCTTATAACTCTGGCAATTATAATTGTTATCAGCAATAAGCTTATTAAGAAATATATTAAGCCTATAGATGATGTAGTTGCAGTAGCTGACCAGCTTGCAAGTGGAGATTTCTCGGTTAATATTAAGAAGAATTATAATGATGAAATTGGTCATCTTGCTGAGACGTTTGACAATATGGCGGGAAGATTAAGTGCAATAATTAAAGATTTAACACGAGGTTTAAAAGAGATGGCAGGTGGTAACTTTAATATATCACCTGATGTAGAACACGTCGGTGACTTTAAGGATATAGAAGTTGCTTTAGTAAAGGTTATAACAGATCTTTCATCAACTCTTTCAGAGATTAATGGTGTTGCAGATATGGTAGCTTCGAATGCGAGCCAGCTTTCAGATGGTGCACAGGCAATTACAGAGGGTGCAACAGATCAGGCAAGTTCAGTACAGGAATTACAGAGTACAATTGCTAATGTAGCAGATCAGGTTGATATGAATGCACATAATGCTAATAAGGCTAATGAAATGGCTAAAGCTGTTGGTGACCAGATTATTGAAAGTAATAATCAGGTTCAGCAGATAGTTCATGCTATGGAAGTTATCACAGAGAATTCTAAGCATATTAGCAGTATTATTAATACAATTGATGAGATTGCTTCAAGCACTAACCTTCTTGCACTTAACGCTTCAATTGAAGCTGCAAGGGCAGGTGAAGAAGGAAGAGGCTTCGCAGTTGTTGCAACACAGGTTGGTAATCTTGCGGCACAGAGTGCAGAGGCAGCTAAGAGCTCTGGTGAACTTATAGTTCAGGCACTTAATGCAGTTGAAGAAGGCAAGGGAATGGTTGATGATGCAGCTGTTAAGCTTATGGAGTCAGTTGATAAGACAAAAGAACTTGTTGAGAATATCGAGCAGATTTCAGTTGCTTCAGAACAGCAGGCTGAATCATTAAAGCAGGTATCAGAAGCTGCAAGCCAGATAGCAGCTGTAGTAGAAGAGAATACAGCTATGGCTGAGGAAAGCTCTGCAAGTAGTGAGGAACTTGCTTCACAGGCAGACAGATTAAAAGAATTAGTCAGTGCATTTAAGCTTATGAAGTAGTATAAAAAGCTGCCACTTTTAGCGGATTGTGCCGTTAAAAGTGGCTTTTTTATATTCTTGCATAATATTTTCATGATAAATTATGCCTATGTTTATTACGACACCATTCAGATTACAATAAATATTACAGTAAAGATATGGTAGAAATGTGGTCAAATTAAAAATACATTAAAAATACAAAAAAATAATTAAATTTTTTATTGACAAATTAAAATGAAGAGATTATCTTATTACTTAATTCAATAGTCAAATGCGAAGAACAGGAAATGATTTATTTATATCACCGCCTACAGAGAGCCGTTGGTTGATGAGAAACGGTAGCAAGGAATAGATAAGCCCTCACCTGCAAGCAGTTCTGGTGAAAGATATTAATTTAGTAGTCAGAACCGGTACCCATCGTTAACAGGGCATGCCATATGTGTGGCAGTAGAGAGGTCGGATTTATCCGGCAAGCAAAGTGGTAACGCGGAAGTAATGTAATTTACCTTCGTCTTTGTACAATATCGTTAAGATATGTGCAGAGGCGAAGGTTTTTTGCATTATGGAATTAGTTATTTTTAATTTCCGTTTTTCTGCGTTCATTGTATTTGGCTAGTGAAATAGGCTGGGAATATTTATCCTGCTCAGCTAATATTATATATAGGAGAGTGACATTATGAACACTTTAGTAATCGTATTAATCGCGGCTGTTATATTATTTGGTGCATATATGGTATATGGCCGTTGGTTAGCAAACAAGTGGGGCATAGACCCTAAGGCAGAAACACCTGCCGTAAAGTACAATGATGGAAAGGATTATGTTCCAACCAGAGGATGGACTGTATTTAGTCATCAGTTTTCATCAATCGCTGGTGCAGGTCCTGTAACAGGTGCTATTCAGGCAGCAGCATTTGGATGGTTACCAGTATTACTCTGGATTCTTATTGGTGGTGTATTCTTTGGTGCTGTAACAGACTTTGGTGCCTTATATGCCTCAGTTAAAAACGAAGGTAAGTCAATGGGTATGATCATTGAGAAATATATTGGTAAGTTTGGACGTAAGATTTTCTTATTATTCTGCTGGTTATTTACACTTATCGTTATTGCAGCATTTGCTGATATGGTTGCAGGTACCTTTAATGCATATACAGTAGTTGATGGAGCATCACAGTTAGCACCAGCAGCTTCAACTAATGGTTCTGCTGGTACAGTATCAATTATGTTTATGGTATTTGCAGTAGTATTTGGTCTTATCCAGAAGAAGTTTAATCTTTCAGGCTGGAAAGAAGCAGTAGTTGGTATTGCATTTATTGTTGCTTCATTTGTAATTGGTAACTTCTGTCCAATCATCTTAGGTAAGAATGCATGGAGCTATATCACATTCGTATATATCTTCTTTGCAGCAGTTATGCCAATGTGGCTTATGAAGCAGCCTAGAGATTACATGACAACATTTATGTTTATGGCTATGATAGTTGGAGCAGCACTTGGTCTTGTAGTTGCCCATCCATCTATGAACCTTCCTGTATACACAGGATTTAACAATGCAAAGCTTGGAACAATGTTCCCTATCCTTTTCGTAACAGTTGCATGTGGTGCTGTTTCAGGTTTCCACAGCCTTGTTTCATCTGGTACATCTTCTAAGACAGTAGAGAATGAGAAGGATATGCTTAAGGTTGGTTATGGTGCTATGGTACTTGAAAGCTTACTTGCAGTTCTTGCTCTTTGTGTAGCAGGTGCAGCCGCAGCCGCTGATGGTACAGCAGCAACAGGTACTCCATTCCAGATATTCAGCCGTGGTGTAGCTGGTTTCTTTGAAATGTTTGGTGTTCCAGTACATTTCGCAACAGTATTTATGACAATGTGTGTATCAGCACTTGCCCTTACATCACTTGATGCAGTTGCACGTATCGGACGTATGAGCTTCCAGGAGCTTTTCAGCGTAGATGATATGGAACATGCAGAAGGCTGGAGAAAGTTACTTTGCAATACATATTTCTCAACAATCGTAACACTTCTTTGTGGTTTCGTACTTACAAAGATTGGATATGCTAACATTTGGCCATTATTTGGTTCAGCTAACCAGTTATTAAGCGCACTTGTTCTTATAACACTCTGCGTATTCTTAAAGGTTACAGGACGTAGCAACAAGATGCTCTTCCCACCTCTTATCATTATGCTTTGTGTAACATTTACAGCACTTGTACAGAGACTCATAGCTATGGTTAAGGCTATCCAGAATGCAGCAGCAGTTACAATCCCAGCAGGTACTACTACCTGGGGTAAGGTGTTCATAGCAAATGGACTTCAGCTTATAATAGCAATTCTTCTTATCGTACTTGGTCTTATCATTGTAGTTAACTCAGCTAAGAGTTATGCAAAGAGTGAGAAGAACTCAGAGAAGGCAGCTTAAGCAGGTTGATGTATTATAATTAAAAATGGCTGGTATCTTAATAAGATGTGGCGGTTTACAAAGTCAGGTTAAAGATTTGACGATGTAGATAGTTACATTTATAAGATATCAGCTATTTTTAATTCTGTTATTATATTTTGTGCAATCGTTTCTATATGCATTTCTTTTTATCTGTGTTGGTGTGATGCCATAGTGTTTTTTTAGCAGTGCACTGAGGTAGCTTGCATTAGATATGCCGACTTTGTTTGCAACCTCACTTATAGATATTTCCCCGATTTGTAGAAGAATCTTTGCGTGTTGTAATCGGACCGTTGTTATATATTCAGTATATGATGAACCAGTTACAGCTTTGAAAAGTCTTGAAAAATGTGATGGAGAAAGACAGGCAAAATCTGCCACATTCTGCAGGCTGGCACCATATTCAAGATTATTTTCAGCATATATAATAGCCTTCTGAATTCTGTCATCGAATCTTTTCAGATATAAAGTATTGTTATCTGAGTCACTTGAAATGTGATGCTCATATACATAGAAGAATAGTTTATAAAACATTCCCTGAAGAAGCAGTTGTGAGTGGTCAGAATTTCGTTCGTATTCGTATAACATTTCATCACACATTTTTTGTATTTCATCCTGTGAAGATTTGGTAAAATGTAGATAATTGCGACAAAGAATATCTAATTGAGTATGTCCGATTATTTCAATAATAGGTTCAAATACTTCTGTACGAACTTTTATTACATATCTGTCATAAGGAACATCCGATATAGGACAGTTCCTATGATAAACCTCAGGCTTAGCAATCCCAAAATCGCCGGCGTGGCATACACGTATGTTATCAGTTGCAATCCATCTTCGATCACCTGATACCATATAACCGATGGTGTAGTGGTCATGTGCTGCCTGCATTGCTGGCATTGCGTAGCTTGCTTCTTTTATTTTGTGGTCTATATAAATATTTTCTCCGGGTTTAAGTGGAAGAGGCATAGTAATCTCCATTCTTGAGTGGTTTAACCGAGTTATAATTGACATAGCATAATTTTATAAATTTTACGTCATAAAAGCAATAATATTTAATGAAAATAATAAAAATTTGTGCAAGAATAAGTTATAGTTAAATCATAATAAGAGGTGGATAACATATGAATCAGAAGTTTAATCTTAAAGCAAATAATTTTATAAAAAATATGCTTAGGTATTCGTATCTGATAATTATAGCACTGTTTCTTAATGCTGTTGTGAATGAGATAATTGTGAGTGCCAATAAGATAATAAGTGTCAACATAGATTATATGCTGTCAGGTGAAGTTGTTGATATTGACAGTATTATTGTGAAGTTTATATATCTGACATTATCAGGCTTTGCACTTTCCTTTGCAGGAAGCAGGCTTTCGCTTAAATATGCGGTAAGGGTTATTAATTCATACAGAAAACAGATAAGCAGCAAGTTATACCGGATAGATTATTCATATTATGATAATGCAGGTACAGCAACAATAATTAATAAGGTGAATTCAGATATAGCAGAAGCGGAAAGCTTTTTGACAGAGCATTTTGCAACAATTATAACAAATATTACGGCAGCACTTATATATGCCAATTATGTGCGAAGGATAAATGTAGTGCTTTTTGTTGCAGTTGTTGTGAGTTACCCACTTGTAATATGGCTGTCAAATATTCTTGTGAAGAAAATGCGTGATGTGTCAAAGGTATATCGTTTAAAGGTTGATGCAATGCTTGGGATTGACCATGAAGCTATAATGGGGTATCAGATAATAAAAGCCTTTGGATTACAGAAGTATTTTGAAAACAGAATGCATAAGGCATCAGAGGAGCTTGTGGAAACAGAGCAGATAAGAACAGGTATAAGCAACACAGCGATAGTTATAAGAAGACTCATACAATGGATTCCTTCTATATTATGTGCATTTTTAAGCATATGGCTTGTAAGAAATGGACAGCTTACAGTTGGAGAGCTTGTTGGTTTTGTCGTTATTCTGGAAAAGTTTGTTGAGTCGATTATAGGAATTCCGTTTGCCATAGTTGATGCAACAGGCTGTATGGTGTGTATAGGAAGGCTTGAAGGAATACTTTCAGCTAAAGATGAGCATTTTGGGGACAAGACTTACAAGGCAACGAATATAGCTAATAGTGTATCTGACGAGAATGTCTTAGATGAAGATTACGTTATAGAATTTGATAATATAAAGTTTGCATATAAAGAGGGCGAAAATGTTCTTAATGATGTCAGTTTTAAGATTAAAAATGGCGAAAATATAGCAATAGTCGGAAGCTCAGGTGGTGGAAAGACTACTATTTTCAGACTGTTATGCGGCTTATATCATGCCAGTGATGGAACATATAAGCTGTACGGAATGGATATTAATGAATGGAATATTGAAAGCGCAAGAGAAAATATTGCGCTTGTTTCACAGGACACATTTTTATTTCCAGGAACTATTGAGGAAAATATCAGGTATGGAAATATTAATGCAACTCACGATGAAGTTGTTAATGCATGTAAGGATGCAAGAATTCACGACTTCATAGAAGGACTTACTGACGGATATGAAACTGTGATAAGTGAGGGTGGAAGCCAGCTTTCAGGTGGTCAGAGGCAGCGTATTGCTATAGCAAGGGCAATATTAAAAGATACGCCAATTTTGTTGTTAGATGAGCCTACATCTGCTATTGATGAGGGAACAGAGCAGCTTATACAGGATGCTCTTGACAGGTTATGCAAAGGAAAAACAAGCATAACGATTGCACACAGATTGTCTACAATAAAAGACGCCGACAGAATAATTGTACTTCAACAGGGAAAGATAGTTGAGGTTGGAACTCATAAACAGTTGCTTGATATGGGAGGGGCATATGCAGAAATGTACGCAAAAGGATAATAATAAGAAGAATTCCGGAATATGGCAGTTATTCTTACGGACTATGAGAACTATGGGAAAAAGACGTTTTATGTATTATGGTTCCATATTAGGAATGAGCATAACATTTGCAATGTTTTCAGTTATGGAAGCATTTCTTATGAAGATAGTTGTTGACATAGCACAGAAAGGCGAGTGGGACAGGCTTATAAGTTCTGTTGTAATAATAGTCATAACAGGCGTGATAGTGTTGTTAGGATATAGATTTGCCTGCATAAGATATAACGTGGAAGCAAAGCGAATATATGGAAAGCTGTACGAACAGGTGTTGAGTCACGAAATGAAGCTGCCTTGTGAATATTATGAAAATCACCATAGTGGGGAAATGTTATCAAAAGTATCATTCGACCTTGGAAGAATGGGTGATATATTTGGTTCAAGATTCAGAAGAGTTGTTATGCCATTTATGATGGTAGTTGTATTTTTAGTGCCTATGTTTGCACTCAGCTGGCAGCTTACACTTTGTCTTGTGGCTGTGAATACGGTGCTGATAGGAGTTACGATGGTTCTGACTGGACCGCTTAAAAGCTTAAGTAAGAAAATGTCTGAGTCAAACAGCATAATGACAAAGCATATAACAGATCTTATTCAGGGAATTATACAGGTAAGGATGTTTGAGGCAGGCAGGAAGACGGTTGACAGATACAATGAAGAAGCAGATGTATATGCTGTAAAGTCTGATAAAAGAAATATGTTTTCATCTTTGCTTGAATGTGCTAATACAGGTTTTGACCTTATATGTAATCTTGTTTTTCTGGCGTTAGGCATATTGTTTGTACAGAAGGGTTACACAACACTTGGTGCTATTGCAGCTATATATACAATGTATGGACGTTTTTCAAGGCAATTTTTGCAGATGGGAAAGTATATTCCTGAGCTTATTGCATATCTGACATATGCACAGAATATATTTGATTTTCTAGATGAAAAAACGGAGGATGAAGTATTAAGTTGTGAAGAATTATACGATAATAAATTAAAAGGTCAGGAATATAATGCTGATTATTCAGTTAAAATAAGTGATTTAACATTTTCATATATAAAAGATGAAAATAATGCCCCTGTCGTTGTTCTTGATAATTATAATGAAAGAATAAAGTCAGGCGAGTTCGTGGCAGTTACAGGTGCTTCAGGTTCTGGAAAGACAACACTTTCTAAGCTTCTTATGGGATTTTATAAGCCGGACAGTGGAATGATTGAAGTGTGTGGCAATAATCTTGATGATATAAGTCTGTCGGCTGGCAGAAGCTTTTTTGCACTTGTTCCACAGGATGCAATACTTTTTAATATGAGTATAATGGATAATATAAGAATGGGAAGGCTTGATGCCACAGAAGCTGAGATTATTGAAGCTGCAAAGATGGCTAATGCTCACCAGTTTATAACAGAATTTACAGATGGTTATGACACAGTTGTTGGTGAAAAGGGGATGTCTGTATCAGGTGGTCAAAGACAGCGGATAGCCATAGCAAGGGCAATCCTTAAAAATGCTCCGATAATGCTTATGGATGAGGCAACCTCCGCACTTGATAATGAGTCGGAGCGTGCTGTAAACGAAACATTACAGAACTTAAAGGGTAGAATGACAATTATAATGATTGCACACAGGACATCAACAATACAGATGGCAGACAGGGTTATTGGCTTGTAGATACCTTAATTTAAATTATAGATTATTTGCTTTATAGAAATGCTTTGATATAATAATACATTATTAGTAATATAGCATATTATTGTTATTGATATATTTTACGATAATTAGAATATATTGATGGGATATATTTAATTTATAGGAAAGGGGCAGGATATGTTAAATATATATTATGGAGATATGGAAGAAGCTGTATATAATACAGCAGTATATTTTAAAAATACATATGAGGATAACTGGATAACAGAACCTATAGTCAGGGATATAATAAAAGATGTTGATAAATCAGAAGTTATTGACAGTAATCTTATAGAAAGTCCAGTGTTGGGTAAGATATCACCACTTGCGTTATCTGGTGGAACAAAAACCTTAATATTAATAATAAATGATAAAGAGAAAATATTTAATGCCTCAACCTGTGGTAATAACTGTGCAAAGTGGCTTCTAAAAATATCTGAAAATGAAGATGTAACTATTAATCTGAGGCATTTGATGGATTTTGGAGCTGGAAGGTTTAACATAAAAGTACTTAATACAGATAAGATAGTTCACAATATGAGCGAATTATTAGATGAGGCTATGGCATATGTCTAGGGGGATATATGAAAGGAAAGTATAGAATAATAGTAGAAAATAAGAAAATAAGATATGATTTCGAGGTAAAACGTAATATTACAATAATAAAAGGTGATAGTGCAACCGGTAAGACAACACTGGCAGATATGATAGCAGAGTATGAGGAAAATGGAGCTGATAGCGGAATAAGATTTGCATGCGACAGGGAATGTCATATTTTGCAGGGGCGATATTGGAAAGCTTTATTGGCAGAGATGAAGAATAGCATAATTTTTATAGATGAGGGAAATAAGTTCGTATCAAGTGTAGAGTTTGCAGAAGAAGTAAAAAAGTCAGACAATTATTTCGTTATAATAACAAGAGAGACACTTGAAACACTTCCATATAGTGTAGATGAGATATATGGCATAAGAAATTCCGGTAAATATGGAACATTAAAAAATGTATATAACGAAATGTATAAGATATATACAAATGTTAATGTAAAAGAAAGCGTTAAAGTAGATTATATTATAACAGAAGACTCCAAGGCAGGATACCAGTTTTTCAAAAAAGTATATTCATCAGAACATTTACAGTGTATATCAGCAGATGGAAAGTCAAATATATATAAGCATTTGAAAAAAGATAAAAATGTACTTGTAGTTGCAGATGGAGCTGCATTTGGTTCAGAAGTAGAAAAGATTGAATTATATGCCAGACAGAATAATAATTGTTATTTATATCTGCCAGAGTCATTTGAATGGATGATATTGAAATCAGGTGTTATTAAAAATGCAGATTTGTCAGCAATATTACAAAATACGTGGGATTATGTGGACAGCAGTATGTATATAAGCTGGGAAAGATATTTTACAGCTTTGTTAGTAGAATTAACCAATAATACATATTTACAGTATAGTAAAAATGATTTGAATGATGTCTATATTAAGGGCAGTATAAAGGATAATATAGTAAAGCAGATAAAAATATTAAGTAATATTTTGCAAAGTGAAGAAAATAAATAGCAAATGATTGCACACAGGACATCAACAATACAGATGGCGGACAGGGTTATAAGCTTGTAATTGACAATAGCAAGGAATAGTGTTATATTACTCAACCCTATCATCTTAAATTCTCATTATTAAATGCATTTGGAAAATAATCGGATAGATAAATAGACAGATGTTAAATATTATATATGTTAATGTGTAATGTAATATTAATAATGAAGTTTAACAAATATATGGGGATGAAAGGATCAGAGTGGTTTTATGACATTTTATCAGGAATTACAGTTAAGTTCTGCAGGCTCTAAACAGCTTATTAAGAACACAAAAGATGCTAAAGAGAAAAGAAAACATATATTAATATATAATTTCAAGGTTTACCTTGTTATGGTATTCTGTGTTGCAGTTGTTACAGTATTCAGTAAGTTACTTGGAAGTGCTAACAGTGTAGTAGGTGTTACAGTACTGCTTGCAGTGCTTGTGTTAAGACAGGCGGATTTTGGAATAAAGACATCACATGGACTTTTGTCAATTATGGGAATATATGCTATATTGATAGCAGGACCAAGGCTTAGTAATATGGTGCCGCCTGTTGTTGCATTTCTTATTAATATAGTGTGTATAATGCTTCTTATGATAATGGGCTGTCATAATGTAATTATGTATAATCATTCGACATTTGTGCTTGGTTATCTGTTATTACAGGGGTATGACGTTACAGGACAGGACTATGTGTTAAGGGTTATCGGACTTCTTTGTGGTATGGTAATCTGTATGATTATCTTTTATAAGAACCAGAAGAACAGACCATATCGAAGAACATTCCAGGATTTATTCTATGAATTCAATATTAATTCGGCAAGAAACAGATGGTATATCAAGCTTACATTTATAGTATCAAGTGCAATGTTTGTCATGAACCTGCTTAATATTCCAAGAGCGATGTGGATAGGTATAGCGTGCATGTCAGTGTGCCTGCCATTTTCAAAGGATATAGAAGGACGGGCAGGCAAGAGAGGTGCGTTTAATGTTGTTGGATGTCTGATTTTTTCAATATTATACACAGTACTTCCACAGTCAATGTATCCATATATTGGTATGATAGGTGGAATAGGTGTCGGATATTCAGCTGGTTATTCTTGGCAGACAGTATTTAATACATTTGGAGCACTGTCGATAGCGGCGGAACTGTTCGGACTTAAATATGCTGTTTTACTTAGAATAGGTGTAAATGTAGTAGGAGCGGCGTATACATTGTTATGTGACAGGTTGATAGATAAGATATATAACTGGTGCACACAGCGAAAAGCAGAAACTGCATGATGTACAGGAATTCGGCGGTATTGTAAGATTATCAGCATTTTAAGATGTCGGTTTGGGAGTAAACATATAAGTATAGAAATGGTATGTGAAACTGGTTAAGTTGTTACGATGATAACATATATTTTTATAAAAATATTTTTATAAAAAGTAAGTCTGGTGTAAGTTAACATGTATATTATCATGTGATATTATAAATGAGCAGATAAAAAATGTAGATATGAATATAATACGGAGAATGAGCATATGTATCATATTATTCTTGTTGAAGATGACGAGCAGATAAGAAAAAGCCTTACGGAGCTGCTCACATATAAGGGATATACAGTAACAGCGGTGGAAGGTGTGCAGAAGTTTTATGAGAGTATTAAGAAAACAACATACGATGCATATCTTTTAGATGTTATTCTTCCTGATGGAAGTGGTTATGATATATGTGAGAATATAAGAGATAAGACAGAAGCACCTATAATATTTATAACCTCAAGTGATGATGAAGAGTCAGTAGTAAAAGGACTTGATATAGGCGGAGATGATTATATAACAAAGCCTTTTCACAATGCAGAGCTTCTGTCGCGTATAAGCTCTAACCTAAGACGAAGTGCAAGATTCAAGGAGAATTCATATAGTGTTGGTGATATTAAAGTACTTTTTGATAAGTATAAGATATTAAAAAATGGTGTAGAATTAGGCATAACTCCGACAGAGTTTAATATAATAAAAATACTTATACAGAATAAAGGCTGTGTTGTTAAACGTGAGGTCATATATGACAGAATATGGGACATGCATGGCAATTATGTTGAGTATAATACACTCACAGTTGCTGTAAGCAGAATTAAAGCAAAGCTTGGAACATATGGAGAAAAGCATCAGTCTTATATAGAAACAATAAGAAATGTAGGATACAGGTGGATAGATAAAATATAGAGGTAAAGAGTGTTTATGGGTAATCAGGACGATATCGAACAGAAATTTATGGATTTTAGAAAAAAACAGACATTATTTATTGCAGTTTCATTTATAGTAAATGCAGCTGTAGTAATGCTTTTATGCCTGTATTATAATTTTAAGCAAAGAGCTCTTACAGGGGCTCTTTATTTGTATGATAAAACAGCAGCAGAGAATTATCTTGATGTGCTTTCTAAGATGAAAATCACGCAGGCTGTAGGTAGATATGTTAATGAGGGAAATGCAGCTATTGAAAAAATCGGATATGGAAGTAAAGGGTATAGCTATATATTTCTTTTATCAGGGGAAATATGGATATATATAATTGCATTACTTATATTATCAGTTATATTCATATGTGGCATGGTAAGCATCAGAAGCATGACAGCTCACAGTGTTATAGCTGATGCTTTAGCAGTTAAAGAACGGAATGTAATATTAGAAAACAGGCTTAAACAGGAAAACGAATATAACAAAAAACAGCAGAGAAAAATGCAGGATTTTATAGAAAATATAGCACATCAGATAAAAACTCCGCTTGCAGCGATAATCTTAAATCTTGAATTTATGCAGGAATTGCACATGGATGAGCGTATGGGAAGACTTGTTGATGAAAGTGCGGGAAGTGCCTTCAGAATACGGGACTTTATAAGAACACTTCTTAACATAAGCAGATTTGAAAATAAGAAAGTAATAATAGCGGCTGATGAAGTAATCATAGGTTCAATTATAACAGATAGCATAAATAATTGTATGAATTGTATGATACATGAAAATCAGAATGATATTTTTATAGTACAATATGATGATAAATGCGAAAGTGCGGTTATATATGCAGATGAAATGTGGCTGGTTGAGGCAATAGCTAATGTTATAGGAAACAGTGCAGACTATATTAAAAATATTCCTGATGGTAAAGTGTATATAACTGCAGGCTGTGATGAAAGAAAGGTTGTTATAAAAATAGAAGATAATGGGAAAGGATTAACTGTTAAAGATCAGGATGATATATTTGACAGGTTCTCTACAACAAGAAACAGTGCTTCGGATATGCATGTAGGATTAGGACTTAATCTGTCAAGACTTATAATAGAGGCACATTATGGCATAATAAAAGCAGGTAACAGTGAAGAATATGGAGGAGCAGAATTCACGATAATACTTCCAAGATATAGACTTAAGGATAAGAGATAATAAGATGTAAGAAACAAAAGGGCAAAAACTTGTGAATGTAAGTCTGAGGTAAGTTAACAACAATATAATCCGCATATCAGATACGAAAGTAACTAAAGTCAGGAATAAAGTATTAAAGATATCTGAAATAATATACAGACTTTATTAAAGGAGGATATGCTATGGATATATTAAGAGCAGAAGGAATAAGTAAAACTTACCGGACAGGAAGCGTTGAAGTGAAGGCACTTAAACAGTGTAGTATTAACATTCAGAAAGGCGATTTTACAGCTGTGATAGGAAAAAGTGGTTCTGGAAAGTCCACTCTTTTAAGAATATTGGGGACTATAGATAAGCCTGATTCAGGAAAAGTGTACATAGATGATACAGATATAAGCACGCTTAATAATAAATCACTTGCCAGGTTCAGGCGCACAAAGATAGGCTTTATATATCAGGATTATAGTCTTGTGCCAGAATATACAGCTTATGAAAATATCATACTTCCCATTATACTTGATGGTAAGAAACCAGATAGAGATGAGGTCAGCCGTCTTATGGATATATTATCCATAGGACACTGTTTAAGAAAGCTTCCATCGCAGATGTCCGGAGGTGAGCAGCAGAGAGCTGCCATAGCAAGGGCAATGATAGCACATCCGGCAGTTATACTCGCAGATGAACCTACAGGCAACCTTGATGTGGCTAGTGCACAGACAGTTGTACAGATGTTGGCAGAAGCTTCCAATGAATACAATCAGACCATAATAATGGTTACGCATGATAAGCAGATGGCAGAATATGCAGATAAGCTGCTTACGATAGTTGATGGACATGTGAGCATGGGAGTAGATGATACGATAGCTGAATGTAATGACAGGGGGTGAGCTTTTTATGAATGGCAGACTCATATTACTTTGTTTAAAAAGTATGCTTAGAAGATGGAAGAGAGTATTAAGAACAATAGTAACAGTTATTATCGCATTTCTTTTTGTGGCAGGTATGCTTCTTTTTCAGGAAAATATGTATCAATATCAGACAGCAGTGGCAAAGAAACATTTTGGCGACTGGTTTATAATGAATCCATATTACAATGCAAAGAAAGATAATGTATTAGGTGAACACATTTATCTTGAAAAACCTAAGCTCGCTTATGTGGTAAATAGTATATATGATTATGATAAGGAAACAGATGAAAAGATAGGTTTCTTTACACAGGATTTTATACATGCAGGAAATATTAAGCTTGATAAGGGAGAATGGCCAAAGGAAGACACTGATGTTGCAATTGATTGGAATACACTGTTAAAGCTAAACCAGGGATATGAAATAGGGGATATAATCACCATCCATACATACACAGGACCTTCAACAGATGAGGAAAATGAAGTTACCAAAACCTACAGACTGTCGGGGATAATAGATAGTTACACAAACATATGGCAGGGAGGCGGGAATCTTCCAGGTATAATACTGACAGAAAATGAATGTGGAAACATTAAGTATAGCAATGATATTAAACAAAAAAACATTGCAATATATGGGATGAAAAATATAATACAAGAATCTGATTATGAAGCAATGTTTAACAAAATGCAGAAGGACACTGACAAAGAAATGGTGTTTAACAGTAGTGTCTATGCATATAAACCATGGGGTAATGAGCTTGTATACAATTATATATTTATTCTTGTAATGCTTGTTGGTATCGCAGCTATAACTTATCAGATGATGGCATATAATATGACCAGGAAATATACGATGGATATACATATCAGGGAAGGAGCAGCAAGAGGCCAGATAACAGGAATGTATATGTGCGAGAATTTTATTATACTGCTTCTGTCATCATTTCTTGGACTTTTTACAGCATGCCAGCTTGCAAGGCTTATATGCAGCGCTATAGGAAAAAATATGGGTGTAAGCTTCTTTTATATAGGAAGCAGTACATATATTAAAATGCTTATTACACTTATATTGTCTGTTGTAATAAGTATCATATTTAATATATATATGAATATATCCCATGTGATTAATAAATCTGTTAAGATTAAGATAGGCAAAAATCATAATGATAATGAAGAAAGATATGTGCCATCCAATAATAAAAAAATTAACGGAAAAGAGATTAATAACAGGAATTTCATATATCAGACACACATAAGGTTAATGCATACAAATGGTTTTATTCCTAATATGTTTATAAGACTTTTTGCACTTGTTATGGCAGCGGTAATGGTGCTATGTGCCATTAATATGTACACTGCATATAAGGCATATGAAAAAAATGCAGATGCAGATGATATGGTTGCCTATAAGAAGGAAAACAATACATCAGCATATGTATATTATTATAATGAAGATATTAATGAATATAAGGAAGAGGTGCAAAAGAGAAAAGAAAGTGCATCTAAGTATGCAGCAACAGATTATAAAGAACCAACAGAGCTTGAGATATATAATAAATTCAGGATAAATATAAGTTCTTATCAGGATTATCTGGATAATGCTGATACTGAGTATATTTTTGGAATAGACAGAAAGCTTACATTAAATAACAATCTTAAATGTGCAGATACATACATTTATAAAGGAATAGATGAGAATACGTTAAAAGCTATTAAAGATATAGATGGAGTTGAAGAAGTACGCCTTGGATATTTCGAAACAGGAAGAAGCTGGTACTGGGATGGAATGGACTATAATAAGATAGGTGCAGATGATTATATATCAGATAGTGATGGAAAGCTTGATGAAAAGAATTATAAATATCTGTATGCATCAGAGTATGTAGAACCAGATAGCAGTATATATGATATTATATGTAAATATGCAGGCGATAATGCACCAGATTATGAAAAATGGGCGGCTGGCGAGCTTTCGGTAGTTTTTAAGGATACCAATATAAGAGGACAGTATGATGATACATTACAGCCTGGTATGACACTGAACTTATATGGATATGCTGATAATATGAGAAACGACCAGTTTGTATATCATCAGTGGGATGGAAGTGAAAGTGAATATTCGGATGCACTCATAAGATATTATATGGATAATGTATGGGAAAAATATGTTAACGTAAAAGATGATCCTGACACAGCAGATGTAATAGCTAATCATAAAACATGGAGCTGGAACCGTGCATACAAATATGTTAGTAATAAGCTTTCACTTGATAGACTTGAAGAACTTAATCTTATATCAAGAACATGTCTTTCTGGCTCAAATGTTGAATCACAGATTAAGACTACACAGGAAACACGTGAAAGATATGATGAGGGAGTCATATCAGAGGAGGCTTATCGGAGATTTCTTGGAAGATATGCCAACACAGAACTTGAAAGAAGATATCGTTATAAAACAAGATATACACCAGCAGCTGATACAAATGTAGCAACAGTCATATACATTACTGATGAAAACAGGGATGAGATTAATACTGCATTTAAAGAATATATACCTGAATTTGGACAGTTTACCATGATTTCTACAACGGCTCTTTTGCAGGAGGCATTGGATAATCAGAATGAAAATATTAAACAATATTTTCTTCTTGATGAGCTTCCGGATGAACTTACATTAAAACTTAAATATAATCAGGTAAATATACGCTATGGCATAGATTCAGCTTTAGTGTCAACTGGTAACATAGTATCCTCATATCTTGGACAGAGTGGTTTCTCCTATAAAAGTTATTCAGAAGAAAAGGATCTTTTAAAACAGAAAACTATTGAAACAATGATGCTATATGGAATATCCCTGTTAGCAGCTGTGTTTGTTGTTATTGCAGTATCTGTTCTTATAGTAAAAAACAGATGTGAGAAATATGAAAGCAGATTAAGAATCATAAAAAGGACAGGGGCTAAAGATACAGTACTTGTAAGAATATGTATGCTTGAGTGTGTAAGAGAAGCAATATGGTGTCCATTTGTCGCTATTATTGTAATACTGCTTGACTGGATAACGATAACACTGCATATAAGAGAAGTAAAGTGAAAATATAAAAACTATAGTAAGATATTTTCACTGACAATAATGCTGATGAATTAATAAGTTAGAGAATTAAATATAGAATTAATAGGACAGGCTATTTATACATACATAAATAAGTGTTATTATGTATATATATTGAGCGGTGTCTGTGAACATAAATACTGCTGGTTTTTAATGACCAGCAGTTTTTATGCAATATATGGGGAATATTATATAGCATAATTCTTACTATAGCGGAGGATATTATATGACAGGAACGATTAATTCAGAGGCCAGACTGTCTACTTTTGAGGCAATATGCATGATAGTTGGCAACAGCATAGGAACAGGTATTATAGCAGTACCATATCTTGCAACAAAAAACAGTATGCTGGATGTTATATGGATGGTTGCTATTGCTTATATAGTCAATGTAATATTGCATTTAATAATAGCTGAGCTTTCATACAATAATGGAGGTGTACAGCTTGTAAAAAGCTTTGAAGGAGAACTTTTTACTGGCAGGATGAAAAAGGTGTTCAGCTGGATAATGTTTATAGTATATGGATTGGCTATTATGATAGGCGTGAGTGGCAATATAAATGGTGGGGCGCAGATATTTGTGAACTGGTTTAATATTCCGTTGTGGGCAGCACAGCTTATTTATTATGTGATAGCCGGAATAGTAGTATTTATAGGGATGAAGGCTGTAGGAATAGCACAGAAGTATGCAGTTGCAGTACTCATGGTTATAGTTGCAGTTATGACGATTGGTACATTTATGCATCCTGTCAATGCTTTGTATACAGCACCATTTCATTTGAACAATCTGCTTGCACTTTATAGTATGGTGGTTTTTGCAACCTCTGCTAATCAGGCAGTTATACAGGTTGTTAAGGGACTTGATGGAAATGCAGGAAAGATAAGAAAGACAATATTTGCAGGCTTCGGATTGTCCTCTCTTTTCGTGCTTATTGTAACACTTACAGTGCTTCTTGGAACTAAGGGAACACTGGATAAGGAGCTTGCCTATATGCAGCTTGGTAAAAGCATAGGTAGCTGGGCTATGATTCTTGCAGGTGTATTTTCTTTGTTTGCCCTGCTTACAACCTTCTGGTCTAATACACTTGCATTAAGAGATGTAGTTCATGAGCAGATAGGAACAGGAAACAGGATAAGCTGGCTTATAGCTACCATTCCATGTATACTTTTTGCTATATTTGGTGTGAGCAGTTTTATAGTTCTTACAAGAATAATGAGCGGTGTAGTTGTGCTTGTGAGCATAATGCTTGTACTTACCTATGGAAAGTCTAGAAAGAAGGCTGGAAACAGTCCTATATGTGGTGTGTTTGGCACAGTTTATTTCCAGGTGCTTATGGTTATATCTACGATAATATCTGCAATCGGGGCACTCATACCACTCAGTTGATAAAAGCAAGATTTGTGCTTCGCACAAACTTGAGATGCGCAAAGAAACAGCGCAAGAATGGAGGATTACTATGAAAGAAAAAATATATAACGTACCTGTCAATGATGCATTTTTGGCAGACACTGAATGTCCTGTATGTGCTATGTTTGAACAACTTGAAAATGATGCCATAGAATATACTATGGGTCCAAGCTATATGGAAGATGATATACGTGCTGTTACCGATAAAAAAGGGTTCTGTCAGAAACATATCAAAAAAATATATGAGCAGAACAACCGTCTTGGTTATGCACTCGTTATGAAAACACATATGGATTATGTCATTAAAAATATTGAAGCTTTTAATCAGGATAAAGGTTCTGGAAGAAGTCTTCTAAAAAAAGGAAAAGAAGCTTCTGTGTGCAGTTATATAGAAGAACTTGATAATTCCTGCTTTGTATGCGATAAAATAGCTGATACTATGGAACGTTATGTTGATACTATATTTTACATGTATAAACATGATAAAGAATTCAAAGACGTTCTTTCCAAATGCAAAGGCTTCTGTACAAGTCATTATGGACTTCTTATGAAAAAATCAAGTGAAAAACTTGGAGGAAATGATTACACAGAATTCACGAATCTTATCACTACACTATATCTTGATAATATGAAAAGAGTGCGTGATGATGTTGAATGGTTTATCAACAAATTTGATCATAAATATGCTGATGCACCATGGAAAAATGCGAAAGATTCTCTAGTACGTGCAACATTAAAGGATACAGGATGTAAACTTTAAAATTCAATAAAGGCTCGACATTAATACATCCTAATGGATGCCATAATGTCGAGCCTTTAAAAATTTTTAAAGCTCTACGACAAACAATTGACTGCTTTTATCACAAATTTTTATATTTCCAAGGTGCAAATTCCATTTTAGATATGTGAAGTCTTAATTAATAAGTCATAACCTCATACCCATCATCTGTAACGTGAACCATTATCTCCCACTGTGCTGAATATGAATCATCTTCTGTATATATAGTCCAGCCATTGTCATCATCAACATATACGTCAGGATATCCAGCATTAATCATTGGCTCTATTGTAAATACCATTCCTGGTGCCATAACCATGCCTGTTCCCTTCTTGATTACATAACTCACAAAAGGTGTCTCATGAAATTCCAGACCTATACCATGTCCTCCGACCTCACGTACTACAGAATAACCATTTTCCTTTGCATGTTTACTTATAGCATCAGCTACATCTCCAAGATGTCCCCATGGTTTAACCTGTGCAAGTCCAAGTTCAACACATTCTTTAGCAACATCAACCAGCTTTTTATGTTCTGGCGAAACATTTCCTATACAGAACATTCTTGATGAGTCAGAAAAATAACCATTAAGAATAGTCGAACAATCTACATTTACAATATCTCCGTCAGCAAGAATAATATCCGATGACGGAATGCCATGGCACACTTCGTTATTAATGGATGTGCATACACTCTTTGGAAATCCCTCATAGTTAAGAGGGGCTGGAATGCCTCCCATAGCCGTTGTCTTTTCATACACCATTTCATCTATTTCCTGCGTTGTCATACCAGCCTTTATATTTTCTGCAACATAATCAAGTACAGCTATATTTATCTTACTGCTCTCTCTCATGCCCTGAAGCTGTTCTTCATTTTTTATTATGCTTCTAGGTGGAACCTTATGAAACTTCTTTTTATACATCTCTATTTTTTTATCAAAATTCATATGACACTCACAATAAGGTTTCTTACTTCCACACCAACATGGGTCATTTCTCATTAACTTCTTCATTTTATTATTTACTCTCCAATCTGTTACTGTATTATACTACAAAATAAACAGCATTAATATGTTACTGCTGCAACACCTCAACCACAGCCGGAAGGAACTGTTTCTTTCTTGACACTACGCCAGGAAGAGCCACATATTTATCACCTAAATTATCAAGATTAAATGCATTTTTTAATACTGTTGCTGCATTTTTACCGGCATACATAACGTATGATGTTTCCTTCATAACATCTGTTATAAGCAGATATGCAATATTAATCTCGCTGCTATGTTCTGTTACATGTTCCATATAATCTTTTTCTTTTTCAATGATTAGCTGAATTTCATCATAACTCATGCAATTCACCTGACCAACACCAACGGACAATTCTCCGATTGAGAATTTTTTGAAATCTCTATAGAATATTTCTTCCTCTGTTTTTGATGAAAGATTACTTCCTGCCCTAAACATCTCTCTGCCATATTTTTCGATATCTATATCTGCTATTTTGGCAAGGGCATTGCATGCTTCAACATCATATTCAGTACATGTTGGTGATTTTAATATCAATGTATCAGATATGATAGCTGAACATAACAAAGCAGAAGTCTGCTTATCTATATCTATATTATGCTCACAATACATCTGATATATAATAGTTGCCGTACATCCTAATGGCTGATTTCTGAAAAATACCGGTGTTATTGTCTGAATACAGCCGAGCCTGTGATGATCTATTATCTCTAATATATCTGTATCCTCAATACCAAATACCGCCTGTGATCTCTCATTATGATCTACAAGTATGACTTTTTTCTTTCCTGCCTTAATGATGTTACGTCTTGATATCATGCCAATATATCTTCCTTCTTCATCTTCAATAGGGAAATCCCTGAAGCGTTTATTAGCCATAATATCCTGGATATCTTCAACAAAATCATTAATTTTAAACTTGACAAGAGCTGTATCTTTCATAAAAAAACTGACAGGTATTGCCTGATTAAGAAGTCTTGCAACAGTATATGTATCATATGCTGTTGATATTATAATACAGTTATGCTGTTTTGCCATCTTTACTATAGTATTGGATACTTTTACACCTTCACATATAATAAGGCAGCCGGCTTCCATTTCTATTGCACACAGCTGTGATTCATATCTGTTACCAAGTATAACAAAATCACCTTCGTCAATCATGTTTTCCATCATATCAGGATTAGCTGCAGCTATAAGCATCTTTCCTTTATCAAAACATTTATCTGGATCTCCTGTTATTATTTCTGCATTTAATGTATCAACAATATTCTTAAGACTTGTATGTGCTACTGAAAGTATATCACTGTCATACATTTCAAAATAAGACTTTGCAACATCTCCAATAGTAACCAGTCCCTTAAGATGGTTGTCCTCCAATATAGGCAATGTCACAACATCCAACTCTTTCATGAGTTTCCATGCATTTCTTACTGAATAATCCTCATCTATTCCTTCGATTTTCCTGATATCTATATCCCTGACCTGAGGTCTTACATCTTTTATATACCCTGGTGCCTTTACATCACACTTTGATAGCACAAACTGCGTTTCTTCATTCATATGTCCTGCTCTTTTAGGCACATAATCATTAGTTCCTGTCACAATATTTTTTAATCTGGCATAACATATTGCCGAACATATTGAATCAGTATCTGGATTCTTATGTCCTATAACATATATCTCTTTCATACACTTCCCTCGCTTATCATATTTTATATAACTAACCTTCTCTCTTAATCTGTTTTATACAGCTATTATAAAATATAATACTTAACCAAACCAAACCATTTTTAAATAATAGCACATCCCGTTATTATTATCAACATTCCATTGATTTTCAACATTTTCAACATTTTCGATATTTAAATGTTTTAATAGTTTTAAACATCTTCATATCTTTGTTTCCATGTTTTCAACATATTCATGCAATCCTCTGACATTTTATCACTTAAAACAAAAGGACCTGGTTATACCAGATCCTTTTTGATTATTTTATATTTGTTATATAACTTTCGTATCTTAATACTTATATTTCATTAGTTTCTGAATACCACTATCTTAGTTTCATCTGTATATCCTATAGACTTCATGAAGTTCTTCATATCAGCAATAGCTTTCTTGTAAACATAATAAGCATCATAACACTTCTGGAATGCTTCAAGTGACTTATCAATATCACCTTCATCCTTAGCCTGCCATGACTCACATGCATACTTATGAACAAGTCTGTGAGATGAATCAAGCTGTTTAAACTGACTGCTTCCTGTAATTCTTGGATCAGTCTGCGCATGCATCCACTTTCCAATCTTACATGTATCCGGATTATTAAGCTGAGTTATCTTTAGTTTTTCGAAATCTACAACATTGTTATATACTCTCCACATCAGGATAAAGTGATCTATCTCAAATATTCTTAACATATCCTGTGTTGTAACAGCTCCCGCTTCCCTGAACATATCACTTCTACATGTATCAATATATCTTCCTATCTTGAAGATATGAATTCCTGTATCTGTACATTCCTTAGTGAGCATACCATATGTATCTGCTATATTACCAACCTGATCTGTAAATTCTCTTGTTGTTTCTGACTGTCTGTCAATATCATCAAATATTCTTTCTACTGAATCATTAATAGCTGTCATCTGATCATTCATATGTTCAATATCTCTTAATGATACTTCTACTTTTTCATTACCCTCAGAAAGCTTCATAGTAGTTTCTTCCATAGATGTAGCAAGAACTTCTATATCACCCTTGAGTTCATTAACATACTTAACTATATCTTCTGCTGATTCTGCTGTGTTACTTGAAAGTTGTCTTACCTGGTCTGCTACTACTGCAAAACCTTTACCAGCCTCTCCGGCTCTTGCAGCCTCAATAGATGCATTAAGTGCTAAAAGATTACTCTGGCTTGCAACCTTTTTTACAATATCAACAATCTCACCAATCTTATTAATCTTCTCATGAAATGCCTGAACCTGAGTATTGATATCAGCTATCTTTTCTGATGATTCATTAACAACTCTTATACTATCATTCATATTAGTCGAACTGCTCTGAGATGCATGAAGCATATCATGTGTATTATCTCTTATATCACTCATAGCCTGTGATATATTGTTAATAGAGTCCTTGAGTACCTTACTTGAATCATTCATATTGCTAATCGACTTCTGCTGTAAAGAAACCTGATCCAACATATTCTTAACATATGAGTTATCTCCTATAGATTCCATAGCCTCATTGAGTCGCATAATATAGTTGTTGTTAGCCTTTTTATAAGCTCCAACTATCTGATTCAGCTTATCAGCATATATAGGATCACTGAATCCCTCAGATGATACCACACTAAAATCACCGGCTATCATCTTATCCATAGCCTGTAATAACAATTCCCTGTCCTTATTAGCTTCCTGTGCTGTTGTTTTTCTGCCAAACATAATAAACAAACCTCCTATAATTGTACAATTATTACTTTATATTAACATGTTATATACAGTAATATATATATGATGTAAATGTCAAATTTCAAATTTCAAAATCATATTGTATCTGCACACATACGCATTTATACTCATTGACACACCAAACACATCGATGAGAGTCAAAGTCCTCTTTTAACTCTCTCCTCATCTTATTACTTATATTAACATAATTCCCTCTTATATCCAACATATTTATCGACATTTTTAACAATTTTATATATATTTTTACAAACATTTCATTTCTCCTACGTATTTATTTCTGTAACATTTAACTCCGATTATGAATAATATAAAATTGAATATAGTTTGCATTTTATTATGATTGTCAGTGTTAAATAATTCATAATTTCATAGGCTGTTATCATTTAACTCTGATATTAATAATACTTGCAGAAATGGAGTTTTATTTGAAATATTTACGTCATATTCTTGCACTATTGTTATGTGTCACACTTATGCTCCCAATGACAGCATGTGAAAAAAAAGAAAATAACGGATTTGTGGATATTACGCTTAATGAAGTTGCACACTCAATATTCTATACACCACAATATGCCGCTATAGAACTTGGATACTTTAAAGATGAAAATATCAACTTAAATCTAGTCACTGGCTTCGGAGCTGATAAAGTCATGACTGCTCTTGTCTCTGGTGAAGCTGATATTGGCTTCATGGGATCCGAAAGTTCTATATATGTATACCAGGAGGGTTCTACTGACTATGCTGTAAACTTTGCACAGCTTACCCAGCGCGCTGGCAACTTCCTTGTATCAAGAAATGAAGAAACTGGATTTAAATGGGATGACCTTAAGGGAAAAACTGTACTTGGCGGAAGAGCTGGTGGCATGCCTGAAATGCTTTTTGAGTATATACTTAAGAAAAATAACATCTCCCCTATAGATGATCTGAATATACTGCAGAATGTAGACTTCGGTTCAACCGCTGCTGCCTTTACATCTGGAATAGCTGATTATACTGTTGAGTTTGAACCTGCTGCAACACTTCTTGAGCAGCAAAAAGAAGGATACGTAGTGGCATCACTTGGTACTGACAGCGGATACGTACCATATACTGCTTATTGTGCCAATAAAAGCTATATTAAAAAGCATCCTGACATAATACAAGGTTTCACTAATGCCATACAGAAAGGTCTTGACTATGTAAACTCACACACCAGCAAGGAAATTGCTGAAGTCATAGCACCACAATTTCCTGAAACAGATCTTGCAACTATAACAACCATTGTTGACCGCTATAAATCACAGGACACCTGGAAAGGAGACACTATCTTTGAGCAGAAGAGTTTTGAACTTCTCAAAGATATATTAAAACAGGCTGGTGAACTTGGTAAAGATGTTCCATATGAGCAGCTGGTGACAACTGAATATTCAAGGAAGGCAGCTGGAAAATAGATTGTATAGGTGACTTGTTGTTTAGCACACATTCTTAACGTAGGGACGACAGCATATATGAGAAAAGCAGGTGCGCATACATCAACGATGCCAGAAGCTTCAATTGGATATTTCTAAGACTTTTCATAT
>ERZ832317.514-NODE-514-length-55762-cov-15.867611_pt1 | contig 55762 bp, 45 predicted proteins | sample MGYA00519695_ERZ832317 | MGnify/ENA primary metagenome ERZ832317 (study PRJEB31850, sample SAMEA3708726) | human gut metagenome | biome: human gut; feature: human-associated habitat; material: faeces | place: China | collected 2014 ...
ACATCAAAACAAAAATACCACCCAGGAAGACAACAAAGTCATCCGGGTGGTATTTCACTAACTCTCAGTTTATTTCTTTTCTGGGCGTAGATTTTCTAATACTTCATCCGGTACATACAGCTTCCCCCAGCCGGTTCCGAGGTCGATCTTGGGCTTGTTGGCGCCGTGGAAGTCGGAGCCGCCGCTGATCTGCAGATTATATTTGGAGGCAAGTCCGCGGATCTGGCGCTCCTCAGCGGTATTGTAGGTGCTGTAGATGGCTTCGATGCCCACGAGACCGATCTTTTTCAATTCCGCTACGAGAGTATCTAGACGATCATCGCTCATGTGATAGAGGATCGGATGTGCCAGCACCGGTACGCCGCCGGCTCCCAGGATCAGTTCCACCGCCTGGGCAGGTGTTACCTTTTCTCTTGGAACGAAGCAAGGGCAGTGATCGCCCACGTAGCGGTCAAATGCTTCCTTCATGCTCTGGATATAGCCGTGGGAGAGGAGATATCTTGCAAAATGAGCCCTGGTGATAACCGCACCGGGGAATTCCGCCAGAAGTGCCTCGTAAGTAATGTCAATGTCATGCTCTCTGAGCAGCGCGCACATCTTTGCATTGCGGTTCTCGCGGGAACGAATGAAATCTTCTAAGTAATGGGCAAACTTCGGCTGGCAGTAATCAATGAAAAGGCCAACCATGTGGATATCTTTGCCCTGATATTCCGTGGATAGCTCGATACCGGGAATGATTTCAGGCACGCGGGGAACGTCAGCATCTGGAACAGAAGAAACCGGAAGGCGGGCAGCTGCATCGTTACGGGAGAAAGAAACTGGAAGGCGGGTAGCTGCATCGTTATGGGAGAAGCTAACCGGGGATGTCGCCTGAGCCTGCCGCAGTTCCTCCGCATATCGGATCGCCCGGTCCAGTCCGTTTACTGTATCGTGATCGGTGAGAGCGAAGGCGGTTAATCCTTTTTGAATTGCATAATCAACTAATTCTTCCGGGGTAAAGGTACCGTCGGAACAGGTGGAATGTACATGAAGATCTACCATATTTCTATCCTTTCTGAGATTATTTTTGGGGACTGGTCCACATTAACATACATTAGAGCTGGTTTTTGCGTATAGAGACAGTGTTTGTAAATATTACATGTTTTAATGGGATCATTCAACGAAACAGAATTGGGAAAATAACAAAATGGATGTCGGCAGCACCGGCATCCATTTTATTCGTCTTAGTTCTCGTCGTCTTCGGTCTGTGCGGTGAATACAGTACGCTTTCTTGCCATTTCATCGCTTGCCAGGTACTCATCGTAGGTAGTGATCTTGTCTACCAGGCTGCCATTCGGCAGGATCTCAATGATACGGTTGGCAGTGGTCTGTACGAACTGGTGGTCATGGCAGGAGAACAGTGCCACACCGGGGAACTTGATCAGACCGTTGTTCAGCGCGGTGATGGACTCCATGTCCAGATGGTTGGTGGGTTCATCCAGGATCAGACAGTTGGCGCCGCTGATCATCATCTTGGACAGCAGGCAGCGAACCTTCTCACCACCGGAGAGGATGCGGACCTTCTTCACACCGTCTTCGCCGGCGAACAGCATACGTCCCAGGAAACCACGGACATAAGTGGCATCTTTTACGGGAGAGTAACCGGTCAGCCAGTCGGCGATGGTCATATCATTGTCGAACTCTGCAGTATTATCCTTCGGGAAGTAGGACTGGGAAGTGGTAACACCCCACTTGTAGGTTCCCTCGTCCGGCTCGATCTCTCCGGCAAGGATCTGGAACAGAGTGGTCTTCGCCAGCTCGCAGCTTCCTACGAAAGCCACCTTATCTTCACGACCCAGAGTAAAGGAGATGTCATCTAACACCTTTTCACCGTTGATGGTCTTGGACAGATGCTCCACAGCCAGTACTTCGTTACCGATCTCACGCTCGGGGCGGAAGTCGATATAGGGATATTTTCTGCTGGAGGGCTTAATATCATCCAACTCAATTTTTTCCAGGGCACGTTTTCTGGAAGTAGCCTGCTTGGATTTGGAAGCATTTGCAGAGAAACGGGAGATGAACTCCTGTAATTCCTTGATCTTTTCTTCCTTTTTCTTATTGGCTTCTTTCATCTGCTTCACCAGCAGCTGGCTGGATTCATACCAGAAGTCATAGTTACCGGCATACAGCTGGATCTTGCCGTAGTCGATGTCGGCGATCTGGGTACATACCTTGTTCAGAAAATAACGGTCATGGGATACCACGATAACGGTATTCTCAAAATCGATCAGGAAATCCTCCAGCCATGCGATTGCATCCAGATCCAGATGGTTGGTAGGCTCGTCGAGCAGCAGAATGTCGGGATTACCGAACAGTGCTTTGGCTAACAGGACCTTCACCTTCAGGCTGCCGTCTAAATCCTTCATGAGAGAGTAGTGGAACTCGGTGCCGATGCCCAGACCGTTTAACAGCATGGCGGCATTGGACTCTGCTTCCCAACCGTCCATTTCAGCGAATTCTGCTTCCAGTTCGCTGGCACGGATGCCGTCCTCATCACTGAAATCTTCCTTGGCATAGATGGCATCCTTTTCCTTCATGATCTGGAAGAGACGCGCGTTACCCATGATAACGGTATCCATAACCACATTCTCGTCGTATTTGAAATGATCCTGCTCCAACACGGAGAGACGCTGACCGGGGGTGATGACGATATCACCTTTGGTGGTGTCCAGCTGACCGGACAGGATCTTCAAAAAGGTGGATTTACCGGCACCGTTGGCTCCGATGAGTCCATAACAGTTGCCCTCGGTAAACTTGATGTTGACATCTTCGAATAAAGCTTTCTTACCCACACGGTAAGTTACGTTGTTTGCACTGATCATTCTTAAACCTCTTGTTATTCTTCTTATTAAATGTGTTACAAAGCCACCCTTACCATTATACATAAAAGCCCACATATTTCAAGGAAAAAGTGTGAAATCTTGACAGAGTAAAATATTTATGTAAAATGATTACTAAAAGATATGAACAAGGTTCATTGGCATAATGGAGGTTTGCATGGCAACGATTAAAGAGATTGCAGAGATCGTGGGTGTGTCGAGCGCAGCGGTCTCCAGAGTATTGAATTACGATGAAGGAATTTCCGTCAGTGAGGAAACGAGAGAGGCTATTTTTGCCACAGCGGAGAAGATTGGCTATAAGAAAAAAGTTATTTATCCGAAAATTGAAAACGTTGCACTTTTGTATTTTACAGATAATGAGGATGAATTGGAGGATGTGTTTTACCGCGGTGTCAGGGAGGAAGTTATAAAGCAGGCAAAAAAAATGAATATCCGACTGCAGATTTATGACCGCAGAGATGGCATGAGCGTGATCCCCAGAGATCTGAATGCCTTTATTGCCGTAGGCTGGCTGACCCGCAAAGAGATCAATCAATTGTATAAAATCTGCCCCAGAGGAGTGTTCATCGGCACATCACCGGATGAAAAATTGTTTGATGCGGTTAGACCCAATATGGATTCCTTCGTGACACAGATGGTAGATTATTTTGTGGAAAAGGGTCATAAAAAAATCGGATTTATTGGCGGAAGCGACCGGAATATTGATACGGGGAAGCCCTCCATGGATATCCGAGAATGGTCCTTTCGGCAAAGTGTGGCATATTATCATTGTCTGGAGGAGGAATATATCCTGATCTCGGAGAAATTCACCGTGGATGAAGGTTATCGCATGGGAAAAGAATTACTGAAAAAAAGTTCCCTGCCCACCGCATTGTGCATTGCGAGCGATACACTGGCAGTGGGAGTATTGCAGGCACTGAATGAAAAAGGGATACAGGTGCCGGAGCAGATGGCGCTTTTCAGCATCAATGATGTGAATATAGCCAAATATCTGTCTCCGCCGTTGACAACCATACATATTGATATTCCCTGCATTTGTGAGACGGCATTGGATCTGCTGCGAAACCGGGTGCTGTATGGTGGCAAAGTGACAAAGCTTATCTTTGTGAACGGGATTCCAATTTTTCGCAAGAGCTGCTAAATCAATAATAAGTCAATGAACAATAAATAGAAAAAAGTTAAAAGGGAGGTGACGGAACAGACCTCTCTTTTTGTATGCTTATTTTGTATAAAACTGACAAAAGATACCTGCCAAATTTGGCAATAGGGTAAAAAAAGAACAAGAGGCATTGACGAAAAGAGGTAATGATGCTATATTTTTTCTAAAGGTAAATAATTTACTATAATAAAAGTAAAACATTAACTTTAGAAAGATTGAAAGGAGAAAATTAATGAGAAAGAAATTTTTGGGGATTTTGTTGGCGGCAGGAGTAATCGCGGCAATGACAGGATGCGGAAGCACAAACAATGTAGACGGTGAGAAAGCAACAGCAGATGAGAATGGTAATTATCTAATTAATGGTAGCTTTGAAGAGGCTGATTTTACCGGATGGACGGTAAATAATGTGAACGATTCCACAGAGGAACTGGATATCTATGATCGTGATACTGACTGTTTCGAGGGGGTACAGTCCCTGCATTTTTATTCCGGTAGCAGTAATGTGGATTTTTCCGCAGAACAGACGGTGAACGGACTGGAGGAAGGCACTTACAAACTGACGGCACATATCCAGGGAGATGCTGCAGGGGATAAAAACGCAACGGTGTATTTCTACGCTGTGGTAAACGGGGAAGAAATCAAAGTGGACGGAGAACTGAACGGCTATGTGAACTGGTACACTGCAGAGATACCGGATTTGAAGCCTGCGGACGGAGAAATCACGGTAGGTGTACGTGTTACTACAGCACCCGGCGGATGGGGCACCATCGATGATCTCACGCTGGTGAAGGAGTGATCATGGAATTTATCAAGGGTATGGACATCTCTATGGTGAAGGAACTGGAAGTCAGCGGAGCGTCCTATTACATAAACGGAAAACAGGAGGATCTGTTTCGTATCCTGAAGGAGTGCGGAACGACCATGGTACGGCTCCGGATCTGGTCAGACCCGTTTGATGAGATGGGTAACTCCTACGGTGGCGGGGGCAATGATTTACAGACTACCATAGAAATTGCCGGAAGAACTGTGGAAAACGGAATGGACTTTATGTTAGACTTTCATTACAGCGATTTCTGGGCAGATCCCGCCAAACAGATCAAGCCGAAGGCATGGCAGAAGCTGCGGGGAGAAGCGTTGGAGACTGCAGTGTATCTGCATACCGTGAATACGCTGAAGGCACTTAAGAATCACAAGCTAATTCCGAAAATGGTGCAGGTCGGCAATGAGATTACCAAGGGTCTTCTCTGGCCGGACGGTTATGTGGAGCAGACGGAGAATATGGCAAGGCTTTTGCGGGCAGGGATCCGGGGAGTGAGGGAAGAGTGCCCCGGGGCAGGAATTGTGCTGCATTTGGATTTCGGCACCAACAATGAGCTTTACAGGCAGTGGTTCGACCGGATCGCACCGTTTGCATTGGATTATGATGTGATCGGAATGTCCTACTATCCGCACTGGAACGGCTCTCTGGAGCAACTGCAGAATAATATGAACGATATCAGTGCCCGTTACGGCAAGAATGTACTGGTGGTAGAGACTTCCATCGGCTATACTACGGATACCCTGGGATGTAAAGGAATCGTCTATTCCGAGAAGGAAGAAGAGGCTACCGGATATCCTGCCACACAGGAAGGACAGGAGCAGTTCTTAAGGGATCTGATGGCTACAGTCAGGAAGGTCAAGGAGGACAGAGGAATCGGTGTGTTTTACTGGGAACCCGCATGGCTCCCGATTCCGGATTGTACCTGGGCGAGCACGAGCGGAAGTCAGTATATGCAGGAAAAAATGGCAGCCGGCAACGCCATGGCGAATATGGCATTATTTGATGCAGCCGGCAATGCCAACAGTGCCCTGCTGCATATGAAAACAATGTAGGTGAGGAATGACTATGAAAAAAGGAATCATATCGATGTTGTGCATTGCACTGGCGGTGGGGACACTGACCGGATGCGGAAGTAAAAAAGAGGATAACAGACTGGTGATCTGGACGAATATGAACGTGGAAGTGGATACGCTCCAGAAATATGCAGATACCTGGGGAGAACAGAATGGATATGAGGTGGAGGTGATCCACCAGTCCCCGTCGGTGCAACAGTTTGCACAGGCGGTGAAAAGTGCTGAAGGACCGGATGCTGTAGTGGGTATCCCAAATGACCAGCTTGCGGATTATGTGAATGCAGGCCTGACAGCGGAAGTACCGGCAGAACTTTATAATGATGCGGATTTTTCCGAAGCTGCAGTTCAGGCATGCTATGTGGACGGCAAAAGATATGCAGCACCTCTTTCTGTGGAGACAACCGCTTTATTCTATAATACGGACATGGTAGAAAAAGTGCCTGCGACCTGGGAGGAACTGGTGGAACAGGCAGTGGAGAACGGCGGTGTGCAGTTTGATGCCACCAGTATCTATTATGATCTGGGATTTGTCAGAGCCTGCGGCGGCTATATTTTTAATTATCAGAATGGTGCTTATGATACGTCGGACATTGGCCTGGCAAATGATGGGGCAGTACAGGCGTATCATTTCCTTGATGATCTGTGCAACCGTTATGGCCTGATTACGGCAGATGTCACGGCAGATATTGCCAGAAGCAATTTCCAGAACGGAAAATGTGCGTACTATATTGGAGGCCCTTGGGATATTGACGGTTTTACTTCGGCAGAGACACCCTTTGGCATCACGGAGATGCCGACATTTCACGGTCAGGCATTCGTAACACCGGTGGGAACCCAGGTAAGCTTTGTGGGTAAGGACAGTGATAAACAGGAGCCGGCATGGAGTTTTATCAAATATCTGATTGAAAACGGTGCAAAAGATCTGTATGAAGCAGGTGACCGCATTCCTGCAAGACTGTCCGATCAGGAACTGGAAGAGATCAGGGAGAATGCTTACGCGAAAGCATTTATCGTACAGATCAATCAGGGAGAACCGATGCCTACCGTATCCGAGATGGGTCAGCTATGGAGCATTCATGTCAATAATATCCGTTCCATGTGGTCAGGTGAGCAGACTCCAGAGGAAGCGGCGAAAAATATGGTGGCGCAACTGGAAGAAGCTGTTGAATTGATGAATTCAGGAAAGTAGTGAAGATATGAAGAAGAAAAAGAATGGTATGGCATATGCCTATCTGGCACCCACACTGATTACCATATTGTTGGTGACTTGTCTGCCAATTCTGTATACGGTTATTTTGTCTTTCACGAATTATAATATGTACCATTTGGGAGATTACACTTTTGTGGGAGCAGACAATTATCTGACAGTTTTTTCCGGGAGTATTAAAAGTGTGTTTTTCCCGGTGCTTGGGTGGACGATATGTTTTGCGATATTCAGTACGGTGGGTTCCTATGCTATGGGACTGCTGCTGGCAATTCTTCTGAACAATCCGCATATGAAGGAATCCAAAATATATCGGGCAATACTGATCGTACCGTGGGCATTGCCGTCCACAATCGCTATTCTTGCATGGCAGGGATTGCTAAATGAGCAATACGGCGGGATCAATAATCTGCTTCATGTAATCGGAATTGCATGGAACATCCCATGGCTGACGAATCCCCTTTGGGCGAGGATTGGGCTGATCATTGTCAATGTATGGCTGGGATTTCCTTATATGATGAATGTCTGTCTGGGCGGTTTGCAATCCATCTCCACGGAATATTATGAAGCGGCGGAGATTGACGGGGCATCGAAGTTTCAATGCTTTAAAAGTATTACACTTCCCATGGTGACGAAGCTTTCTATCCCGTTGGTGATTTCTTCATTTGCGGCGAATTTCAACAATTTCGGAAATATCTATATGATAACACAGGGCGGTCCTGCCAGAGTAGACAACCAGTTCGCCGGTTATACGGATATTCTGGCAAGTACGACTTACAAAATGACTACATGGTCTAACCGGTACGAGTTGTCTGCTACATTTAGTGTACTGATCTTTATTATTGTCGGAACATTTACATTGGTGAACATGCATTTGTCCGGCTCATTCAAGGAGGTGGATTAAATGCTTGGCAGAGAGAAAATGAACGGTTCGGAAATGCGTGCGCTCTGGGGAAGCCGTATTGTAATCTGGATCACCATAATACTGGTGCTGTTTCCGGTAGTGTGGATCGTAATGTCTTCTTTTTCGGCGGGCGACAGTTTTTTTCTGTCCTCTCTCTTTCCGGAAAAGTTCAGTGTGGAACACTATGTGACGTTGTTTCGGGAGACGGATTTTACTGTATGGGTATGGAATTCCCTAAAGTTTTGCGTTATTGTGGCGACGATCCAGCTTGTGATCACTTCTCTGGCGGCATATGCATTCGCGAGACTGCGTTTTATCGGGAGAAAATATGGACTCATGTCGCTGCTGGTGCTGCAGGTATTTCCCAACAGTATGGCAGTGGCAGGCTACTATATTCTGATCTATAGGTTTGGGCTGGTTGACAGCAGTCTTGCGTTAATCTTTGTGCTGGCGGGAGGCAGTGCATACAATATCTGGCTGTTAAAATCCTATATTGATGGTCTGCCGGTGGAACTGGATGAGGCAGCAATGGTAGACGGGGCGAATCAGTTTCAGGTGTTTTACAAGATTATCATTCCGCTTGCCATGCCGCAGCTTGCGGTGATCTTCCTGTTTTCTTTTATAGCAACCTACAGCGAATATGTAATCACATCGATTTTTTTGCAGACACCGGGAAAAATGACGCTGGCGTTGGGATTACAGTCTTTTATCAGTGATCAGTTTGCTGCTCACTGGACGCTGTTTTCAGCAGCAGCGGTGATTTCATCCTTGCCAATTATGATTGTTTTCATGTGTCTGCAGAGATTTATCCAGAGTGGACTGGTGGCAGGCGGTGTGAAAGGATAAGCAATATAGATTTTAAAGACATAAATTTTACATAGTAATGATTGCTAGGAGGACCTCCCTTTGATAAAATGAATTTATCAAAGGGAGGTTTTCTTATGGAGACAAAATTAAATTACAAAAGAACGTTTCTGATCGGACTGGCTTTTCTTAGCATCTGTTCCTTCTGGCAGATGTATGACAACATCATCCCCCTGATCCTGCAGAATACCTATCATCTGGGCGAGACCATGACGGGAGCGGTGATGGCATTAGACAATGTGCTGGCGATCTTTCTGCTGCCGGTGTTCGGTACGTTGTCAGATAAGGTACATACGAAGCTTGGCAGAAGAATGCCCTTTATCGTGTCGGGTACGATCCTGGCAGTGATCTTCATGATGTTACTGCCGATGATCGACAATGCAGAAAAGGCAAGATGGGGCACCGGAGAGTCCTTCAGTAACCAGGTGATCTTCCTGGCGGTGCTGTTTTTCACCCTGGTGTCCATGGGACTGTATCGTTCCCCGGCAGTAGCACTGATGCCGGATGTAACCCCGAACCATCTGCGCAGCCGTGCCAATGCGGTGATCAATCTCATGGGAGCTGTGGGCGGTGTCTATGCTCTGATCATGATCAAAGTTCTGGTGGGCAAAGGTGAAACACCGGATTATCTGCCTTTATTTGCAAGTATTGCAGCAGTCATGGCGATCGCTGTGGGAATTCTCGTGATGACCATCCGGGAAAATAAGCTGCGGGAAGAAGTCGAGAAGGCAGAGGCGGCAATTGCAGAAACAATAGAAGAAAAAGCGATGGCTGAGGGCGTGGAAGCTGTCGGTGAGATCGAGGCAGTGGGAGATACCGGAGCGGTAAAAGCTTCCGACGGGAAAAAACAGACAGGAAAGACGGAAGGCACCAAGGGGATGCCGAAGGAAGTGAAGCGGAGTATGTATTTCATGCTGGCGTCTATTTTCTTATGGTTTACCGCATATAATGCCGTGACCACAGCCTTTTCCCGCTACACGAAGGTAGTATGGAAGATGGAGGGCGGAAGCTTCGCCAACTGTCTGATGGTAGCGACGGTAGCTGCTATTCTGAGTTATATTCCCATTGGAAACATCTCTGCGAAGATCGGTCGTAAGAAGACTATCATGGGCGGTGTTCTGCTGATGGCAGCCTGCTATGGTGGCGCAATTTTTGCCAGAGAATATCACCCCATCATCAATGTGGCATTTGCCCTGATCGGTGTGGCATGGGCAGCCATCAATGTGAATTCCTATCCGATGATCGTGGCCATGAGCAGTGGCAGCGATGTGGGGAAATTCACCGGAACCTATTATACGTTCTCCATGGCAGCGCAGATCCTGACTCCGGTACTCTCCGGATTTCTGCTGGAAAACGTATCCTATAACACCCTGTTTCCCTATGCCCTGTTCTTCTCCCTGATGGCATTCCTTACTATGACCCAGGTACGTCACGGCGATGTGAAGCCCCAGAAGAAGGAGAGCATTCTGGAGAACTTTGATGTAGATGACTGATGCGGATAACTTCGGTATATACTTGGCAGGACGATACAATTTGACAAATGTGTTGTAAGCTCTTTGGAGAATCTTAAGAAATACCTACTTGAAAATAAAAGAGTAGTGGATTAAAGTAAAAGGCAGCGAATCTATACTGTGATAGAAACGGTATGGATTCGCTGTAAAAAGTTACAGGAAGATAGAAGGTTATAGGAATGAAAGTATTAGGAATCTTATTGATTGTTTTGGTGGTTCTCGCAGTTCTGTATTTTCTCATGATCATGCCGAGGATGCTGCACAAACCGGACACAGCCCCTTTTAAAGAATGGCTCTATGCTCACAGAGGTCTGCATGACAATGCCACAGACGCTCCGGAGAACTCCATGGCAGCATTCCGCAAGGCAGTGGACGCAGGCTTCGGTATCGAACTGGATATTCAGCTGACGAAGGATAGGATTCCCGTGGTGTTCCATGATTTTACCTTAAAAAGAGTCTGCGGCGGCGAAGGAAAAATCTGCGATTACACTTATGAGGAATTGCAGCAGTTTCATCTGTGTGAGTCCACGGAGAAGATCCCGAAGTTCGAGGATGTGCTTAAGATGGTGGACGGAAAAGTACCTCTGATCGTGGAGTTCAAGATCGAGCGTACCGACCTGTCCCTGTGTCCCATTGCGGATAAGATACTTCGGGCCTACAAGGGAATGTACTGCATGGAGTCCTTTAATCCGCTGGGAGTGTGGTGGTATCGCAAGAATCATCCGGAACTGGTGCGCGGACAGCTGTCCGATGCTTTCCTGAAGGAAGGAGAGTATGTGGGAGTATTGTATTTTATCCTGCAGAATCTGCTGTTGAACTTCGTGACGAAGCCGGATTTCGTGGCATACAATCATCATTATCCCGAGATCCTGTCAAGAAAGCTTTGCAGAGGCCTGTATCATAATACCGCAGCGGCCTGGACTATCAAGAGCCAGCAGGAGCTGGATGAAGCGAGAAAGCATTTCGATATCTTTATCTTTGACAGTTTCGTGCCTGAGGCGAGAAAGTAGCAGAAAAAATCATGTATACAAAAGAAAATCTGAAACCAGAACCGCATTCGCCCTATAAATAGTTACAAAAAAGGATCAGCCCCAAGGGACTGATCCTTTTAGTTTGTCTTGCTATTAAGCTACAACAGTAACGTTGGTAGCACGGATCTTGCTGCTGTTCTGAGGATCGCACTCGGTATCGAAAGTTACCTTCTGGCCCTCTTCCAGAGACTTGAAACCATCAGCATTGATTGCGGAAAAGTGTACGAATACTTCCTCGCCGTTAGCATCGTTGGTGATGAAACCATAACCCTTCTGAGCATTGAACCACTTAACTGTACCGTTATTCATTATTGGTACCTCCTTTAATAATTCAGGCTTTGCCTGATCCTTTTGATGATTCTAAAACGTAGGACAAAAAAATCACATATTTTTGTAAAGCATCCGTGAAAAAGTAGCAATGTCTTACAAAAATATGTGAGATCAATGACTTTCATTTAGAATACGGTTAGAGTATACCATTGCCCCAATCGAAATGTCAATAATTATCTTTGATTTTTAGACCTATTTTCTTATGGAAAAAGCATATGATTTTAAGAGCAACAGGATGCGGAGAATGACGATGGATCTTAGATTTTTGGGAAAAGTATTACAAGGGGCGCTGATCGGTCTGGGAGCGGTACTCCCGGGGATATCCGGCGGCGTTTTAAGTGTAGTGTTCGGAGTCTATCGACCGATCATGGAGCTTTTGTCGGATCCGGTACATAAGTGGCGGACCCATCTGCCGGAATTGTTCCCTTATATGATCGGATCGGCAGCAGGATTTTTAGGGGTGGCGAATCTGTTATCATATGTATTAGAGACTTACCCGGAGCCTTCTGTCTGCGTGTTTGTGGGACTGATCGTGGGAATGCTTCCCTCGTTGTGGAGAGAAGCGGGAGAACAGGGCAGGAATGTGGGAAATGTGATCTTATCCTGCGTGACATTCGTGGCAATGCTTAGTCTGTTATTCTGGCTGCAGAATTCCCAAAATACCGTGGAGCCGGGATTTTTCAGCTTTTTGTTCTGCGGCTTTGCCTTTGCTCTGTCGGTGATCGCTCCGGGCATGAGCTTTTCAACAATATTGATGCCCTTGGGACTGTATACGCCCTTTGTGGAAGGGATCGGTCATGTGAGATTGGAGGTTCTGCTTCCGGGAGTAGCAGGGTGCGTGGTGACTTTCATCTGTCTGGCAAAACTGGTAAACCGGCTGTTTGAGAGGCAGTATGCGTTGATGTTTCATGGAATTATCGGGATCGTCGGTGCAGCTACGGTTATGACCGTTCCCTGGGGCAGCTTTGCAACATCGGCGGATGCGGCATCCCGGAATCTGTTCTGCATGGCGGCGGGAATCGTGGCGGCAATACTCTTGGATTTTATGAATGAAAAACTGGCATGTTTTCCCGAAAATGAGACAGAATAAGATGTAAGAGTCTTATTATGGAAAAAGGAAGGTAGAAACATGCAGATGTATGCTGTGGTGGCAACGGGAGTGCTGGGACTGCTGATCGGTTTCTGGTTGGGCAGGAGCATCCGGTGGAACATGGAAGAAACAGAAGAGGCGGTCAACAGACAGGAAGAGAGAAAAATAACAGGGAACAGACAGCTGGTTATGGAAGGCACCGCCATAGGGAGCCCGGTGAACGGCGAGATCAGGAAAATATCGCAGGATACTTTGCAGGACACAACGGAAGAGGCGGAGGATGACAATACGAAGTGCATTACCATTCTGCCATCGGACGGCAGAGTCTATGCCCCCACTGCAGGAAAAGTGCTGAAGCTTTATCCTATGGGCAACCGGATCCGTTTCCGCACGGACAGCGGGGTGGAGCTGCTATTGAATATCTGTAAGGATAAAGAAGAACTTCATAGCACTTATTACCGCTGCAATGTCTTGCCCAATGAGATCGTGAGAAAAGGCAAACTTCTCGTAGAATTCGATCAGGAAGGGCTGGCGAGAGAAGGCGTGGATACGGCAGTGACAGTGGAGATGTGTCAGACACCTGACCGGGGACGGATCATCCGCACCTGGAAGGATTATATCCGGGCGGGCGAGGAGCTGTTGTGGGTAGATTCCGTCTGCCTGCGGTAAGCTCCCGGAGTGGTATGGAAGGTATCCTGAAAGGCACGGAAAAAGGTACGGGAGCTGCCAAAGCCCGCATCCAGAGCAATCTGTGTCACGGATAGCTCCGTGGACAGCAGAAGGTCTCTGGCATAATCAAGTCTTCTGGAATTCACATAATCCGGGAAAGTGGTGTGGAACTTTTCCGTAAATATCCGGGAGAGGACAAAACGGCTGACACCGAATTCTTTCGAGAGACTGTCCAGGGACAATTCCTTCGTGTAGTTGGCATCCAGATAGAGAAGCAGCCTCTGCTCCAGCTCCAGATCCTCCGTGCTTTTCCGGGTCTGCAGGGGGAGAGAGGGTAGGAGATCTGCCAAAAGGAGCGTCAGATACCCTTCCGCATAGATCTGCACATCAGAAGGAGTGGGACGATCTTTTTCCATGGTGGAAGCCAGAGCCTCGAGTCCCTGTAAGGCAATGTGGCTGTGCTCCGAGAGGGTGGAGATGGCAAAATCATTGCGTGAGGGCTTTTTATTCTGGAAAAAATGTCGGAAGGAATGACAGAAATCCGGCTCGAAGATACAGAGCAGATTCTGACCGGGTTCCACATGTTTTAAGCCGTGCATCTGGTTCGGAAAAACGAGGACACCCTGACCGGGAGTCAGCGGAAATTCCTGCTGTTCCACAGTGACCGTGGTGGAACCACTTAAGACATAGATCAGCTCCAGCTGTCTGTGAAGATGGACGGCGTAAGGATTATTATTGGACAGATACAGATAGAGTTGTTCTTTGCGATTCTGATAAAAGAAACTCAAGGTGTTTTCCTCCTGCAACTTTTGTCACTATTATGACATTTATTCTATTGAAATGCAAGATTTGACACAAACTAATGGGAAATTGACACGCGATGTGACGGGATATCTGCTATACTGGTTTTATAAAATACGAAACAGCGGCAAAAGGCTGCGGAATGGAGATACTATGGACAAGACGAAGATACATAAAATGTGGATCGCCGATCAGGGCGACGGCACCTATTCCAACCCGATCCTGTATACGGATTACTCGGACCCGGATGCCATTCGTGTGGGAGAGGATTATTTTATGATCGCTTCCAGCTTCTGTAATACCCCCGCAGTTCCTCTGTTACATTCCAAGGATCTTGTGAACTGGAAGGTCATCAATTACATCATGGATAAACTTCCCTTTGAATATTATGACAAGCCGGTACACGGCTGCGGTACCTGGGCACCTGCCATCCGCTTCCATGAGGGAACTTACTACGTATTTATTCCCATGCCGGATGAGGGGATTATGATGTGCAAGACCACAGACCCGTGGGGCAAATGGAGTGAGCCTGCCTATGTGCGTAAGGTCGTGGGTTGGATCGATCCCTGTCCTTTCTGGGATGAGGACGGCAAAGCTTATATGGTGACGGCTTTCGCCAGAAGCCGTATCGGCTTCAAGAGCATGCTGTATATGTCTCCCATCGAACCGGACTGCTCCGGAGTGCTGGGTGACGGTCAGTTCATCTATGACGGTCATGCGACCCAGCCCACCATCGAGGGCCCGAAGCTGTATAAGAGAAACGGCTATTACTATATCTTCGCTCCGGCAGGGGGCGTGAAGCCTGGCTGGCAGACCGTACTGCGGTCGAAAAATATTTATGGTCCCTGGGAAGAGAAAATCGTCCTGCACCAGGGCAATTCCCCTGTCAATGGACCTCACCAGGGTGCCTGGGTGGATACGCCGGACGGACAGGACTGGTTCCTGCATTTCCAGGATGTGGGCAATGCGGGACGTATCGTACATTTACAGCCCATGCACTGGGAGAACGACTGGCCGGTGATCGGAGTAAATGCCGTGGACGGCTGTGGTGAGCCGGTACTGCGTTATAAGAAGCCGGAAGTGGGAGCTACATACCCCATCGATACCCCGGAGGACAGCGATTTCTTCGAAGGCGATTGCTTAGGACTGCAATGGCAGTGGAATGCCAATTATAAAAGGGAATGGTACGAGCTGAAAGACGGTCAGCTCCTTCTCCATGCACAGGCGGCGGATCCGAAGACACAGCTGTGCGACATCAGTAATCTGTTATTGCAGAAGTGGCCTGCACCGGAATTCTCTATTACCACCTGTCTGCAGCTGGAGCAGATGAAGGACGGTGATGTGGCAGGACTGGTATCGTTAGGCGGATGTTATACGGCACTTGCGGTGCAGAAAATCAATGGAAAAATGCAGTTACAGCAGCGCACCGGCAACTGGACGAAGGATGATGAGATACGCACCGGTCTGGGAGAATGGAACAGCGATGTGATCTATATGCAGATGAAGGTGGAGAAGGAGACTTACCGTACGTTCTACGTGGGAACCACGGAGGAAAACTTACAGCCTGTGGGACAGATGGTGGAAGCAACACCGGGCCGCTGGGTCGGTGTCAAGGACGGACTGTTTGCCATCAACGAACAGGGTGCGGCTGGCGGTTCGGTGGCTGCGGATTATTTTGTATATCAGGAACTGTAACTATTTATAGGGCGAAGTAACCACTATGAGCAAATAACATGCAAGCATGTTATTCAGGAAAGCCTAGTAGAGGCGATTTTGCGAATGGGGTGCTGAATAGTTACTGAATCATAAAATTACATTTCTATTTACAATGCAATGACAATGTGCTATTTTGGCAGATGTTAATGTAAGGATAAAGGAATGATGTAAATTATGACGGAAGAGAAAAAAATGTTATTTTCACAGGATGCATTGAGAAAATTACTGTGGCCGCTGATCATAGAACAGTTTCTGGCAATCGCAATGGGAATGGCTGACACAGTGATGGCAGCCAGCTGTGGAGAAGCTGTAGTATCCGGGATTTCGCTTGTGGACAGTATCTGTGTGCTACTGATCGGTCTGTTCACGGCCATGGCAAGCGGTGGTGCGGTCGTGGCAGCACAATACATGGGACACGGAGATAAGGAAATGGTAGGCCGGGCCTCCAATCAGCTGTTTATAGCGGTTGGGGGTGTGGCCCTTCTGTTTATGACGATAGCGCTGATCTGGAACAGGGGATTGCTGGCATTGCTTTACGGCAATGTGGAAGCGGATGTCATGAGTGCTGCAAGAATTTATTTTTATATTGTAGCCGCTTCCTTCCCTTTTCTGGGAATCTATAACGGTGGAGCAGCTCTGTTCCGTGCGGTAGGAGATTCCAAGGTGTCCATGAAGGTATCTCTGGTGGCAAATCTGGTAAATATTGCAGGAAATGCCATTTTGATCTACGGTGTTGGAATCGGTGCTGCAGGAGCGGCGTTGTCCACGCTTTTTTCCAGAGTATTGTCTGCGGTGATGATCGTAGTGCTGCTTAAGAAGAGTGACAAAATCGTAATGAGCAATAACTGGAGGCTGGATACGAACATCCTGGGAAAAATCCTGTATATTGGCGTCCCGAACGGTCTGGAGAATAGTATTTTCCAGATCGGTAAGCTTCTGACCACCAGTCTGATCGCCGGATTTGGAATGGCAGCTACGACGGCAAATGCTGTAACAGGCAGCATTGCCAGCTTCCAGCAGATCCCTGCCAATGCCATCGGTGTGGCAATGATCACTGTGATCGGACAGTGCATCGGCGCAGGAGAAACAGAGCAGGCATTATATTATCTGAAAAAAATGATGAAAGTAGCATATGCCTGTATGATCCTGCTGGGCATTCCCATGATTATTTTTGCCCGGCCGATCTGCGGAATCTATCATCTGAGTCCGGAGACAATGAAAATAACTGTTTTTCTGTTATGTTACAGCTGTGTATGTTGTATGCTGGTGCATCCGTTGTCCTTTGCACAGTCGAATGCGCTTCGCGCTGCGGGAGATGTGAGATTCACCATGATCGTGGCGATCGCTTCCATGTGGCTCTGCCGTGTGGGCATGGCATATATTTTGGGACAGGGTCTGGGACTCGGCGTCATCGGCGTCTGGATCGCTATGACCATGGACTGGGTCGTACGGGCATTTTTGTTTACTAACAGGATACGGACGGGAAAATGGCTGAAGTATAAGGATCGGCTGGTGAAGTAAATCATGGTACTGTGCTAAAGTTTTACATTGACAGAATTTGTAATGTGTTTTAGCATGTTTTTATAGAAATAAAGTCGGGGTCAAGCATGTGGGCTTAGACCTTTTGATCCTGGCATCATAGAAAAATACATAAGCACATAAAGTGCAGAAATGAGGCAGAACATGAGTAAAAAGCCCTATGCAGAGCGTAATTTAAAATTCGAGACATTACAGTTACATGTGGGACAGGAGCAGCCCGATCCCGTGACCGGTGCGAGAGCCGTTCCCATTTATCAGACATCTTCTTATGTTTTCCGCAACTGCGACCATGCGGCAGCACGCTTTGGACTGGAGGATCCCGGTGAGATCTACGGCCGTCTGGGCAACCCTACCCAGGGTGTCTTCGAACAGCGTATTGCGGCATTGGAGGGCGGTACCGCAGCTCTGGCAGTAGCCAGCGGAGCAGCAGCCATCTGCTATACGATCCAGAACCTGGCAAAACAGGGAGATCACATTGTTTCTGCAAATAATATATACGGCGGAACCTACAATCTGCTGGCGCATACCCTGGTGGACTACGGTGTGACCACTACTTTCGTGGCTCCTTCCGATTATGACAGGATCGAAGCAAGCTTCCGGGAGAACACCAAGGCGCTCTACATCGAGACCCTGGGCAATCCCAATTCTGATGTGGTAGACATCGAGCGTCTGGCACAGATCGCTCATGCACACAAGGTGCCTCTGGTAGTGGACAATACTTTTGCTACCCCTTATCTGGTACGACCTTTTGAGTACGGCGCAGATATCGTGGTACATTCTGCAACCAAATTCATCGGCGGACACGGCACCAGCTTAGGTGGTGTGATCGTAGAGAATGGTAAATTTGACTGGGAGGGCAGTGGCAAGTTCCCTCATCTGTGCACTCCGAATCCCAGCTATCATGGTGTGACTTTCACTAAGGCAGCACCGGGCGCGGCTTTTGTGACCGCTATCCGTGCAATGCTCCTTCGTGATATGGGCGGCTGCATTTCCCCTTTCCATGCTTTTATTTTCTTACAGGGACTGGAGACACTGTCTCTGCGCGTGGAGCGTCATGTGGAGAATGCACTGAAAGTTGTACAGTATCTGAACAATCATCCGCAGGTAGAACGTGTGCATCATCCTTCCGTATCCACCGATCTGGAGCAGCAGGAGTTGTATAAGAAATATTTCCCGAACGGAGGCGGTTCCATCTTCACCTTCGAGATCAAGGGCGGCAAGGAGACAGCGAAAAAGTTCTGTGATAATCTGGAACTGTTCTCGTTGCTGGCAAACGTGGCAGATGTGAAGTCTCTGGTCATCCATCCGGCTTCCACCACCCATGCACAGCTGTCTGAGGAAGAGCTGAATGAGCAGGGAATCTACAGCAATACGATTCGTCTGTCTATCGGTACGGAGAATATTGATGATATCATCGAGGATCTGGAAGGCGGTTTCCAGTCTGTTTAAGGAGAGACCATGCTTTCATTAGCTGTTTTCTATTTTGTATTTTTAGGAACAGAGTATTTGTTTGATAACCGGATGGCGTTATATACGGATCCCACAGGAGTAGTGCTGGCGCAGAGCTATATCCTGGGCGTCAGCGTGTTTGGTTTCCTGGCATATTCTCTGATAGAAAAATGGAAAAGCAAATCCGGGAATCCCACTGCGTTCAAGGCAGCGGGATTCTTCTTGCCGGTGCCGGTGATCGCAGGATATGTACTGCTGTTTGCCGGGACCGGGTACTGGGTACTATTGGGCAGCGGGTGTTTTCTGTTCCTGATACTGGGATATCTGGGCAGCAGGACACATTACCTGGCGGCACAGCGGCTTAGGGGAAGCAAGTATCCGGCGAAGACCGTGAGTGTGGCATATGCTTTGGGGCTGCTTTTTCAGTTTCTGAACCACAATCTGTTGTGGGGAGAGACAGTGGAAGGTATCTTCCTGGCGGTAAGCTTTGTGGTGCTGTGGATACTGACTGTCGGAATGGAACAGAGTGCACTGCCTGGATATCATCGGAGACAGAAGGCAGAGGACGGAGAAACGGTGTCGGTGAAAAACGCGCAGGAAGGTGTTACTGCGGCGCAGATATCATGGAAGAATCCCCGGCTGGCAGGTGTGGCATTACTGGTGACGGTTGTTCTGATGACATGTATCTTCGCAACGCTGGACAATGCTGTGACCCTGGCACATGCTGCAGGTACCATGGATATCGGTCAGTGGCCGAGACTGTTCTTAGCACTCAGCGGATTGCTGGCAGGAGTACTGTTTGATCTGAATAACGGAAGATATCGTGGACTGATCATGTATGCGGTGACGATCCTGTCGACCATCTGTGTGCTGATCATCGAAAGCGGTGGACCGTTTCTGCCGGGACTGCTGATCTTCTATGTGTCTGCGGGATTTTTCGTGGTGTTTTTCACGAACGGATTTCTCCAGCTGTCCTATCGCATGCAGGATGGCAGGCTATGGGCAGGTATGGGAAGAGCGGCGAACAATCTGGGCGCTGTGATCACAGGAGTAGCTTCTGTAAGCCTGCTGACCGGAGAAAATCATATCCTGACAGCAGTACTGGCACTGGTACTGTTCGTGCTGATCAGCGTGGCACTGTTATGGTATTATAGTTGTACGCAGCTCGTAAAGTCTCCCGAAGAAATGGGAAATCGTGAAATGTCCGGCAGTCAGGGTCGGCTGGAGAGATTTGCGGAATCTTATGATCTCACGGAACGGGAGAGGGAAGTGCTGCAGCTTTTGCTGCTGTCCGATGACGGTATGCAGGAGATCGCCGACAGTCTCTTTGTCTCCCGGGCGATGCTCTATAGGCATGTTTCTGCGTTGAATGAGAAGACTGGCACCAGGAGTCGCATCGGACTGATCCAGTTCTACTACAACTGGGAAGAAGATAAGAAATAGCGAGAGAACGAGAAAGGCACAGCCCTGTGAGGGACTGTGCTTTTTTAATTCATAGGAAATTTCTTCCTATGAATTAAAAAAGCTCCGCAGGGATCGCACCGCGGCGGTTATGAAATATGTCGCAAAAGCGACCCGCCGCAGGCGGAGAATCTCGCAAGCGAGATTCTTTTTTATCGTGCGCCTTGCAGCGCACGTCGCGTGGGTATGAGAGGCGGATTGACGATGTGATACCCATGGAGCAGAGAAAGTGTGGGTATGAGAGATAGATTGACGATGTGATACCCACGGAGCAGAGGAAGCGCGGGTATGAGAGACGGATTGACGATGTGATACCCACGGAGCAGAGGAAGCGTGGGTATGAGAGACGGATTGACGATGTGATACCCACGGAGCAGAGGAAGCGAGGGTATGAGAGACAGATTGACATTGTGATACCCATGGACGCAGAAAATGCGTGGATTTGGCAGGTTGAGACAAATGTCAACTTGAAAAAGGCAGGTATCCTATGAATATATATAAGTATATTATAAAAGGAGGACTTGCGCAGATGTACAAAAGCAGAAGAAAGATATTTGTTTTTTTACTGGCACTGGTGCTGATATTGGGAGTTTTGCCGGAATTTCATGTAAGAGCAGAGGACAACAGCCAGACATATAAGGTGGGCGCGGATGATCATACACTGTGGGACAGGGTGCAGGATGGTGTATTCCAATATGCTGCCGGTGGTATGGAAATAGAAGGAGCCGGATTACAGGGGGATGCTGCACAGGCGGATGTGGCAGCAGGAACAGAGATTACCATAACACTGACACCGGGCAAGGATTGTGTGCTGAGAAGCTTTATGGTGAAGGGTCAGAGCATTGCAGTAGCAAGCATGACCACAAATGGTGCTTCGTATATTTATAAAACCAAGGTAGAAAATGCGGATCTGAAATTTGAACCCAGTTTCGAAGCATCGGGAGGAAATGCCTCTGGACCGAATCCGGGAACGGGAAACAATATCTGTTTTCGATTAGAAGGTGACGGTATCTCTCCAAACGATTATGCCACATGGAAAAATAATAATATCGAAATCTATATAGGAATTGAAAATACCTATAAGACTTTGCAAGAATGGATCGGGGAAAACAAAATTTCCGTGGATGGAGCAGAATACAGAGTGGACGATTCTGTGGACACGGTAAAAGTATATGTACTTAACAGCGGTTCCGGAAAATACATGATTCAGGGAGCCGGAAGTTCACAGGAAAATGCGGTGACATGGACGGAAAAAGGAATCCACTCCCTTCAGGTAGACAAAGAGAGAATTACAATAACATGGGGATATGATTCGAAAACCTACGGAGAGGATGCTTATCTGGAGCATGGCACAGCCCGGATCATTCAAATAAATGGTACTGCACCGAATACCAACGATCCCTACGGAAACAATGTTGGAGACAACAGAGGCGGGAATCTGGTGGTGCAGCCGGGGGATAAGGTTACCGTGGAATTGAAGCCGGATTACAGATACCAATTGAAGGGAGTTTCACTAAATGGGATAAGTCTTGCAGCGGCAAAGGATGTTTCAACGTTTACTTTTACGATGCCAAATACCCAGATCCATTTTAAAGGAATCTTTGAAAAAGCGGAGGACACGGTGGATACTTCGGCAGCAAAGGAAGTGACTTCCGCATCCATCAGCAACGGCGCCAATGCAGCAGGAAGCGGCAATCTGCAGCTGACAGTTGCCGACAGTACCGGATACGATATGACGGCGGCACAACAGAAAGTGGCAGGAGCGGTATCGGCACAGGCAGTGGAACTGGATCTGAACCAGATCGTAGCCAAAGGGGATGGCACGAACTGGGAAACAAAGATTACGGAATTTACCAATCCGATTACCTTAAGCCTTGGAATTAACAATTACGATGCGAATTATGACTATGTAGTGGTGAGAGATCATAACGGAACTACCACTGCATTGCCTACGAAAGTGATCGATGGAAAAGTCACCTTCGAGACCAATCAGTTTTCTACCTATGTCATTGTGAAAAAGGAAAAGACGACCGCAGGTACCAGTACCGGTGGAAGTTCTCACGAGGATTCTAAAGGAAACGATAACAACAGTTCTGATGCACAGCCTGCTGCAACACAGGCAGTGACGCAGGAATTGGATGTAGTACCGAAGACGGGAGAAGGCATCGCAACTTATATAACGGAGATCATGTTACTTTTCGGGGGAATTCTTCTGATTACTATGGGAATCTTACTTCAGAGAAAGCGCGGATAAAAAAGCATTAGGAAATCTACCTTGCAAAACAGAAATAAGTTCAGTATAATATAAACGAAATCAAAAACAGTCAGCTGAAAGGCCGCAGTAATGCGGCTTTTCTAAGACATACAAGTTAGTACAAACTAACCACACAACTATATACAGTGGTTAGACAAAACTAACGAAAAAGAAATGGCAAAAAAGCAAGAAAGTGAGAGATGTCCATGAAATACAAGATTGAGAAGAACACCGTACAGGAGACACTGATCATCCCGCTTTATTCCAGGAAGCTATGCTCGGAGTTGTATCCGAACCTATATCGGGACGAGATGGCGGTACACCTGATTGACCAGATCGACTATGACTTTTCACAGGTGGAGAAAAAATCCCACGGCCTGATGCAGCGTTTCGGTTCGCTGGAGGTTGCCATGCGGCAGAATGACCTTGCGTGGGAGGTACAAAATTACCTGGCAGACCATCCTGATGCGGCGGTGGTCAATTTGGGCTGTGGACTTGACGGTACCGGCAGAGCCTGTGACAATGGCAGCTGTAAAATTTACAATCTGGATTTTCCGGATGTTATCGCCGTACGCAATCAATTACTGCCCGCCGGAGACCGTGAGGAAAATATTCCCTGCAATTTGAATGATACGGAATGGTTTACCAAAATCGACGCGTCCGAAGGGGCGATATTTTTTGCCTCCGGAGTATTCTATTATTTCCTGACGGAGCAAGTCAGGACGCTGGTACAGGCAATGGCTGACAGTTTTCCCGGTGGTGTGCTGGTATTTGACGCGGCGAACCGGACAGCGGTTAAGATGATAGCAAAGACATGGCTCAGGAGCGCTAAAATTCAGGATGTGGGTGCGTATTTTGCGGTTTCGGATGCGAAAAGTGAGCTTTCCACGTGGGACAGTAGATTGCAGGTTACAAGCCGTGGCTATATGCTGGGCTACAATGATCTTCGAGACCCTTCCGTCAGCGGATTATTCCGCTTCCTCGCCAGAACCGGCGACAGAATCATGAAGATGCAGATCGTAAGGATCTGTTTTGGTCAGAGATGAACTGGCAGGAATTAGAAAGTGCCTCTTGACAAATACCCTGTGGGGGTATATCTTGTAACTATACAAGATACCCCTGTGGGGTATTTTGCATAACTGCAACAATTAGTCCTTCTACATACATTGAACGCTGTTATGTGATCGGAGGACAATAAAGAATATGTGGGCATTTAGAAAAAATAGCAGGAACCGGCTTCAGAATGGGAGAAAGTATGGCAGAACAAATAAAAGAAAAATTAAAAGAGAAGGGTATGGAATGCTGTCATTGTCATCAGAAAGCAACACCCCGCTCTGAAAAAGAAAAAAAACAATTGCAGAACCGTTTAAGCCGCATGGCCGGGCAGTTAAACGGTATCAGCCGGATGTTGGAAGAGAACCGATACTGCGGAGATATCCTGACGCAGGTAGCTGCGGTGGAGAGCGCCCTTCAGGCTTTTGGCTATGCGATTCTGAAGGAGCATATGGAGACCTGCGTGGTGGAAGAGATCCGGAAGGGAAATACTGCTATCGTAGAGGAAGCAGTGGATCTGGTGAAAAAATTGAAATAAGTAGAGGCATGACTGCAGATAATACTGTAAATTCGTGCGGTAAGGCACTGAAAATAACGGAAACTTTGCAGGTTATGGAAAGGCAAGGTTATTTTTATGAAGGAAAGATATCATGTTACGGGAATGTCCTGCTCCGCATGCTCTTCGCATGTGGAAAAGGCAGTCAATAAACTGGAAAATGTGGAAAAAGCATCCGTGAATCTACTGACAGAGACCATGGATGTGACCTATGACGAGACGAAGATCACTTCGACGGAAATCATTGATGCTGTGGTGAAAGCAGGCTACGGTGCTTCGGTAATGACCGAAGGCAGTGCGGCAGGTGCAGGCGGACAGAGCACTTCCGGGAATGCGGGAAGTATAGGAAGGTCCGTAGCCGACGGCAAGCAGGAATTGCAGCAGAAGCTGGATGCGGATGCAAGAGCCATGAAATGGCGGCTTGGAATCTCCATCGGGTTCCTGATCCCGTTAATGTATGTGTCCATGCACCACATGTTCAAAGAATGGTTCGGGATTCCGGTTCCTGCATTTATCGTGAATACCATGCACGGCAATGCCAACGCCATGAATTTTGCATTGACACAGTTTTTACTGTTGTTGCCGATTCTGTATGTGAACCGGAAGTTTTTCTCCGTAGGATTTAAAACCCTGGCGCACCGCAGTCCGAACATGGACAGCCTGATCGCCATGGGATCCGGCGCGGCGCTTGTGTACGGCATTTTCGCAATGTACCGGATCAGCTATGGATTAGGCTACGGCGACATGGCAGTAGTAGAACATTATTCCCACGATCTGTATTTTGAATCCTCCGGAACAATCCTGACCCTGATCACCGTGGGAAAATATCTGGAGAGCCGTTCCAAGGGCAAGACCAGTGAAGCTATTACCAAGCTGATGAATCTGGCTCCCAAGGTGGCGATCCTTGTAACTGAGGACGGACAGGAGAAGGAAGTACCTACGGAAAGCCTGCAAAAGGGTGATGTATTTCTGGTAAAGCCTGGAAGTCTGGTACCGGTGGACGGCATCGTGCTGGAGGGTAACTCCAGCGTGGACGAAGCGGCTATCACCGGTGAGAGTGTCCCTGTGGAGAAGCAGGCGGGCGACCATGTGGTCTCCGCTACCGTGAACAAAGCGGGGTTCTTAAAATGCCGTGCGGATCGTGTCGGCGATGATACGACGCTGGCGCAGATCATCCGCCTGGTGGAGGAAGCCAGTGCCAGCAAGGCGCCAATCGCACAACTGGCAGATAAGGTGGCAGGGGTCTTTGTGCCTACGGTCATGACCATTTCCCTGATCACTCTGGTCGTATGGCTGTTAAACGGCGCCACTGCGGAATTCGCTATTTCCACAGCCATTGCCGTACTGGTGATTTCCTGTCCCTGCGCGCTGGGACTGGCTACTCCGGTTGCTATCATGGTAGGGACCGGCGTAGGAGCAGGTAATGGCATCCTGATCAAGACCGGGGAAGCCTTACAGCAGGCTAAGGAGATCGACACCGTGGTACTGGACAAGACCGGAACCATCACAAGCGGCAAGTTAAAAGTAGAAGAAGTAGGCGGTTATCAGAGTGATTTTCCTGCGGATGCCATGATGCAGATCGCGGCGGCACTGGAGAAAAAGAGTGAGCATCCGCTGGCAGAGGCGGTAGTGGAATATGCGGAAAGCTTCCAACTGACAATTCCGGAGATCGTGGATTTCAAGGCAACCTTCGGCCGTGGTGTGGAAGGTGCTCTGGCAGCAGATTTCCATGCAGAGAAAGTTGCAAAAAAGGATGGTCCCACGGCGGTATTTTATGCAGGGAAAAGGGATAGTACTGCGGATGTACCGGAAAATTCAGGCAAGATCGCAGAACAGAATCCGGCAACCGGAATTGCAAGATCAGATGCAGACAGTGTGACATTCCCGGCAGACACAAAATTCTATGTAGGCAATCTTGCATTTTTACAGGAGAAGAATATCATACTGCCGCAGGGAGCCGCAGAAGGTCTGAACCGGATGGCAGACGAAGGCATGACACCGCTTCTGGTGGCGCAGGAAGGAAGATTCTTAGGGGTCATCGGTGTATCAGATACTGTCAAAGCCACCTCCTATGAAGCAATCAACGCATGGGAGAAAATGGGTGTCAGAGTCATCATGCTGACCGGAGACAACCGCCGCACCGCGGAAGCCGTACGGCAGAAGCTTGGCATCTCCGAAGTCGTGGCAGAGGTACTGCCGCAGGATAAGGAGAAAAAGGTCAGCGAGTTAAAGCGTCAGGGACACAAGGTCGCTATGATCGGTGACGGTATCAACGATGCTCCCGCACTGGCGGCAGCAGATGTGGGTATGGCCATCGGCGCAGGTACCGATGTCGCCATGGAGAGTGCCGACATTATCCTGATGAAAAACGATCTTCGGGATGCGGTGACTGCCATGAAGCTGAGCCGTGCCGTGATCCGCAATATTAAGGAAAACCTGTTCTGGGCATTTTTCTACAACTGCATCGGCATCCCTCTGGCAGCCGGTGTGTTGTATCCGGCATTCGGAATCCGCTTAAATCCCATGTTCGGTGCGGCGGCTATGAGCTTGAGCAGTATCTTCGTCGTGGGAAATGCCCTGCGGCTGAGAGGCTTTAAGAGTGGATTCACCCCGCTGAAAAAAGGAGTACCGGAAGCAGCCCGTAAGGAAATAGAGATAACGCATGCAGCTGCGGAGGAAGAACAGTGCATACTGAAAGCCCCCGCAGAGCAAAATAACAGACAAGATGTAAAGCAGGAGAAAGAGAGGACAAACACAATGACAAAAGTAATCAGTATCGAAGGAATGATGTGCAACCACTGCACCGGAACCGTACAGAAGGCACTGGAGGCAGTAGAAGGCGTGAAAGCCGTTACCATGAGCCTGGAGCAGAAAAACGCTACCGTGGAACTGGCTTCCGATGTGTCAGATGAGGTATTGACCAAGGCTGTGGTGGACGCAGGATATGAAGTGAAGGGCGTTACTGCAAAATAAGGCTGCCCTTTGTTGTCGGATAGGAATAGCAAATGATGAAAAAATGGCGCCGCCACCGTGTTGCGGTCTGCTTTATGAGCAGACGGAATGCGGTGACAGCGCCATTTGGGTCTATAGCGAAAAAAGTGCTTTCCAGATACTTTTTTTATGTAGATATCATAGATTTTTGTGCGCGGTGGGTCTATACAGAAAAAATATCATTTTAGATACTCATATCATGAAAAATGAGTATCTGGAGAGCAAATTTTTTTCTATAGACCCAAAGTGAATCTTCTGGAGTGATATTATGGCAGAAAAGGGGATCAGAAAACAAGATTTTTCTGCATAGACCCATGACTGATATCTCTTTATAATCATGCACGTCTGTTGTGAAATAGCGTAAGTGAAAGTGTATCGATCAATTGCATCATGGAAAATGCAAAGGGGAAATTATGCATTTTCGAAAGATTCTATATAAAGTTTATACTTTCTTAATTGATTTTCTTACACTATGTGTTATATTAACTATAGAACAGATGAAACAAGAGAGATTTTGAGATTGTGGCATCTGTCTGACGAAGGAACGCTAAAAGAAATTTGAAGGTAAGGATTCAAACGAAAGCAGCTCATTGTCTAAGAAATTAACCAGATAAACAAAATTGCATAACCTTATGTGAGGAGGCGAACGATTATGAATATTGATAAATTTACACAGAAATCCATAGAAGCCGTCAACGGCTGTGAAAAGCTCGCTATGGAATATGGCAACCAGGAGATCGAGCAGGAGCATTTGCTGTACAGTCTGCTGACGTTGGATGACAGCCTGATCTTAAAGCTTGTGGAGAAGATGGAGATCCAAAAGGATCACTTTGTAAACCGTGCAAAACAGGCTCTGGAGAAGAGAGTAAAGGTGCAGGGTGGTCAGCCTTATGTCGGTCAGTATCTGAACAAGGTGCTGGTCAGCGCATCAGATGAGGCAAAGCAGATGGGAGATGAATATGTCTCCGTTGAGCATCTGTTCCTTGCCATGATCAGGAATCCCAACAAGGAGATCGCCGAGATCTGGAAGGAATACGGCATCACAAGAGAGCGTTTTTTACAGGCTCTGTCTACCGTAAGAGGCAACCAGAGAGTTACCAGTGACAATCCGGAGGCTACTTATGATACTTTGGAAAAATACGGTCAGGATCTGGTGGAGAAAGCGAGAAACCAGAAGCTGGATCCTGTCATCGGACGAGACAGTGAGATCCGTAATGTGGTACGTATCCTGTCCCGTAAAACGAAGAACAACCCTGTACTTATCGGTGAACCCGGTGTCGGTAAGACCGCCGTGGTGGAAGGGCTGGCACAACGTATTGTAAAAGGTGATGTACCGCAGGGACTGAAGGATAAGAAGATTTTCGCACTGGATATGGGTGCACTGGTAGCCGGCGCAAAATACAGAGGTGAATTTGAGGAACGTCTGAAAGCTGTACTGGATGATGTGAAGAACAGCGACGGACAGATCATTCTGTTCATTGATGAGCTGCATACCATTGTTGGTGCCGGTAAGACAGATGGCGCTCTGGATGCAGGCAATATGTTAAAACCTATGCTGGCTCGTGGTGAGTTGCACTGTATCGGTGCTACCACTCTGGATGAATACAGACAGTATATTGAAAAAGATGCCGCTCTGGAACGTCGTTTCCAGCCGGTTATGGTAGAAGAACCCACCGTGGAGGATACGATTTCTATCCTGCGTGGACTGAAGGATCGTTACGAAGTATATCATGGTGTTAAGATCATGGATAATGCGCTGGTAAGTGCAGCCGTACTTTCCAACCGTTATATCACCGACAGATTCCTGCCGGATAAGGCGATCGACCTGGTGGATGAAGCCTGCGCCCTGATCAAGACCGAGATGGACAGTATGCCTACGGAGTTGGATGAACTGCAACGTAAGGTGACACAGCTGGAGATCGAGGAGACTGCTCTGAAAAAAGAGGATGACCGGATCAGTAAGGAACGTCTGGCTGATCTGCAGAAGGAACTGGCAGAGTTAAAGGATCAGTTCAATACGAGAAAAGCACAGTGGGATAACGAGAAGGCATCCGTAGATAAGCTTTCCAAGCTGCGTGAGGACAGAGACCGTATCAACAATGAGATCCAGATCGCAGAGCGGGAAGGAGACTATGAGAAAGCGGGCAGATTAAAATACAGCGAACTTCCTGCACTGGAGAAACAGCTGGAGCAGGAGGAAAATAAGGTCGGCGAATCGGATATGTCTCTGGTGCATGAAAAGGTATCGGAGGAAGAGATCGCAAGGATCATTTCCCGCTGGACCGGTATCCCGGTAGCCAAACTGACCGAGAGTGAGCGTAACAAGACCCTTCACCTCGACGAAGAACTGCACAAACGTGTAGTTGGACAGGACGAAGGCGTGACCAAGGTTACGGAAGCCATCATCCGTTCCAAAGCCGGTATCAAGGATCCCAGCAAGCCCATAGGTTCTTTCCTGTTCTTAGGACCTACCGGTGTAGGTAAGACGGAGCTGGCGAAGAGCCTGGCAGCAGCACTGTTTGACGACGAGAACAACATGGTCCGTATCGATATGAGTGAATACATGGAGAAATATTCTGTCTCCCGTCTGATCGGTGCACCTCCCGGATACGTAGGATACGAAGAGGGCGGTCAGCTGACCGAAGCTGTCCGGAGAAAACCTTACAGCGTGGTATTGTTTGATGAGATCGAAAAGGCACATCCGGATGTATTCAATGTACTGTTACAGGTACTGGATGACGGGCGTATCACCGATTCTCAGGGTCGTACCGTAGATTTCAAGAATACCATCCTGATCATGACCTCCAACATCGGTGCAAGCTACCTGCTGGACGGCATTAACGAAGACGGCACCATCAAGCCGGAGGCAGAGGCAGCAGTCATGAACGACCTGCGTGCACATTTCCGTCCGGAATTTTTGAACCGTCTGGATGAGACGATCCTGTTCAAGCCTCTGACCAAGGATAATATCGGCGGCATTATTCATCTGATCATTGCCGATCTGAATAAGCGTCTGGAGGATAAGCAGCTGACGATCCGTCTGTCGGACGAGGCTATGCAGTACATCGTGGATAACGCATATGATCCGGTCTATGGTGCACGACCTCTGAAACGTTATATTCAGAAGTATGTGGAGACCCTGGCTGCCAAGATGATCCTGGCAGATCAGGTGGAGGAGGGCGATACCATCGTCATTACCGTAGAGGACGATAAGCTTTCCGCCAAATGTGAGAAAGGCTCTAAAAATAAATAAACAGTAATACGAAAAGCGAAAGTGGCAGACTTGTCATTTTCGCTTTTTTCGTTTAAGATGTTATAGTAATAATATTTTAAAAGCGAGGTTTTTTTATGATACCACAGGATCCGGTCATGTTATTAAGCTTTATCAATCTGAAACTCCGTGACTATTACGGAAGCCTGGAGCAGCTCTGCGAAGATCTGGATGTGAAGGAACAGGAGATCAGGGATAAGCTGGCATCCATCGATTATCATTACAATGAAGAGAGGAATCAGTTTGTATAATACAACCAGCAGTCTTACAGGGAAAAAGGGAACCAGATGTCTGATCTGCACCGGCTGTGGCAGATGTCCCGGAGTGATCCGGGGGATGCAGGTGGTGACGGAAAAGCTGGAGCTTCCTCCGTTATCTTTACAGAATACGGAAGGTATCCGGCTGATGACAGTGGATATCGGAACGACTACCATTGCTATGCAGCTCTATGATGCAGACGGTAGAGTAGTGGACAGTTTTCCGAGTGTGAATCCACAGGTCAGCTACGGTGCCGATGTACTCTCACGGATAGAGGCGGCAAGGGATCCGGGGAAAGCAGCAGATATGCAGAAAAAAGTCCTGGACCTCATTGAAAAGGGATCACAGCGGTTTTCCAAAAAGCTGCAGGAGAAGGAGTCTATACAGATGGTCATTGCGGCGAATACCACTATGACCTATCTGCTGATGGGCTGGGATCCGGCAGAGCTGGGCAGGGCGCCTTTTCAGGTAAGTCATTGCGGAGCTGTGGACACGCAGATCGCAGGCATTCCCTGTCATATCATTCCCGGATTGTCTGCCTTTGTCGGAGGTGACATCACTGCGGGAATACTGGCCTGTCAAATGTTGGAGCAGGAGGAACCCATGCTGCTCATCGATCTGGGTACCAACGGTGAGATGGCGCTGGGGAACAGACAGAAGCTGTATGCCTGTGCCACGGCGGCCGGACCTGCCTTCGAGGGCGGGGCAAACCGTGGTATCTGGGGCGCGGATATGGTGAAATTGTTACAAAAGCTTCTGGAAGAAGGACTGATGGATCGGCAGGGACTGTTAAAGGAACCCTATTTTACGAAGGGAATCCGTATCGGAGATGTACTTGTCACGAAAGAAGCCGTGCGTGCGGTACAACTGGCGAAGGGAGCCATTGCCGCAGGCATAGAGATCCTGACGGAAAGCTATGGAATCAGACTTTCGGATATTTCCAAGGTAGTGCTGGCAGGAGGCTTTGGCTATTACCTGGATCCGAAGGCAGCTGCAGCCATCGGACTGCTTCCGAAGGAACTGACAGATCGTACCGTGACCGGCGGCAACACGGCACTTAGTGGTGCTGCACTGGTGGGAAACAGGATACTGACCGGACAGCTGCGAGCATGGGATGATCTGCGCAGATGGCACGAATTACAGATTCAGATATTGAATTTGGCGGAGCAGGTAAAATTCACAGAAACATTCTTAAAAAAGATGGATTTTTGTTAAAATTGCGCAAAAAAAATATAACAAAAGGCATAAAATGTTGTTTTATTATAGCAAAAATTATGGTATACTTCTTAATATGATTACATGTACCGGAGGATATTGTATGAGTACGAATGTTGAGAAACCAAAAAAATCTCTTTTTGCGGGAAAAAAAGAGAAAGCTTCCAAAAAGAAGCCAAAACCTGAGAAAAAGGTAACAAAAGTACCGAAGGATAAGGCTGTAAAGACAAAGACACCGAAGAAGACATCCGGCAGGAGTGGGAAAAGCTCCAAACTGTTCAGTATACGCAATAAGATCGTAGTATGTTTCCTGGTGCCGATCGTGTTCATGATCATTATCGGCATTTCGGCATACCAGAAGTCTGCGGAAGGCTTAAGTGAGAAATATACGGATTCCACGTTACAGACTGTGCGCATGGCGACAGAATACTTGGACATGACTTGTGATTTTATCCGTTCCGAGGGTTTGAAATATGCGTATGACGATGATCTGCGGAAATATTTCCTGGGAATGTTCGAGGATAATCCGGTAGACAAACTGAATTTCCTGACATCCACGAAATCGAATCTGTTATCAGTGCAGACGTCCAACCCATTCATCAGCCATATGCACATTATTCCCAAGGAAGGTGTGGGACTTTTGTCTACTAAGCTTTCTTCCGGTGTGGATGGATTCCTGGATGAATATAAGGAGTCGGTAGCTTCCGGCGAAGGCAGAAGAAGCATCCCACAGTGGATCGACAGCCATCCGGTGCTGGATGAAAAGGTAAAAGAGACGCAGCAGGACTACATATTGTCTTTCCAGATGATGAGCCAGTCTAACAATGCCTGCGTTGTTATTGACATGAAGCCTTTGGCTATTACGAACTTTTTGAAGGAGATCGATATCGGTGATGACAGTATCATCGGATTTATCACTCCGAGTGGAAGAGAACTGGTAGTGGAGCAGCTGGAAGACGGTGAAGAGAGTACTCTGGCTGAGGATGAGAAAGTATTCGTCGATCAGGAATTTTATAATGGGGTAATGGAGCAGGCAGTATCGGATTCCGGCACTGCGGAAGTGGAGTTCCGTGGAGAAAAATACCTCTTTATCTATAGTCGCAGTGCGGAAGTGGGCTTTACCACCTGTGCACTGGTGCCTATGCGTGTGGTGACCAGCCAGGCTATAGAGATCCGTAATATGACCATTGGACTGGTGCTCCTGGCATGTGTGATCGTGGTGGTCGTGGGTATCTTTATTACTGCCGGTATTGAGAATAACATGAAACGAATCTCCAGAAAGTTCGGTGATGTTGCACAGGGCGATCTGACCGTGACGGTATCTGCCAAGGGACATGATGAGTTCCAGGATCTGGCAGGATCTGCGACCAATATGATCACGAATACCAAGAAGCTGGTAAATCAGGTAAGCAATGCTACCGGAGAACTGGAAGTATCCGCACAGAATGTAGGACAGGCTTCCGAATTGATCCATGAGTATTCCCAGGATATTACCAGAGCCATCGGAGAGATCAACGAAGGCATGGAAGAACAGTCCAGACATGCACAGGAATGTGTGGAGAAGACAGATGTCCTCTCCAATGAAATGCAGGAAGTAAGCCGCGTGGTAGAACGTGTTGAGAAACTGGTGGATGAGACCGAGGGTATGATCAACAAAGGAATGGAGATCGTACAGGTACTGGGTGACAGAGCCGGTGAGACGACCAAGATGACTGCAAAGGTAAGTGACAGTATCGAATCTCTTCGTAAGGAATCCGCGATCATCAACAGCTTTGTCGGTACGATCACGGAGATCACGGAGCAGACGAATCTGCTGTCCCTGAATGCTTCCATTGAGGCCGCCAGAGCGGGAGAGGCCGGAAGAGGTTTCGCTGTGGTAGCGGAAGAGATCCGCAAGCTGGCAGATGATTCCGCCAAGGCAGCCGGTGAGATCAGCAATAATGTTGCGAACATTACTGCACAGACGCAGAACAGTGTAGACAGTGCAAGCCAGGCACAGGCGATGGTAGAGCTTCAGACCAAGGCAGTGGACGAGGTAATTGCAGTATTCCGTGAGATGCAGGCTCGCATGGGACAGCTGATCGAGGGATTGAAGGATATTGCAGCAAGTACAGAAAAGGCTGATGGCGAACGTAGTGCAGCGGTAGCAGCAGTGAAGAATATTTCGGATATCATCGAAGAGACTGCGGGAAGTGCCGAGACTGTTAATGATGTGGCTAATAAGTTGCTTGCGCATGTAGAGAAGCTGAGCGATACGGCAAGTGCACTGGATGAGAATATGGAAGGCCTCAAGAACGAGATTTCTGTATTCAAGATTTGATGACAGACATAGAACAGAAAGGAACTTTGGAATTCTGTATTCCGAAGTTCCTTTTTTGCTGCGAGGAATTGCCGTTTGTCCGGATGCATATATTTTCTGTGAAAGCAGTAAGCGGATGGATGAAAATGAAAAAAACGCTGGTGGGAATTCTGGTCTTTGATATGATCATGGGAATGTTATGCCTGTGGGTCGGAGGAAAACGTCAGGATACTACAGCACCTGCTTCGCAGGAAGTATCGACCGGGAAGATCGCCGGAGAGGAAGATGTGGCGAAAAAGATTGCGCTGACGTTTGATGACGGTCCGCATCCGAGGTATACGGAACAGCTTTTGGATGGTTTAAAAGAACGAAATGTGGTGGCAACTTTTTTTGTGACCGGGGAGAATGCAGAGAATTATCCGGAGATTATCCGGAGAGAACAGGAGGAAGGACATCTGATCGGAAACCATACGTACAGTCATATCCAACTCACCTCCGGGAACAGGGAAACGTTCCGGGAGGAACTGGTAAAGACCAATGAGATCCTGGAAAATATTACGGGGGAAAAGGTGAGCTTCGTTCGTCCGCCCTATGGAAGCTGGGACAAAAGCTTTGAAAAAGAATTAAATATGTTCCCGGTGCTGTGGAATATTGATCCACTGGACTGGTGCTCCCACAATGCAGAGTGTATTGCGGCAAAAGTGGTGGAAAAGGCCGGAGACGGTGATATTATTCTGATGCACGATTATTATGATACTTCTGTGACTGCCGCACTGGAAGTGGTGGATGTTTTGCAGAAACGTGGATTCCAATTTGTAACAGTGGAAGAAATATTGTTTGACTGAAAGCTTCCAGTGTGCGTATAATTGTCATGGAAATTACAGATGAGTTTGGAAACTGAGAAAGAAAACCTATGATAAAAATAGCATTTTGTGATGATGATCTGTCGGTACTGAGAGAACTTGGTGCGCTGATGGACAAGTATCGGGTAGAACGGAATCAGGATATTGTATATGCCTCATTTAACAGTCCGCTGGAGTTGCTGACGGAAGTGGAGAGAGGAACGAGGCTGGATATTATTTTTCTGGATGTGCTGATGCCTGCGCAGAACGGTATCAGTACGGCCATGGAAATCCGGCAGTATGATACTTCGGTAAAGATTATCTATCTGACATCTTCGGCAGAGTATGCTGTGGATTCTTATTCGGTAGGCGCTTATTTCTACCAGTTGAAGCCTATCTGGCAGGAAAGTTTTTACCGCCTGATGGATTCTGTACTTTCGGAATGCCACAAAGATAAGGAAAACAGCTTGATCCTGCGCAGCAGAACCGGAATCACCAGACTGGATCTTGACCGGTTGCAATATTGTGAGGTGATGGGACGGACACTTTTGTTCCACCGCAAGGACGGAGAAGTACTGGACAGTATCGGCAGATTGGATGATCTGTGCGAACAGTTGAAAGATTACGAACAATTTGTCCGCTGCCACAGGTCCTATCTCATCAATATGGATTATGTGCAGAATATTTCCAGTAAGACCATCACCATGACAGATGGCATACAGATTCCGATCCCTCATGGAAAATATTCGGAATTAAAAGATAAATTTTTTGATTATTTCTTTCGTAAAAACCAAACATTTTTAGCATAGATGGAACTGCGAGACGACCGGAGAGTATTTCTCCGGTCGTTTCATTACATATTTGGGTCGATTGGTGTCATAAAGAGTCTAAAACAGGTAAAATACAGTACAATATATTCAGACAACAGAAAAATGTTGTAAGAAGGAGGAAATATATTATGAAGAACAAAACTTTTGCATGTGTGATGGGACTGGTACTGGCATTGTCTCTGACAGCCTGCGGTGAGGAAGAGGTAATTGTGGAGAACACCAACGAAGAAGTGTCTGTAGAAGTACAGACCCAGGAAACAACAGAAGCTCCCACAGAGACTGTAGCAGAGACAGGTACAGAAGCGGAGGGCGGTCCCCTGTTACAGGTGGCAGTTATGGAAATCCCGGATCTGAGTGGTACGGAATGGAACTTTGCCGGCGGTATGATCGATGGTGTTGAGATGGAAGAAGAGGATCTGAACGCAACACTGGAGACTTATGGCGGTACCTTACAGCTTGTATTTGGTGAAGACGGTGCAGTTACCATGGTACAGGGCGGCGGAAATGCAGAAGGTACTTATGAGTATTCCGATGACAACACAGCTATCAAGATGACACTGGATTTTGGTGGAACAGAGATTACCTATGCCGGATTTTTGTCTGAGGTGGGAGATACTGTAACACTGATCGCTATGTCTGATATGAATGGTTATGACGGCCTTTATTTTGTACAGTAAGATGCAAGCAGAAATTTTGAGAGAGTAGAAGAAATGAAAAAGGGAGGGAAGAAGTAACGATGGAAATTATAATTATCGTATTGCTGCTTGCCTCCCTTTTTGGTGTCTGGCTCGTATCGGTGCGGTGTAAGCTGGAGCTACAGGAAGAAAATATCCGGAATGCCATGCAGCAGACACTGGTACAGCTTTCCGCAGAACGGGAGGCTCTGGAAGCATTGGCGGAGCTTCTCGGACATACCATGGATGCAGAGAATTTGCGGAAAATGAAATTTACTTCGGAGAGTGCACAGAATGCCGAAATGACCGGGATGCCGGAGTGGATAGCAGAACAACAGAGAGAATTATTGAGAGTACAGAAAAATATTGCAGAGATCTCGGAAACCATGCCTCTTTTACAGGTACATGAGACTTATCAGAAATACTGGAAGGCAGCAAAAAGTTATGAACATATGGTGAAGACCAGTGAACTGATCTATAACGATTCCGTGGAAAACTACAATTGTATGCTTCACAGAATACCGGATCGTATCGCAGCGGGGATCTGCGGATATCACCGGAAAAAATTAATCGAGATCATGTGATCCATATACATTCTTAAGGAGGGTAAAACGATGGGATTATTTACAAACAACAAAAAGTTATGTCCGATCTGCGGAAGTCCGACACCGAGACTGCTGGCTTCAGCGGTGGAGGGGCAGAATCTCTGTAAGGAGTGTGTAGCCAAGATCGATCTGCCGGATGGTGTGTTCAATTCCATGACGCTGGATGATTTCCGGGAATATATCAAGTGTTATGATGCCAATAAGCCTCTGCGTGACAGTTTCACGGAGACTTACCGTTATGACTTCGGCTTTTTCAAGGGCAGTCTGCTGCTGGATATGGATCATCAGCTGCTGCGGCTGGGAGTCGTTGACACGGCATTTGCATTGGAGCCCTCCGACATTAAGTCCTTCCGTATTCTGGAGGACGGCGAGGTATTGTACGAAGGAGAAAAGGGGAACTTCCGGAGCTACAAGAGTGGTATCAAGGAACGTTTAAATGAGTTAAAGCCCAGGATCGACGAATACAGAATGCTGCGTCATCAGTATGAGATGATGGAGGAAATGCGTCGTAATATGGAGGACAGCAGAAGAGACGATAATGGCAGAAGAGACGATCCGGATTACAGAGACCGCATGACCGAGCCGGATTTCAATATTCCGAATCCGGTAGAGAAATTCGCTGTGGAGATCACGCTGGAGCACCCTTACTGGAAGAGCTTCTATAAGGAGACGGGAGCTCCAAAGTTTAATTCCAATCAGCCCAGCACCATCGATTATCTGAATGATTATACCCAGAAGACGGAGGAACTGCATGCACTGGCACAGAACCTGATGCAGATCATCGATCCCCAGGTACAGGAACAGGTAATAGATCCCCACGCCTCAACCCAGAGTACGCAGAGTGCACCGCAGGCCGCACCCGTACAGGCAGAGGATCCCACCGTGGTACTGCCTAAGTATAAGGCGCTGCTGGATGCAGGTGTCATTACAGCAGAAGAATTCGAAGCCAAGAAGAAACAGCTGCTGGGACTGTAAACCAGGTATTATAAGAATACGGATTGGAGAAAACAGATGAAAAAGATATTACAGAGAATCGGACTGTTAGCAATGGCAGTGATGCTGCTGTGGGGCTGGCAGGGAATGGAAGCGAAGGCGGCAGTAACCGACGATACTATAAACTGGCTACGACAAGGAGTAAACTTAAGTGAGTGGGATTTTACATATGATCCTGATCATCATTACACGCTGAGTTATGGTATGGGCGTCGGCTATGGAACTGGGTGCAATACTCCTTACAATCAACATCATTATGTTATTTACATAGAGCCGGAGGATGGATATTGTTTTGCAACAAATGCGCCTACGGTTACTGCAAACATAAGGGACACGGAGGGAAACGTGACACAAACGATTACGTTGAATCCAATTGGAAGAAGCAGTGCAACAACCGGCTATGGATATGAAGTGTGTAGTTTGATCGGTAAGAGGGGAAATCTAGATTTGCGTGTAAAAGCTGACAACCTGGATCTGAGCACAAAGTTTATAGAAAATGAAGGCTTGCTTCCCAATGATACAACCAGTTATTTTTCTATTTATACAGGATGGAATTCGCTGTATGACTTTGTGACAAATCAGAGCATATCCTATCATATTACGAATGCAGCAGGTGATAATGTAGATCCTTTGTTTAACGTAGAAGTGTCTGATTATACCGGCAACAATGGAGAAAAGGTTGGACAAGGTGTAAAGGTAAGCTATCAGACATCGGATTGTGCTCCGTCCGGAAAATATACCATGACGGTTACATTGACTTATGATGATATAGTTCCTTCTCCCCGGAAGGAGGTTACCAGCTTCGAATTTACAGTAGGTGAACCAGAGGTAAAAGTATCAGAGACAAGTGCGGAAGCACCAAAAGATATCTACAAAATCATTGAAGGCGTCAAGAGCACCTGGAACGGTAGCACCACGGAAGGGCTGACCATCCGCGGCGATGGTGATTTTGCTAAATTCGCCGGTGTCCGTGTAGACGGCAACTGGATTCCCAGTGCCCACTACGAAGCAAAATCAGGCTCCACTATTGTGACCCTGAAACCTTCCTATCTGGCATCCCTGTCAGAGGGTGAACATACCGTGGACATCATGTGGATCGATGATTCCGCCAGCACCACATTTACGGTAGCAGCTAACACCGCAGCTGCACAGCCGGAGCTGGACAGCGTGCCTAAGACCGGTGAAGGTGTGAGGGGATGGATGCCTGAGATACTGCTGCTTGCAGCTGCAGGTCTGGTGACATTCGGTGGAATTCTCCGCAGACGTAGTAAAATTCATCTTTAAAGGGAAACGCCACATAAAAATTGTGTAAAAAGTAGATATATTTTAAATTGACGAGCACATGGCTGTTGGATATACTATAACTGTATCGCGTTTTAAACGACGTGATACGGAAAGCAGGATCCGACAGCCATGAGCAGTTTACAAAAGAAAGAAACATTATTAATCGTTGATGATTCAAAATTTCAAAGAGTAGTGATCAGACAGTCTCTCGGGGAGTATTTTAACTTCGCAGAGGCTGTTTCCGGTGAAGAATGTCTTACGATCATGGAGAAGGAAAGCGATGCCATTGATCTGGTGCTGCTGGATCTGGTCATGCCGGGGATCGATGGCTTTGAAGTACTGCGCCGCAGACAGAATATGGAGGGCTTCAAGGACACGCCGGTTATCGTTCTTACGCATACGGAATCAGTGTCTTCCCAGTCGGAAGCATTTGCACTGGGGGCGGATGAATTCATTATCAAACCGGTAGATGCCCGGATAGCGCTTACCCGCATCAACAATACACTGGGGGTAAAACGCAGGCTGCAGAGCAGCAGAGATGAGCAGAAGGTCTGGAAGACGAAGTCTCAGATCGACGAGATGACCAGTCTGTTCAACAAGATGACAGTAGAGAAGCTGATCACAAAGACGCTGACAGAGCATGAGGACGGCCTGCATGCTCTTATGATGATAGATATCGATAATTTCAAATCCGTAAATGATGTATACGGTCACACAATGGGAGACCATGTGATCAGCGTCATTGCTGGAGTCATCTCTTCACAGTTCCGCAGTACGGACTATGTGGGTCGTGTGGGAGGAGATGAGTTCGTAGTATTGATGGGAGATATTCCATCCAGAGAGATTGCACAGATTAAGGCAGAGAATCTGGTCACCCTCGTAAAATATAAAGAAAACTTATCCATACCGGAAAATATATCCATCAGTGTGGGAATGGCATTTTCTGATCCGGAGGATCATTGCTACGATGATCTTGCGGCAAAAGCGGATCAGGCGCTGTATGTATCCAAAAAGTCGGGAAAAGGACGCTATAGCATGTTCGGTGAGGAAAATCAGATCCTGGATCAGAAATTACAGGCTCTTGTGTGGTCTACATCCCGGAATGTTGCCAGCATGCTGGAGTTTGCATTGCCGGATTTTGTTCATCTGAAGAAAGTATCCTCGGTGGAAGAGATCAGAGAGAGCATGGGAGAGAAGATCGGCGAAGACCTTCTGGGCCTGTTTGTGGATATCTCGGAAGAAGAGGACGGAGGACAGGCACGCTGGCAGGAACTTGGAGAATTACAGAGAGAACATGCGCTTCCTATGATCGCCATCTGCAAGGAAGGGAATCTGGCACAGATGAAATGCGCGTTGGAGACGGAAGGGATCCAGGATCTGCTGCTGGCTCCTCTGGAAGCAAATGTACTGAAGCGGCGGATGAAGCTTTGGATGCCAAAATAGAAACAGAGGATGTGATCATATGGATTTATTTGAATATATGCGAAGTACCAATATGGAAAAAGAGTCTCCTCTGGCGGCGAGAATGCGTCCACGGACACTGGATGAGGTCGTAGGGCAGGAACACATCATCGGTAAGGATAAGCTGTTGTACCGCGCCATCAAAGCAGACAAGATCAGCTCCATTATTTTCTACGGACCACCCGGAACCGGCAAGACGACGCTGGCGAAGGTCATTGCCAATACCACCAGCGCGGAATTCCGGCAGATCAATGCCACGGTAGCCGGTAAAAAGGACATGGAAGAAGTGGTGGAAAAGGCTAAGGAACTGCAGGGAATGTACGGAAAACGTACGATCCTGTTCATCGATGAGATCCACCGTTTTAATAAAGGACAGCAGGATTACCTGCTCCCGTATGTGGAGGACGGTACGATCATCCTCATTGGTGCAACCACAGAGAATCCTTATTTTGAAGTGAACGGAGCTCTGATCTCCCGCTCGGTGATCTTTGAATTAAAGCCGATTCCAAAGGAAGCAATCAAAGAACTGTTAAAAAAAGCGGTCTACGATACGGACCGCGGAATGGGTGCCTATAACGGAACCATAGATGAAGATGCGTTGGATTTCCTGGCGGATATCTCCGGTGGAGATGCCAGACACGCGCTGAATGCCATTGAACTGGGAATTATGACTACTGAACCTTCCGCTGACGGGAAGATTCACATTACTCTGGATGTGGCACAACAGTGTATTCAGAAGAGAGCAGCACGATATGATAAAAATGGTGACAATCATTACGATACCATTTCCGCATTTATCAAAAGTATGCGGGGGTCTGACCCGGACGCGGCGGTATATTACCTGGCGAGAATGTTGAATGCAGGAGAGAGCGTGACTTTTATCGCAAGACGTATCATGATCTGTGCTTCGGAGGATGTGGGAAATGCAGATCCACAGGCACTGGTGGTAGCGGTAAATGCATCTCTGGCGGTGGAACGGGTAGGTATGCCGGAGGCACAGATCATTCTGGCTCAGGCAGTAACCTATGTTGCCACAGCGCCTAAGAGCAACCGCAGTTATGAAGCGGTATCTCAGGCAATGCAGGAGGTACATGCCACCGGAGATCTGCCGATTCCGACACACTTGCAGGATGCACATTATAAAGGAGCAGCAAAATTGGGACATGGCACAGGATATAAATATGCACACGATTATCCGAATGATTATGTGGAACAGCAGTATCTGCCGTATGAACTGAGCGGCAGAGAGTTCTACCAGCCATCCGGCAACGGCTATGAAGTGAAGATCCGCGAGCATATGGCGAGAATTAAAAAAGAAGCCGCAGAGGCTTCTTCTCAAAACAAAGAATCATAAAATCAGGTACCTGATTGCGGGATTAGAACAACTCCGTAATCAGGTATTTGTATATTTCCTGATTTTTTTTCTGCCAGTTGTCGCAGATAGCAGCCGCAGTTTCTTCCACGGGAACGGATAATGTGATGTCCACCAGATTGATACCGCGGTCTTTTGCTACCAGATGAGCCTCGTATTCGCCGGAAGTGGATTTATAATAATCTCCGAGAACAGATACTTCATTTCGAAGTGTGAATTCGTTCTCGCGGAAATAGGTATCGATTTCCTGCTTGATCGTATCGCCGATGCGGTTTTCGAAGAAATTCAGAGTTTCTTTTCCTTCGGGAGTGATGGACAGATGCGTACGGTTACGAATGGATTGCGTGGCGATCATACCGGCATCGGTCAATTCGTTGATCACCTGCTGCAGCGTCAGGAAGTTGGTATATTCTTTTCCTAAAATGAAATCGCTGACCTGTGCGGCCGTGAGAGGGAAGGTGACACGATTCAGCATATAGAGCACAATGAGTTTATATAGGGTAAGCGGATCTTGTAACATAATGTCATAACAGCCTTTCTTATACAATCTTGTATTACGATCTTATATTTGATACAGGTCACCCTGACGGATGCCCTGTTTTTTCATGCGATGATGCAAAGCATTTAACACCCCACGTTTATCCAGGCTCCATTTCGGAGCGATCAGCAGATCCTTCGGACCATCACCGGTGACACGGTGGATCACAATCTCCGGTGACAGATGAGCCAGACAGGAGATGACCAGATTCAGGTAGGCATCCAATGTCAGAACCTCAAATTTCCCGGCAACATAATCTTCGGCCAGGTCCGTGTCTGCCAGAACATGAAGTAATTGCAGCTTGATGCCGAACGGAGAGATACGGTTCAGATAATTTATGGTCTGAAGAACCTGTGTATCAGACTCCCCGGGAAGCCCCAAAATCGTGTGAACAATGATGGGAATCTGTAGCGTCCTCAGATCAGCACAGGCTTTTTCGAAGCAGGATAAAGGGTAGCCTCTGCGGATATAGGAAGCGGTCTCTTCATGAATGGTCTGGAGACCAAGCTCGACCCAGAGAAATTTATCATGGTATTCTTCCTTCAGGCGGGAGAGCAGTGCCAGTACCTCCGGTCCCAGGCAGTCCGGTCTCGTGGCGATGGAGATGCCGCAGATGTCCGGATGATCCAGGGCAGAACGATAGACCTCTTCCAAATACGGGAGAGGTGCGTAAGTATTGGTATATGCCTGAAAATAAGCGATCAGATCCTGTCCGATGGATTTATTGCCGAAGTTGGAAATGCCTTCCGCAATCTGTTCTTCCATCGATTTGCCGAGGATGTCTACGGCAAAATCGCCGCTGCCGCCGCGACTACAGAAGATACAGCCCCGAGTGTCCAGGGTGCCGTCCCGATTGGGACAGGACATCCGGGCATTCAGGGCTATTTTATAACATTTATGGTGAAACGTATTTTTACAATAGGAATCCAGAGAGTAGTAGGGTTTACCGTGCCAGTCTCTTGCTATGTCTGTCCGTTGCATCAGTGAATATGACTTTTCACAGCGTCAGCCACAACTTCGGCTACCTGAGGATCGAAAGCTTCCGGCATAATATTGTCGTCAGACAACTTGTCTGCGGGAACCAGGCCTGCAATGGCTTCTGCGGCTGCCAGCTTCATTTCCTCGGTGATCTGGGTAGCGCGACCTTCCAGAGCACCCTTGAAAATACCGGGGAATGCCACCACGTTGTTCACCTGATTGGGGAAATCACTGCGTCCGGTTCCGACGACGCGGGCACCTGCGGCTTTAGCTACATCCGGCATGATCTCGGGCACGGGATTGGCCATGGCGAACAGGATGGAATCGCGGTTCATGGAAGCTACCATTTCCGGTGTGACAATGTTGGGAGCGGATACACCGATGAAAATATCAGCACCCTTCAGAGCATCTGCCAGAGATCCGGTCTCGTTGTTTAAATTGGTTACTTCTGTCATTTTTTTCTGCATCCAGTTTAAACCTTCGGTGTCTTTGGATACGATACCTACTTTATCGCACATGATAATATTGGGGAATCCATAGGTCAGAAGCAGCTTCGTAATAGCTACACCGGCGCTGCCGGCACCGTTTACCACGACACGGCAGTCTTCTTTTTTCTTGCCGACTACCTTCAGGGCATTGATCACACCGGCGAGAACAACGATAGCGGTACCGTGCTGATCGTCATGAAATACCGGAATATCCAGAAGCTCCTTCAGACGTTCCTCAATCTCAAAGCAGCGGGGAGCGCTGATGTCTTCCAGATTGATGCCGCCGAAGCCGGGTGCCAGATAAGTTACGGCTTTGATGATCTCCTCAGTGTCCTGGGTATCCAGACAGATGGGAACTGCATTGACATTGCCGAATTCCTTGAAGAGGACTGCCTTGCCTTCCATAACGGGCATTGCCGCATAGGGACCGATATTACCGAGACCGAGAACCGCACTTCCGTCGGAGACGACAGCAACGGTGTTGGCTTTCATGGTATATTTGTAAGCGGCTTCTTTGTCCTTTGCAATTACTTTGCAGGGTTCCGCAACACCGGGAGTATAAGCGATCGCAAGATCTTCACGGGTCTTGACGGGAGTTTTGGAGACGGTTTCCAGTTTGCCGTTCCATTTTTCGTGCATCAGTAATGCTTTTTCGTTGGTTGTCATGACAATACCTCTCTTAATTGTATTAATAGTTGATCTGTCATACAGATTTCTGTGTTTGACAGCTATTAGTAATGATATAATAGAATCGATGTCTTAGCAAGGATTTGTAAAAAAATAATTTTGGGACTTCCTATTTGAAAAAAAATATATTATAATAGACGCAGATGTTGTTTTTATATCTTTTTAATTCATCACACATCATAGGTAGATCAAGATGTAAATCCCCTTAGTTAACAGTTTTATGGACGATAATAAGGAATAGAGGAGGAGTTTATGAGAGAAAAATATGAATCGTTGCCGTTAGTTCAGTTAAAAGAACTGGCAAAAGTACGCGGTCTGAAGGGTACTTCTACGATGAAAAAGGCAGAACTGGTAGAAGCTATGCTGGCAGAGGATGAGCGGCTGAAAAAAGAGGAAGAGGCTAAAGCAGCAGAGCAGAAGCAGGAGTCTGCGACAGAGACCGTCGGAAGCGAAGAACCGCAAAAGCAGGAGAGATCGGAACGTCCTGTCAGACAGGAGAGGAATTACAGACCGGATCGCAATTATCGTGGGGAGAGTGCGGAGAACGTAGGCGTGCGGAGCGAAGCCTACACCAAAGAACGTACTTTCAATCCCAATAATGTGGCATATGATGAGAGTCAGTATCCCAAGGAACTGGACAGCGGTATCGAAGCCAGCGGTATTCTGGAAGTCATGCCGGATGGCTATGGATTTATCCGTTGCGAGAATTATATGCCCGGTGAGAATGATGTCTATGTGGCACCCAGTCAGATCCGCCGTTTCGGACTGAAGACAGGAGATATTCTGAAGGGTAACAAGCGGATCAAAACCCAGCAGGAGAAGTTCAGTGCGCTTTTGTTTGTTAAGAGCATTAACGGATATACCGTAGAAGAATCCTCCAAGAGAATGGCATTCGAAGATATGACTCCGATCTTCCCCGATGAGCGGATCAAAATGGAGACTCCCGGCTGTAGCATTGCTATGAGAGTTATGGATCTGGTGAGTCCCGTTGGTAAGGGACAGCGTGGTATGATCGTATCCCCGCCCAAGGCAGGTAAGACAACGCTGTTGAAGGAAGTGGCAAAATCTATTCTGCGCGGTAATCCCAAGATGCATATGCTGATCCTGCTGATCGATGAGCGTCCCGAGGAAGTTACCGATATTAAGGAAGCAATCCACGGAGATAATGTGGAAGTGATCTATTCCACTTTTGATGAACTTCCTGAGCATCACAAGAGAGTATCCGAGATGGTGATCGAGCGTGCAAAGCGTCTCGTTGAACATAAAATGGATGTTGTGATCCTGCTTGACAGTATCACCCGTCTGACCCGTGCGTACAACCTGGTGGTTCCCCCCAGTGGACGTACTCTGTCCGGTGGTCTGGATCCTGCAGCACTTCATATGCCCAAGAGATTTTTCGGTGCAGCCCGTAATATGCGTGAGGGCGGAAGCTTGACAATTTTGGCGACCGCACTGGTAGAGACCGGAAGTAAGATGGATGATGTGGTATACGAGGAATTCAAAGGTACCGGTAATATGGAAATGGTTCTGGACAGAAAACTGTCCGAGAAGCGTATCTTCCCGGCGATCGACCTTGCAAAGTCCGGCACCAGAAGAGAAGACCTGCTGTTAACTCCGGAAGAGCTGGAAGCCATCAATATCATGCGTAAGGCACTGAATGGACTGAAGCCGGATGAGGCAACCGACCGTATTCTGGATATGTTTGCCCATACACGAAATAATGTGGAATTTGTGAACATGGTGAAGAAAAATCACTTTATTTAATTATCGCAAAAAATGTTAAAATAAGTCTTGCACCGTATCTTCTCTTATGGTACAATAATACCGCTGTTTGTGGTTCCATAAGCAGTGAGGATGAGAACAAGAACTTATACACGACATTTTTATAGAGAGGTGAAAGAAATGAAAGAAGGAATCCATCCCGCTTACTACCAGGCAACTGTAACCTGCAACTGTGGTAACACATTTGTAACCGGCTCCACCAAGCCCGAGCTTCACGTAGAAGTTTGCTCCAAGTGTCATTCATTCTACACTGGCCAGCAGAAGTCTGCAAGAACCGATGGCCGTATTGATAAGTTCAATAAGAAATACGGTGTTAAATAAGATTGCAAGCGAACGGTTGAGGTATTCTTATCTCAACCGTTTCTTGTCGTACAGAAAGTGCTTTCCTATACGACAAAAAGGATTCTGTTTTATATTGCATTACGAGGACAATGTTTATGGCTAGAAGGAAAAGTCGTTATTCCGGAATCGGCGGTCAGGCCGTACTGGAAGGCGTTATGATGAAAAATAAAGAAAAATACGCGGTGGCAGTCCGTAAGCCCGACGGCGAGATCGAAGTGGAAGTTGAGACTTATCAGGGGCTGGCTCACGGCAGCAAAATCAAGGAGCTTCCCTTTATCCGCGGTATTTTTAATTTCCTGGATTCTCTGATCCTGGGAACCAGGGCGTTAAATTATTCTGCTTCCTTTTATGAAGAGGAGGACAGTAAGGAGACAAAGTTCGATAAAGCAATGGATAAAATGAGCGGCGGTAACGGAGAGAAATTATTATCCGGAATCGTGACGGTGATCTCTGTCGTACTGGCAGTGGGACTCTTCATTGTACTTCCTTATTTTATTTCATCTCTGTTTGAGAGCTTTATCCGCAATCGTTCTCTGATGTCGATCATCGAGGGTGTGATCCGTATTGCCCTGTTTTTACTGTATGTATGGGGCATCAGTGCCATGAAGGATATCCGCAGACTGTATCAGTATCACGGTGCGGAACACAAGTGTATTAACTGTATCGAAAAAGGCAGACCCCTTACGGTGCACAACGTGATGCATAGCTCCAGGCTGCACAAGCGTTGCGGAACCAGCTTTATTTTCTTTGTTATGCTGGTAAGCATTGTGCTGTTTTTCTTTATTCAGGTGGACAATGTAGCGGAGAAGGTGATCCTTCGTATTCTGCTGATGCCTGTTGTGGCAGGAATCTCTTACGAGATCATCCGCCTGGCAGGGCGCACGGACAATATCTTTATTAAGATTCTGTCGGCTCCCGGTATGTGGATCCAGCGTATGACCACCAAGGAGCCGGATGAGAGCATGGCAGAGGTAGCTATTGCATCTGTAGAAGCAGTATTCGACTGGAAGAAATATTTACAGGATACCTTCGGCTACGAAGTGGACGAGAGCTGGATGAAAGATGAGGCTTCCGCAGAGCCGGAGGATTAAGATGACCTATCGGGAATGTTACGAACAGGGCTGCCGCACCTTACAGGCAGCGGGAATCGAGGAAGCTGCACTGGATGCGAGACTTTTACTGGAAGCCGTGTGCGATACGAACCGCAATGATCTGCTGGTGCACGGCGAACAGCCGGTGGCACCGGAAGCGGAAGAAAAGTATCTGAACTGGATCCGTCAGCGCGCGGAGCATATTCCTCTGCAGCAGCTGACCGGGGAACAGGATTTCATGGGGCTGACTTTTAGCGTCAATGAGCATGTGCTGATCCCGAGGCAGGATACCGAGATCCTGGTGGAGGAGGTACTGAAGGAGCTCCATGACGGGATGCGTGTGTTAGACATGTGTACGGGATCCGGATGCATTCTGTTAAGCCTGCTGCATTACAGCAATGATTGTGAAGGACTGGGTGTGGATCTGTCAGCTGAGGCACTGGAAGTGGCAGGACGGAATGTCTTGAAGGTGCTTACCCCGGAAAAAGCGGAGCATGCGCATTTTTTACAGAGCGATCTGTTTGAAAAGGTGGAGGGAAAATTCGAGATCATTGTATCAAATCCCCCGTACATTGCCAGTGCTGAGGTAGACAGGCTGATGCCGGAGGTGCGCGACCATGAACCGCGGATGGCTCTGGACGGAACGGAGGATGGATTGGAATTTTACCGTCGTATTATTGCGGAAGCCGGGCAGTATCTGGTGAGCAGTGGTATGCTGTTTTTTGAGATCGGATATGACCAGGGACAGGCAGTATCGGAACTGATGCGGGAACACGGATACCGTGAAGTACAGGTGGTACAGGATTATGCCGGTCTGGATCGTGTAGTATATGGAACTTATGTTGAGAGGAAAAACTAATGTTTGACAAGTTAGAAGATTTATTGATTCGTTTTGAAGAGATCATGGGCGAGCTGCATGAGCCCACGGTCACGAATAACCAGGAACGTTTCCGCAAGCTGATGAAGGAGCAGAGTGATCTGACTCCCATCGTGGATGCGTATACAGAGTACAAAAAGTGCAAACAGGATATCGAAGATTCTCTTTCCATGCTGGAAGAGGAAAAAGACGAAGAAATGCGCGAGATGATCAAGGAGACGTTAAACGACAGCAAGAAGCGCGTAGAAGAGCTGGAGCAGGAGCTGAAGATCCTGTTACTGCCCAAGGATCCTAATGATGACAAGAATGTGATCGTGGAGATCCGTGCCGGTGCCGGTGGCGATGAGGCTGCACTGTTTGCAGCGGAGATCTATCGTATGTATGTGCATTATGCCGAGAAGCAGCGTTGGAAGGTAGAGCTGATCAACGTGGATGAGATCGGTATCGGCGGTATGAAGGAAGTACAGTTTACCATCAGCGGACAGGGTGCTTACTCCAAGATGAAGTATGAGAGTGGCGTACATCGTGTACAGCGTGTGCCGGAGACCGAGAGCGGCGGACGTATCCATACCTCCACCATCAGTGTGGCGGTTATGCCGGAGGTGGATGATGATATTGATATCGTCATCGAGGACAAAGATATCCGTATCGATGTCATGAGAGCATCCGGTAACGGTGGTCAGTGTGTCAACACCACCGATTCCGCAGTACGTCTGACCCACTATCCTTCCGGAATCGTGGTATACAGCCAGACTGAGAAGTCTCAGATTCAGAACAAGGCGAAGGCATTCGCACTGTTAAAGTCCAAGCTGTATGACATCGAGCAGCAGCAGAGACACGATGCGGAAGCAGAGATGCGCCGCAGCCAGATCGGTACCGGAGACCGTTCTGAGAAGATCCGTACCTACAACTTCCCCCAGGGTCGTGTCACCGACCATCGTATCGGTCTGACCCTGTATAAGTTAGACAAGATCATGAACGGAGATATCGAAGAGATTATCGACGCCTGCATCGCAGCCGACCAGGCTGCCAAGCTGGCTAAGATGAATGAAGAGAACTGATTTGCTTGATTTTACGGTGTTAGTTTTACTTTTGTTGTTGAAAAATTATCAAAAAATATATGATAAAGACGGACTTTGACGCATGTCTCTGCCCGTCTTTTCCTTTTGGCAGTCTCTCTGATGCACTGAACACCTTCCTGGGTACGTTTCCATGTATAGACTTATTACGGAAAAGATGGGAATTTTACTTTGGATATAGAAAAAGAAACGTTGGCATGATATATTGGGAGGAGATAGTTTAAAAAGAAATTCTATGCTGTTACACGCATGATGTTTTTTCTATCGAAGAGTATCTGCAATATTGTGAAGATGATGCAAATAGGCGGTTTAGGGCTGAGTATTTAAGCTTTATTGTAACCTCAGTAGATGAATTGGAATTATAGGGGTGGCGGAATGTTCGGCTCTTTTTATATGTCATCTTGAAATTTATGTCAAATATTGTTATCTGTTGGTAGATTTTATAAGGGTTGTGGGGGTATAATTATAGCAAAGTACAAATGTATTTCAATATTATTTTAGATATTAAGGGGGAGCAGAATGAACATTGTAGGAATGGTCATTAATGGGTATTTGTTTGAAGAAGCACTCGGGAGTGGTAGTTTCGGTGCAGTATATAGAGTATCGAAAGAAGGAAAGCAATATGCGGCCAAAATCCTTGCGGAAACATATATCTTGGATGAATTTAAGAGTGAAGATAATCGAATCACACGTGAAATAGAGGTTTTAAAGAAGGTAAAGGGTGAGAATTTAATTAAGTATCAAGAGGATTTCTTTTTTGAAAATGAATTTGGAGTAACAGAATATGTCATTGTTATGGAATATTTTCACGGAAAGACATTGAGAAGTTATTTGAAAAACGATATAAAATTAGAAGTATTAATTGAGATTTTTGTAAAAGTGTTACAAGGTGTTAAACAACTTCATGGTACAATCATTGATAGGGAAGGGATTATACATAGAGATTTAAAGCCTGATAATATCATGATTGACGACGATTTAAATGTGAAAATTATTGATTATGGTTTGAGTAAAATAATTGACTTTTCATCTATAACGTCGACAGGTACGCAGATAGGTTCTCCTTTATATATGTCTCCAGAGCAATTGAAAGATAGTAAACATATTGATTATCGTGCAGACATATATGCATTAGGAGTCATTTTTTATGAAATGGTAACGAAGAATATACCGTATCGTGCATCTACACTTCCTGAGTTATTAATGAAAATATTGAATGAACCTATTATTCCGCCGAAACAGTTTAATCCGCAAATTAGTGATAAAGTGGAGAATATAATTTTTAAAGCTACAGCGAAAGAACCGTTTGCTCGTTTTCAGACTGTAGATGAGTTTATAGATGCTTTTAATGATGGAAAAGTTCAAGAAGAATTAATTACGTTAGGAAAATATTATGCTTGGGTTTATAAAGAAAAAGATGTTACAATGCAATTTGAAAATGTGAATCAAGCAGATATAATATATCCTATACATGTTCAAAAATGGCAGAAAGCATTACATCAATATTTTGTAGAAAAGAGTTTTGATAATGTAATTATTGATCCTTCAACGCAAAGGCTTTCGTATGTTGCATTTGCAAATACAAAAGGATTGGTAGAATTGCCTTATGCACCAGAAAAAGGAGTTATTTCATTAGAATATTTACAAAATCCTCTCCAAAGGAAAATGTATATAGAGAAATGGTACAATACAGTTTCGATGGGGAAAAAATTAATATTGCCATATCACTATATTAGCAATACGGATTATTCTGTAGATAAAGTAGAAGATTGGATAAAAATAAACATTCAATTGATTGATGAAAGCAGTAAAATCGTTGAGTCAGGTAAAGAAAAATATGCAATGATATCTATTGGTTTGGGACATCTTGTTTTTCAAGCAGATAGAATACTTTCTTATTTTGTACACGCGAATGTGGATGGATTTATTGTTCAGGTATCAGATATGAAACAATTGAATGAACAGTCTTTGAGAAGTTATATAGAGTTTATGATAAATTTACAGAAATATACTAATAAGAATGTAATTGCATTAAAAGTGCCAATTTCATTAGGTCTTGCTTTACTTGCCAAGGGGATACATGGATTTTCATTGGGATTGGCAAGCATTGACTATTTTGATGAGCAATATATAAAAGAGGAGAAGGATGCGTTTAATCTATACTCCAAGTTTTACTTTCCGCAGGTATTATCATTTTTATCATACCCCAAAAAAGATACTTTTGCATTTCAGCAATTATATGATTATTTTGGAGGGTGTGATTGTAGGTGGTGTAGAGGAAAAACAGCAATAGAAATAGGAACAGGAGATAAAAACATACAGTTGCATCATTGGCAAATGATGATTGAAGAAGTAAGTAAACTTAATGAATTTGAGGGAATGGCACGTAAACAATACCTGCTAGGGAGAATTGATGATGCATTGGTTAATTTGGATTCTATACCTAGAGAGATAATAGGAAGCCAAAAAAATACAGATTATTACAAATTGCTAAAAAATTTAAAGAAGATATTATAGAGTGCTGGAGGTCATGTCATGTTTAGCAGTGAAAAAGAATTGGTTGAAAAGCTAGTGCTTGACTTACAAGAAAGATACAATACGCAGTATATTGTGAGGGAACTAAGAAGTGGGAAAAATATTGCAGATGTTGTTTATACAACGGAAATTGATAGGAGTAATATTGTCTTTGACGATTATTTCAATGCCTATTACTATTTTAACGGAGTCTATAGCAAGAAAAAAATTTCTATTGATGAGGTAGGAATATCAGACACAAAGGCCTGCAAAAAATTTTATCATTTTTTATGTGAGTTGGAAGAATTGGGATATGTAAGAATTGATGGGCATTATGTTACATCCATAAAGAAGGTTGATGCTGTTACAAAGAATTTCGTTGCTGTGGAAGCAAAGTTATCAGACTGGAAAGCTGGATTAGAGCAGGCAGTTCGTTACAAACAATATGCCAATGAGGTGTATGTCGCAATTAGTGCAGAATATGTAAAAAATGTCGATAAAGATCAGTTTAAGAAAGTAAATATTGGGTTAATGAGTGTTTCAGAAGATAAATTGATAATTCCAATAAGAGCCAAAAAAGAGAAAGTTGAGAAGAAAGATATTCAATATTATATGACGGATAGATTTCTTAAACAACTTAACTTGGCCTATCTATGATGAAAAAATGGATAGAGGCATTTGCTTCGTGCGGGTTTCATTGGAGGCACGTGTTCCGAGCCTATAAACTTGGAGGTCTTTGCTCCGCACAAGTGATCAGGCAACAAAGCTGGCGAAGATGGATGTAGAGAACTAAATGACAGATAGACAAAGCCTGCCGGGACACTGTTCCGACAGGCTTTGCTTTATGAAAGATATGGTTTTAATTTTTCTACGAGTTCCCGAGAACGAGAAGCTGCCAAAGGAAATGGCGGTGACATCGGAATGACAAGGAAGTGAGATACATGGAACAATTATTAATAATTGAAGATGATATAGGTTTGAACCAAGGTCTAAGCAAGGCGCTGAAATCAGATGACCGGCAGATTGTTTCCTGTAAAGACCTGAAAACAGCGAAGGAACAACTGCTTTGCGGCAGTGTGTCGTTGATTTTGTTAGATATAAATCTGCCTGATGGCAGTGGGCTTGACTTGCTGCAGGAAATCAAAGAAAAAGCACCGGGTATTCCTGTGATTCTGCTGACTGCCAACGATACAGATATGGATATTGTAGATGGATTGGAACGAGGTGCCGACGATTACATTACCAAGCCTTTTTCGCTTTCTGTTTTACGTGCAAGAGTCAATACCCAACTACGAAAGAAAACAAACATCCATAAAAATACACCGATTCGTATAGATCATTTTTGTTTTGATTTTGGGACTATGACCTTTTGCGTAGAAAATGCCAAGGTAGAATTGAGCAAAACAGAGCAAAAATTGCTGTGTCTGCTTGTAGAAAATCGCGGTCGGGTTATGAATCGCAGTAATCTTGTAGACCGAATCTGGACAGATGGAGCAGAGTATGTAGACGAAAATGCCCTTTCTGTTACAGTCAAGCGTCTGCGTGATAAACTCGGCGCACAAGAATATATCAAAACCGTATATGGAGTCGGTTATAGCTGGGTAAACAAAAATGAATGAGATGGGAATTGCTATTATATTGCTGTGTTTTCTGCTGACGGCTATGATTGTATGGTGGGAGCGAAGGAAAACCGTAAAAACAATGGATACAATTGAAAAAATGTTGGATGCCGCAATGGCTGGTTCGTTTTCTGAAACCACCTTTGATGAAAGCAAGCTGTCAGCTTTGGAAACAAAATTTGCGCACTATCTTTCTGCCGCAGAGACTTCTTCTCGCAATGTGGTTCAGGAAAAAGACAGAATCAAATCCTTGATTGCAGATATTTCACATCAAACCAAAACACCGATTGCAAATCTGCTGCTATACAGTGAGCTCTTGAAGGAAGAAAAACTTCCAGCAGAGGCAAGAGCAAATGTGGATGCACTATACAATCAATCGGAGAAACTACGCTTTTTAATTGATTCGCTTGTAAAATTATCCCGGTTGGAAAATGGAATTATTTCACTATCACCGCAGCGCACAGCGCTACAATCACTGCTTCAATGCATTGCAGAACAATATTCTGCCAAAGCCGCAGAAAAAGGATTGTCTCTGTATTTGCATGATACAGATATTTCTGCTGTCTTTGACTCAAAATGGACAGCAGAAGCACTGGCTAATATTGTAGACAACGCTATCAAATATACGGAGCACGGCACAATAACTATTTCTGCCGTAAGTTACGAAATGTTTGCAAGGATTGATATATCGGATACCGGTGCAGGTATCTCTGAAAGTGAACAGTCCAAAATTTTTACCCGGTTCTATCGTTCAAAGAATGCGTGGGAACAGGAAGGCGTTGGAATCGGCTTATATTTGGCCAGGCAGATCATATTCGGCGAGGACGGTTATATCAAGGTTACTTCCACTTTGGGAAAAGGAAGCACTTTCTCCATTTTCCTACCAAAGTGACATCAATTCTTTCAATACTGTTAGAATTCATTTCCTACCGGAAAGAATGTAGAAAGAATTTTATGCGATAATCTGTATGTAGCAAGGAAACACATCTTTGCATACATACAGATTTTTTATGGAGGTATTCATTTATGGAGATTTTACAGGCAAAAGCCCTGAAAAAGGTTTACGGCTCCGGTAATAATGCAGTTCATGCGCTGGATGGAGTTGATTTAAGTGTGCAGAAAGGAGAATTTGTGGCGATTGTCGGCACATCCGGCTCCGGCAAGTCTACCCTGCTGCACATGCTGGGCGGGCTGGACCGCCCTACAAGCGGCACAGTCATGGTGGACGGACAGAATATTTTCTCCCTGAAGGATGAAGCGCTGACCATCTTCCGCCGCAGGAAAATCGGCTTTGTGTTCCAAGCATATA
>ERZ832317.523-NODE-523-length-55029-cov-6.809183_pt1 | contig 55029 bp, 89 predicted proteins | sample MGYA00519695_ERZ832317 | MGnify/ENA primary metagenome ERZ832317 (study PRJEB31850, sample SAMEA3708726) | human gut metagenome | biome: human gut; feature: human-associated habitat; material: faeces | place: China | collected 2014 ...
AAATATTTGATGTTACTTTAAAATCAAATACTTTTCCTTCTCCTACTTGAACTTTTCCTATACTATCTGCTACTGGGTAAGCTTCTGTTAAAGAGATTCCTTTTCCTACTCCACTTACTTCAGTATACAAAAATGTAATAGTTCCTGTTTGAATCGTATTATCTGTTGTTCCTTCTTTTGTATAATTAAAGAATGCATAAGTTACTCCTGCTGTGATTACTATTAAACTAATTACTCCTAATAGTGTTAATAATACCTGTTTCTTTTTAATATTTTTCTCCATAACGAAAACCCTCCATACTACCTAGTTTTCTCTATTTTTTAAAATTTATGTATTAACATATTGTTAATCATATCTACTATACTATCATTTTAACATTCAGACAGATGTAAGTCAATTTTAAAATAATTTAATTCTGGTTTCTAAGTATATTAATTAAAAAACATAGAAATATGAGTTTTAACCAGTAAAATAAAGGTTTTCTACAAATTAAACAAAAGATATTTTTATACTTTTTTGAAATACGAAATATTCAAAATAACCATATAATAAAAGGACAATAAGCTAATACTCATAGTCCTTAATTAATATACTTAGTAACCTATTTTTTATTACATTTCAATTATATAATAATTACCATTTGTAAACAAGTAGTAATTTCAAAAAAAGAAGGAACAAGTGTCCTTCTTCGTAATTATTTATCTATTTTTATGCAACAATAGCTAAGTAAAGAGCTGTTCCAATTACGAACATAGCTACAGTAGCTGCAGCACTTACCATAGTAATATTATACATCATGGCAAATCCTTTATCGTCTAATGCATTCTTTTCTTCTGTTTTTACTACTTCTTTTTCTTCCATATTCTTATCCTCCGAACTTTATCATAATTTTATTATACTGATCTTTTTATATTTTGTACAGTTTTTACAAAAAAAATTCATATATTTTACATTTTTAGATATTATCTTCTACCACCTGGATTATTTGGTACGTTCATTTCTCTAGTATTTCCTACACTAGTAGTAATAGAAGATACTGTAAATGTTTCATAAGTTTCATTATCTATCTTTATGGTATAAGTATTTGATAAAGATAACTTATCAGTAGAAACTATAATCGATGCAAAAGATTTTGTAGGAGTATAAGAAATAATTTCTTCATTATTTTCATCTAATATCACTCCAATACCATTTTTATTTTCTAAAACTAGTATCATTATACCACGAAAAAACTAAGATTTCTCTTAGTTTTATCAATACTTTAAAATGTTTTGAATAAAAGTAGCACAGTCTTCTTTCATAGTAATCACATTCGTATTATTTTCTAGTTCATAAGCTACATTAGTATATCTATCATTTACTCTTATTAAAGTAACATTTTCATATTCGTAAGCTAGTCTTTCAAAAGGAAATCTTATGATACCTGGTGTATTAAAACCTACTCCTAATTCTATTAATACTAATTTCTTATCAATATTACTATTTATAAAGTTTTCATAGGTATTATGTAATTGATGCCAGTTACTATCTTCTACAAAGGAATCATCTTTTCTGATATTAATTTCCATTTTTATTTTCTCCATTTCATTTTTCAAAGATTTAAGTGCTCTTTCTTTGACATTATCATTATAGAAAAAGAAAAAAGAAAAAGTAAGTATGCACTTTTATGTTAGATACTTACCTTTTAGTATAAATTTAATTAAATTAAGACTTTTTATTAGATAAAATTTTTATCTTTTCGATATTACTTTTCTTCTTCTGAAACATTACATGAGCCATTATGATCTTTGAAATAGTCTTCAATGTGAGCTACTATTTGATTTGCATCTTCATAGTGTTCTAAATCTACATGATTCATAATCCAAGCATCTCCTCCAGCATAAATAATCTGATAGTTTTTATTATATTCTACTTCATATAAATATTCTTCATTATCTAGGCTACAATTAACAGAGATTTTACCAGTAACTGTATTATCTTCGTGGTATGTTCTAACACTAAAGAAAACAATTAATGCTATACCAATAAAAACTAATATAAAAATACCAAGGAATTTTAATATTTTTATGATAATTCCTGCTAGTTTTTCCGTATTACTTACCTTTTCTACCAAGATATTACTGATATCATTATTCGTTAATTCATCTAAACTGATATTAAATAGTTTAGATAATTTCTTAGCTTGATTAATATCTGGCGTTGTTTCTTCTAGTTCCCACTTTGAAATAGTTTGTCTAGTTACCCCTACCTTTTCTGCTAATTCTTCCTGTGATAAATTATTTTTCTTTCTTAAACTAACTATTTTTTCTCCTAAATTCATATGTTTTCTCCCTTCCTAAAGAAATATAGCATTTTAGGTATTTATATTCTACCAATTTTAGATTGAAGTTACGCAATTTTTCTTAACATTTATATTATTTCTAATTAAATCGTAAATTCAGCCGCTACATAGAAACTATCAAAAGTATTATTTCCTTTTTCTATTTTAATTTCTTTTATAATTCTATAAGTTCCCTTTTTTAATTTTTTATACCCATCTTCCCAATTTACTTCTAATTCTACTGTTTTATTTGGCTCTAAAAAAAAATAACGGTAAAGTAAAATACATTTTTCCATCTAGTTTGTACCACTTTTTATTATGTTTTATTTCTATTTCATAGGAATTACCATACTGAATCTCTGTGTTACTATTATTTTTTAAAATTAAAGTTGCACTGCTAGTTGTAAGTGTATTTTCTTTAATTGATAATGACACATCGTTTTCTGTAGTTTTAATATCTGATATAGTGTGATTATTATTTTTTAATACACAATAAATGATTATTCCTAAAATAATACCTGCTAGTAAAATAATTTTTATAGATTTTTTCATAATTCATTTCCTCCTCAGACTACTTTCTTTACTATCATTATACCAAATATTTAAGAAATACTAGTTTTTTTCTAATAACACTTATTTCGTTTCTTCATATAATAAACTAGTAAAGGAGGATATATGAAAAAGATAATTTATTCAATTATTTGTATTTTGATTATTGGTATGATTTTTCTTTTATTTATGCTTGATTTAAATAAAGGAGATAATAAGAAAGATAATCTAGAAAAAATTAGAGTTGCTGAGGTTGCACACACTGTTTTCTATGCACCACAATATGCTGCGATTAGTCAAGGATTCTTTGAAGAAGAAGGACTTGATGTTGAACTTATTTTAACACCTGGTGCTGATAAAGTTACTGCTGCTGTTTTATCAGGTGATGCTCAAATTGGTTTTTCTGGAAGTGAAGCTTGTATTTATGTATACAATGCTGGTGAAAAAGATTATTTAAAAACTTTTGCACAACTTACTCAAAAAGATGGTTCCTTTTTAGTATCTAGACAAAAGTATGATAATTTTACATTAGATGATTTAAAAGGAAAAAGTGTGATTGGTGGTCGTCAAGGTGGTATGCCTGAAATGACTTTTGAATGGGCACTTAGACAAAATAATATAGATCCTGTTAATGATTTAAATATCGATACTAGTATTGCGTTTGCTGCTATGAGTGGTGCTTTTATTGGTGGTCAAGGAGATTTTGTCACTTTATTTGAACCTAATGCTTTACAAATTGAAAAACAAGGATTAGGTTATGTAGTTGCATCTATTGGAGAATTAGGTGGTGTTGTTCCTTATACTTCTTATAGTGCTCGTAGTAGTTATTTAGAAAAAAATCCTGAAATTATAGAAAAATTCACACGAGCTATTCAAAAAGGACTTGATTATGTCCATAATAGTAGTGATGAAGAAGTGGCTAATGCTATTTTATTATTTTTCCCAGATACATCTTTAAATGATTTAGCTGGCGTAATTGAAAGATATCGTAGTATTGATGCTTGGCCTACTACTACTAAATTTAGTAGTGAATCTTTCTACCACTTACAAGAAATTATGCAAGCTGCTAATGAACTTAATAGTGCTGTTAAATACGAAGATTTGATTTATACTAAGGATTAAAATATGCCAATTTTAAGTATTAAAAACTTAAAAAAGATTTACCATGATATTGATGGAGAAGTTTGTGCGATTGGAGATATTAATCTAGATATCTATGATAAAGAACTTGTTTCTATCGTTGGACCATCTGGTTGTGGAAAAACTAGTTTACTTTCTATCCTATCTAATTTAGAAAATAAATCAAATGGTACTATCTCTTTTGATAAAGAGAATATTAAGCTTGGTTATATGCTACAAAAAGATGCCTTGTTTCCATGGAAAACCATTCTAGATAACTGTTTAATTGGATTAAAATTAAATCATACTTTAAATGATGATACAAAAAATCATGTAATTGAATTATTAAACACCTATGGTCTAGGAGAATTTATTCATAAATATCCTGATAGTCTATCTGGAGGAATGAAACAAAGGGTTCTTTGAATATAGTATAGACACTAATTATCATTTGTTATTTTTATTAGAAAATGCGAAGATTCAAAGTAAATACTATGGAAATTACTTTGGGAGAAAGAGTCAAGTTAAATGCAACCCTTTTTATCAGGGGGTGGAATTTACTTTGAAATTTCAGAAATTTAAAAAATATATCATAAATTTCATGTAGCTTATTGACTACATTTAGTTTCTATCGTATACTTAACTTGAGGTGAAAATATATGGGAAGAAATATGTGTTGTGGCATAGCTACAAAAATAAAAGTTAGTACTAAGACTAACTTATCTGAAAAAAAGGAGGAGGTTTTAAAAAGAATTGGAAGCGTATTTGATTTAAAATACTACGATATTGTTGATAGTAACAGTGGTAATTATATGTGTTTATATTTAAAAGAAGATCTATTTAATCAAGAATTTAAAGATTTATTTAAAGAATTAATAGAGATTTCACCTTTTAGATTTACACTATATGATTGTATTGAATTTGCTACTGAAAAAAAAGCATTTGATGGAAAAGCAGTCAAGGAACAACTTATTGATTATTTTAATAATGATTTTGCTTTAAGTTTAAGAAAAGAATATAATAAAAATTTTAATAGGAATTTAATGAAATGGGAAACCGATAAAAATAATTATAGATACTATATAGATGACTTTCAATATTTTAATGAAGATATAGGGTTAGATTGGGAAAACTATTTTTTCTGTACTGATATGTGTGATTATACTTTATTTGATGATAGTATAAATAGTGATGATCGTATTAACATAGGATTTAACTTTATACCACTTTATTTTGATACAGATAAAACAGATAGTGAAGATATTTCTTTTACATTAAGACTTTTAAATCATTTTTTGAGAGCTTCTTTAAAAAGTAATTTAAAAAATACATTAATATTTGGATTAACTGATTAGAAGGTATATTGTGGAAAGAATAAACGATGATATTGAAACTATAGAATTAGAATATAATTTGATATGTGATTTCATAAAACTAAGAAATGAACTTGGTTTAACACAAAAACAAATGGCTGACGAAGCACATGTAGTAAGAGAAATGATATCTGTTATCGAAAATAGAACGAAACACCCTCAAATTAATACACTTATTAAAATATTAAAACCATTTGGTTATACCTTATCTATTACTAAAATTGATAAATAATTGTATATTAGTTTTAATTTAGATTCCTTTTAATATATTTAAATTAGAGGTGTTTCATTTGAAATATAATGTAATTGAAATATATGATAAGAGTTTAAATGACGATAAAATTAGGAAAATAATTAATAAAAAAATATATAATATTATAGAAAAATTAGAGTTTAGCTATCCTTATAAAAAGGGTGATAATCATATTGAATGATTTTAATACAAGTTTAAGAGTTGGGATTTACTTAAGACTATCAAATGAAGATAGAGATAAAATTAGTAAAGAAGAAGTTAGCGAATCTATTAAAAATCAAAGAAATATGTTATTAGATTATATAGAAAAAAATTCTGAGTTTATGTTAATAGATGAATATTGTGATGAGGATTTGTCTGGTGCTGGTACTTATAGGCCTGAATTTGAAAGATTAATTAGAGATTGTGAGAACGGAAAATTAGATGTAGTTTTATGTAAAAGTCAATCAAGGTTTTCTAGAGATATGGAAATTGTTGAGAAGTATATTAATAATAAATTTAAAGAATGGAATATTAGATTTATCGGTTTATCAGATAATGCAGATACCGAAGTTTTAGGAAATAAAAAATCAAGACAAATAAATGGACTTGTTAATGAATGGTATTTGGAAGATGTTTCTAATAATATTAGGAGTGCTTTTTATTCAAAAATGAAACAAGGAGAATTTATTTCTCCATTTGCACCATTCGGTTATGAAATATCTCCCTATGACAACAATAAGTTAATTGTTGACACTGCTGCTAGTATTATTGTTAAAGAAATATACGATTTATATTTAAAAGGTATGGGATTTACAGGAATAGCTCATTATTTAAATGATAAAAATATTCCTTGTCCATCTCTTTATAAATATAAAAAAGGTATTAAATTAAATATAATTAGTAATAGACCTAGAGAAGAAATTAAATGGAATACTAATGCGATTAAAACAATATTAAAAAATGAATTATATTTAGGGCATTTAATTCAAGGAAAAAGAACTACTGTTAGTTATAAAAATCATAAAGTAATTAATAAACCTGAAGATGAATGGATTCGTAGAGAAAATATGCACGAGGCTATAATTGATGAAGAAACATTTGCAAAAGTTCAACTTGCTTTAAAAGAAAGGACAAAGCCTATGAAATCAACAGGAATTGTTCATAACTTCTCTGGCAAAGTTTTTTGTAAAGAATGTGGTCACTATATGAGAAAGAAAAATTCTTCTAAACATGAATATCTTGTATGTTCTAATAACAGAGATGGTTACAATGATTGTATAAATAAGTCATCTATTAGATATGATGCTTTAGAGGAATTAGTTTTAAGTCATATTAATAAAAAAGTTAAAAAGTTTTATGATTTAAATATTCTAGAAACTGAATCAGCTAAAAAAGAAAATAATAAGTTCACTAAAAAAATCAATTTATTAACAAAACAAAAAGAGAATATAGTTAATCAAATGACAAAGACTAAAAATTATTTAAAAAATCTTTATGAAGATAAAGTTAATGGAATAATTAATGCAGAACAATTTAAAGAATTAATTACTAATTATAATAATGATGATGAAAAGTTAAAAGACCAACTAAAATCTATTGATAATGAGATTAACTATTATATACTAAAAGAATCTTCAAAAAAAAATACAAAAGAATTATTTAATAAATACCACCAATTAGAAAAATTAAACAGAGTTATAGTAGTTGAATTTGTAGATAAAATATATATTGGTAAAATTAATGATGAAACAAATACAAGGGATATTGAAATTAAATGGAATTTTGAATAATCTCTACTATATAACCAAATCTTGAATGAAAGAATGTGATAAGTAATGAATCAAGAAAAACTAGAAACAATCGTAGAATTATTTGAAGGTAAAGAAATTAGAAGTATTTGGGATAGTGAAAAGGAAGATTATTACTTTAGTGTTGTTGATGTTATAAATGCTTTAGCAAACCCAAAAGATGCTAGAAAATACTGGTCAGTATTGAAATCAAGACTAAAAAAAGAAGGCAGCGAAGTGACTACAAATTGTAGTCAGTTGAAAATGTTAGCACCTGATGGAAAAATGAGATTAAGAGATGCCATGAAAACAAATGACATTTTAAGACTTATTGAATCAATTCCTAGTCCTAAAGCAGAGCCATTTAAAATGTGGCTAGCAAATTTAGGTAGTGAAAGAATTGATGAAGTATTTGATCCTGAAATAGCAATTAAAAGAGCAATTAATTATTATCGCAAAAGAGGATATTCTGATAAATGGATTGAAACTAGATTAAAAGGAATACTAGATAGAAATAAACTTACTGATATATGGAAAGAAGGAGGTATTACTGAAAATTATGAATATGGAATACTTACTAATGAAATATATAAAGAATGGTCTGGTATGAAAGCCAATGAGTATAAAGCATATAAAGGAATTAGAAAAGAATCTTTAAGGGATAATATGTCTGATATAGAAGTTGCTCTTACTGATTTAGGAGAAATTGCTACTCGTGAACTTGCTAAAGAACACAAACCTTATGGATTAGAACAAAATAAAAAAATTGCTAAAATGGGTGGACATGCTGCTAAAGTTGCTAGAGATGATATTGAAAAAAATTTAGGTAAATCAGTAATTAGTAGTAGTAATGCACTTAACTACCAGTATTTAGATGAAAATAAGCAAATAGAAAACAAATAACTCTGTTAAAAATAAAGTTAAACTAAAGAAAAATTGTAAATTAATATAAAAAGAAGAAAAAAGTGTCTTCACTACATTCAAAGAGTCGCTTTAATTAGGACACTTGCTACTGACCCTGACATATTACTTTTGGATGAACCATTTGCAAAATATTGTTAGTACTAAACTAAGGAGCTAACAATATGAGTAATTGTATATACTTAAAACAAAAATTTAATCACAAATTTGAATGTAAAAGAAATAAAGAAGAAATATGTTTAAGGGATTGTAGTAATTGTCCTTATAAAGAATATAAAAAATGCACAATTACTGTGAAAAAAAAGACTACTGATAATAAAGAATGCACAAAAAGTCAAAAATATTGTGCAAAAATAAAAACAAAGAGCAGCAGACTTGCTAAATTAGAAAGAGATAGATTCAGTTTATTTACTGATAATATGAACAAATGCTATTTTTGTCCAAACAAAAAGGACCATATACATGAGATATTCTGTGGCCGTAACAGGCAGAATTCTATGAAATATGGCCTATGTTTACCTATTTGTGAATCATGTCATAGTACATATCAAAATGATTTCTTATTTAATGAAAAATGGCACAAAAAAGGACAAGCTATTTTTAGTAAAGCTTATCCTGATTTAAAGTTTGAAGATATTTTTAAAAAGAATTATTTATAAATTTCATGAGGGAATCATATAATAATTAAACATATTCTTTTATTAAGTTACGATCATGTATTTGAAATCTTATTAATTCATCTATAATAATAAAATAATCTTCCTGTATCTTTTCTAATGTAATACTAGAACATTTAATTTCAAATTTTTTAATAAACCTATTTACTTCTCTTTTCTTTAATTTTTTTATCATTCAATTTTTTCCTTTCTTGTCCGTATATAATAATACAAAATACTACAAAAAGCGAGATAATTCGTTCGACAAATTACGACAAAAAAAGAGCCTACCATTTTCCCTATGCCAGGAAGCTGATAGACTCTTTTATTTTAATTATTCTTCAAATCCGTATTCTTTTAATTTAGATAATGTAATAGGTCCTGTATTTCCATCTGCCTCAAGACCAGTTCTTTTTTGAAATTCTGTAATACTTGCTTTGATATAATTACCATAATAGTTTCCTAATGCTTTTTTAGAAGTATATGCTGGAAAAGTATGATACATAAAATTGCATATTTTTTCTACATTTTCTCCACTATCTCCTAAGGTTAAATATCCTTTAGAACCTAAGAATGAATTATTTCTTATTTCTTCTTTTGGTTTTTCTTTGAATGTTAAATCATTCGTAGATAAGATATTCGTAAATTCTTTATCAATAAACATAACTTCTTCTGGTTTCATGCACCAACCTTTTGATACCCATTTATCATTACTATTTTGAATTAGACCATCTCCACAGCTTTTATTTGCATTACCACATACTAAATGCAAATGATTAGCAGTTGCTCCATCAATACCCTCTCTACAAATTGGTTGTCCTGCTTTCACAATAGAACCAACTTTTAGATTTTTGATATAAGGATCAGAATCATTCCAATGAGTAAGCATGATAAATGGCTTAAATACTCCACTTGGTGTATTACATTTTTCAGTTGCTACTAACCAAATGGTATTAGTAACCGAGGTACCAATTCCTATAATAGCTACTACTTTCATATCAACAGGAGCATAATATGGTTCTTTGTTACCATCAATACCTGCAATATCAATAGGATAATCAGCATAATTCTTACTATTATACCAATGAGGTTTATGAGATACTGTACCGTTATAACTTTGAGTAATTCTCATATTTTTCATTCCAAATGTAAAATCTTTCATATTTATTATTCACCCTCTTTATTTGATTTTTTTGTAAAAAAATAAGTAATAACCATAGTTATTATATTTGAAAATAATAAGAATAAATCACTATCTAATTTATTTCCTTTTATAATTAAAATTTCAAGTGTAATTACTAATGTTAATGTAATAATAGATTTTAAATCTATTAATTTAGCTATTTTTTCTTTCATTTTATTCCTCCTAAAAAAATAATTTTCGATACTCATTTTCTATAAAAATTGCATCTTGTTTTACTTTAGAATTCCAACCTTTAGCAATATATTCATTTACAAAGTTCAACATTGCAATCCATTGCGTTTCAGACTTTGTTTCACCATTTTTAATATCCTGAACAAAATCACTTATTAAAATTTTAGCATCTTCTTGATGATAATCTTCTATCTTTTTATCGAGCTTGTCCAACTTTTCATTCGTTGACTTATTTAGTTTTTTGCCAATAAAATCTATTGGTGATATCTTAATAGGTACAACTTCTATTAAGGATAATAGACCTACTAAAATCAAAGCCCAATAATCATTTAATATTTCTATTAATTTCATCTTTATTTCCTTTCTTTAATCTAAAATTTCAACTATAAGAGATGCTTTTATCTCTGTACTTCCAGCATCACCACTATAAACCAAACTGATAATATCATTTTCTGAAACATTTATAATTTTAGTAAAACTGATTACTTGTTGAATTTGATTTGTCTTTCTAATACATGAATGGCTATCCCAATATTCGCCAGTATTTTTGTTAATAATAAAATAATAACTTTTGTCTATTGGAGCATTCCAGTCCAGTCTAACATTGTAGGTGACTTTTATCGTATGAACACCTTTACCTATTTTGATTCCATCTGTTGTAATAGAAAGATATTCCTTTGCATTAGTAGTTTTTGCATCTTCATTAAAATTAAATTTTTTAGAAGCACTTTCAAAATTAACGGTTTGCTGAAGCATTCCTACAATGGTCTCATTTTTGATATTTAGATTATTTATATAATTACAGCTATATGCATCAGTTTTGCTTGTGGATTTACTGTTTTTAATATTATCTGGTACTAATTCATTACCAGTTTTATCAAATAGTTTTACTAATTTTTTCATATCATTTCTGATATTTAATTTTTCTACTTATATCCAATTACTTTTTCAACCGTTATTTCAGAATTTGGTTGAGAAGAACTAGTGATTGTGCTTGTTCCAGTTGGCGAAATTGTGTAACCACCATTGACATAATTTAGAGAATTATTTTGCAGCTGATATCTTGCAGCGTGAATATTAACATTTCCATCAATCCAAATAAGTGCTAATTTAATTACTCTTCCACTTTCAGCTATTATTTTAGTTGAATTACAAGTTTTTGCTGATGATTCATATTGACGATAATAAAATACTTCTATATATTTATAATTCTCTACATTGTCATTTAATATAATTTTTTTATTCTTGCTTTCTCCTGCAAATAAAATTACACTTTCTAGTTTCTGTAACCTTTTTTCATAATTTATATTAATTGGATCTAAGTTTTCATTTTCTTTATTTTTTAGTTGTACTAATTTTTTCATTTAATTAGCTATTAAGCTATTATGAAAATTACTATTTAATTATTTCTATCATCATATATGTTTCAAAATAACTACTAGCGCCTAATAAGTTTGCCTTTGAATTTGCTACGGTAAATATCCATGCAAGACCAATTACATCGTTTTCTTTAACATCAAAAATCGTAGTTGTAGTCAATGAACCAAAGGATAAAGACTCATCTAGCATTTGATTTGTGACAGCAGATCCATTTTTTATAATACGACCGTATATTGCAGATTTGGCATTTGCTTTAGCACAATTAAAACTAGAAGTAACTTTAATCCTTGATACATTTTTACCTATTTTTATTTTTCCGTTTGAAAAAATTAATTTTTGATTAGATGTATTATTAAATTCTGTAAGTGATAACTCATTTTGTTGCCATGCCTCACCTGAAAACGAAATATTTGATGGCAAAACAGCTATAGCATATTCATCTTTTATAGCATTTGCTACTGCAAAACTAGATGGCACTTCCGTTTTTGAATTAGTAATGATTTGTTTTACAAAATCAGGTAAAAGAATATTACCTAATTTATCTACAAAATTAGCAATTTTCATAAACGACCACCACTTTTTCGAAAAAGAAAAGAAGAAAAATTAAATATTTTCCTCCTTTCCATTTGGGGTGTGGTGTTGCTTAAATAGCAACCCCCCCCCATCTTAAATTTTAAGTTTTTCACAACTATCATCCTTTCGTTTTTTATTTTTTTATTCAGTATCAGAAGATACTGTTTGAGTTGTTTCATAATATGTGATTTCACCAGTAGATTCATCTATTTCGCCAATTACTTGATAAAAAATTGATGATGTCTCTAAATTTGCAATACCGGCTTCAACATGATTTAAATTTTTGGCATTTACTGGAGCCTTACCTTCGTAGACAGGCATTGTGATTTCTCCTGTTGCTAAATTAACAGAACCAGGTGTTTTTAATGTACCATTTTCAAAATTTATTGGTTCATATGGTGTATAACTAAATCTTTGAATATTTAATTTTATTTTATTTTTCATATAATTTTATTCCTCCTATTATTTTGAGATAGCTATCCAGTTGAAAGATACTGTTGATATTCCAGATACTTTTATTTTAAAATTCTGTTTAGTTACATCAATTATCTTTAAACTAATAATATCACCACTAGATGTGATTGGAGTAGCAACAACGCTAGGAACTATAGAAAATGAATTGTTGAAACTAACAGTTGTATAATCATTAGAATTGCACTCACTACTTCCACAATCCAAATTATTAGCGTGTAAGCTTTTAGTATTCAACGAATCAGTTGTTATTGATTCTGCAGTTACTTTGCTAAGTGCTGTTTGCCAATAACCAAGATAATATTTAAGGTTTCTTGCTCCGTCATACATATTAATAACATTTAGATTATCTGGCTGTGTATCAATTTCAAATCTACCTGGATTTGTTTTAGAAATATTTGACTTCATCTGTATATTAATCATTGCTGCATCAAACAAATCTACTACACCATCTTTATTTATGTCATATTTTTCAAACTCTTCATCAGTTAGCGTTATTTTTTCAAGATAATAATCTTGTATTTTTTGTATATCTTCACTCGTATAATCGTATTTTAATCTAATCTCACTGTATAACTTATTATCAGTAATTATAAAATTAGCAAGTTCTAATCTTTTTCCATCAATTTTAATTTTTTCCTTACTTAGATTTATATATGATATTATATTTTCTTTACCAGCTTTTTCAGAAACAGAAAGCATTATTTCATCATAGGTCTGTTTAACAGTAGTCTTCATTTCTACTTTACTAGCAAAATACTTGTTCATTTCGGCATTTGTTAGATATTCTATTTTCATATTAAGATTAGTAAATTCTTTAATATAAATATAATTAGTACCCTCAAACAATTTAATCTCAGGCAATACTAATTCTTGAGTTTCTTCTGACAATAATTTTTTAAGAACACCATATTTGTCGATATAGCATCTTCTAATAATTGAACCTACAAGTTTGTTTTCGTCATCAGTTATAATTTTTAATTCATCATAGGTATCATCAATTGATCTTAGAGGACAACCAATGTCTATTGAGTATTGTTTTAATTCACTTGACGGGCTTTTTCTTTCTTGCTTGTCAATGCATAAAGTTATTTTCACTATTCACAACTCCCTTCTGTAATTCCTAATGGGTATAAATCATTCCTTGGATATAATATATCAGTAGGATAAAAATATAAAATTTTTTCTGTATTTCCTTGTATGTTAAAAGAAACAGGTTGATATTCCAAACTATTATCTAGCTCTAGTTGATTTTTCCCCTCAGCTTCATCTAAAAAATTGTATTTATGTTCTACTTCACCAGTAATGCTATCTATATCTATTTCTAATTTAGCTAGCTTATCTGAATTTTCTTTATTTTCAGTGATTATATCCTGAATTAAACCTGAATTTTTATCAGCTTTTCTTTCCACTCTCATAACATCATTTTTTAAATTAGATGCATATTTTATTTGAGTAGATGATTCTGATATTTTATCTGCAGATAAAGTTATTTCATAATTATCATCATTTTCTAAATTTCCACCTAACCAATTGATTTTTTTAGTCATTATCGGAGCTATTAGTTCATTTCCCCAAATATCAACGAACTTTATTTGTTCACCTAATCTTATAGATAATTTATTATTGATTTGCTGACTTCTCATACTAAAAATCAAATAAGAAAATCCCTTTACTTGATTATAGACAGGAATTCTAGTAGTATATCTTAAATCTTCTGTACTAGAAGTATCTTGTGGATCTAAAATATAATTATTGTTAATTCTAAACTCTACAGGATTACTTGGCTTTTCTTCTGGGTAATACACATTATCTTCAGTATCTCCTCTTCCTAACACAACCAAATTAATTGGAGATGATTTTTGCTTTTCTGTAGTTAATTCTATCCAGTCATTCACGGTATGAATTTTATCAGTGAACCATACAAAATAAAATTTATCGTTTTTATCTGTAATAACTGCACTTGCACCAGCTTGTGCTATCATTTTAATAACAGTTCTATTACTTGAACCATTTTCAATATAAGGTTCCTCATTTAAGATTAAGTCACTATTTGGAAAATCACTATCATCGTATGAAACATCACAGCTGTCAAAAATAGAATTTCTATAAGCTTTTAAAGTGCATGGAAATTTATGCTTTGTACTATCATATAGAGTATCTAATTTATATTTAATATCATAGCAATTTAATTTAATACTTACTTTTTCCTGAACAGGTTCTACACTATAAATATAAAAGGATCCATGAACTGTTTTTATCCATGAATCCTTATATACGCTATATTGATTACTATTATTTAATAATTGAATAGTTGCTTTTCCTAATTCACATGTACCAACAACATTACCATCACTAATCATAGTAGTTTCATATTCAAAAGACTGTATAGCTGAATTGTTTATGTTTTTATATGTCATTCAACATTCACATCCTCATACCCTGAAAATTCTATTGTAAAAGCTTCATATTCTATATTATCGGTATTATTATCTTCTGGAATTTTTTTCCATGCTGGATTAGGTTTTTTTGCATAAAATTTTCTAGTAATAAATCTATTTTCATATTTTTCAAAATATCTAATATTAATTGCTACTTTTCTTAATAATCTTAAAAGTGGGTACAATTCTTTTTGAGTTAATGATTTTATAATATCAAGAGTTGCTGCTGGAACCTCAGCACATCTTACACGACTAAGAGTTCCAGTTAATTTTCCTCTTTCGGCACTTGCCTCTAAATCATTTAAATATGGTCCTTGTGTTCCTTCCTTAAGCCATTCATATGGAATTTCAAAATAATCAGAGCTATCATCTATATTTATAATTTTAATTTTATCCATATCTAATCACTCCTTTATGCACTAACAAATAATTGCTTTCCCATTTCTCTTTCAGCCATTCTAACTGCTTCAACGACAATTTTAGCAAAGTCCTTATTACCAAATTGTGCAACTATTGTTAAGTTTCTAAATACTATTTCTTTCTCATCATTATTAAGTCCAGAAAGAGCACCCATAAATTCTTGCATTACTTCCCTATTTGCTTGTTTAATTGTTTCAAGTGGTGCCTCAATATTAGTTCCATGTTTTTGATCTCCTAGCATAGCTAAGAATTTATGTCTAGGTGGAATTACATCACCTTCAGCTAATTGTGGAATTTGAGGTACACTTATTGTTTTTATTATCTTCTTAAATGGAGATACACCTAAAATAGAAATATCTCTAATTTTAGTAAGAGCTGTATTAATACCATTGAATGGAATACTTACAACTTTATTAATTCCTTTAATAATTGCATTAACAACTGTTTTAAATCCATTAATAATTCCATCTTTTATACCATCAAAAATTTTGCCACCTGTACTAAATACCTTTTTTACACCATTCCATGCATTAGTAAAAGTATCCTTGAAAAATTTACCAACAGTGCTAAATACAGATTTAATTCCGTTCCATGCATCAATTGCACCATTTTTTAAGCCATTCCACATTCCAACAAAAAAATCAGCTATTGGTTTAATAACATGATCATAAAACCATTGACCAGCTTTTCCTAAAATATCACATATTTCATCCCAATATTTAATTATCAGTGCGACCAACGCAGTAATAACTGCTATAGCAAGCACTATCCATGCAACTGGATTAGCTGCATCTACTGCTAGCATCGCAACAGCAACTCCTGCAAGTATAAGGGCAAGTCCTGTCAATATAGTAGAGAAATTCTCCCACGAAGGATCATTCATGAAATTAATTATTCCTTGAACTAAAGTAACTATTCCAGCAATGATTAAACCGATTCCAAGTGCCATTATTCCATCTAAGCCTAATTTTATTAAAACTAATCCAGCTGCAATACCAGCTAATAGTCCTAAAATAACCTCTTTATTGTCCACAACAAAGCTTTTAATTTGATTTAAAATATCTAATAATTTTTGACTATATGTTATTTCACCACTATAATCAACACTTGGACCGTTTGCACTTCCAGAACTATTATCAGAAACAACTTCTAGATGATCGAAACTTGTTAAAGCTCCACTTGCTTTTTCTCCACTTTTTTTCGTACTATCTAATGCTTTTGTTAATCCTTTTGCCTGATTTTTGGCATCTTCTAAGCTTGTACCAAAAAGTCCTGATACAAACATAGCTAACGTACCTGTGACCTTTGATAGTGCATTCATTAATGAATTAATTGCAGGCAAACAGGCATTGTAAATTGGAGCAAACGCAGTCATCAAGTTTGCTTTTATTTGATTTAGACTAGATGAAAAATTATCATCAGTTTTAAGCAAACTGATAAATCCATTTCTTAAATTAGTAAGACTGTTTCTTAATAAATTAAAAATCATAGCAGTTCCTATCAGTTTAGTCATTCTAGATTTGAATTTATCAATTTTTTTACCTATATCGTTAAATCCGTCTCCAAAATTTAATAAGTGTTTTCTTTGAAATGCTTCAACAATTTCATTTTTTGTTTGATTAGCTTCTTCTTTAGTTTGACTTAGTTCGCTATTCATCACTTCAAGTTGTTGAGATAATTGTTGAGCCTCTACTGAATTGCCAGGATTTAATTTTGTTTGTTCAAGTTCTTGTTTTAATTGTTGAGCTTTATCTTTAGCATTTTCTAATTGTGTAGCAAGTTCTAAACTTTTACTATCTAAATTTCCTTGTTCAACCTTAATTGATGCAACCTCATCAGTTTTACCTAATCCTTGTGCAAATTCCAAATCAACTTGTTTTTGTGAAATTTGCTCAATTGTTTGATTATATTGTTTTTCTAAATCATCAATTTCTTTTTCGACTTTCTTAAGTCCATTTTCTAATGATTTTACACTTGCTGGTTCTTTATTTCCACTTACTAATTCATCCATCTTAGCTTTTACTTTAGAAATAGCTAGTTCTTGACTTTTAATACTATCAACTGACCTATTATATTTATCAATTAATTTTTCAGTGCTTTTTTCTAAATCTTTGAAATCTTTAGTTATCTTTTGATTATTTAATTTAGTATCTACAATTACAGCACCTTTTTTTATTGCCAGTATACCACCTCCTATTTTTTAGTTTTATGAAATTCTTCAAAAAATTCTTTTCTTGCTTCTGATTGAATATTAACTTTCTCTAAATCTACTAAATCCTTAATTTTTTCATATTGTTGTTTCTCTTCTTTTGTTAATTTACCTTCAGCTTTTCTTGTACGATAATATACAAGTTCACCAAACATACACTCACTTGACATATCCATAAAAAAACTAACAAATTTCCACCAGTGCAGATTCGGTTTTTCATCAATATCAATGTGATGTGTAGAATTAATACCCGTAAAGATATAATTTGCATCTTTATTAAATGAATAAACTCTAGATTTAGTTTTATTTGAAGAATAATCTTCTCCACAATCTATAAACTTAATTGCCTTAGAAATAGCTTCTTCTATATCTTCTTGTGGAATTTCGGTTTTATATAGATTTTCAATCATTATAAATACTTTTTCTTCTTGAGTTAACTCAGAATCTTCAAAAGCAAGTAAAATATTAATAACAGTACGATAATCATAATTAATATCATAAATATTATCATTGACCATTATTTTTGTAGGTAATGATGAAGTTAAAATATTCATTATTCCATCACACCATTAGATGATTTTTTATTAAGATATTTATTCATTTTTGTTTTACGAGCTTCTTTTACATAAGGCAAAATATATTCAATTAATGGCATTACACTTAAAACATCTTTTGTACCACCTGTAAAAATATTTATGGTTTCTTCTCCAAAAACTTCTGATAAATTATTTAGAACGCAGTCAACTGCTTTTTCTTCAATATCAAAACCCTGTTCTATTGTTTTGAATGATTCAGATATTTTTTCAAAATCCTCTATTGTTTCTAAATTTTCAGTTGGAATTTTTGGCATATCACCCATAGATTTTAATTTATTTAAGCTATCTCCTAATTCATTAACGATTTTAGTTAATTTACTCATGATTCTTGAATCGTTAGGATTAAATTTTATTTCTCCTAATGCATTTCCTTCTTCATCTTTGATTTCTTCTCTAACAAAATTATTTTTTACTATTAAAGCCATAGTTCAACTTCCTTTCATAAAATTAAAAAATAAGAGGGTGCGTTTAGGCACCCTCAATTAAGCTTCTGTTGTAGCAGTAAATGCTTTTGTAGATGTACTGAAAGTTCCATGTGTTTTATTTCCACACCAATTCAAAGTAATTGGACCATTTAATTTTGTAGTGTCTCCACCCCAAGATTTTAAGTCAACAATTGCATCTTCAGTAAATGCTCCATATGAGCCATCTGACTGTTTATCTGCTAATGTAACTTCCATACATTGTAATTTAGCTTTATCGCCTACTAGACCATATTTAAACATTAAATAAAGAATAGCTGATAAAGTATCATTACCACGAATAGCAATAGGATCTATTTCCGTAGTTTGTGCCCCACCAGAATGATCAATATTAGTTTTACCTAATACATTCTTTTTTGCATCAATTTCGTTGTTTAATTCACGAGTTATTTCATCATTATCTTCACCAAATGGTACCCAAACAGGACTTTCTCCATAAACGATTCCATTCTCATCACATGAAGTAATATTTGAATTGAACATTGTAACATGATCTTCACGATTAAATTTTCCTGTTCCATTTAATAAACTTAATGCCATATACTATCTTCCTCCTTTTTTTCATATAGCAATTTGCAACTCATTTGATATCTAGCGATTGTATTTTCTTTATTTGTTCCATATAAATAACCTGGAGTGGTTGCCTCTATTGAAATAGCAGTTTCTCCATCATTTAATTTAGGTAATACTTTCTTTTTAGTATTTTTGTAAAACCATTCCTCGATTTTTTCAAATAAGTCTAAATTTTCAATATTTTGAGTATCTATTAATGGATTAAAAAAAGAACGACTAGCAATTATAAATTGGCATTGGCGTTCCGTTTTTGTTCCCAATACATTTTTTTTCAAAATTGTTGGTGCTTCCACCTTCTCTAACGACCAATACTCAAAGTCGTTATCTCCCATATTTAAGTAATCTACATTTATTTTAGATAATTCACTCAAATATGGACAATCTTTCATATATTCTTTAATGCACTCTATGATTGGTTTACTCATTTTTACCTCCGTTAACAATGTTTTGAATTCTTTCTAGAAGCTTGTACATTTCATTATCAATCATTCTATCAAACCAATGACTACCTCTTTGTCCACCACCGTGATAAGTTAAATTTCTACCTTGTGGATCCATAATTTTTTGAGTGTTTGGTCTACTCCAAAAGCCATAATTTGGATTAAAAAAAGCTCCTTTTAATGTTATTGGATCTACCATCAGCTTGCCTTCATAAAGATAATTAGCATCAGGTGTATTCCAAATAACTTCACCATTGCCTGGCTTATTAGCATTTTTACTATCACGATATAAATGATAACCAGGTAAATATGGTTCTGAATGATCAAAAATAAAACCATCAATATATTTTTGTACTTTGCCACCTTCATTTAGTCCTACTGATTTCATTAATTCACCAGTATCAGGTAAAATAAGATTAGCTTTAATTTTCAATTAGTTACCTCGATATTATGAAGTACTAAATCTCCATAAAGGTTTTCAGATACTGTTTTAATCATAAACCAGTCTACTGAGGATTGTTGTAATTCTTTCAAATCACTTATTTCTTTATATTCATTTAGAACAATAATATCGTTTTCTCTTAAAGTATAGGTATCATCAGAATTATCAAAATCTTGTTTAGATTTCCACTTTTCTAATGCTATGTTAGAAAATATTACATCATAGGCATTTGTATATTTATCTCCCTTACCTTCTTGAGAAATTATTTTCTCTTTATGATAAAAAACATTATTAATAAATTGCCTATGATAAGTAACCTTATCTTTTTCTTTAATAACATTAAAAACAGTAACAGTATCTTCAAACATTGAAAACACCTCTATACATCAAACCAGTATTAACTAAATATCTATAACAGATTTTGTAGCAATTATATTCGAGTTCTTCAGGAGTCAAAATTTCTTTTTCTTGAAAAGTTTTATTATTAACATAAGTAACTGAATGAGGTCCAACTGTTTCACTAGCCTTAGATTTATCATCACTGATTATTTTTTCTTTTAAAATGCTTTGTGAATATATAAGTTCTGCAATTTCACAAGCAGTATTTCTTATATTGTCATCTAGAATTGTTTCATTAATTCTATTTGAAGTATATCGATTTATTTTACTACTTGCTTCAATCACACTTTTTTGAAATGAAGATTCAGGTATGCTAGAACCTCCATAATTCTTAGAATAATATTCATAATCTACTAATTTAGTTAGCATACCTATCATCTCCTATTCTGCTGATTGTTCAGCTTCTTTTTTTGCTTTTTTATCTGCTTTCTCAGGTGCCTCAATAACTTTTTCAGTTAATTCAGCAATTTTTTTGTTTAAATTATCAATAATTTCTTGAAGATTGTCTTTTTCTTCGTTTAATTTAACATTTTCTACAGTTAATTCAGCAACTTTTTCGTTTAAATCAGATGTAATTTCCTTTACTTCTTCTTGTGTGAAGGAAATTATTGTTTTTTTCTTATCTCCTACAATTTTTCCCATATTTTACCTCTTTTCTATTTATGAGAAACAGCAATACCTGCTCTTTTATTTTCGTAAGCGTCATTTAATCCATAAATTCTATAAAGCATTCTATAGAAATCTCCAGAATCATCAGAATCAGGAGTAAAGATTTTCATTTTAGCATGTTTTGTGTATTGTAGCATTGCTGGTTTATGAATAACCATAAAGTTAATATCTCTACTACCAACTTTAGTCATTTCATAATATGTGTTTATATTAGAAACATTAGGTTCTGTTACTTTTGTATAAGTATTTCCTGATTTTGTATAATAAGTTTTTCCAGCAGTTATTGTTGAATCAGTAGTTAATTCAAAAGTATCTTCTACTTTTTTATATCCACCAATTCTTTCCCCATCTGCATCTTTACCACTTCTTAATTCAATTTTAGTCAAGAATCTATTTTGTGGAACTTTTTTAATTTGAGCAAATTTCTTTAAAATGTCATTATTAGTTGTTCTAGATACAAATTCAGCCATAGATAATAAAGTAGGAGAAATTCTTAAATATCTTCCTTCTTCTGGAACTTCATCATTATCTAATTGTGTCATTACATCTTCTAGAGCTTTTAAAACTTCTTCACCAGTTTTATATTCAATACCATTTTCGGCAACATCTGTAATGTCATCTAATGATGCATAAGTGGCATATCTAACTGCATCTACTTCTGGAACCACCTTAGTTCTTAAAAATTCACTAGATAGATTAGCCATGATAACTCCACCAGTTTCTTCATTATCAATGGTATCAGTTTTTAATTTTCTACCACGCTCATAATTGAATTTAACTGTTTCATTAGTTAATGTAACATCGCCATCTAAATAACCGCTATTACGATCATAGTCTCCTAATCCATCCATTTCTAATTTTGGAACTATAATTTCATTTGCGTTAGCACCAGCTTTAACTAAATCTCCATTAATGTCAAAGTCTGATGTTGTACTTGCAGCCTTGTAAACTTTATCTAAAAGTTCTGGTGCATTTTGTTTAAATAATTCAATACTATTCATATTTTAATACCTCTTCCTTTTTTATTTTTTTTCTTCATCTAATCCCATAGCATGTAAAATTTTATCCATAGAACTATCATTATTTGGAGCTGTTGGGGTTGTTGTAAATTTAGGATTTGCAACATTGCTAAGGAATGCTCCACTATCCTTTTCTTTTAATTCATTAAGCCATTCTGAAGCACCTAAAAATTTTTTAGACTCTTCATCATACTTAAAGTCTTTTGCATTAAATTGAGCAATTACTCCTGCTTTAGCACTTTCACTTGCAAATTTAATGTCATTAAAAAAAGCATTAGTTCTTTCATTTCTAATACTCTTTTCTTTTTCAACTTTTTGATTAGCTTCCATTTCTTCATATTTTGTTTTCCAATCATCGGCTGATTTTTTGATACTATCAATATCCATATCTTTATATGATTGAATAGTATCATTAGCAGTTTTCAATTGGTTTTGGTAATTACTTATTGTCTCATTCAAAGATTGTTTTACTTTGTCCGTTTCAGTAGTAACTGTTTTACCATGTTCAGCTAAGATAGCTTTAATTTCTTCGCTACTTAATTTTACTTTTCCTTCACCAATTTCTAAACTTTCTAAATAATCTTTCATCTATTATTCTCCTTCCACTTTTTTACAGAGGTTTAGTCCTCCCAGATTTTTAGATATACCTAATTCTTTCAAGTCTTTATAGGTAGACCAAAAAAGCCGATATTTCTATCGACTCGGTGCCTTTGTAGGAATTGCACCTACTATAACTATTAAGGCATAATAAAAGCACTCTATTTCTGAGTGCTATCTTCTATTTTTTTTGCTTTTTTTCTCAATTCTTCATAATCTATTGAATTTATTTCACCTTTTGCAAATTGTTCTTCTGCTTCTTCTACAAGTTTTTTTAATATTCCTGTAAGAGGTTCGCCCATTTCCATAACAACAGGTTCATATAATCTATTTTTTTCTTTTCCTTTTGGAATACCATTAAATTCCATTATAATTCCTCCATATCTACGAATAGTTTACCATTCACATAATATTTTTTCAATATTTTAAAACTTGTATTTCTTTTAAGTAATAACTCTTGTTCATTTTTATTTATCATACTTATATCCTTAGCAGTTTTACACTTCATTATAAGTCTAATATTATCCTTTTCATCATAAATATCCTTAGACATAGAAATAAAAGACTTGAATTTAATCTTTCCACTAAGACTAGATAAAGATTTAATAAATTCATTATAATTATCCTCATTATCAAAAAATAAAGAACGATTAAATGTGCCTTTACTATTGGGTATTTTATCTAACACACTATCTAAATTTTTAACAACATTATTTAATCTATCATCAAGTGGATAATTATTTCTTAATGCATCATTTATAATGTATGAATCTGAGCTTATGTATGAATTTAATGAGTATTTTTCATCTTCCGTTAAACTTGAAATCCAACTATTATTAACATATTCTTTATTGTAGTCTCTAACTAGATTGTTTTTTTCTAAGAATGAATTATATTGTTTATCTGTATAAACATACTCATTATTTATCTTCTTATATTCTTCTTTATCACCAAGTATTTTAGAATTGAGCCTTTTATGTTTTAAAGTTCTTATTTTTCTGGCATAATAATTTCTTTTATCAAGTATCTCTCTTACTCTAGCATTCTCTTTTAAATCAATTTGTTTTGGTATTTCTTCCCATTCCCAAGTAGGTCGCATATTATGATAACAATTTATACCTTTCAGTCCTAGCATTTCACCATAACCTGTTTTTTCATATAAATTATCATATTTATCATTAGAACCATCAATCATATACTTTTTTCCTTGCCATTCGCAATGTGCTTCGTAATCATTTTTCATATATGGAGTTCTAATTCTCGCTCCTAAATGTTGATCTACATAAACTAAATTTGTATCAAGTTCTTTTGCGTGTTCTAATTCACAATCTCCTACTAGCTTATTCATTCTAGTAATAACATCTCTTCTTACAACTGATTCTATTGATAAGCTTGTACCATTTTTATAATGGGCTGCTTTAATACCTTTTTCTGCAAATTCATCTAATGCCCTTTTGATAGATTCTGTATAAGTATAAGCACCACCAGCAGTCTCAACATAAGCTTTATTTAATATATCTTTATATGCTTTATTTGAACCCTCTATAGCTTTGGTTTGAATTAGACTCATAATATCTGATGTATCCTTTATTGCTTCATCAATTAAGGATTTTATTGCTTGACTTTCATATAATGAAATAGGATTTTTATTTAATAAACCTTTTTCATAATATTCATTCAATTTATCTAAATTATCAATATGATTTCCACAATTATTGGCTAATTCTTCAATTATTTTTTTTAATTCCTGTTTATTCTTTTTGAATGCTTTTAAATTATCTTTATCTAATAACTTTAATTCAGCTAATTTATCGATATACCATTCCAAGGAACCTTTAATACTCGTATAGTTATCAATTCTTGATAATATATTATAAATTAAATCCATCTCTATATTATTCATGATTTCAATTAATGGTATAAGAAGTTTTTCAAACTCTAACTTGGTCATTATTCAGCCTCAGGTGGGTTATCTTCTTTTTCTTGAGTTATTTTGCGATATTCAACTTGTTTTTTAACAAATTCTATTGCATCTTTTTCTTTCATATTACGAGTTTCCATAATATATTGAACATCACTGGTAATATCGGCATTTCTTTCAACAAGTGCTTGATTTCTAGAACTATCCTTATCAACCAATATGCTATCGTCCCAATCATATTCTACTATATAATCTGTTTTGACTGGAATTCCATATAATCTGCATAATACATAGATACCATAAATTAAATCATCAAAAGCATTTTGTAATACTGCTTGTATATCAGAAACAGTTACATAATAATCTTGTTTAGATTGTTTCATTTCTGTTGCTGTTTTTTCTATTGCCTCAGGTTTTGCTAAAGTTCCATGCGATAAATGGCAAGCATTTTCTGCTTGAATTAAGTATTCATTTAAACCATTAAATAATGGATTATCTCTTATCTCAGGACTAAATATATCTAATGATTTAACTTTTGTTTCGTCTAAATTCCATTTTCTGAAATATCTTTCTTTTCCTTTAGGAAGTTTAATTTTTCCTTTACTATCTCGAGGCAAAATACTTTCATCAATATCTACAGCAAGTTCAGTTCCCTCATATTCATGAAGAATTCTTGAATACTGAATATCTATTTCTTTTAATATTCCTATTGCATTATGATAGATTGGTTGTCCTATTGGACTAGAGTTGTCTAAATCGTTTGTTGTAGGCATCGTAGCAAAACCACCAAGAATTCTATCAACGCCCTCAATACCTTGTTCTTCTTTTATATCTTTCCATTTTGGAACATTTTCTAGTGGTATTTTTTTAGATAGCACTACACCATCAAGTCTTCCTTCATAGCAAATGTTTTTAATTATAAGTGTTGTACCTTTTAATTCATTATATTCTAATCTTGTATATACTTCTTGTCCTTTTGTTATCTGATCTATCAATATATATCCAATTAAATTATCGTCGTCATCAAAGCTTACAGGAATAAATTTATCAGCTTGAATAACATTTACTTTGATATTTTTTCCATCAAAATAAGGTCTAAAAAAAATCAATGATTTTCCAAGCATTGATTCTGTGTATTTTCTTTTCTTCTTTAATAATTTTTGATAGATATTATCAATATAAGGTTCACTGCAGGTACTTTTATATTCAACCGTTACTGCTTTAGCAACTTTTTCGCACATCGTTCTAGCTACATGAAGTGACTTTGTATTTTCATCTAACCAAGGTTCACATTTATTATATATTTTGTTCCACTCCTGAATAGCATCTAATATATTTTTACTTGTCTGCATATCTAAACCAAAATCACTAACTATTTTATTATAATCAAACATTTTATGCCACCATCCTTTTATTTTGTCTATAATACCAGTAATCATTCTTCATCATCTCCAATCATAGGAAGTAAAGATTTAATAAATTTCCAAATTCCCATTATCAAGTACCTTGTTGCATCTTCACAGTGATCATTTTGCTTTATAGGAACTTCTTTTCCTTTATCTAATAAATCTGCATCATATCCATACATATACATTTCTTCTTTTAAGTGCTTCTGCTTAGGAGAAATAAACAATCTCCTAAATGATAATATTTTCTGAACTCTTGATATTCCTAAAGCTACATCATTTTTGGCATCTTTAACTATTACATCGGGGCAAACTCTTTTTATTTCTTCCTGTAATCCTTTAGCTGATGGATCTATAAAGATATATGTTACTTTTAATCCTGTTTCTTTTTCTAAGTTATCTTTAAATTCTTTAAAATCTTTAGCATAATCACTAGGGCTTTTTTGTTTTCCAGTGTCTCTTCCAGAATAATAATATTCATCAATTCCTCGTACACATATATCTTTGTAATCGATTCCAAAAGCCTCATAAGTAGTTGCGTTCATTTGTCCATAATCGACGCCTATGTTAATTTCTTTCATGTTTTTATAATCTTCTTTAGTGCATTCTTTTATGTGAATATCCTCATTAAACATATAATAAATTAACTCATCGATTCCTATACATAATCCTAACCATAACCACTTATACATCTTCTCATCTAATTGTTCTAATATCTTAGCCGAAGCAATTAGCTTTTTACCTAACCAGTTCTCTGGAACATCCCTATAATCAACATGAATGTGAATACAATCTTCTCTTAAGACCATTTTATTTAACCATTCCATTATAGGTGCTTTAGGATTTTTAGGTGGATTGAAATAATATTCCATAACGAACTCTTCATCATTTCCACGAATAAATGTAGCTTCTATGTTTTGAAGTTCATCTTCTCCGTCGCCTTTATCAAAAAATTCTGTTAACTCATCAAGTTCAACTAATACAATAGGTCTATCTTCGTCGATCATACCTTTTGTGTCATCTATTGAATCATTACCAGTAAAATAAATGGTATTTCCGGTTGGAAGATATGTTATTTGCATTGGACTAACTGTTATCTTAAATTTATTTTTAGGAATATGTAATCTACTAATTGCTCTCTTGCATTCAGCAAACACTGTCTTTTTTAGTTTATTATGAAACTTACGCATAATAACAACTGAGCCAGGTTTCGAAGTTATTATTCTTTTTACTGCTCTTAAAGCACCTCTACTTGATTTGGTACCAGCACGACCACTTGTATAAATTTGATGTGTATGACTAATATCATTAAAATTAGCATAGTATTTTGGAATAATAATATCACTTAATTTAATTATTGTTTTATTGTTTTGGGAGATCATCAATAATTATTACTCCTTCTTCATCATTATTGGTTTGTGGTTTATCTTGTTTTTCACGCCACTTATCAGGTTTTCTATTCTTTAACCAAAATGCTATTGCTCCTGTATCTGGTGGGATATGAACATCTTTTACTAAATCATGAACGCAACCATCTTTATCAATCTTTTGCTCCTTTATTTCAATTGTATATCCGAGTGCTCTCTTAAATAGTGCATTCTCTACTTGATAATCTGCTACTTCTTTTCCTTTTTTTAAAGACTGACATATCTGACCATATTCCTTCTTCCAACGATAAAGTGTTCTATCACTTATTCCTATATTTTGAGCTATTTGTATATCACTTAATCCATCTCTAGCCCAGCCTTCTAGTAAAGCTAGGTTTTCTTCAGTTAGCCAATCCTCAGCTTTACTTATAGCCATAAACTAATCTTCCTTATCTTTTTCTTTTTGAACTTTGACTACTATTCCTAATTTTGATAATTCATTATATCTTTCTTTAGTAATTTTGTATCTATCGCCTTTTTGAAGTAATTCTCCTTCATTAAGTAATATTCCTTGCTTATTTCGAACAATTTCAATCTTTTTATTTTTATGTTCCTTGTCTTTAAAATTATTTATTAATACTTCTACTTCTATCATAAATAATCCTCCTTTTTAAATGGTTGTGGGAAAAGGAATCGAACCTTTTCTATTAGCTACTGAAACTAAATATGCTACCATTACATCATCCCACGCTATTTCTGTTTTCCTATAATTCCTAACACTGTAATTGTTAGAAAAAATGTTACACAAATAATAAAAGTAATTATTACACTGTCACTCATTTTCTTCTCCTTTCAGCTCTATTAGGCTTTCTTTCACATTTAATATTTCTATTTGTCATTAGATAAACGAATGGTAATATAATTAGAATTATTATTGCTACTTCGTTTAGATCTATTTTCATAATATTCTTCACACTCCCTTGATTTAGGACAACCATTGCAGCCACCTCTACCACTTTGTTTCATAAAAAAAGAAATATCACAAAATACTTCTTTCTCACTCTTTTTATTCCTCTTTTTCATAGCATTACCTTTTTATTCTTTTTTGATTAGAGATATTATTTTCTTCTTTGTATTCTTCTTTAAATATCAATAAATCTTCTATGCCGTAAATTGTTTTAAATGGTATGTCAGCATTTAATATTCTGTCATGCTCTATTATTAAATATTGAGCATTCGCTTCTTCTTTAATTTTAGTTTCTATTAAATTTATTACCTGAGGTATTTCTTGTTTAATACCAATTAATTTCCACCCTTGATACGAGCTATATACTCTATATGACAGATTATTCATTCTATCACCCTCTAACTATATTTTATTAACGTATTAAAAAAGCCATCATGATAGATGACTTATTCTTAATAGATACTGATACTAATGATATAGATGAAATTTTTAAACCAATTTTTCTATAGTTTTTCCTTCATTGTTCATTAACCATATAGCACCAACTAAAGCTGGGTGATTTCCATCTTTGTCTATATGAGTTATTGGTATTAATTCAAATTCATCTTGATTTTTGATTTTTAAATTAAGGAATTCGTCTTGATTTGTATCCCTAAATCTGAATATTTTTTCTACATTTGAATATATTTCTTCTTCGTACACTCCAATAAATCCATCTTCAAAATGTTGTACTTTTACTATCATATCTATCTACCTACTTTCTATTTGCCTATATCATTAGTATCACTACCTACTAGAGATAGTGGTGATAATGCTTTATAAGCACCATATCAAGTAAATATAACCACTACGGACGATCTTGTCGTTTGGAGAATCGCACTCCTCTTATTACATATTTACTCGATATGCTACCCATAAGAGTAGCACTATGTAAAAAGGGTTATATGAAATAACTTATAATTATTCCATTGTACACATTATATACCCTAGGGGGTGTGTTAAAAGTGTGTTTTTAGTTTTTTAGCATCTTTCTTGTTCTTTCTTTTATATATCCTTGATCATAATTTAATCTTTCTGCAGTCTGTGCAACTGTTAATCCAAGAAAGAAACGACATCTAAAAATTTTCATATCTCTTTCACTAAGCTGCTTCATTTTATCATCAGCATTTTCTAATAATTTATTTATGATTTCTAATTCACCTTTAAGGGCTTGTAATTCTCTATCAAGATTTTCTATTTGACTAAATACTCTTGCAAATCTATCATCAACTACTGGACATTCTATTTTTAGCTCTGCATAGCTTGTAGCATGAAGACCTAATTGTTTCTGTATTTTAAATTTAATACGATCTTCATAGCCTCTGATTAGATCTTCTAATACTCTTTTATCTGATAATTGTTTCTTTAATTGTTTATACATAATTCCTCCCTATTCTTTTTCTTCTTTATCAAATATGCAATTCACAATAGGTCTATATCTAGAATCACTATAATTTCTAACATAAGGTGTCCATCCTGCATTCTTACATTCTGTTATTGCTTCATCTCTATCTCTTTTTTCATTTACTAATTCACATACGCACTTTCCATTATCATCAGTTATTGTCATTGTTTTAGCATTACAATACATACAATTAGTCGCATCTTTATCATGTTTATGTTCTTTTATATATTTTCTTCGTTCTTTTCTATTACAAATTGGCAACATTGGTTTACCATACCATGTACCATGCATTCTATAATCTAAATTTTCAATTATCATCTTTACTCATCATCTTTTCAATTGTATAAAACAACACATTATTTCTATTAATACAGTATTTAATATCATTGCCTATAAACTGTATAAAGATATTATCTTTTGCATCAAATTTTTTGCTTGTTTCATCTGTAAATTCATTTAAATCAAGTGAACTTTCTATATTAGTTTCAAAATTAATATTATTAGAAAAATAAACTATTATATGATATTTATTCATTTTACTTCCCCACCTTATAAGCCATTTGTTCCATTTGTTCGTGTGTTACTATTGATTTAATATCTTTTACTTTTACAATGCCTATATAACTTTCTGCATAATAATCTGAAACATAAATATCATTTTCTACTATATCTATTACTTTAAGTCCATTAACATAATCCCTAACTTTCAAAATGTCAATTATGTTATAACTAGCTTTAATTATATCTTCTATGTTTGCAAAAGTTCCATTGCTTAAAGGGATACATAATAATTTTTCCATATAAGCATTTGTTGTATCATAATATTTGTATTGCGATATTCCATATTTAGTACGAACATACATATTTTCTTCCAATTTCATTACTTATCACTCTCCTAAATCATAAAATAATCTATCTAATTCAATTATTAAATCTTTATTATATTCCTTTTCTTCTTTATAGGTTCTAGCGTCTTTTTCTTTTAATGTTTCACTTTCAAGTCTTGATAAATATTTATCAATTAAATTAATTCTTTTTATATATTTTTCTTTTATATATTTTAATTGACCTCTATACTTTATTAGTGTTTCTTCTTTATTCATCTTTATTTCCTCCTATTGTTTCTTTACATTTTGCTAAAACTTCTTTATAAACCTTAAGCTCTTTATTATGATTAAATAATAAATCGCTAATTGCTTCATAGCTTTTTATTTCTGCTTCCAACCAATTTATAAACTCTTGTTGTTGCATTGTAATTTCATAATTATATTTATCTAATCTATCTTTTGTCCCTTGTAATTTTTTTATAAAATCTTCTTTATCTTCAAGTTGTTTCTTTAATTCTTGATTTTCTTTTTCTATTTCTCGAAGATAATTAATTATTTCTAAATCTTCATCTGTCATTGGTCTTTCTAGAATATCAAATATATAATCATTAATCTGTGGCCTTTTATAATTTGGAATCATTTATTATTCTCCTTCCTCTTTTAATTTGCATTCTTTCCTTAGTCTATTAATAAAATTTTTATATCTTCCATATGTATATTTTTTAGTACACAAATTATATTCTTTTTTTAATTCTGCAACTTTTTTATTACCCAATATCAACTTTGCATATTCTTCCCAAGTCATTAATTATCACGCCTTACCATTCAAATATAAGTTTTATTAATAAAATTAGCATTACTAATACAACTAAAATCAATAATACAAATAGAGTTATTTGTAACCATTCTGGTACATTAACGTAACTACCACCATTACTTGTATGTGGGACAATAATAGGCATTATTTGTAATAACATTATTCATCACTCTCACTTTCTCTACTATTCCATCTTTTTTCATCATTTTTAAAATTTTATTGTTTGGATCATTACAAGTAATTTCTCTTGTGAGAAACCATACACGTATATATTTTGAACAATCTTGATTGCTCCAAAATATACTAGCACTGTCCTGACATTCAAAAGGGTATTTTTCTAATTCTTTTAAATTTACTTTATCTTTAATCTTTAACATTACTATCACCCTTTCTAAGTATCAGCATAAATAATAATTGCCTCATAATGTGGGGTTTTTTTTGCTTCTTTTTGCATTTCTCTTTCATATTCTACATCAGTTAAATTTGCATACCTAACATCATCGGCAAAATAATCACATAAATCTTCTACATAATCATCTTCAGAAGTATAGATAATATCATTTATATCACTTTCATAAATAACACCTTTTTCTACCCTTCTAAATTTCATAAAAGTATAATTATAGTCATCACATATATCTTCACTGCTACAAAAGAATAGCAATGGTAATGTAGGATACTCTTTTACTAATTTTAATAATTCTTTGTTTTGTTCTTCATTTGTTAATTTATTCATTATTTACCAACCCCTTTTAGATATGGTTGTTTAAAATCTTTGTCATACCAATATTGCTTTATATAATTTCTTGTTTGCTTATCAAAAGCTCCTAAATATCTATGTTTCCACTCTTTTAGAAATACATATCCAAAAAATTCTTCTCTAATACCTCTTATGCTTGTACCATTTGTACATATTTTAGTATCATCACATACCAAATATTCTCTATTATTTTCTTCATCAATAACATAATCTATGGCTATGCCAAGTATTGATGCTATACCTTCTAATTCATGAATTACTTCTAATTCTTTATATATCTTTATCACTTCCATCTTTATCACTTCCTTGTTCTAGTTCTTGAATTTTCTTACAAATTGAACTTAATATTCTATCACTCGCATTTAATTCTGATAAATCAAATAAGTTAGGAAATTGATTATCTGGTTTCATACTTTGCTTATAAATTTCATTTACATTTGTATATAGAAAATATTCGTGCATTTTATTAATATATTCTTTTAGTTTATTCCAATTATCCTTTAGTTGTTTATTTTCTTGTTGAATTAATTTTATTTGATTTTCTAATTCCTCTTTATCACTGCAATCTGCATTTTCACTATATAAACATCTAGTGATTAAATTACTTAATGCTAAATCATTTAAAATATAATTAAATTTATTCATTCTGACACCTCTTTTAATAGTTCATTGATTTTACTGATTTTTTCCATATAATAATCTTCACTGCCACCATAAGCAATTCCTTTTATAATTAAATTTATATTATCAATAACTTCTTTTTGCTTTTTACATTGTTGTTCTAGTTCTTCTATAAGTGTGCCAATAATTTTAGCTTCGTTTATCGGTACATTGCGTTTAAACAAAATCATTGATACTAGCACTTTCTTCTCTAACATTTCTTCATTCATATTCTTATTTCTCCTTTTCTAAATAAATAAAAATCACAGCTAACAATTCCACACGAGTACGATATCACTAAATTTACTCTAAAACTTGCTGTGATTTATTTTTTATAATATAGGAGAGTATTTTTGAAAAAACGTGGAATTTTTAAATATCTAATAGTACTAAATTTCTAACAATATTTTTGCAAATGTGATTTCTTTACCTATGTACCATTCTTTGATAACCATTAATCTTTTTGATTGATTTTTTCTCTTTAGATCTAAATAAAAACAGATTCTCTTTTTTTCTTTCATATTACTTGTTTCCTTTCTTAAAAGCTTTTTTTGTTTGCTTAGATAAACCGTTGTTTTTATATTCAATTGATTTATGTTCAATTTTTTTAGTTAACTCTTTTATCGTATTCAATTGATTTTGATTCTTCTGCTCTGAATCATGTAGAGCTTTTTCATATTCTTCAATTACTCTGTCTTTTGCATTTAATTTTGCTATTAATTTATTTATTTCTTTTATATAACCACCTTTTTGGCCATCAGTTTTTTGATTATATTCCTTAAGTTCAGCTATTGATTTTTTATCTTCTAATTGAATTAATGAATCACTTTCAATCTTTTTTTGTAATCTGTTTATTTCTTTATCTTTAATTTTTTGCATAACTACATAATCTTCTTTTAATTTATCTAATTCTCTTTTTATTTCATTTTTTTCTCGATTTTCTCTTATTGTTCCTTTTTCTCCTTGCATTATTTGATCTAATAAATCTTTATAATCCCTATTTAATAAAATTTTCATATTTTAACCTATAATTTTTAGATACCAATAAATAAATTCTTTATCATTATCAAATCTATTTTTGTACCTAATTAATCCCTTCTTAAAAATATTCTTTTCTTTTTTATTACACATTAAATAGTGTTTTCTAAAAATATGTACCTCATCGTTGAGCCAAATTTTAGTTTTATTCATAATCGTTACTCATTTAATTTCTGCCTGTAATATTTTTCTTTCCCATAAATCTAAAAATCTATCTTGTTCTTTTGTTGTAGAATCATTGTAGATAATTTTTTTTGAACTACTTTATTTTCTCTAACTTCTACCGTTGCCAATGAGTGTTCAATATCTTTTAATAATCTCATAAAGTAAATATCACATTCACCTTTTGCTATTTTTTCTGCATATGTCCTTACACAATTATTTTGCTGACTAGATTCATCAACTAAAGCTTCATAATTTTTAGCTGGAAATATAATAAACTTCTTATCTTTAAACTCATTACATTTAAGTTTTTTATATCTTTTTGTAATTGATTGATTTATAATTTTATCTTTTCTTTGTTGATATTCCTTTAATACTTTATCGTGTGCTGCTTTAATATATTTAGGATATAAGACTCTTTTATCTTTCATATCTAATCTTAATTTTTCTGCCATATTCAAATAATCTTTATATTCATAAAATAAATGGTAGTTAAAATCCGTTTTATCAACTAAAGTTATTAAATTAACTTTTGTTTGTAATTCATATAATTGATTTTTTTCTAATCCTTCATAAGACTTTACATAATTGATATCTTTTATTTTTAAAACTGATAATACAATAAGTTGATCTAGATTCAAGTTATATTTTTTAATAAATGGCAAATAATCTTTTGTTAATCCCATAAATCTTTCTTCAAAAGTTTTCTTTCTTAAAAATGTTCTAGGGCATAATGCCAATTTATATAATTTCAATTTTGTTAACAATTCTATACTAGGATTGTAATTTTTTATTAAATATATTAAATCTACATAATCAACATTTTTAACTAATTCCCATAATTGACTATATTTAAGAGTTTTATCATTACTAAACATTTTCTTTAAATTATATGGATAATAAATGAACTGATTAGGTAAATAAGCCCAGTAGCTTCTAAAATATCTCCATTCATTACTTACAAACTTTCTAAATGAGATAAACATTCCACTAGTAGTTCCAATCACATTTTCATTTACTATTTCTTCTACCAAATTAAAATCATCGTTATATATAACTCTTGCATACTCATAATGATAACTGTTAAATCTATTATTTTTAAATATAGTATGTAATCTAAATTGTCTTACAATATAATAATCTTTATATCTATCTAAGATTGCTAATTCATCCCTAAACTCATAAGATTTTAAACGATCAGATTTTACCATAAACGAATTATTACAATTAGGACACTTACAATAATCATTAACTTTTATTTTTGAATTAAACCCATGATTGCAATATGTACACTTATATTCATTCTTATTTTTTATAATAAGATTATTTAATTTAACTCTTTTAGCTATAAACTTGTCCCATTTATTTGGCATCATTAAATTATTATCTAATTCTTTAAATAGTTCTCTATCTTTCTTTTTTATGTACATGACTACACCTATAAATCAAATAAGCTTATCTGCCCTTCAGGTATCCACTCTTTATTATTTTCTTTCTTTTGTTTAGAAACCTCTTTTTTTACAGTTTTTTCTGTTTCTTCTTTTTCTTCTGATGTTTGTGTTTCCAATTTTAAATCTTTATTTGATTCATCCCAATAATGAACAGCCCAACCAAAAACTTTTTTATCTTCAACCCATGCCATTCCATTTTTTGCTTCTTTTTGAGCTTCAGATTTTATAAAACTAACCATCTGCTTTATACTTTTTTCTTCATTTAAGTATTTTTCATCCATATCTTCTCTTGATAACAGATAATTGATAATCTGGAGAAGCGGTGCATCTTTAATCTCGGATGATAATACTTTTAATCTTTCAATCCCTTGCATTTTTCACACTCCCTATTTTTATTTTAAATTTCATTCCTGAATCCATTTCTTAAATCTTCATTGCATTGTCTATAAACAACTCTACAAAACTCATGAATTGTCATTAATATTCTGTATCTGTGATAAGCCCAATTGTATAAATCTGTTTTTGATATTGAATATTCTTTTCCATATTTAGCTGCATTAAATGCTATTTCATTCCAACGATCAGATTGAATCATACACATCTTTGCTAATTCATAAGCAGTTTGTCCATCTTCTGAAGAAAGACTTTCAAAATTATCTTTAATCACCTGATATTGTTCTAAGTCTTCTGTAAATAAGCCTAATTCTTCTATTCTATTCAAACTCTACCACATCCTTCTTTTCAAATAGTTCTATGATTCTATCTAAAAAAATACCTTGTTGTAATGCTATAACTTCTTGTTTAGGAAATAGCTTTTGTATTCTGTTTTGAAAATCTAAAAAATCTTTAAAACCACTAGAAATATGACATAGAATAATTTTTTTTGTATTATGATTAACTGAGTTATTCAATACTCGAATTGTCTTTTGGATTGATAAATGACCATTAACACTAAGTAATCTTTTTGACTTTACTTCTTCTGTTTTAGTTAATTCTTCTTTGTTGTACCATTTCTCATCAAAATTACATTCAATTAAGAAATAATCAATATCTTTGAAAATTAAGTTATCAATGTATCCTGTATCTGTTATATACAGTATTTGTGCTCCAGATATTGTATCTTTTATAAGATAATTAACTGGATGAATAGCATCATGTTTCACTTCAAACGGAACAATTTTAAATGATCCAATTTGAAATGTTTTAAATGGCTCTACAGGCTTTTTTATAAAGTCTGGTATATTTATTCTATCCAGTGTTTCTTTTGTTCCATAAAAGCCAGTATTTTTATTTTGAGATAGACTTTCACAACCTACTATATGATCTCCATGCTCGTGAGTAACTAACACACCGTCAATTTTTATTGGATTTATAAGTGGCTCTATACGATTAAATTTTATTCCACAATCGAGAAGAAGAATTGTATCTTCATTCTCCAATATGTGAATATTTCCTTTACTACTCGAACTTATCGACTTCAATATCATTTTTAGTTGTTTCTTTTTGAGTTTCTATATATTCGGCTTCTTTTACTTCATTAGCATTAGTTTCTTCCACTTTTACCTCTTTTACAGGTGGTAATTCATCTATATTCTCATCTTCATAGTTGTATTGTTCATTTTCATTGCTTTGAATTGTTTCTACTAATAAGTCATCATCATCACGAGTATTTATAAACCACTTAATAGCTTTATTAACCATAGTCCTTTTTACAAATTCACTTTTGAATGATGTCTTATCTTTAGACATTTTAGACATATTCCATGCTTCTTTAATTTGTTCAAAAGTAGATATTGTTGCATATTCTTGGCCTTTATACTTGATTACACAATAGCCTCCAATAATAGCATCTTCCTTTATATTTTTGAATTCTTGATGATGTTCTATATTTGAAATGCTACCATCACTATTGATTTCGTAATCTATTTCATCACCTTCATAAATTACTTGTGCATTTATATCTTCTATTCCATCTATTCTTTTTAGAGCTGTTATCTTTCCAAAATAAGATGGCATTAGTGTTAATTCTTTACCATAAACGACAAAATAGCATTGAGTCTTTGCAGGATTTAAACCCATTATAACCATTTGAAGTAAGGCATTGGCTACACTATTTGGTGTACACACACTTAATGCTAAATTATGATTTTTATCTTCTGTTTTTTGAAGTGTTAACCATGCTGATTTTAAAGCATTTTCAGCACTGTAACCTTTTGGAAGTCTTAATCTTCCTTCTTTTGTATATTGTGCAATACTATTCATAACACTATCACTAAAATCTCTTTTAAATGCTAATTTAGTATCTTCTTTTTTTACTATTTCTTGCTTTTCTTTTTCCATAAAATTCTCCTATTCATTTATTAATTCAATTTTTTTATTTACTTGAAATTTAGCACGACAACCAATAATTTGAGTATCTACTTCTGGTAATCTAGTTAATTCACCTAACCCATCCATTAAAATCGGCAATCTTTTATCTTTTAGTCTTTGAATATTATCGATTAGATCTAATGCAATCAATATTTTCATTCCAGTATTTAGAGCGTTATATTCTATACCATTAACTGCTAATTTAAATGTTTCTATTAATTTTCCATCTTTTGTTGTTTCTTGTGTAATAAAATCTGCTAATTTAAAATTGTGTCTCACTTTATCTCTTAGCATTTCTGCTTTTGTATTGTTAAATAAAATTAATTGTTGTTCTCTTTCATTTAATAATTCTTTCTCATTCAATAATTCTTGATGCTCATTTTCTAATTTTTTTAATTGCTCTTTAAAGATTGATACTGTATCAGATACAGCTAATTTTTTTGTAATTTCTTCTAATTCTTGTTGAAGGCTTACAATGTTATCTTCCAACTCTATTACTTGATGTTTAGCTATTTCTGATTCTCTAAAGTTGATGTTAACTTCAGTGTCTAAGATTTGTTTTTTATAATTTTCAATATCTTGATTTGCTTTTTCTATATTTTTCTTCATAGTGATTTGAATATCACTTTCTTGACTAGAATCTATTTTCTCAGTTAAAACTCTTTCTTTTTCTAATTCATAATCTTTTATGTCCTCGTTGTATTGAGTTAATACTATTTCTATTTCATCAAGTCTTGATTTCTTTACTCTTGCCTGCGCAGCATAACCATTTGCTTTATCAATAGCTTGTTTTTTTAAATTTGCTAAAACTTCTTCTATTTTTTCCTTTGGTAAAGGTTGTCCACAAGCTGAACATTTATCATTTTCAATTCTAATTTCTTTAGATAATTCTTCATCATAAAGTTTCTTTAATTCAGTTCTTTGTACCATGATAGTTGTCTTTTCTTGATTTAATAAATCGATATCATTTTTTCTTTGTACAATTCTGTTATCAATAGTTTTAATTTTATTTTCTTTTAAAATACTTACATCAATGTTAGATTCATCATATGTCTTTTGATATTCTAGTTTTAATTTTTCTAAATTACTAATTGATGTTTCAAGTTGTTTAGCATCATTTTTTAAGTTTTCTAAAATTGCTAAATCCTTTTCTTGATTTGTTTTAATTTGTTGTAATGAATTATAATTTTCTATCTGTTTTTTTACTTTTCCTTTTCTTTTTTCTAATTCTTTTTGATCCTTTTCATCAATTACTAGTTCACGAATGTCTTTTGTTTTTTGATCTATATTGCCAAGAATCTTTTTTATTTCGTTAGTTAATGAAGATTTTGTTTCTGTAATATTTTCAGCAGTCTTTTCTACACCAACTGAGTCAATTTTTTCTTGAATTAAACTAAAATTACCTTTAGCATATACTTCCTCGTTAGTAATTTCACCTACTAAACCCATAATAAGACTTCTTAAATCTTTCCAATGCAATTTTGGTATGTATTCAATATTTGAAAGTGCTTTAAATTCCTCATCTGTAATCATAAAATTATCTTTTAAATAATCAGTAAATTCTCTGCTACCGAATTTTACGCCATCTACTTTAATTGTGGTTGTATCTTTATCCCAAATTCTCTCAATTACTTTATCATTGATTTTTAATTCTACACTTGTAGATAAGTCTTTCTTTTCCTCACCATCAATTATTGGTTTTATTTTAAATTGTTTTTCATCAGCAAAGTTTTTTCCAAATAAGCACCAGGTAATTGCGTCAAGGATTGTAGTTTTACCTATTCCATTTTCTCCTTCAATAATATTTTTATTTTCGCTAAAAGATAATTCTTGATCTAGTGTTCCTTTAAAATTTTTAATTTTAATATTTCTGATGATTAATTTCATATTACATATCCTCCAATATTTCATTTAAAAAATCATCTATAGTCTCATCTAAATCTTTTTTAATGTCATTTAGGATTTGTTTGTGAACATTTGATTTAGAAGTATCATCCTTTTTTTCTGTTTCTAGCTGTTCAATTTCATCTTTGTGATCTACACCATATTTTTCTATTTGTGTTCCAAGTTGTTGCACATATTTTCCTAATTCAATAAAATCTTTCTTGTTGGATTCAATTTTTTTAGTTTGTAATAGATGTTTTATCAATTCAAACCTCTCATAAGTCTTAGCAATAAAACTTTCATATTCTTTATCATCAATATTTGAATATGTAGTAATATCTAAATTTTCTAATTCTGAAATAAATTTCTTAATATCTCCTTTAACATACTCTTTATCAATTAAAATTAATCTTTGTAATTTTTCTATATTCATAATTTTCTCCTCTTTTTTATTTTCTTATTTTTTAATGTGGTTCTTCATCATCGAACCAATCGTAATCAAATAATTCTAATTTTTTCTTTTCTTCTTTTTCTTTTGGCTTACAATCCTCCAATGTTTTATATCCTTTATCTTTCCAATTTTGATATATTCCATTTAAATATGCCATTGTAGTCACATGATTTAAAACTGCTGTTTTTATTCCATAGTTGATAATAAATTCATCTTTGAAATAATCTAACCAAGAATCTATCATTTCTTTTTCAATCGAGCTTATAGGTCTGGCAAAGCCAGTTTCAAGAAATTTATACACGCGTGCGTATAATTCTTCTATACTACTAATACTACTAATAGTCTTATATTCTACTATTGTGGTTAGTTGTTGGTTAGTTGTTGGTTGATTGTTGGTTAGTTGTTGGTTAGCTTCTTGGTTATTTTGTTGGTACAAATCATAATTAACTATTGTAATTACTGAGAATTTGTTGGTTGTTTTAATGGTTATTTCGTTGGTTGAATTTAAGTGTTTTAGTGCCGTGCGTATCTCTTGCTCTGTCATATTTAGCTGGTTAGCTAATTCTTTTCTTCCAGTTATAAAACTTCCTCTTGGTATAGTTTGTCCCTCAAAATGACCTTCTTTCCAATTTGCTTTTAATAAGCAATGGATAAAAACATTTTTTGTATTCGTATCTTTGTACCATTCCCATTCTGTAAATTTTGAGAATAATTTTATCCACTTATCTTTCATAGGCTTTCACCTAAATTTGCTTTTTTAAACGACTTGTGCTATAATCTAGTCGTTCTATTGAACAAGGGAACTTTTCTGTGGTAGGTTGAGTTCTCTTTTCTTTTTGTCTTTTCATAAATCTCCTCCGTATTGATAAACTAATTCCATTTTTCCACTTTCAATTTGCTTATTTCTATATGATCCATAAACAAGAAATCCAACAAATACTAATAAAAATAAAATTGTAAGCACTACAGCTTTTATCATATCTTTCATTTTTCTCACCCCTTTCTAGCTTGTCCACTTCACTTTTTCCACAACTATGTGGATTTCTTTTTATTCAAATTGTAGATTTTTGTGTTTACAAATTTAATACTTTCTTGAAACTCAAATAATTCTATTAGAGTTTTCATTATATCTTCTCCATGTTCAATTACATAATTTTTAAGTTTGGTAGCTGTTTCATCATTTTTGACTTCATTATTTTCCATCATCACACCTCTCTAAATTTTATTCGACAAAATTCTTTATTTTCATTTTTTATATTTATTTTTCATAGGAAAAGTTTTAATAAACTTAGTACAATTATTACTAGTAAAACTAAATTGACTATGAATCCTGCCAATATCTGATTTTCCATAACTTTTATCTCTTTTTGTTGAATATTGATTAAGTTTAATAGTTTTTCTATTTCTTTATTCATATTTCTACTCCTATTCTTGTTCTTCATAAACCTTTTGTTGAAAATAATTAGCATCAACTTTTACTCTTGAAATTTTATTTATAGCATTCAACATACCAAAGAATTCATCTGTTGATATTTTTATTTTTTCATTCAACTTATCAGACATACATGAATTACTAATACTTATTTCAGAAGCAATTTCTTGTTGATTAATGTTATTTGCTACTAAAAACCCCTTTATCTGTTTTCCAAGTGCCATTTTATCCTCCTTTCTATTGTTCGAATACTTCGAACTTACAATTTGATTATATTTCGGTTATATCGAAATGTCAATATCTTTTTTTATTTTTTTTCGAAAATATCGAACTTTTTTGTTTACTAATTAATAAATTAGTGTTATTATTTAAGCAGAAAGGTGGGATAAGAATGGCACTAAATGAAAATATAAAAAATGCTAGAAAGAAAAATAATATGACTCAAAGACAACTTGCTGATGCTATCGGTGTTTCACATAATACAATAAGTGATTGGGAAAGCGGAAATCATAAACCCGACATTGATACCTTATTTCTTTTGTGTAAAGTGTTAAGTGTTGATGCCAATTATATGTTGGATTATGAAGAAAAAATAAAAGAGCTAAAATCTCAAAATAAATTAAATGATGATCAATATAAACAAATATTAAAAAATAAAGGATTGATGGATAATAATGAAAATATTAGTGAGGAAGATTTCAAAAAATTAATAGATTTTGCAGTAGCTAATAAAGATTTCATCATAAAAAAAGATAAAGACTAAAAATAAGCCTCTATCAATAAGAAATACAATGATTCATCTACATTATGCAAAATCAATACTACCTTTAAATCTGCGTATTTCACATCAACCACCCCTATTATATTATAAATTATTATTATACGAGGAAGTGAAAATAAAATGAATACAAATAAAATCGAAAAAGAAAATATTATGCAAAAACTAAACAAGCCAAAATTTATAGATATTGCAATAATAAGTTGCATTACCGCAATTATAACTCCACTTATATTCTATTTATTTCCTGATGATACTACAAAATTTGAAATGAAAGTTATTATTTGTCTTACTTTTGTACTTATTTTAACAATTGTGTTATTAATCATTGAAATAGTTAAAATTCGTAATTTTTATAAAGATTATGATAAACAATATGATTACTTTATAAATCAATTTAATATTAGTAATGATAAAACTGATAAAAAAATTAAAAAATTGGAAAAAAATATAAAGGATATTAATGATAAACAAGATAGTGCTATTTATTATGAGGAGGTAGGTGAAATTGACGAAGAAACAGGCAAAATAACATATTATGACAAACCTAAAAATCGTAAAAAATTATAAATTAATTTTGGTTAAAAGTGTGCTAGTACAGGTGCTTTTAATATAGATTATTAGAAGTAAAGGAGGTTAATATGGATACAGAATTAACTGAAAATAAAGAATTGGTACTATTTAAAAATAGTAAAATAAGAAGACAAGAATATAATGGAGAATGGTTTTATTCTATTGTAGATATTATTGGAATTTTAACTGAAAGTAAAGATGCTAATGCATATTGGAGAAAATTAAAGCAAAGACTAAATGAAGAAGAAAGTGAGTGCGTGACAAATTGTCACCAACTGAAATTAATATCTAAAAAAGATGGAAAAAAATATAAAACCGATTGTGCAAATAGAGAAACCATATTTAGAATTATTCAATCTGTTCCATCACCTAATGCCGAACCATTTAAATTATGGTTTGCTAGATTAGCTGAAGAAAGAATAGAAGAAGTTATTAATCCAGAACTTGCAATAGAAAGAGCAAGACAAACATATTTAAAAAAAGGATATACTGAAGAATGGGTTAATGCCAGAATGAAAAGTATCCCTGCTAGAAATGAACTAACTGATGAATGGAAAAAGCGTGGCGTAACAGACCAAAAAGATTTTGCAATATTAACAAATGAAATTAGTAGAGAAACTTTTGGTGTTAATATTAATAAGCATAAAGAAATTAAACATTTAGATAAAAGACAAAATTTGAGGGATAATATGTCACCTATTGAATTAGCACTTACTACATTAGCTGAAGTTACTACTACTGAACTACATAGGACAAATGATTCACAAGGAATGAAAGCTTTAAAAAATGATGCTGGTACTGGTGGTCACATTGCTTCTATTACAAGAAAAAATATTGAAAAAGAATTAGGAAAATCTGTTGTAACATCAGAAAATGCAATTGATTTTCAAAATAAAAAGAAAATTGAATCAAAATAAAATAAAAAAAAGACTCCGTGCTGGAACACGAAGTCAAAAATGAAAAACCTATTTAAGCTACCAAACTTAAAAATACAATATAGATAACTACAATGTACAAGATTTTTCTATTACATTGTAGCATAAAATTTAATAAAAAGGAAGTGTTGCAATGTGAAAAAAATTGTAAAAAATATTACTGAAACTATTATTAGAGTTGTTTTATATATAAGAGTTTCCTCAGAGGAGCAAGTGAAACACGGTTATTCTCTACAATCACAAAGAGAAAGATTAATTGAATATTGTAAGCAAAAAGGATATCAAGTAGTTGAAATCTATGTTGATGAAGGAAAATCAGCAAGATCTAAATTAAAAAATCGTACGGAATTACTAAGACTAATTGAAGATGCTAAATTAAAAAAATTTGATAGAATTGTTTTTTGGAGATTAGACAGATGGTTTAGAAATATAGCTGATTATTACAAAGTTCAAGAAATATTAGATAATAATAAAATAGACTGGGAATGCTCAGATGAAGAATATTCTACTACTACATCTAATGGTAGACTGCACCTAAACATAAAACTATCTATTGCTCAAAATGAATCTGATCAAACTAGTGATAGGATTAAATTTAATTTTGATAATATGGTGAAAAACGGTAGGGCTATTACTGGATCACAAGGTGTTCCTCTTGGATATATGGTTTCTGGAGAAGAAAAAAATAAAAAAGTAGTTAAAAATCCTGAAACTGAACCTATAGCTATTGATATGCTTGAATATGTGAAAAAATGTGGCAGTGTTAGAAAAACAGTTATATATATAAACCAAAAATATAATTTAAAAATTTGCTATGATAGCATGAGGCACTATTTGATGAATGAAAAATATTATGGCTATTATAGAGGTATAGAGAACTATTGTGAACCTTACATAACGAAACAAGAATTTGATGAAATACAATCATTAATTAAAAGAAATGTGAAGTGCAATAAAAAGTATGATTATATTTTTAGTGGACTATTAAAATGTCCAATTTGTGGTTGTAAATTAGCTGGGTATCAACAGATACAAAATAAGGTTAAATATAATAAAATATATAAATATCCATCATATCGTTGTAGACATACTCAATATGATAAACTATGTCATTATCATAAATATCCACATGAAAATGCTATTGAAAATTATATGATAAATAATATAAAGAATGAAATGCTACAATTAATAAAAAATAGTGAATCACCATTAGAAAAAAATGATATTAAAATTAAAAAATTAGATAAAGAAAAAATTAAAACTAAACTAGCAAGATTAACTGATTTATACATAGATGGAATGATACTAAGAGAAAAATATGATCAGGAATTTAAAAAACTTAATTCATTACTTCAAGAAGCTGATGAAAATATTATAGAAGAAAAGCGAGATTTAAGCCAATATAAAGAGTTTTTAAATTCTGATGCATTATCTATATATAATAAACTAAACAACAGCTCTAAGCGAATGTTTTGGGCTAAATATATAGAATATATTATATATAACGAAGATGGAACTTACGAAATAAAGTTCAAATAATTATTATTATAGCACTAACAATATGAACCATTTTCTGCTTTGGACTATGTTACGAGACTTGCCCTTTCTGATGATTTATATAAAATTATTAAAAATGAGGGTAAAACTGCTATTTTAGTAACACATGATTTAGCAGAAGCTATTTCTTTATCTGATAGAGTAGTTGTGTTAACAAAAAGACCGGCCACAGTTAAAAAGATTTATGATATTAATTTAACAGACAAATCAACTCCTATTCATAATAGAAAATGTAAAGAGTTTAGTACCTATTATGATGAAATTTGGAGGGATTTAGATGTCCACTTATAGTTTAGAACACAAATTATTCTTAAAAAAAATCAAAAGAAATAAATGGTTTGTCCGTTTTAGTCAGTTACTAATTATTATATTCTTTTTAGGAATATGGGAGTTAAGTAGTGAGCTTGGTTATATTAATACCTTTTTATCTAGTTCTCCTAGTAGAGTGTTTCATACCTTTATTTCTCTTCTAAAAGATAATAATCTATGGAATCATGTATGGGTAACTGTTTATGAAACTTTAGTTAGTTTTATTTTAGCTTCTGGTATTGGATTTATTATTGCTTCTATTTTATGGTGGAATAAGACTATTGCCAAAATACTAGACCCCTATCTCACTATTTTAAATTCATTACCTAAAGTAGCACTAGGTCCCCTTATTATTATTTGGGTTGGTGCCAATACAAATTCTATCATTTTTATGGCTCTTTTAATTTCTACTTTTATTACAATTATTAATATTTATCAAGGGTTTATTTCTACAGATCATTATTTTATTACTCTGATGCATACTTTTAATGCAAAAAAAAGGCAGATTTTTATTCATTTAATTGTTCCTAGTAATAAAAATAATCTCATAAATTGTCTAAAGGTAAATATTAGTATGAGTTTAATTGGCGTGATTATGGGTGAATTATTAGTATCTAAAGAAGGTCTTGGATACCTAATTATGTATGGATCACAGGTATTTAATATCAATCTAGTGATTACTTCCGTCGTTATTTTAGCTATTATATCTTACTTAATGTATGCAGTAATTGCATTTATTGAAAAAAAGACAGTTAAGAATTAGTTCCTAACTGTCTTTATCTTTTTACCTGCTAATAAAATATAAGAATTATCTGGCTGATAGTAACAAGTCTGCAAAATAATAATATCATCTGTATCTAATACCTCTGTATTCGTATCGTATACAGAATTTTCTTTTAAGTATGATAAATGATTATGCCATTCTTCATCTGTAAAATTTAATTTCATATGTTGATAATCTGTTGTTACCACTAAGATAGAGAAAATTTGATATTCATATGTTTCATTTTCCATTTCCAGTATTATTTTACTATGATTCCTATAAAAAGAATTATCTAAAAAGTTTTCTAAGATATGAAATTCAGTTTTTAATGTTTTTGAATTATGTCCATAGATTAATATTTTTCTATCGGTTGATAAATTCCTGTAATCCATAAAGGTAGTACCAATTTTACTAGTTTCTTTTTTTAAATTATGTGTTAAATAATAATCATTATCTGTTGTTTTAACAACAATACTTTCTAAGTCTGTATTTTCTATTTTTAAAATAGCAATAATGTCATTATTTTGGTAATTATTTCGTAGAGTAATGATACTATTTTTAGAATTTGTTTCCTTATTTATCTCGCCATTTGTGTCTGTAGTTAATTCTTCTTTTTCAGCAATTACTACTTGTTCATTCTTTAAATTACTATCATTAGATACAGGAAGTTTATATACAAAAAGAGAAAAAATTATGATAGCTACTAGGACAATATATTTTTTTAAACTATTCTTCACAGTTAGTATTTGGTGGTAATGGATAATCTATTTCTATAGGATCTTCTTTGATTACTTCAGGTGTTGGTGTAGGTTCTACTGGATCTATTACTGGTACAGGAGGTTCTTCTTTATCTTTTTCAAATCTCATTTCTAAATAGAAACCAATATAATAGTTTTGGTAAATATTCGTCATATATTTACCATTAATATATACATGAGGCATATTTACTTTTTGTGTTGTATCAGTTTCAATATTATTTAAATTTTCTGCTAGAATACTATTAGCTAATTTATAAGAATTTTCTTTTCTCATATAAGAGGCAACACTATATAATTCACTATTTTCATCATTAATGGTAGCAGTATCAAAGGTAAATGCTAATAGTTTATTATATAGAAAATTATAGGCTAGTTCTATTACCTCTTGATTTGTTTCTTTAAAAGATTGTGTATAATTACCATTAAATAGTTCTGCTATAGCTTTTGTTGGTAGATCTTCTAGCACTTTAGCATCTGTTTGGTATTTTTGATTATAAAAGTCTAAGTAGTATTTGTTTAAGTCTTTACTTCCATTTGGGTACTTATTCTTATCTAATATTTTATCAATTTCAGAGTCTTTTAACATTTCTTGTGTTACTTTTGAAGTAGAATTTACTCCATATAAACTTTGTAGTGCTGTATTTTTAGTGCGATAAAAACCTATTTGTTCTCTTATTTTATTATCTGTAAAAGTGTATGCGTTCGAAATATGAGCACCTATTTCAGAATCTTGATAAGAATCAAAATCTTCTGTACTTAATATTAGAGAGTTATTAACATAATGATAGTTATTTTCTGATTCATTTTTGATTTCAATGTTGAAAATATCATCATCACCTGGTAGAGCACAATTATTCATATAGCCATTTGGAACAAGTATGATACTATCTTCATTAAAATCTTTAGGAATTGTATAGGTTATTTTATATTCCCTTCTTCTTTTACCATTTTCACTTTTATCGATTACTTCTACTTCACTTTCTAAAATTCCACTGGTAGTTGTAGTCATTTTGTTTTGTTCCGTTTTCCATTTACTATTAGTTAGTGCTAAAACATTAGTATTAATACACAATAAACAGCTTATTAACAGCATAGTGGTTAACTTTTTAAATTTTTCTTTCATGTTATATTTTCCTTTCCTATTTTCTAATTGTATTTTATTCCTTGTTGATGGCTAAATATGTCACATGATGGATAAATTTAAAAATTTTTATAGAAAAAAACTGTACTCTTAAGCGTACAGTCCGATTCTATTTATCATTTGATAACTCTAAACTTGATTTAGGATTTAAAGTTAAATCCGCTCTTTCTCCTAAGATATAAGCATAATATCCACTTGCTGCTATCATAGCTGCATTATCAGTACAGTATTTAATGTCTGGAAAAGAATAGTTAATGTTTTCTTTTTCACAAAGACTAGCTAGTTTTTCCCTAATTCCTTTATTGGCTGCAACTCCTCCAGCTACAATTAAGTTATTTACTTGATAATCTTTTAGAGCCTTCATCGTTTTCTTCGTTATAATTTCTACTACTGTATTTTGAAAAGAAGTAGCTAAATCTTTCTTTCTAATTTCATTACCACGTTGTTCTTCATTATGCACTAAATTTATGACAGCACTTTTTAAGCCACTAAAACTAAAATCATAACTATTATCATTTAATGGAAGAGGTAATTTATAGGTATCTTCTCCTTCATGAGCCCATTTATCAATAGTAGGTCCACCTGGATAAGGAACTGATATTACTCTTGCCACCTTATCATAGCATTCACCAATGGCATCATCTAAAGTACCACCTATTTTTTTAAATTTGTAATGGTCCTTCATATAAATTAATTCCGTATGACCACCACTAATTACCAAAGCAATTAAAGGAAAAGTTAATTTATTTACTAATTCGTTAGCATAAATATGTCCTGACATATGATTGACTGGTATTAGAGGAATGTTATTGACATATGCTAATGTCTTTGCTGCTTCTACTCCTACTAATAGAGAACCAACAAGTCCTGGACCATAGGTTATCGCTATTCCATCGATTTGTTTGATATCCATATGTGCTTTTTCAAGACATTCTTCAATTACCATCGTAATATTTTTAACATGATTTCTACTAGCAATTTCAGGTACTACTCCTCCAAAATCTTTATGAATATCTATCTGTGTTAAAACAACTGTTGAAATCTCTTCACAACCATTTTTAACAATAGATGCACTGGTTTCATCACAACTAGTTTCTATTCCTAATATGTATACATCTTTCATTTACATCAACTCTTTTTCCATTAATATTCCGTCAATTCCTTGATAGTATTTTCTTCTTACTGCTACTTTAGAAAAATCAAATTTTTCATACAGATGAATTGCTTTTATATTCGTTTCTTTTACTTCTAAAGTTATACTTTTGACATTATGGCTTATACATTCATTTACCATATATTCTAACAATTTACTGGCTATTTTTTGATTTTGGTATTCTTCTAGTACATTAATATTAATAATTTCAGCTCTTTCATACATTATATAGTAATTTATAAAGGCAACTGGTTCTCCATTTACTAAATATGTCAAGTAATTTGTAAATTGATTATTTTTAATATCTTCTTTTACACTTTTACTTGTCAGTATTTTAGGAAATAGTTCCGATAATTTATCAATGTATAATGATTCTTCTTCTATTTTTTCTATCATATTAACTCTAGATTTTGTTTTTCCTCAGCCTCTGTTTGTTTTAAATAAATAGGGTTTACAGAATGAGGATTAATACCTTCCTTAGTGGTAAATGTATTTACAATTTTTTCAATATTTGGATTATAACTTTCTGTTTCTATATTTTCAAATTTTTGGTTACTTATATAGGCAAATTTATCAAGTAATTGTCCTATAGCACATTTTAAAGCTTCTAATGATATGTATTGTGGTTTTAAAATAGGCATATTATCTTTACTATAAATAGCTCCATATACATAGCCTCTTCTTGCATCTATTAATGGTACTTTTATTATATCATCTTCTTTGCTTGAGATAGCCATTGCTTCTAAACTAGAGATAGTTACAATTTCTTTCTTTAAAGAGTAAGCATATGTTTTAGCAATTGTTACTCCTACTCTTATCCCTGTAAAGGAACCTGGACCGTTTACTACTATAATTTTATCTATATCATTTGGTTCTAAATGATTTTGTTTTAGCATTGTATCTATTTCTTTTAATGTATAACTTGATAAATCTTTTCCTAAATCTTTTTTTACTTCTGATACTAGTTTTTTATCTACTACTAAGCCTGTATATAGATAACTTGTAGTAGTATCTATATACAAAATTTTCATAGTACTGCCTCACATAAATCTTCATACTGTTGTCCATAAGGTGTGATTAAGAAAATACGAGTATTTTCATCTTCTTCTGATAGTTTTATTTTAATTTCTAATCTTTCTTCTGGAAGATAATCTTTAATCATATCTGACCATTCTATAATCACAACTCCACCACTGTGGTAGTATTCTTCGATTCCAAGATCATCTACTTTGCCATCCAAGCGATATACGTCCATATGGTATAGATCCATTTCTCCTGATGTATATTCTTTTATAATATTGAAGGTTGGACTAGTAATAGCTTCTTCTATTCCTAATGAAGATGCAAATCCTTTTGTGAAAACAGTTTTTCCACTACCTAAGTCACCTTGTAAACAAATTACCATATTTGGAAATTTTTCTGATTCAATATTTTGAGCAAGTTCAATTGTATCTTGTTCACTTCTACTTGTTACTTTATATGTCATTTCTATCACCTACTTTATTATAGCAAAAAAAAAATAGATTATACAACCTATTTTTCTTCTTTCTATTATTATGCTTGTTGTGGTTTTAAATATTTAGCTAATAATTCAATTATCTTTTCGTCTTTAACGACAGCTACAGCTTTTTCCCCATCTACTTCTGTTTCTTCTAAAAACTTGAATTTTCCTAATACTTCTTCTTCATTTTCAGATACTTGGACTACAAGATAGTAGTTTTTATTTTGATAAACAGCTTGATTTAAAACCATATATTTTTCTTTATTTCCTAAAGTTAAAATATTATTTATTAAATTTCCCATTTTATCCTCCTACATGCTTTTTGATGAAGTATTTTCTTGTTGATCTACTGAAACATAACCAATTGGTGTACCATTATTATCCATTCTAACTGCTACATTTCCACCATCTTGATAATAATTATTTGCTTCTGTTTCATTCATTTTTTGAAGTTGATTATCCTCAATTTTGTAGTAGGCACTTGGTTCAGCATTTTGCCAAGATTCTGTGTATGGTTGTAATCCATTTGTATTATTGATAGCTCTATCAGCTGATGTGTATACTTCTGAATTACTATTTAAAATATTTGATAAAGCCTGACTAAGATCTTCTTTATAACTTGTTTCTTCATCAGTAGGGGTAGCAACAACTTCACTAGTTTCTACTGGGGTTGTTTCAATAGCAGGCTCAATTGGAGTCTCTATATTTGACTCAGTTGGAGTTTCAAAAGTCTGTTCTGTTGTTTGAGTTATTTCATTAGTATTCGTTTTATCTTCATTATTTTTAGATATACCTGCCATACCTACAATACCAATAAATGCTGCTGATGTTACTGCTAAAGCAGCTACTTTATGTTCTCTTAGTTTCTCAATTACTTTAGTAGTTAATTCTATAAATTTAGAATTTTTGATTTTTTCTAATAATTTAGCTGATGCCTTTTTAACTGATTGTATAATTTGTGGTTTATATTCTTCTGGTGTTAAATCGAAGTCTAAATCATCATCATTCTTTGGAATTAAATTTAAGTCCAAATTTTCTTCATTGTTTTCTTGTTTTGAATCTTGATTTTCTTCATTAGACGTTGTTTTTTGTTCGGAATTTAAATTGTTATCGTTATTATTAAGTCCTACTTCAGTTTGATTGGTTTCTTCTACTGGCATTGAATTTTCCTTCATTTCCGTATCATGGAAAATAGGTTCTTCTTTGGCAGCATTTTCTAATCTTTCTTTATATGTTTCTTCTAATTTATTTCTAGGAATCATAGCAGTAGGAGATGAACTACCAGGTAAATTTTCAACTTTTTTACTATCCTCTTCAGAAAGTTTAATATTTGAAGTTGTATTTTCTTTGTTCGTTTCCTTTTGTACTTTTAAATTATTAATTTGCTCTGTAACTTGAGATAATTCTTCTTTAGTAGCATTCAAATCTGCTGTATACATGTCAATGGTATCTTGTTCCAATTTTAAAAGTTCTTCTTTTTCTTTAGTTAGTTTTGCTAATTCATTTTCTAAATTACTATTTTTTGATTTCTGTTCATCAATTGTTAACATTGTATTTAATACTTCTAGTATTGGATTTTTATGTAATTCATTTTCCATAGTATTAACAGCTTGAATTGCTTTTAAAATGTCTTCTTTATTTTGAGATTTTATAGCATTATTATAAAGCACAATTGGTTCTTCATCTTTCATTTCAGGAAAATAATTTATCAAGCCCTGTACTGACTGTTTTTGTTGTTCTAGTTCAGAGTTACTAATTAAATTTTGAGCAGATAATCTTTGTTCTTCTAACTCAGATATTTTCTGTTCAAGTATTTCTTTTCTTTTAACAAAACTATCAGTTTTTATTACTTTCCCATTTTCTATTGTTCTTTCACCTGACATTAATTTATTATATAGAATTGCTTTATTATTTAGAAGAACTTGCTTTCTTTCTAATTCTGCCAAATCTGTTTCTATAGTATTATCTACTACTTCTTTATTATTATTTGCTGTTTTATCTTCTAGATTGTTTTCTGAAGCTTCATTTGTTTCTGAATTTAACACACTTTTTTCATCAGCCATTTTTTCAGAAGTATTATTTGTTAAAACATGTTCATTTGTAACAACTTCTTCTCTTGAAACTTCTATTGTATCAAATATATCATCATTCAATAAATTGTTTTTGTATTTGCTAACCAATTCTTTAATACTATCATTCAGTGAAGCAATTTCACTATTTAATTTGATAACTGTTTCATCCATTTGTGGATATGCATTCCCATCATTATGTAATTCATCTAGTTTATTATTTAGATTATTTTCTAAATTTGATACTTTTTCTTCTAACTCTTCTTTTTTCGTTACATATGCATCAACTATAAGCTTATTATGAAGATTATTAATTTCATTATTAAGTCTTAATAACTCATTATTTAACTCCATTATTTTTGAATCCATTTGAATATATTGTTCACCATTGTTATATAATTCATTTTGCCTTGCTTCTAATAACGATTGTTTTTCTTTATATTCGTTTTGTAATCTTTCTAAATTTGAAGTTATCATATTATCTTTGATGTATTTCTTTAAACTTGATAATTCTTTTTCTAATAAAATCTTTTTTGAATTCAAATTAATGATAGTATCATCAGTTTCAATATATTGATTCCCATCATTATACAATTCTTGTGTTCTGTTATTAATCTGAGTTTCAATATCTGATATTTCTTTTTCAAGATTGTCTTTTTTGTATATAACTATACTAGAATTTAAATCTTTTTTAGAATTTAATATTTCATTACTTAAAGTGGCAATTTGATTATTTAACTCGATAACTTCTTCATTCATTTCTGGATATGCAATGTTATTTTCGTATAATTCACTCATTTTACTGCTTAGTTGTGATTGTAATGTTGATAGTTGCTCCTTAAGTTCCTCTAAATTTTTCATATAGTGCATACCTCCTATTTTTTATAAATAGATTGTAACAAAAATTTAGATAAAATACAATACAAATCAAAAAAAGAATCCAAAAAGGATTCTAAAATAAGCAAAAAAAAATACCTTGGCGACGACCTATTTTTGCTGAAGACTATCTTCGGCGCTGAAGAGCTTAACTTCTGTGTTCGGGATGGGAACAGGTGTACCCTCTTCGCTATTGTCACCAAGGAAAATATATTTAAGAAATAATTCTTTCAAAACTTAGATAATGTGTTTCAATCAAATCATTAAAATACTAAATGATTAAATCCTCGACTTATTAGTACTGGTCAACTCAACATATCACTATGCTTCCATCTCCAGCCTATCAACGTGGTAGTCTTCCACGAGTCTTACTTTATAAAAAATGGGAAAACTCATCTTGAAGTTGGCTTCCCGCTTAGATGCTTTCAGCGGTTATCCATTCCCTACATAGCTACTCAGCGCTGCCACTGGCGTGACAACTGATACACCAGAGGTAGGTCCGTCCCGGTCCTCTCGTACTAAGGACAGCTCTCCTCAATTTTCCTACGCCCACGACGGATAGGGACCGAACTGTCTCACGACGTTCTGAACCCAGCTCGCGTGCCACTTTAA
>ERZ832317.543-NODE-543-length-54251-cov-43.074415_pt1 | contig 54251 bp, 49 predicted proteins | sample MGYA00519695_ERZ832317 | MGnify/ENA primary metagenome ERZ832317 (study PRJEB31850, sample SAMEA3708726) | human gut metagenome | biome: human gut; feature: human-associated habitat; material: faeces | place: China | collected 2014 ...
CAAGCGGACGGCGCGTGCGCTGCAGTCAGGCCGCAAATCCCCTTGTCAAAAAGTAATACTTTTTGACAGTCTCACACCGCCCCCGGCAGCCGAAGCTGCCGGGGGCGGTGTTATTTGGGGGGTCAGTCCATGGCAAACAGCAGATACCACTGACCGCTGACCTGCACAAACTCAAAGTAGAAGTCCTCGTCGGCGCCGCCTGCATACGTCACGTCACAGGCGACGACAAGGTTGTCGTCGATGCGCACATCCAGCGCCCACTCCAGCTGGGTCAGATCCTCTTCATCGAGCCGGTCGGAATCATAGATGTCGTAGTCATCGATCGTCCGCCCATAGTCGTCGTACCAGTCGTCGAGCTCCTCGATCGCCTCCTCAACGGTGAGCAGACCGTCGTCATCATCCCGCATGAAGGCGACCGCCTCCGGCAGGAATATCTTGTTCATGCCGCTGATATCGTCGTTTTCAAAATACGTGAAGTAGCGCTCGATGAGCTGATCCACCTCCGTGTTTCCGGTCGTACCGTGGCTGCCGCCGTGCGCGGCAAAGAGGCCGATCAGGACCGCCGCGATCACGACCAGTGCGGCAAAGCCGCACAGCAGACCGATGAGCAGCTTTTTCGGCTTGTGCTTGGCGCCGATCTCCGGCGAGGAGACCGCACCGCCGGGCGCGGACGCATACCAGTCGGTCTGGCCCTGTGGCGCTTCGGGTACGCGCGTGCCGCAGACGGTGCAAAAACGCGCGCCGGGGTTCAGGCGGCTGCCGCAATGCGGGCAGACGCCCGGAATAAAGGAAGCGGCCGTGTCCTGCCGGGGCGGCACGGACTGCGCCGGGTCGGGCCGCTCGGGAACGGGCGCGCCGCAGTTGGTGCAAAAACGCATACCGTCTTCAAGCGGAGCGCCGCATTGCGCGCACGTGCGCGGAGTATCGGAGGCATTCTGCGCGGCATTGCCCGCAGGCTGCTGCGTCGGCCGGCAGGGCTGCTGTGAGGGGAGCGCATGCTCGGGAAGCATCGCACCGCAGGCGCGGCAGATGACGGCACTGTCAGAGAGCTGCGCGCCGCATTTTGGACAGATCATGGCAAGACCTCTTTTCTCTATCTGTATTTGGATATACTCATTGTAACATCCGCCTTTCAATTTTACAATCCATTCTTTGCGTGGTATACTCTTGACAGGATTCTTTTTCTGGAGGCAAAGCATATGAACATCACCGCCATCATCTATGACGCCGCCGTGCGCAAAACGGCCTACATCCTCGGCACGGTCATCGGCAACTGCAAGCTCTTCCCGGCCGAGCGCGCGCCGCGCGACTGGAGCGGATACGCAAATGTCATCACCGTCGCCGCCGGTGAGGGCGGCCCGGTCGTGACCGCCGGCGTGCAGAAGCGCGTGACCTTCCGCCCGAAGGGCGAGGACGAGACCGTCGCCGCCGCCGAGCTGATCGCCAAGGCCTTCTGCCCGCCGGAAGCGCCCATGCCGACGGACGCGCTCAAGGCGCGCATCGACGACTTTCTGGCCGCACACAACACGCTCGCGCTCGCGACCGGCTGCGGCAACTGGGTGCGGTGCACCCCGCTGGAATATCTGCGCGTGAACGGCGCGCTCTACATCCTCACCGAGGGCGGTCTGAAATTCAAGGGCATCTGGTGGAACGGCGCGATCTCCGCCGCCGTGTACGACAGCTACGACGGCATGGACTCGCTCGCCGGGCTGCAGATGACGGGCAAGGCCGCCTACATCGACCCGCTGAGCGACGAGTACCGCAGCGTGATCGAGGCGCGCGGCGTGCAGCTGCAGCAGCTGCAGCAGATGCCCGCAATGCTGCACGCGGTGCGTCTGGACATCACGCGCTACGAGCTGCTCGACGGCGCGCTGCGCAGCGAGGGCTATGCCGCGCGGCAGGTACTGTCGCTGGTCTGACTTGATAATCATCCCGTTTGTGGTACAATGGTGGCATTCTGTGCTGATTTTTGAAAGGAGGTGCGCGTGATGGAGCGAACGGAGCTGCCCGTGGCGGTATTTGACTCCGGCCTCGGCGGCATCAGCGTTCTGCGCGCACTCGTGCAGCGGATGCCGGGAGAGGACTTTTTGTACTTCGGCGACTCGGCAAACGCGCCCTACGGCGTGCGCCCGGCCGCGGAGGTGCGCGAGCTGACGCAGAGCGTCATCGCCCGGCTGTATGCGCGCGGCATCAAGGCCGCCGTCATCGCCTGCAACACGGCCACAAGCGCTGCCATCGGCACGCTGCGCGCCGCTTTTTCGGACATCCCGGTCATCGGCATCGAGCCGGCGCTCAAGCCCGCCGCGGCGCAGCACCGGCACGTACTCGTGCTGGCGACACCGCTGACGCTGCGGGAGGAGAAATTCGCGGCGCTCATGCAGCGCTGCGCCGCCAGCGCCGAGATCCTGCCGCTGCCGTGTCCGGAACTGGTCGAGTTTGTCGAGCGCGGCGAGCTCGACTCCCCCGCGCTCACGGCATATCTGGCGCGGCAGCTCGGCCCCTACGCCGGATATGTGGACGCGGTCGTGCTCGGCTGCACACACTTCCCGTTTGCCCGCCGCGCGATCCGCGCCGCCCTCGGCGGCGTCGCGCTCTACGACGGCAGCGACGGCACGGCGCGTGAGACGCAGCGCCAGCTCGTGCGCCGCGGCTGGATCCGCGGCGGCACGCACGGCACCGTCACGCTCGAAAACAGTCTCCCGTCGGAGCTGCCGCTCAGCCGCAGGCTGCTCGACCTGCCTGCGGAGGACTGAGCCGTATGCAGATCCAACGTATCCCCTTCCCGCCGATCGGCTCGAACATGTACATCGTCACGCAGGGGCGCGACGCGATCGTGCTCGACCCGTGGCCGGACGCCGAGACGATGGCGCGGCTGCAGGGCTATCGGGTGCTGCTGGTGCTCACACACGAGCACGTCGACCACACCTCCGGCCTCGGCCGGATGCAGCGCGCGCTCTCGGCGCGCACCCTCTGGCAGGATCACTGCACCGCCTGGCTGCGCAATCCCGGCAACACGACGCCCGTACTGCTCGCGGCGCTGAGCGTGTCGCGCGGCGCGCCGGCGCGCGATTTTCTGCGCGGGCTGCACCTCAAGACCGAAACCTATGAGCCCGACATGACCTTTGCCGAGCGCGTCTCGCTCGACTGGGGCGCGCTGCACATCGAGGGCTACGCCACGCCCGGGCACTCACGCGGCAGCGCATGCTACCGCATCGGCGCGCAGGCATTTTTCAGCGGCGACACGATCGTGCCGGGCTGCGCGGTCATCACGCGGCTGCGCGGCGGCGACGCCGCCGTGCTCGGCGAGCAGACCGTGCCGTTTCTGCGCACGCTGCCGCCCGAGCTGACGCTCTATCCCGGCCACGGCCGCTGCGGTATGACCCTCGGCGAGGGGCTTGCTGATATCCGCTGGTGAAAAAAAACATGCGGTTTTGCGGCATATGCAGCAGACTTACACGCCTGTGTGCAAAATGCGCAGACGCCTCGCTTTGTCACAAGTGAGGCTTGACTTTTGTGAGTATATTTGTTAGACTGACCATAGCAGTTTAGGGTAAAAGTTTTTTGTGGGATTTTTGAGATGGTCTCCGGTACTCCTCCGGGGGCCATCTCGCTTTTTAAAAAGCGCACACACGGCAGGAGAAAATGCATTTTTGCCCGCAAAAATGCTTGACACACGCGCAGACGTCTGGTATTATATTGGAGCGCTCCAAAGACAGCAGGTGGCTTGACCGCGGAAATCCTGCCGAGGATGCATCTATCACGATGTTTCTATTCTGTTTCCGGGGCTTTGGCCGCGGGAATTTTTTTTGGGCGTGTATCTTTCACACGGAGGTGAAAACACACTATGCCGAACGCAAAAGTTCTCAGTGAGAAGCAGGCGATCGTCGCCGCTCTGGCTGAACGGCTCAACAGCGCCAGCGCCGGCGTGTTCGTCGACTACAAGGGCATCACCGTCGATGAAGACACCAAACTGCGCACCGAGCTGCGTCAGAATGACGTGGAGTATTCCGTCGTCAAAAACACCCTGACCCGCTTTGCGCTCAAGGACGCCGGTCTCGAGGCGATGAGCGATCTGCTCAACGGTACGACTTCGCTCGCTACCAGCACGGCAGACCCGATCGTCCCGATCCGCATGATCCACGACATGAGCGAAAAGATGGCGAAGGACAATAAGTTTATCGTCAAGGGCGCGTTCCTTGAGGGCAAGGTCCTCAGTGACGCTGAGATCGCGGAGATCGCGCAGCTCCAGAACAAGGACGCGCTGTACTCCAAGGTCCTGGGCACGATGCTGGCACCCATCACGGGTCTGGCCGTTTGCCTGAACCAGGTCGTCGAGCAGATGGGCGGTGCTGCCGCACCGGCTGCCAAGGCCGAAGCTCCCGCCGCCGAATAAGGCGACCACTTCACTTAACTATTTAGGAGGAAAATTACCATGGCTAGCGAAAAAGTCACTGCTATGATCGAAGAGATCAAGGCTATGTCCGTCCTCGAGCTGTCCGAGCTCGTGCACGAGATCGAAGATGTGTTCGGCGTTTCCGCCGCTGCTGCTGTTGCCGCCGCTCCGGTGGCCGGCGCTGCTGCTGCCGCCGAGGAGAAGACCGAGTTTGACGTCGTTCTGACCGGCTTCGGCGATCAGAAGATCAAGGTCATCAAGGCCGTCCGTGAGATCACCAACCTGGGCCTGGCGGAAGCCAAGGCGAAGGTCGAGGGTATTCCCTGCGCCATCAAGGAGCAGGTCTCCAAGGACGAGGCCGAGGAGCTCAAGAAGAAGCTCGAGGAAGTCGGCGCTTCTGTCGAACTCAAGTAATTCGGTCTTATATACTGATGCAAAAACCTCCGCGCCATCCGGCGCGGAGGTTTTTTGCCGCAATGGAAAACCGGCGGACAGCAAATCGCTGTCCGCCGGTTTTTTGCGTCTGCAATTCATTTGCCCATGGGCAGCGGCTCGGCCGCGCCGTCTTTTCCGCCGCGGATCATACGCAGGTAATTATAGAGCGAAAACTGCGAGATGTTCAGCGCCTTGCAAACCTGCGCATTGGAGTAAGTAATCAGAAATGCACCATGCTTGTCGAGAAACTCCAGATAGCGGAGCTTATCCTCCTTGGTCATGTGGGCAGAGTTTTTGCCCACCATGAGCTGCGCCTGATCCATCAGGTGCTGGAGCATATCGTTGACATCGCCGCGATATTTGTCTTCATTCGGTTGGTCGGTATCGACCCGGTTGCGGCTGTGGAGATAGCGCTCGAGTTCCAGACTCTTGGTGATATCCTCGTTGATGGCGATGCACACAGAGGGATTGCCGTCTTCATCACGGAGAAACAGCGTCGACGAGCGCAGCGTCTTGCCCTCTTTGGTATATTCAATGAAGTTATAGTAGGTTCCGTTATCCTCGGACGCATTTCGGATGTATTCCAGCCCCAGAATATCTCCGGTGCCGCCGATCTCGCGCCCAGTGATGTGTCCGTTGCGGATGTCCACGATCGTGTGTTCGTAATCGAGCGTCAAATCATGGAGCACAAACTCGACATCCGGCCCGAAATGTGCCTCCAATAGATCCATCAGTTTATGCAGCCACTCTTTGTTTGCCTGATAAGAAAGCATGCGTTGGTCCTTCTCCCCCAAAATAAAATTTTGAATCCCGGAAATCGTTATACCACATTTTCGCGCAAAAAGATAGTGCTCTCTACAAAAAATGTCTTATGGTCCACAACGCCTTGACAAATAGTAAACGAAATCGTTCGGAAAACAGACATTTTCCACAAAAAGCGTCTTGTTTTCTGAACACATAGTAAAAAAACTTTTATTCAACGAATATTATCTTAAAAATTTATTGACGAATGTCAGAAACAATGATTAAATAAATTTATAGCATGATTCTAAAATACAAAAATTACAAAAATTCTTTTATTTTTTGTGAAAGGACTGTGTAACCTGATGGACGTTTTAAAGAGACTGGAGCAGAGCGGCATCGTGCCGGTCGTCGTGCTGGACGACGCGAAAGATGCAGTCCCCACCGCCAGGGCGCTTCTGGCCGGCGGCGTGGATGTGATGGAGATCACGTTCCGCACGGCGGCGGCGGCGGATTCGATCCGCGCAGTGAGTGAGCAGTGCCCGGATATGCTCGTCGGCGCGGGCACGGTCATCACGCTCGCGCAGTGCGAGCAGGCCGTAGCGTGCGGCGCGAAATTCATCGTGGCGCCGGGCTTTGATCCGGAGGTCGTGAGCTGGTGCGTCGAGCACGGCATCGCCGTAACGCCCGGCTGCGTCACGCCGACGGAGATCATGGCAGCCATGAAGCTGGGGCTGCGCGTTGTGAAGTTCTTCCCGGCAAATGTCTACGGCGGTCTGACGGCGATGAAGTCTCTGTCCGGCCCGTTCGGCGGCATCCGCTTCATCCCGACCGGCGGCGTGAACGCGCAGAATCTGGGCGAGTTCATCGCAGCGCCCTATGTGCACGCGGTCGGCGGCAGCTGGGTCTGCCCGAAGGCGGATATCGCAGCCGGCAACTTTGACAAGATCACGGAGCTGTGCGCGCAGGCGAAGGAAGCGCTGCTCGGCTATGAGGTCGCGCACATCGGCATCAACTGTGAGAGCGCGGACGCCTCCATGGCCGTCTGCGAGGCGCTGAACCGGGCGTTCGGTCTGCCGGTCAAGGCCGGCAATTCCTCCAACTTTGCCTCGACCGGCATTGAGGTCATGAAGTCCATGTATCTGGGCAGAAACGGCCACATTGCCATCCGCACCAATGCGCTGCCGGCCGCCGTGGCGGAGCTGGAAAAGCGCGGCTTCGTGTGCGATCCGTCTACCGCAAAATACAAGGGCGAGCGCATGACCGCCATCTACCTCAAAGAGGAGTTCGGCGGCTTCGCGGTCCACCTGCTGCAGAAATAAGGAGAAGATCAAATGAAGGTACTGACATTCGGTGAAATTATGCTGCGCCTGAAAGCGCCCGGCCACGAGCGCTTCTTCCAGAGCCCAAGTCTGGAAGCCACGTTCGGCGGCGGCGAGGCAAACGTGGCGGTGTCGCTGGCAAACTACGGAATGGACGCCGCATTTTTGACCGTGCTGCCGAAAAACGACATTGCCGAGGCGTGCATCCGCGAGCTGCGCTATTTCGGCGTGGACACCTCCCGCATCCTGCGCGGCGAGGGCCGTATGGGCATCTACTACCTGCAGGGCGGTGCAAACCAGCTGCCGAGCAAGGTCGTCTATGACCGCGCCTACTCCGCCATCGCGCTGGCCAAGCCCGGCGACATCGACTGGGACAAGGCGTTCGACGGCGTGGACTGGTTCCACATCACCGGCATCACTCCGGCCATCTCGGAGACAGCCATGGAGCTCTCGCTCGAATCGGTCGCCGAGGCGAAAAAGCGCGGCATCACCGTCTCCTGCGACCTTAACTACCGCAAGAATCTCTGGAAATACGGCAAGGCCGCGTCCGAGGTCATGAACAAGCTGGCCGAGTCCGTGGACGTCGCCATCGCAAACGAGGAGGACGTGCAGAAGTCGCTCGGCATCACGGCGGACGTGGACGTCGAGTCCGGCTCGCTCGACCGCGAGAAATACCGTATGCTCGGCAGCAAGGTGCTCTCCGCGTTCCCGAACATGAAGATGATCGCCATCACGCTGCGCGAGAGCCACAGCGCCGACTACAACGGCTGGGCCGCCTGCCTGAACGACGGCGAGCACTTCTACGTCTCGAAGAAATACGAGATCCGCGACATCATCGACCGTGTCGGCGGCGGCGATTCGTTTGCCGGCGGCCTGATCTACGGCCTGAACCACTACGCCGACCGCCAGCAGGCGCTGGAGTTCGCAGTCGCGGCCTCCTGCCTCAAGCACAGCGTCATCGGCGACTTCAACCGCGTCGACGTCTCCGACGTCGAGAAGCTGGCCGGCGGCGACGGCACCGGCCGCGTGCAGCGCTGAGAGGAGGGCGATTCCGATGGACTGGATCAATGAGAAGGCCAAAACGCTCCGGCAGGGCGCCATCCGCGCCATGTTTGACAAGGCCTCCACGATGGACAACGTCATCAGCATGGGCATCGGCGAGCCGGACATGGCCACGCCGGAGCTCGTGTGCCGCGCCGGAAACGAGGCACTCGAAAAGGGCATCACGCACTATACGCCGAACGCCGGCACGCCGGCTTTGCGCCGCGCCATCGCGGAGAAGTCGAACCTGAAAGGCGTCGGCTACGATCCCACGACCGAGATCATCATCACCAACGGCGGCATGGGCGCGCTGTCCCTGCTGTTTCTGGTGCTGCTCAATCCCGGCGACGAGGTGCTCATTCAGGATCCCCAGTGGCTCAACTATGTGGCGCAGGTGCGCTACTGCGGCGGTGAGGCCGTGCGCGTCCCGACGGATCTGGAGCACAATTTCACGATGCAGCCCGAGGCCATCGAGCAGCGCATCACCCCGCGCACCAAGGCGCTCATGATCAATTCGCCCAACAACCCCACCGGCAGTGTCATGTCCCGCGCGGACATGGAGCAGATCGCCGCGATCGCCAAAAAGCACGACCTGCTCATCATCGCCGACGAGGTTTACAACACCCTGCTCTACGGCACGGAGCCGTACCTGTCCATCGCGGAGCTGCCCGGCATGAAGGACCGCTGCGTGGTGATCAACAGCTTCTCAAAATCCTACGCCATGACCGGCTGGCGCATCGGCTATCTGGCAGGCCCCGCGGAGATCGTCGACCGCATGACCAAATGTCAGGAAAACTTCAACGCCTGCGCAAATGCCATCGGTCAGTACGCCGCGGTTGCCGCACTTGACCATCCGGAGCTGTGCACGCAGCTGCGCGACATCTTCGCGCGCCGCCGCACGACGCTGCTGGAAGGTCTGGCCGCCATTCCCGGCATGAACAGCAACGACCCCACGGGCGCATTCTATGTCTTTGCCGACATCCGTGCTTTCGGCATGAGCAGTGAGGATTTCTGTAACCGTCTGCTTGACGAGGAGCGCGTCGTCTGCATCCCCGGCAGCGCCTTCGGCGCATGCGGCGAGGGCTTCGTGCGCATCGCCTACACCTGCAGCGACGCGGATCTGACGGAGGCGATCGCACGCATCCGCCGCTTCTGCGCCAAGTATTATACGGCTTGAGAGAGGAGACGATTCCAATGTCCAATGTGGAACAAAAGCTCCAGGCCATGGGCCTGAAGCTGCCCGCATGCCCGGCGCCGGTCGCAGCATATCTTCCGGTGCAGACGGCGGGAAACCTGATCTATGCATCCGGCCAGACGGCCTGGGTCGACGGCAAGCTGCTCTACGCCGGTAAGGTCGGCGGCGACGTCAGCATCGCGGACGCCTATGAATCGGCCAAGATCAGCGCGGTCAATTGCCTGAGCGCGATCGCCACGGTGGCAGACCTTGACCATATCCGCATCGTGCGCGTGCACGGCTGGGTCAACGGTGTGCCCGACTTCGGCGACCAGCCCGCCGTCGTCAACGGTGCATCTGAACTGCTCGAGGCGCTCTACGGTGAGCACGGCCGCCATGCCAGAAGCGCCATCGGCGTGGGCTCTCTGCCCACGAACGCCTCAGTCGAGATCGAGATCATCGCCGAAAAGCTCTGAACCGGCACGACACCCCGAAAACCACGAGCAAACACAGGAAAATGATGTGAAAACCACTTCATATTATAAAAACAGGAGGAAAACAAATGAAGAAAAAGCTCAGATCCATTCTCGCGCTGCTCATGGCCATCCTGATGGTCGCCGCCTGCACGGCATGCGGCAGCGGCGGCAACGGCGGCACTGCCAGCGGCAGCAGCAAGCTGCAGGAAGTCCTCGATCGCGGTTATTTGATCGTCGGCACCGGCAGCACCAACGCCCCGTGGCACTTCTATGACGACAACGGCAACCTCTGCGGCTTCGACGTCTCCATGGCGAAGATCGTTGCCAACTCTCTCTTCGGCGATCCGGAAAAGGTCAAGTTCGTCGAGCAGTCCTCTGACGAGCGCGTTCCGAACCTGGTCAACGGCAACGTGGACATCTGCTTCCAGTTCATGACCATCAGCGCCGAGAGAGCCCAGCAGATCGAGTTCACCATCCCGTACTACACCGAGGGATGTGAGGCTCTGCTGCACACCAACAGCAAGTACAAGACCGGCGAGCAGCTGCTCGCAGCCATGGACAGCGGCACGAAGGTGACCGTCGCCATCCTGCAGAACAGCTTTGCCGAGGACATCGTCGCCGACGTCTTTGCCGGCCACGACAACTACACCGTCGACCAGTATGAGGATCAGGCGCTGCTTTATCAGGCGCTGGCCTCCGGCCGCTGCGACGTCGCCGTGTGCGACATGTCCAACGCCAAGTATCAGGCTTCCCTCGACAGCAACTACATTGCCACCGGCATCGCCGGCCGCCCGCAGAACTACGGTGCCGGCGTCCAGAAGGGCGACCAGGTCTGGCTCAACTATGTCAACACCGTGCTGCAGGACGCCATGAGCGGTGCGACCTACCAGTCCTACATTGACGCGTTTGAGCAGTGGTTCGGCGTGAAGCTCGACCCGCCCAAGACCGGCAAGCCGGCTATGTACTGCTGAGCACAGCGCAGCCGCATCCCTATGTAAACAGAATTTTGGAAGGTGCGGATCGCCCTTGCGATCCGCATTTTTCCAAAGCTTCGGATGGAGAACGCTATGAATTACAATTTTAACTGGACAGTTATCGAAAAGAATATTGTCCCCATGCTGGAGGGTCTTGGCTTCGGCCTGCTCATGGCGATCATCGCGATCACAGTCGGTACCATCATCGGCCTGCTGCTGGCCTTTGCCGCTGTCTCCAAATCCAAGATTGCCCGCAAGCTCGTGCAGATCTTTGTCACGATCTTCCGAAACACACCGATCCTGATCCTCGTCTACATCACCTATTTCGGTATGCCGACGATCGGCATCAACATCCCCAAGGTCCCCTCTTTCGTCATCACGTTGGCTCTGTATTCCTCCGCCTACATGGAGGAAGTGTTCCGCGCCGGACTGGAAGCGATCCCGAAGGGGATCATCGAGGCCGGTCAGGCCATCGGTTTGAGCGGAACGGTTATTAAAATAGAAATTGAATTGCCCATCATGATGAAAAAAGTCCTTCCGTCCATGGGCAACTACCTTATTTCGCTGTTTAAGGACACATCCATCGCCTCGGCCATCACGGTCGGCGAGCTGACGTACATCTCGAAGGTCCTCACCACGCAGACGTTCCGTGTCTTTGAAGTCTGGCTGACAACGGGCATTTTGTATGTGGCGGCCTGCTACCTGATCGCGTTCATTCTGCGTCGGGTCGAGAAACTGTTCCTGTAGGGGAGGTCCGTATGAAGTACTTCCAAAACATATCCAATCTCTGGGGCAACGTCCTCACGGCACTCGGCAACACGGTCTACATCTCGCTGATCGCCATCGTACTCGGCACCATTCTGGGCATTGCGATGGGCGTCGTGCTGACCTACTGCAAAAAGCGCTGGCAGTGGCTGTTCCGCATCTACGTGGACATCATGCGCGGTCTGCCGGTTCTGGTCACGATCTTCGTGGTGTATTACTTTGTCAACGCCGTGCTCAAAATGTTCTTCGGCTTCCAGATGCAGCAGAACACGGCCGGCGCCGTCGCGCTGACGATGTTCTCCGCCGCGCAGATGACCGAGCTCACGCGCGGCGCGCTGCAGGCCATCCCGAAGGGGCAGATCGAGGCCGGCCGCGCCATCGGCCTGACGTTCCCACAAATCTTTTTCAACATCCTGCTGCCGCAGGCGGTGGTGCAGATGATCCCGCCGTGGATCAACTCCGCCACAGAGATGATCAAGGCGTCGACGCTGCTGGGCATGATCGGCGTGCTGGATCTGCTGCTGGTCACGCGCCAGATCGTCGCCAAATACGGCGAGGCGCTGGTGTACTACCTGATCATCGGCGTGTTCTACTTTGCCATCAACACGCTCATCGAGTACGCCGGCAAGAAACTGAGCAAAAAGCTCAACTATCTGCAGAAAGCTAAGAGGTAACTACCATGAGTGACGCACTGTTGAGATTTGAAAACGTAACGAAGAGCTACGGTGACTTCACAGTATTCTCCGACATCTCGCTGGAGGTGCACGAGAAGGAAGTCGTGTCGATCATCGGCTCGAGCGGCTCGGGCAAGACGACCCTGCTGCGCTGCATCAACCTGCTGGAGCCGTTTGAGGCAGGCAAGATCATCCTCGACGGCCAGGAGATCGGCTATCACGACGTCAACGGAAAGCGCAAGCGCGTGCCGGAAAAGGTCATCGCGCAGCAGCGCTCGATGACGGGCATGGTCTTCCAGCAGTTCAACCTGTTCCCGCACATGACGGCGAAGAAAAACGTCATGCTCGGTCTGACCCACACAAAGAAAATGCCGAAGGCCGAGGCCGAGGCGCTGGCGGAAAAGTGGCTCACGGCCGTTGGCCTGGGCGACAAGATGGACAACCTTCCGAGCGAGCTCTCCGGCGGCCAGCAGCAGCGTGTGGCCATCGCACGCGCCGTGGCCATGAATCCGAAGATCCTGCTGTTTGACGAGGCCACGTCCGCACTCGACCCGGAGCTGGTCGGCGAAGTGCTCAACGTCATCCGCAGCCTCGCCAAGGAGGGCGCCACGATGATCCTCGTCACGCACGAGATGCGCTTTGCCTATGAAGTGTCCGACAAGGTCATCTTCATGGACAAGGGCAAGATTGATGCCATGGGCACACCGAAGGAGATCTTCGAGGAGCGCCCGACGGCACGACTGCGCGAATTTCTGTCCACATTCACCACACCCATCGTCACGGGCAATGCAAAGGCGGACTGAACCATGGCAGAAAGTATTTACGAATCGCTCGGCGTCCGCACAGTCATTGATGCCTGGGGCACGGTCACGGCACTGGGCGGCTCGCTCATGGCACCCGAGGTGCTGCAGGCCATGCAGTCAGCGGCCGGCGCCTTCGTGGACATGAGCGAGCTGCACACGGCAGCAGGCCGGCGCATCGCAGACCTCCTCGGCGTGGAAGCCTGCTGCGTCACCTGCGGCGCAGCTGCAGGGCTTGCCATTGCGGCGGCCGCCTGCATGACGGGCACACGCCGCTCGTATGCCTATCAGCTGCCGGACACCACCGGCATGAAAGACGAGATCCTCTGCCTCAAATGCCACCGCGACCTCTACGATCAGGGCATGCTGCTCTCAGGCGCGCACTTTGTGGAGATCGGCGTGACATCATCGGCGTTTTTGCAGCAGATCGAGGACCGCATCACCGAGCGCACGGCGGCGTTTTTCTACACGTCCGAGGCCGAGACCATGCGCGGCTCGATCCCGCTGCCGGAGATCGCGGCGCTCTGCCGCGCGCACGGTATCCCCATCATCGTCGATGCGGCGGCCGAGCTGCCGCCGAAGGCGAATATCCGCAAATACCTCGACGACGGCGCGTCCCTCGTCGTGTTCAGCGGCGGTAAGGAGATCCGCGGTCCGCAGGCCTCGGGCATGATCCTCGGCAGCCGCGAGCTGATCGCCGCGTGCGAGCTCAACTGCTGCCCGAACTACGGCATTGGCCGCCCCATGAAGGTCGACAAAGAGAACATCTGCGGCCTTGTCAAGGCGGTGGAGCTGTTCGTGCAGCGCGATTATGATCAGATCATGGCGCAGTGGGACAGCTATGTGGACACGATCCGCGCAGGGCTTTCCGACTGCCCGGGTCTGGAGATGACCGTCGGCGTTCCGACCGAGCCCGGCGTACAGCCCGCCTGCATCCGCCGGCTCTTCCTGCGGCCGCTGACCATGCCCGCCGCTGCGCTGCGTCAGGCACTGATCGACGGCGAACCGAGCATCTACACCTTCCTCTATCAGGATCAGATCGTGATCAACCCGCAGTGCCTGCAGGCACATGAGCTCTCCCCTATCGTGCAGGCGATCCGCGGGATCCTGATGCAGCATCGCTGAGATTTGCAAAGAAAGGACCCTTCCCTTATGCACGAGTATCCCTACCGTACCTGCGCGGAGATCGACCTCAACAAGCTCCAGCGCAACCTGCAGCGCCTGCGCGCGCTCATCGGGCCGGACTGCCGCATCATGGAGGTCATGAAAGCCGATGCCTACGGCCACGGCCTGCGCGTATGCGCTGAGTATGCCGCGCCCTATGTCGACTGGTTTGCGGCCGCCACGCTTGAAGAGGCGCTTGCCGTGCGTGCAGCCGCACCGCACACGCCCATCCTCATCTTTGGCGGCCTGCTCGACCCGGAGATCATTCAGGCGGCACAGCACGGTCTGACCATCAACGTGTTCTCACTCCAATATGCCAGCCATGTGCAGGCGCTCCTGCAGCCGATGGGGCTGCATGCCGATGTGCACATCAAGGTGGACACCGGCATGAACCGGCTCGGGCTCCACGCCCGGCCGGGGCACTGCGCACAGGCCGTTTCGGACGCCGCGCAGATCTGCGCGCTCGATCGTCTGCACGTGACTGGCATATATACACATTTCGCCTGTGCCGACTCGACGGATCCCTCGGACAGTGCGTTCACGGACGCGCAGTTCGCAGCCTTTCAGAAGGTCTGCAGTGGACTGGAAGCACTGGGCATCGACCCCGGTCTGCGCCACTGCGCCAGCACCGGCGGTCTGCTTGTGCATCCGGAATACCGCTGCCAGATGGTGCGCGCCGGCATGTTCGCCCTCGGCATGAGCTACAGCGCCGAAAGCGCGCGCGCATGCGCCCTTGAGCCCATTCTGACATGGTACGCCAAGGTCGTTGACATCCGCACGGTCGAGCCGGGCGAGAGCGTCAGCTATGGACGCATCTTCACCGCCGAGCGTCCCACGCGTGTGGCCGTGCTGTCGGTCGGCTATGCCGACGGCTACTCCCGCGCCTTCTCCAACCGGGCGCGGGTGCTCCTGCATGGCAAGTATGCGCCTGTACGCGGCAAGACGTGCATGGACTTCACCATGGTCGACGTCACGGACATCCCCGATGTTGCCGTCGGCGATCAGGCTGTGCTGCTCGGAGCGGACGGCGGACAGTGCATCCCCGCCGACGAGCTGGCGGCGCTCTTGCCGGACGGCACGAACGGCGGCGTCACGGCGGACATTCATTTCCGCGTTCGCCGCGTGTACCGCTATGACAACGCGACCGTCGCCGTCAGCGACGTGCGCTACTGAGTTTTCGCGAAAAGAGCAGACAGGTGTACCCTGTCTGCTCTTTTTCTGTCCAAAAAGGATCTGTTCCAGCAATCGAAGAGCCCCCGTCCGGCGGTCTGCCGGACGGGGGCTTTGATATCCCCGCGCTCAGGCGCTGAAGCTGACGCTCTTGGCGGCTTCGATGAAGCTCGGCTCATAGGCGTCAAAGTTGTCCTTTTGGGACGCGAACTGCACCATCCAGAACCCGTCGTCAGCCTCGTAGAGAACGGTGAGGTAGCGGTAGGTGACGTTCTGCTCCTCGTTGAGGAAGTCATACAGCATCGTCGGGTTGCCGTCGATGGGCTCGCCGTCGACGATCGCTTTGTCTTCATTGGCCCCCTTGACGAACTCGACATACTGCTCAAACGTCACGTCTTCCACGCCGGCTTCGGCAAACTCCGCCTTCGTCTCATGGAGGGCAAGCACGATCGCCGTGTCCGCAGCGTAGCCAACGGTGTAGCCCTCAAGCGATTCCTGGCTGAAGTCGGTCGTGAGCGTGATCTGCATGCCCTCGGCGTCAAAGAGCTTGGCTTTGGCATCAAAGGGGTTGGTGCTGCCGGTGCTGCCGCAGCCGGCGAGCACGGCCACAAGAAGCAGCGCGCAGACAATGGTCGTAAATGTGCGTTTCATACAGAGATCTCCTCTTTCTATTTTCTATGACAGCGGCTTACTGCGCCGGTTTGTCCGTTTTGGGCTGGTACTGATACGGCTCCGGATCGGGCTCGGCATAGCCGGTGGCGATGTCGAACTGCTTGGTCAGCTGCGTGAGACCGAGCTTCGTCACCATGAGCTCACCGTAGGCGAGGTCATCCTGAAAGCCGTTTTCGCGGCACTCATCCAGACCCGCCTTGGCGTCCTCCAGCTCGGAGAGGCACTGCTCGTACAGATCCTCGAGCTTGCCGAGCGCCGTGATGGCGTCGTCGGTGTTGCCCTCGGCGGGGCAGACGGCCTCAAAGCGGCGGCCGATGCGCACGATCGCGGCATAGCTCGCCTGCAGCATCGCCAGCGTGAGCGCGCCGGCCTGTCCAGCGGCCTCGCTCTGCTTCATGCCGGTGATCATGTCCGACACATCCCCGACCCACTGCTTGTGCACGCCCTTGAGCTGGCTCAGGCGCTCATCGATCTGTGCCGCGGGATGGCGGTTGGCGGAGTAGCCGCCCTTTTTGAGTTTACGGGTCAGACGTTCCATAGTAGCAACCTCCAATTAGAATTCTTGATCAATCGTCCATGTCGAGTGCTTCCAGACCCTTGGCGGCAATGGGACGGCTGTCGCCATGGCGGACGAAGAGCATGGTCACAAACGCGCCGGCCACGAAAATGGCGGCATACGGGAAGAGCACGGTCATGCCGACCTTGTCCATCAGGAAGCCGGAGAACATCGGCGTGATGACCTGCGCGGCCATGCTGGCCGTGTAGTAGAAACCGGTGTAGCGGCCGACGTCGCTGCCGGAGCACATCTCAACGACCATCGGGAAGGAGTTGACGTTGATGGTCGCCCAGCCGATACCGGCGAGGCAGAACATCGCGTTCATGAGCATCGTGGGACTCTCGGAATTGAGGAACGCAGCCACGCCGAACGCGATGGCCAGCATCACGACGCCGCCGAGAATGGTCTTTTTGCGGCCGATCTTGGACGCAACGATGCCGACGGGCAGGTAGGCCACGATCGCAGCGGCCTGCGCGAGCATGAGCGTGAGGTTATAGTCCTTGTGCAGGATGTTGCTCGCATAGACGGAGTATTTCGACGTCACGGCGTTGTAGCCGAAGAACCACAGCACGATCGACAGCAGCAGGAAAATGAGCGAGCGGCGCTCGGCCTTGCCGAGCTTGCCGGAGGCGACGGGCGTGTCGCCGTCGTCCCCGTTGTCGATGCCGAAGCGCTTGCTGTCGGCCTGCATCTCGGCGACAAACTTCGGCTCGTTGACCGTCAGGCGGAAGATCAGCAGCGCAAGCACCATGAGCCCCGCGATCACGGAGAAGTAGGCAGTGTAGCTCATGAGCGAGTTGCGCACGGAGCTCGTAGCGAAGCCCATGCCGATGGCCAGCACGAGGATGCCGCCGCCGGTACCCATGAGGTTGATGACGGCATTCGCCTTACTGCGCAGCGGCTTGATGGTAACATCAGGCATGAGCGCAACGGCCGGAGAGCGGAACGTGGCCATGGCGACGAGCACGACCAGCAGCAGCGCGATGAAGCCGATGAGCGCACCCGGATGCTGCAGCGTCGTCTGATGGGCGTAGGCCTGACGCGCGGGCACGACATAATTCGTGTAGTCGTGGTTCGTGACGGTCTTGCCCTCGGCATTGGTGACCTGGCTCGTGATGGCGGCAAACTCATCCTCCGTAAAGGTATCCTCGAGCACGAAGGTCTCGCCGTCGGGCGTCTTGAGCGTGCGATCCGCCTCCTTCTGATAGACGATGCGCAGAGCGGCGGGATCATCGATCGCAGCAGCGCCATCGAGATTCTTCAACTGCGCGTCGTCAACGAGCGACAGGCTGATGAAGGCGATGGCGGCGACGATCGTGCCGATGAGGATAAACGGTGTGCGGCGGCCGCGCTTGCCGGAGTGCTTATCCGAGATCGCGCCGAACAGCGGCAGCAGAAACAGCGCCAGGATGTTGTCGAGCGCCATGATGACACCGGACCATGCCTGCGACATACCGAATTTGTTGGTCAGGATCAGCGGGACGGTGTTGTCGTAGGCCTGCCAGAACGCGCAGATCAGGAAAAAGGCAAAGCCAACGCAGATGGTGCGTTTGTAGTTGAGCTTCACAGGGTTACCTCCAAGTTTGTTTCAAATCCGTACCATTCTACAATACCTCGCCGTGCAATTCAACAGGCATTTGACGAAATGCAGAAATTGTTGTTTAATATGAGCAGGCAGACCGGCGGCTCCCGCCGCCAAAAGGAGGACACATTATGAATTGGAAAACCGCTTGTAAGATCGCCGCACCGGCCGCAGCCTGCGCGGGTGCGTTTGCATTTCTGGTCGCGCCGGGCCGCGCAACGCGCGCGCAGAAGGCGCCGTTTTTATGCCGCAACTACGCGCATCGCGGCCTGCACACCGAGGACGGCTCCGTGCCGGAAAACTCGCTGCCGGCGTTTCGCGCCGCGGCCGAGGCGGGCTACGCCGTCGAGATGGACGTGCACCTGACGGCCGACGACCAGCTCGTCGTGTTCCACGACGACACGCTCGAGCGCATGTGCGGCGTGCAGGGCGTCATTGATGATTTCACCCTCGCCGAGCTGCGCGCGCTGCATCTCGGAAAGACCGAGTACGTCATCCCGACGTTTGCCGAGGCGCTCGAGGCGCTCGGTGGACGCGTGCCGCTGCTGCTCGAGGTCAAGCGCGGGCACGATAACCGCCGCCTGTGCGCGCTGACGCTCGAGGCGCTGCACACCTACACCGGCCCCTACTGCGTCGAGAGCTTCGATCCCACAATCGTCGCATGGTTCCGGCGCAACGCGCCCGACATCCTGCGCGGCCAGCTCAGCCAGCCGCCGAAGGAGTACGGCACGGCGCTGAGCAAGCCCGCCGCCGCCATCGTCGGCAACGTGCTCACGAACGTGATCGCGCGCCCGCAGTTCATCGCCTACAAGATCGGCCCGAAGCCGCTGAGCGTGCGCCTGTGCGAGGCCATGGGCGCCGTGCGCGCCGGCTGGACGAGCCGCGCCTGGACGCACGAGCGCGACTACGACATCGTCATCTTCGAGCACTACCGTCCCGGCGCGTGGTTCCGCGCGGACATCTGAGCGCAGGGCAAGCCTGCATACCGTGAAAAACAGCCAACAGCCGAGCCGGCAAATGCCGGCTCGGCTGTTGGCTGTTGATTGCTGTGCTTGCGCGTCCGCGGCGGATGCAGACCCGGACGCTGAAATGGAAGAGAGAACACAAACGAGGGGGGGCGTAAACATCATTCGCACAAAACGATGCTTACTGAACATATCCTAACAGTTGTGTCCGTATTTGTCAAGCGCTTTTTAAAAAATTCTGGATTTTTTCTCACACAGTGCCGTCGCGCAGGATCTGCGCAAGCTCGGCCACGTCACGCAGGACGTATTTCGGCTGCACGTCGGACGCCTTGAGCATCGCCTCGTCCGTCTCGCCGGACATGACGAGCACGCTCTGCGCGCCCGCATTCACGGCCACGGCAATGTCGGTATACAGCCGGTCGCCCACGCAGCAGATCTGCTCGTTCGGCACGCCGGTCTGCGCCGAGATGACATCGACCATGTTGCGGTTCGGCTTGCCGATGTAGGTCGGCTTGACACCGGAGGCAGCGGTCAGCAGCGCGCAGATGCTCCCGCAGTCGGGCAGCACCTCGCCGGCCGGCATCGGGCAGACCCAGTCGGGGTTGGCGGCGATGAAGGTCGCGCCGCGGCGCAGATAGTGCACGGCGCGGTCGAGCTTCTCATACACGAGCTCGGTGTCAAAGCCGGCGACGACGATCTCCGCGCCCTCTTCGACGAGCGGGATGCCGTAGCTGAGCAGCTCGCGGCGAAACGCCTGCGTGCCGACGAGATACACGGGCTTGCCCGCATAGTGCTGGTTGAGATACAGCGCCGTCGCCATGCCGGACGTGAACACGTTTTCCGCCTCGCACGGGAAGCCGAGGCGCCGCAGGCGCGTGATGTAGTCCGTGCCGGCGCGCGAGGAGTTGTTGGTCAGATAAATGTACTGCCGTCCGGTGTCGGCCAGCGTGTTGATGAAGTCGACTGCGCCGGGAAACACATCGTCCCCGAGGTAGAGCGTGCCGTCCATATCCAGCAGGAACAGGCGCGCATGGAGCAGGTCTTTCAGGTCGTTCATGGAAGCCACCTCATAGAATCTTATTTTTTTCTTAACGTCTCATTATACCACAAAAAACGCGCCGCACAACCCAATTATTCCGGCGGCGGGTGTTGAAAAAAACGGTCGATGTGCTATAATATTAAAATCTGTACCGTGGGCCGCTATTGCGTGCAGGCCGGGTACGGACCCAAAGGTGTAATTAAAATTTTGGAGGCATAGATATGGCAAAGAAACAGTTCAAAGCAGAATCCAAAAAACTGCTCGACATGATGATCAATTCGATCTACACGCACAAGGAGATCTTCCTGCGCGAGATCATCTCGAACGCCTCGGACGCAATCGACAAGCTCTGCTACCAGTCGCTCACGGATGAAAACGTGGGCATGGCGCGCGGCGACTTCAAGATCCGCGTCATCCCCGACAAGGAAGCGCGCACAATCACCGTGTCCGACAACGGCATCGGCATGACCAAGGAGGAACTCGACAGCAACCTCGGCGTCATCGCGCGCAGCGGCTCGCTGAAGTTCAAGGACGATCTCGGCGAGAGCGCGCAGGAGGATGCCGCCATCGACATCATCGGTCAGTTCGGCGTCGGCTTCTACTCCGCATTCATGGTCGCCGACAAGGTCACGGTCATCACCCGCGCCTACGGCAGCGACACCGCCTATCAGTGGGTCAGCACCGGCGCGGACGGCTATACCATCACCGAGGCGCAGAAGGATACCGTCGGCACCGACGTCATCATGCACATCAAGGCCGACGAGACGGGCGAGAAATACTCCACCTACCTCGAAAACTGGAAGCTCATGATGCTCATCCGCAAGTACTCCGACTACGTCCGCTGGCCGATCGTCATGGACGTCGAGCAGAGCGACTGGGTCGACTCCGGCGAGAAGGATGAAAACGGCGAGCCGAAGATGGAGATGGTCACCAAGACCGAGGAGCAGACCGTCAACAGCATGATCCCCATCTGGCAGCGCAGCCGCAAGGAGGCGACCGATGAGGAGTGCATCGCGTTTTATAAGGAAAAGTTCCACGACAATGACGACCCGCTGGCCGTCATCCGCGTCAACGCCGAGGGCCTGATCTCCTACCGCGCGCTGCTGTTCGTCCCGTCCAAGGTCCCGGCAAATATGTACACGCGCGACGCCGATCCCGGTCTTGAACTCTACAGCTCCGGCGTCATGATCATGGACAGATGCACCGACCTTCTGCCGCCGTGCTACGCGTTCGCGCGCGGCGTGGTCGACTCCCCCGACCTGTCGCTGAACATCTCGCGTGAGATGCTGCAGCACGACCGCCAGCTCAAGCTCATCGCCGCGAACCTCGGCAAGAAGATCAAGTCCGAGCTGACGAAGCTCATGACCAACGACCGCGAGAAGTACGAGCAGTTCCACGCCGCCTTCGGCATGGTGCTGCGCGCCGGCGCCGTCACCGAGACGGGCGACAAGGTCGACGAGATCAAGGATCTGCTGCTCTACCACACGGGCGAGACCAAACTCGTCTCCCTCAAGGAATACGTCGACGCCATGCCCGCCGAGCAGGCAAAGATCTACTTCGCGTGCGGCGACAACGTCAAGCGTCTGCTGAGCCTGCCGCAGGCGGAGCAGCTGCGCGACAAGGGCTTTGACGTCCTGTGCATGACCTCGCAGATCGACGAGTATTTCGTCGACACCATGAAGAGCTACGACGACAAGCCGTTTTGCAACATCGCGACCGACGATCTCGGCCTCGAGAGCGAGGAAGAGAAAAAAGAGACCGAGGCAAAGCAGGCCGAGGACAAGGAGCTGCTCGACTTCGTCAAGGAGACGCTCGGCGAGCAGGTCGCATCCGTGCGCCTGTCCAATAAGCTCGTGTCCAGCGCCGTGTGCCTGAGCACTGAGGGCGGCGTCACGCTCGAGATGGAGCGCTACTTCCGGAGCATGCCCGGTGCACCGACCGACATCCGCGCCGTGCGCGTGCTGGAGCTCAACGCCAACCACCACGCCTACCAGACCATGAAGGAAGCCTTCACCGCCGGTGACAAGGACAAGGCCGCGCGCATCGCCAAGATCCTGCACGCGCAGGCGCTGCTCATCGCGGGCGAGCCGCTCGAGGATCCGGCTGCGTATTCGGAGCTCGTGTGCACGCTTATCTGACAACCGATCTGATCTGAACCCTGACCGCCGCACCCCGGCGGTCAGGGTACCCCAAGTAAGGAGCTGTCTATGCAACCGCGTCTCGGTATCTATATCCACATCCCGTTTTGCGCGAGCAAGTGCGGCTACTGTGACTTCTATTCCTGCGCCGGCGCTGCCGAGCGCATGGCGGAGTATCAGCAGGCACTGCTCGAGCACATTGAAGAGAGCGCCGGGCGCATCGCGCCGGCGTACATCGACACGGTCTATTTCGGCGGCGGCACACCGAGCTTTTACGGCGCGGCGCGGCTCATCGAGCTGCTCGACGCCGTCAAGGCCACCGGCCGCCTGCTCAAGCGCGCGGAGGTGACCGTCGAGGTCAACCCGGACAGCGTCCGTCTGCACGACCTGCGCGCCCTGCGCAAGGCGGGCTTCAACCGTCTGAGCATCGGTATGCAGTCGGCCAACAACGATATCCTGAAAATGATCGGCCGCCGCCACAGCTACCGGCAGGTGGAGATGGCCGTTGAAAATGCCCGCACCGCCGGGTTTGACAACATCAGCCTCGACCTCATCTACGGTCTTCCCAGCCAGACCCGCAGCGACTGGGCAGACACGCTCGCCAAGGCGCTTGCCCTGCGTCCGGAGCACATCTCCGGCTACGGGCTCAAGCTCGAGGAGGGCACGCCCATGTACGCCCTAAAGGACTCGCCCCTCATCCCGTCGGACGACGAGCAGGCGGATATGTACCTGTGCATGGTCGAGGAGCTGCGGCACTATGGCTACGAACAGTACGAGATCTCCAACTTCAGCATCCCGGGCTATGAATCCCGGCACAACCTGAAGTACTGGCAGCTCGATGACTATATGGGCTTCGGCCCGGGCGCACACTCGTGCATCGGCCGCACGCGCTACAGCTATGTGCGCGACCTTGACCGCTATCTTGCGGGCGTCCTCCACGGTGAGGACATGATCGACGAATACGAGACGATCGGCGACTTTGAGCGCGCGGCCGAATATCTCATGCTCGGCATGCGCACCGTACACGGTGTGTCGCGCGCGGAGTATGAGCGGCTCTACCGCAGCGATTTTTCCGGCATCGCGCAGCAGCTTGAGGAGTTCGTCCGCCGCGGCTGGGCCGTCGCGGACGGCGAGCGCTGGCACTTCACGCCCTCGGGGTTCCTCTTATCCAACGTGCTCATCGGCAAGCTGCTCGAGGCACAGACCGACCGCAAGGCCGAGCACAACCCGTGGATGAAGCCGCAGATTGAAAAGCAGCCGCGCACCAAGCTCCCGCCCGGTGAGGCGGAGGCTTTCCGCGACACATATTTAAATAATCCGATTTTGACGCGGACAGACAGGAGCCAAAATCATGAAACTTAACGGCAACACTTCCAAACGCAGCGCAGCCGCAAAGCGCGAGGCGGCGGACTTCGCCGCGCAGGAGCGCTCGGCACACCGCAGCGCCTCCGCCCGCTCGGCACAGAGTGAGGCGGCTGCCCGCCGCGCCGCCGCGCCGAGGCAGACGGCGCAGCGCCAGCCCGTATCCCGGCAGGCAGACCCCGCACAGGGCACGCCGCAGCCGAAAGCCAGAAAACCCCGCGGCCGCGGCGGTAAGATCGCCCTGCGCGCTGCACTCATCGTGCTGGCCGTCATCATCGCGGCCGGCGCCGTCGGCATGGTGCTCGTGGCGAAAAAGGATGCCATCTTCCCGAACGTCTCCGTCTGCGGCACCGACGTCGGCGGCATGACGCAGATCGAGGCGGCAGAGGCCATCCGCGCCGCCGGTTGGGACGATACGAGCGCACCGGTGCTCACGATGACCTTCCCGGGCGACCGGACCATCACCGTCACCGCGACGGAGATCGGCTTTGAGGCGACGCCCGACACCGCAGCCGAGGCAGCCTACGCCTACGGACGCAGCGGAAATGCGTTCACAAACTTCTTCACGTGGCTGCGCTGCGCGCTCAAGGGGCACGATGTGGCGGCCGATCACCTCGCCGACATGGACACCGACGCCCTGCGCACACGCATCGAGCGCGAGGCCGCCGAGATCAATGTCAAGCTCTCGGGCGGCAGTGTCGAGATCGACGAGGAGCACAGTACCATCCGCGTCGTCAAGGGCGCGAGCATGATCACGCTCGACCCCGCCGCCGTCGCCGATCGGGTGCTCAGCGACATCCGCAGCGGCAAGTTCGGCACGTCGGCCTACCCGGTCGACATGAAGGGCGACGATAAGATGACGCTGCAGGAGCTGCACGACGCCATCTGCGGCGCCCCGGTCAACGCGGGCTACGACCCCGAGACCCAGTCCACCACAGAGAGCAAGGTCGGCATCGAGTTCGACGTGGCCGAGGCGCAGCCCCTGTGGGACGCGGCCTCTACCGGCGACACCGTCACCATCCCGGCCACGCTCACGCAGCCGGAGATGACGCAGGAGCGCCTGCAAAAGCATCTGCTGGCCGACAAGCTCGCCACCAAGACCACTTCCCTCTCCGGCAGCAGCAGCAACCGCATCACGAACGTCAGGCTCGCCGCCGAGAAGATCAACGGCGTGATTCTCCAGCCCGGCCAGACGTTTTCTTATAACGACGTGCTCGGCCAGCGCACAAAGGCCAACGGCTTCAAGGAAGCCGGGGCTTACTCCGGCGGCCAGGTCGTGCAGGAGGTCGGCGGCGGCATCTGCCAGGTGTCGTCCACGCTGTACTACTGCGCCATGGTCTCCAACCTCAAGATCAACACCCGCACCTGCCACTACTTCCCCGTGGCCTATATCGAGCCCGGCATGGACGCCACAGTCAGCTGGGGCGGCCCGGAATTCAAGTTCACCAACAGCCGCGAATACCCCATCGAGATCAAGGCCTATGTGGAAAAGAACAGCATCACGGTCGAGATCTGGGGCACGGATGTGGACGGCAGCTACGTCAAGATGAGCTACACCGCCAACGGCCTGCGCGCCACGACCTACCGCACCGTCTATGACAAGGACGGCAACGAGATCAGCCGCACCGTCGAGGCCAACAGCACCTATCACTCCCACGACACAACGCCGAAGCCCACCCCGACGCCCAGCGCGACGCCAACCCCCACCCCCACGCCGAAGCCGCAGCCGACGCCCTACCCGTCGGTCTACGACCCCGGTGACGCCGGTGAAGACTAATACAGAGGAGAATGCAGTATGAGCAAAGGAAAGTTTTATATCACAACGCCGATCTATTACCCTTCGGACAAACTGCACATCGGCCACACCTACTGCACGGTTGCGACCGATGCGATCGCGCGCTATAAGCGTCTGTGCGGCTATGACGTGATGTTTCTGACCGGAACGGACGAACACGGTCAGAAGATCGAAGAAAAGGCGGAGGCCGCCGGCGTCACGCCCAAGCAGTTCGTAGACAACATCGTCGAGGGTCCCGGCGGCGTGCGCGCGCTGTGGAAGCTGATGAACATCTCCAACGACCGCTTCATCCGCACGACGGACGACTACCATGTCGAGGCCGTGCAGCGCATCTTCAAGAAGATGTACGATAAGGGCGACATCTACAAGGGCAAGTACTCCGGCATGTACTGCACGCCGTGCGAGAGCTTCTGGACCGAGAGCCAGCTCGTCGACGGCAAGTGCCCGGACTGCGGCCGCGAGGTGCACTATGCCGAGGAGGAGGCGTACTTCTTCCGCCTGTCGAAGTATGCCGAGCCCGTGCGCGAGCTGCTGCTCAGCGGCACGTTCCTGGAGCCTGCCAGCCGCGTCAACGAGATGATCAAAAACTTCATCGACCCCGGTCTGGAGGATCTGTGCGTGTCGCGCACGAGCTTCACCTGGGGCATCCCGGTCGACTTTGACCCCGGCCATGTCGTCTACGTCTGGGTCGACGCGCTGTTCAACTACTGCACGGCGCTCGGCTTCCTGAACGATAAGTACAACGATTACGACCAGTTCTGGCCCGCCGACGTGCACATGGTCGGCAAGGAGATCGTGCGCTTCCACTCCATCATCTGGCCGGCCATGCTCATGAGTATGGGTATGCCCCTGCCGAAGAAGGTCTTCGGCCACGGCTGGCTGCTGCTCGGCGGCGGCAAGATGTCGAAGTCGAAGGGCAACGTCGTCGACCCCGTCGTGCTCGCCGAGCGCTACGGCGTGGACGCGCTGCGCTACTACCTGCTGCGCGAGTTCCCGCTCGGCAGCGACGGCAACTTCTCCAACGAGCTGCTCATCTCCCGCATCAACACCGACCTCGCCAACGACCTCGGCAACCTCCTGAGCCGCACCGTCGCCATGGTCATCAAGTACTTCGGCGGCACGCTGCCGGCAGAGCGCGAGCATGATGCGCTCGATGACGAGCTCATCGCCATGGCATCCGCCCTGCGCGAAACGTACGCCGGCTATATGGATAACTTCGGCACGCAGCAGGCGCTCATCGAGGTGTTCAAGGTCATCTCCCGCGCCAACAAGTATATCGACGAGACCGCCCCCTGGGTGCTCGCCAAGGATGAGAGCAAGCGCGCGCGTCTGGCTACGGTGCTGTATAACCTGCTTGAGACACTGCGCATCACCGTGACGCTCCTGCTGCCGTTCATTCCCGACAGCTGCGAGAAGGCCTTCGCGCAGATCGGCGCGACAGCCGAGCAGACCACATGGGACAACGCCGCCGTCTGGGGCGTGCTGCCCGCGGACGTCACGGTCCAGAAAGGCGAGACGCTCTTCCCGCGCATCGACATGGCCAAGGAGCTCACCGAGCTCGAGGCGCTCAAGGCGGCAAAAAAAGCTGCCGCCGCGCCGAAGTCCGCGCCCGTGCTGCCGGATGTGACGATCGACGAATTTGCCAAGTGCGATATGCGCGTGTGCAAGGTGCTCAAGTGCGAGCCGGTGAAAAAGTCCGACAAGCTCCTGTGCTTCACGCTCGACGACGGCAGCGGCACCGACCGGCAGATCCTCTCCGGCATCGCCAAGTTCTACCGCCCCGAGGAGCTCGTGGGCAAGACGGTCGTCGCCATCCTGAACCTGCCGCCGCGCAAGATGATGGGTATGCCCTCCAACGGCATGCTCCTCTCGGCGGAGAAGGACGGCAAGCTCAACCTGCTCATGCTCGATGACAGCGTGCCCGCCGGCGCACAGCTCTGCTGAGCGGTCCCGCACACGTTCGGGAAGGCTCGCAGTACGAGCCTTCCCGTTTTTCCGGCAGATGCGGAACTTTTTCCGCGCCCGGACGTCAAGCCCTTCGTAATCTCCCGCACATAAAGGAGGAATTGCCCCTTGAAGCTGTTTTCCTCGCCGCCGCGTCCAACGGGTATCCAGCGGCCGACTACCGATAACATGCAGCAGCGACCCGCTCAGCAGCGGCCGGCTCAGCAGCGGCCGGCTCAGCAGCGGCCGGCTCAACAGCGGCCGGCTCAACAGCGGCCGGCTCAGCAGCGGCCGGCTCAACAGCGACCGGCTCAACAGCGGCCGGCTCAACAGCGGCCGGCTCAGCAGCAACCCACCCGGCAGCGGCCCGCTCAGCAGCGGCCTGCCCGGCAGCGGAAGCCGCAGAGCGCCGACATGTGGACGGAGAATGCCGCCGCGCAGCCGCGCCGCAGCGCGCCGGACGACCGCCGGCGTGTGCAGCAGACTGCCCCATCCCCGACCGGCAAGCACGGCCGCAAGGCCAAAAAAGCCAAAAAGCCGAAGAAGAAAAAGAGCCTCGGCCGCCGGCTGCTGATCCTGTTCCTTGTGCTGGCCATCCTTGCGGGCCTGTACCTGACGGCGGTGTATTCCGACATTCCGTTCATCGCCAAGTGGCGCACAGCCTACATCCAGACGGCTATGAACACGCTCAGCCACCAGTGGCTGGCAACGGCTTTCATACCGCGCAGCGTCATCGACAAGGTCGTCGCCGAAATGGAGGCCGCGCGAGAGGCGCAGATCGGCGTCAACAGTGAGTGGGACGAGGGAGAGAGCGAGTCCCGCAACCCGACGCTCACCGACACCAAGGGCATGAGCAAGGAAGAGATCACGTTTTACAACCTCTTCTGGGAGGTAGACGTGCCGAGCATGCAGGCGTATGTCAAGGAGCATCCCGACGCGCTCGCCGCCGGGTGGAGCCGCATCAACATCGACCACTCCGCGCTCACGGATAACGGCACCAGCATCCGCACCATCCAGGGCGAGCAGGTGCTCGCGATCGATGCGCAAAACGAGATCCTCATCGTGCGCGAAAAGGGCAGCACCTATCGCGGCGTACTTGTCGTGATGAAGGATCCGTCGCGCCTGAGTCTGCACGCAGCGACCACGCTCGGCAGCATCGGCCAGTACTGCGGCCAGATCGCGCAGGCGCACGGCGGCGTCATCGGCATGACCGGCTCGGGCTTCATCGATCCGGGCGGCACCGGCAACGGCGGCACGCTCGCGGGCTACGCCATGTGCAACGGCAGGGCCTACGGCGACCACATGGGCTATGGCTACAAGCGGCTCGAGCTGCATGCGGACAACCGCATCTACATCCGCGACAGCACCTCCCCCGTCTCGTCCGACACGACGGACGCGGTCGAGTTCTCCCCCGCCATGATCATCGACGGGGAGACGGTCGTCAATGCCCGCAGCGGCTTCTCCGACCTGCAGCCGCGCGCCTGTCTCGGGCAGTCGAAGTACGGCGAGATCATCGCCCTGCTTGTCGAGGGCCGGCTCACGACGTCGGTCGGCATCAGCGTGCCGGACTGCGCGGCCATCATGGCCAAGCACGACTGTATGCAGGCCATGAACCTTGACGGCGGCACCAGCGCCATGATCTGGTACAAGGGCAAGTACATCATGCGCAGCTCCAACCCCGCGCTCACCGCCGGGCGGACGCTGCCGAACGCCTTTGTCTACGCCGGAAATTAACGGAATCCGAAACGTCCCTGACCGCCGGTCAGGGACGTTTGTTTGCCTTGTACAAATCTTTTTTCGCCGCCGGCGTGCAGTTTCGTGAAAATGGGGCTTGCAATCCGCTCCCGGACGTGGTAGAGTAACACCATCGACAAACCGATGACCGAGAGGAGTACCCATTTACGAAGCTTTCAGAGAGCAGCGGACGGTGGAAGCGCTGCAGCGGACGAATGGCGAATGGACTCGCGAGGGCAAACCGATTGCAGCAGCATGAGGGGCGACGGTGGCCGCGGCCGTTATCCGGCGGAGCGTATGATCGTACGTGCAAAGTGGGCGCATGAGCGCCAATATGGGTGGCACCGCAGGAGTTACAGTCTTGTCCCATGAAACGGAAGGAACCGTTTCGTGGACGAGGCTTTTTTTATTGCATAAAATTACGCAGGAGGGATGCATATGACACGGAGGACCAGACGATGGCGTGGCGGCCGGAGAGTTTTTGCCGCGTCAGACCGTATCCGAACATCACAAACCAACCGTTTCATAAAATATAAGGAGAATTTGCTATGAATAAAACGTTCCGAAAGATCGTCGGCGGCGCGCTCGCCGTCACCGCGCTCATGGGCCTGGCTGCCTGCGGCAGCAAGACCGAAGACGACAAGGCCGAGGGTAAGACCTACAAGGTCGGCATCGTGCAGTTTGTGGATGATGCGTCCCTCAACCAGATCGAGGCGGCCATCGAGGCCGAGTTCGACGCCAAGGCCAAGGAGCTGGGCGTGACCTTCGATTACACGCTCTACAATGGTCAGGGCGACGCCACGACCCTCAACCAGATCGGCGCAGAGCTTGTCGGCAAGGGCGTGGATCTGATCGTACCGATCGCGACCCCGGCCGTGAAGATCATGCAGTCCGCCACCGAGGACACCGAGATCCCCATCGTGTTCTCCGCCGTGTCTGACCCCGTCGGCAGCGGCATCGTCGATGCGCTCGACGCGCCCGGCGGCCGCATCACCGGTACGAGCGACGCGCTCAACACCAAGGGCCTGCTCGATCTGATGCTCGCCCAGAACCCGGACACCAAGACCGTCGGCCTGCTCTACTCCAAGAGCGAGGACTCGTCCAAGCAGCCGATCGCGGACGCGAAGGCCTACCTTGAGAGCAAGGGCATCCGCTGCGTAGAGAAGACCGGCACGACCACCGACGAGATCACCTCAGCCGTTGACGCGCTCATCGCCGAAAAGGTCGACGCCGTCTTTACTCCGACCGACAACACCGTCATGACCGCAGAGCTTGCCATCTACGAGAAGTTCCTCAACGCCAAGATCCCGCAGTACTGCGGCGCTGACTCCTTCGCGCTCAACGGCGCATTCGTCGGCTACGGTGTGGATTACACCGCGCTCGGCAAGATGACGGCCGACATGGTCGTGCAGGTGCTGGTCGACGGCAAGAGCCCCGCCACGCTGCCGGTCGCGACCTTCGACAACGGCATCGCCATGATCAATACGGACAGCTGCACCGCCCTCGGCTACGACCTTGCGGCTGTCAAGCAGGCGTTTGACGGCAAGTGCAGCGCCGTGCTCGAGACGACCACGCAGCAGAATTTTGACTGATATCTGACATCCCGAAGGAGGGGCGTTTATGCTGACAGTGTTGAAGACCGCGCTTGAGGTCGGCCTGATTTACGGCCTCGTCGCGCTGGCGCTGTTCATCAGCTTTTCCATCCTGAACATTGCAGACCTCTCGACCGACGGCTGCTTTACGCTCGGCTGCGCCGTGGGCGCGATGCTCACCATCGCGGGGCATCCGCTTCTGGCGCTGCCTGCGGCCATGGCCGCGGGTATGCTCTCGGGCTTCATCACCGCCTTTTTGCAGACGCGCCTCGGCGTGGAGAGCATCCTCGCCGGCATCATCTCGAACACCGGCCTGTATACGATCAACCTCGCGGTCATGGGCTTTTCGTCCAACGTGTCCATCACGGGGCGCGATACGGTCTTTTCGCTGTTCAAGGCACTCACCGGCGGCAGCCAGTGGAGCACGCTGGTGCTGCTCGCGCTGCTGCTGGGCGTGATCGCGGTCGTGCTCATCCGGTTCTTCGGCACGTCGCTCGGGCTTTCCATCCGCGCGACGGGCGACAGTCTCGACATGGTCAGCGCCTCCTCCATCAACCCTAAGGCCACCATCACGATCGGTCTGTGCCTCGCAAACGCTCTCACGGCGCTCGCCGGCTGCCTGATCGGTGAGTACAACAAGTTTTGCGACATCAACCTCGGCACCGGCATGGTCACGATCGCGCTGGCAAGTCTGATCATCGGCGAGGTCTTTGCCGGCCGCCGCGGCGGGATCGGCAAGCGCGTCGTCTGCGTCGTGCTCGGCAGCATCGTCTACCGCCTGATCATCGCGCTGGCGCTGCGGCTGAACATCTCGGCCGAATACTTCAAGCTCGTCTCCGCCGTCATCGTCGCCGTCGCCATTGCCGCGCCGAATATGAAGGACTATGTCCATCTGGCAAAGATCCGCTCCAACGCGCGCAAGCTGCGCGCCCTGTCCGGAAAGGGGGATGAGACCGATGCTTGAGCTTTCCCACGTCAGCAAGACATTCAACGCCGGAACGGTGAACGAAAAGCGCGCCCTGTGCGACCTGTCGCTCACGCTCGCCGACGGAGAATTTGCCACCATCGTCGGCTCGAACGGCGCGGGCAAGAGCACGCTCTTCAACGCCATCGCCGGTATGTTCTATGTCGATGACGGCATCCTCCGGCTCGATGGGCGGGACATCACGTTTCTGCCGCCGCACAAGCGCAGCCGCCGCATCGGCCACCTGTTTCAGGACCCGCTCAAGGGCACCGCGCCGCACATGACCATTGAGGAAAACCTCGCCGTGGCCTATCTGCGCGCGCCGGAAAAGCACAAGCAGCTGCGCCGCGTCAGCCGCAAGGACCGGGAATTCTTCCGCGACGCGCTCGCCCAGCTCGACATGGGGCTCGAGGAGCGCATGAACACGCCCGTCGGCCTGCTCTCCGGCGGTCAGCGGCAGGCGCTGACGCTGCTCATGGCCACCATGGTCACGCCCGAGCTGCTGCTGCTCGATGAGCACACGGCGGCGCTCGACCCCGTGACGGCCGACAAGGTGCTCGCGCTCACGCGCAGCATCGTCTCTGAGCGCAGCATCTCCTGCCTCATGATCACGCACAATATGCACCAGGCGCTCGAGCTCGGCTCGCGCACGCTCATGATGGACGCCGGGCGCATCGTGCTCGATGTCTCCGGGGCGCAGCGCGCGGACATGACCGTGCAGGGGCTCATCGATGCCTTCGCCGCTCAGGCGGGCACGGCATTTGACAACGACCGCGTCCTGCTGTCCACAGCAGAAGGCACGGAAAACTGAATTCCGGAAAAGAAAAATCAGCCGCCCTGCGGGCGGCTGATTTTTTGTGTTTATGCACTTAATAGAACGTGGCCACCGGTTCCTCCGGCTTTTCGACCTCCTGCACGGACAGCACCGTGAGCACCGGGCCTTTTCGGCCGTAGGCGCGGTGGAACTTGTAGTCCAGCCGGGCCGTGATGATCGCCCACTCGTCGTTGCGGATCTCATCGGCGTGCTCCCACACGCACACGACGCCCGCGAACTGAATGTCCTGCACGCAGCAGGTCATGATGTGCCGGCCGGCGATGAAGCAGCCCTTCGGCACGTTCTTGCGCACGAGGCAGCGGCACTTGACCTCGATGGTCTTGCCGTCGTATTTCTTTGGCTCCTCGGACATGTCGCGGTACCAGAGGGCGAAGTCGCGGTCCTCGATCTCGATGACCGGCGCGTCGATGTCAAACGGCAGCGGGTCTTCGATGTCGTCATAGACGACCTTGCCGTCGGTGTACTCATACGCGATGTCGCAGCGGCGGGAGATAGCGCGGATGATGCGGTGCATCTCCATGCGGTCCATGCTGTCCTGGAAGCGGTTGAGCACGACGAGCTCGGCGCTCTTGAGCTTGTCGACCGTGAGCTGGCGCATATTCGCATTGTAGCTCACGAACGTCGTCGCATCGCAGAAGAGAAACTCCTGCGCGACCGCCCAGTTTTCCGGCAGGCTGCCATAGAGTGAGTCGAGCATCCACATGCCGTTGTACTCCACGAGCACGCGCTCGGGGTGCAGCTCGTCCTGCAGCGCGAGCAGATAGTCGCGCGTGAGGTCGGACTCCTCGTCGACATTGCGCACGTAGACATTTCCGGCGCAGAACCTGTCCGGCTCGTAGACCTCCTCGCCGTCCTCGCACAGCAGCAGCAGCGTGCGCTCGCCCTTGTGGAAGCGGTTGTCCTCGAGGGTCTCCTGAATGAACTTCGTTTTACCGGCCTCGAGGAATCCGGTGAAGAGGTAGACCGGAACGTCCGGCGCCTGCTGTTTTTTATCAGCCAATGTGGAACAGCTCCTTCAGCGCATCCTCCGCCAGATGCGAACCGATCACGCACACGCGGCCGGTGACCTGCGCGCTGCCGCGGCGGACATCGGACTCGCCGGGCACATAGTCAAAGTGGATCCAGCCGCCGTCGGTCGCGGGCACGATGCCCTTGGCGCGCAGGACGACGCCGTAGCGGTGCTCGTTGATGAGCGCGTCGAGCGCGGTGCGGATCTCGTCGTCGGTGTACTTGCGCGGCGTCTCCGTGCCCCAGCTCGTGAACACCTCGTCGGCGTGGTGATGATGGTGGTCATGATCGTGGCCGCAGCAGTGGTCGTGGTCATGGTCATCGTGGTCATGATGATGCTCATGCTCATGCTCATCGTCATCATCTTCGTCATGGTCATGATGATGGCCGCAGCAGCAGGCGTGATCGTCATCGTCATGGTCATGATGATGGTGTTCATGCTCGTCCTCGGCGGCCTCGGCCTTGAGGTGCTCGAGCTCGGCCGAGAGCGTGTCGCGGCGCTCCATCGTCTGGAGGATCTGCTTGCCGTCGAGCTCTGTCCAGGGCGTTGTCACGATGGTCGCGGTCGGGTTTTTCTCACGCAGCAGCGCCACGGCGGCGTCGAGCTTCTCGGGGCGGATGCCCTCGGTGCGCGAGAGGATGATGGCGCTCGCGTTCTCGACCTGGTTGTTGAAGAACTCACCGAAGTTTTTCATATACATCCTGCACTTGTTGGCATCGACCACAGTCGTGAAGCCGTTGAGCACCAGCTCATCGGACTGCACGCCCTGCACCGCGCGGATGACGTCGCTCAGCTTGCCGACGCCCGAGGGCTCGATGAGGATGCGGTCGGGATGAAACTGCGCCAGCACCTTCTGCAGCGCGTCGGCAAAGTCGCCCACGAGGCTGCAGCAGATGCAGCCGGAGTTCATCTCGTTGATCTGCACGCCGGAGTCCTTGAGGAAGCCGCCGTCGATGGCGATCTCACCGAACTCGTTTTCGATCAGCACGATCTTTTCGCCCGTGTACGCCTCGGCAATCAGCTTTTTGATCAGCGTGGTCTTACCGGCGCCGAGAAAACCGGAGAAAATATCAATTTTTGTCATAAGAATCGAACACTTCCTGTCTGGGGTCGCACCCCAAAATTTTGTCCATTATTATAGCACATATTTGTGAACGAAACAAGTCCGGCACGTCGAGGAAACGGTGTTGCGTTTTTTCTGCCGCCGCGGTAAAATGACGGCATGAAACGAAATGATTTTTGGACAACTGCAAAACGAAATTGGCGCGCACTCGCCTACCTGCTCGTGCTCACGGTGCTGGCGGCGGTGCTCGTAGTTGTGTGCGTCCGCCGCGGGCAGGAGGCCGCACAGCCCACACCTACGCCGCGCACCTCGGCCGAGGTGCGCAAGGATGCGGTGCAGACGCTGCTCGACGGCATGACCACGCAGGAGAAGATCTGCCAGCTGCTGATCGTACACCCGGAGGCGCTCACCGGCGGCGGCACCGTCACGGGCATGACGGACAGTCTCGCCGCTGCGCTGCGTGCTTACCCCGTCGGCGGTCTGCTGCTCTCGGCGGGGAACATGACCTCCGGCGAACAGCTTGCAGCGCTCACCGCTGCGCTTTCGAACGGGTGCAAAACGGCGCCGCTCATCTCGGTCGACGAGGAGGGCGGCCGCGTCGCGCGGCTGATGAACACCGTCGGCACGACGAAGCTCGGCAGCATGTACAGCTACCGCGCACAGGGTACGCAGGGCGCGCACGACAATGCGCAGACCATCGCGCGCGACATCGCGGCCTACGGCTTCAACACGGACTTTGCGCCCGTGGCCGACGTCTGGACGAACAAGCGCAGCAACGCCATCGGCGACCGCGCCTACAGCGACGACTATGATGAGACGGCAGAGCTTGTCGCCGCCGCCGTCAAGGGCTTTCACGACGGGGGCGTCATCTGCTGCCTGAAGCACTTCCCCGGCCACGGGAGCACAAAAACCGACTCACATGACGGCGCCGCCACGGTCGACAAGACGCTGCCGCAGCTGCGGCAGGAGGATCTCAAGCCGTTCATGTCCGGCATCGCCGCCGGAGCGGACATGGTCATGGTCGGGCATCTGACCGTGCCGACGATGGACGATGCGCCCGCCTCCGTGTCGCGCAAGATCGTCACGAATCTGCTGCGCTACGACCTCGGCTTTCGCGGCGTGATCGTCACGGACGGGCTGCAGATGCAGGCGCTCGCGCAGTACACAGACGGAGAAAAGGCCGTGCTCGCCCTCGCTGCCGGCAATGACATGCTGCTCGAGATCAGCGACGTACCCGGCGCGGTCGCGGCCATCGAAAAGGCGCTCGCCGACGGGACGCTCTCGCGCGCGGCGCTCGATGAGAGTGTGCTGCGTATTTTGCAGCTCAAGCTCGCGCACGGCATTGTGGACATGCCGGAAAACGGCTGATCTCTCACAATTTTTTAAGAAAGCTGTGCTACAGTCATTGGGACGTGATGACCGGTCGCGTCAGAGATGCCCCTTCTTTCTTCCCCCCCCAAAAAAGATCAGAGCAGCCGCTGCTTCCGGCGCCGCTCTGATCTTTTTTGTTGTCGGGCGGCGCAAAACGTGGTATGCTAGACTATCATCTGCAAAGAGGAGAAGCCCATGCAATTCATTGACATTGAAAAAAAAGACGGCGGCGCATACCTGCACCGCTATGACCTGCATTATATTGACCGCACCGGCTGCCCGCGCACCTATGAGATGGTCAGCCGTGACCGGAACATCGACTCGCTCGCGCACCTGCAGCAGCACCGCACGGACGCCGTCGTCATGGTGCTCACAGACGCAAAGCGCGAGCACATGGCGCTCAACCATGAGTTTCGCATGGAGCTCGGCCAGCGCATCTACGGACTGCCCGGCGGGCTCATCGAGCCGGGCGAAACGCCCGAGGAGGCCGCGCGCCGCGAGCTGGGCGAGGAAACGGGCCTGCGGCTGGTCGCCATCACGCACGTGCTGCCGCCGGCGGCGTGCACGGTCGGCATCGGCGACGAGCGCACGGTGTGCCTGTTCGGCATCGCTGAGGGGACGTTCCGCCCGAGCAGCGACCCCATGGAGGAGATCGAATCCGGCTGGTACACGCGCGCACAGGTGCGCGCCCTGCACGAGACGGACCTGTTCGGCTCGTGGGCGCTGGCATACAGCTGGATGTTCGCAAACGGCTGTCTTCCGGAAGTCTGAGGGAGGTGCGCCATGTTTTACACCGAGACCTACTGCCCCGGCGTCGCCGATTTTGACCGCGACGGCAAGCTCGCCTATGAGGCGATCCTGCGCATTCTGGAAAACACCGCAAGCCGCCACTCCGATTCCTCCGGCGACGATGTGATCGACGGCAGCCGCCGCGGCATCACATGGGTGCTGACCGACTGGCGCGTCGAGATCGTGCGCCGTCCACAGAACAAAGCCCCCCTGCAGGTCGCGACTTGGGTGCGCGACAATGCCCCCGTGGGACGCGTTTTCCGAGATTACACGATCACGGACACGAGCGGAACGGAGCTCGTGCGCGCCGAATCGCGGCTGATCCTGTTCGACCTGCGCACGGAAAAGATCGTGCGCATCGACCGCGAACGCTTCGCGTCCTACCAGCCGGAGGCGCGCAGTGTCTTCCCCGACACTGCGCCGCGGCTGCGCGCGCCCGCTGTCTTTGACACGCAGACGGTGCTGCCGCTGCGACGCTGCGACATCGATTTTAACGGCCATGTGCACAACACGAGATATCTCGAGTTCGCGCTTGAGGCGCTGCCGGAAACCATGCGCTGCGACGCGTTTCGCGGCTTTCGCATCGTCTATCCGAAGGCGGTCAAGGACACGAAGACCGTCACGCTCAAGTATACCGCCGCAGACGACGGCGCGTTTGTGTGTCTGTACAGTGCGGACACGCTGTGCACGATCGTCCGCTTTGAGACCTGAACAGAAATTCCCCGGAGCTGATCGCTCCGGGGAATCGTTTTATTGTCTCCACGGGTTCGCCGGGTCGGGATCGGTCGGATCCCAGCCGCGGTTCGGGCTCGTGATGTCCAGCCACGGAGCCGACGGCTTCGGCACGGGCAGGGACGAGGCATTGTAGATCTTCACCGTCGTACCGAGCGGGCAATTGTCATAGATCCACTTCGCGTCCGCCACCGTCAGGCGCACGCAGCCGTGCGAGCAGACCGTGCCAAGCTGGTTATACAGCCGGTAGGACAGGTCATTCTTGTTCGGGCTGTTATACGGTGAGGAGTGGAAGAGATAGTTGCCGACGATCTGCGTGCAGTACTGCCCCCAGCAGCCCTGCAGCGGATGCCAGGCCGCCTTGAACGGCGTGCGGAACGTACCGATCGGCGTGGTCTGGCCGGGGCCGCAGACGAAGGCGTGATGGAGGATGGAGTATTCCCCGCTCTTATCCAGACCGTAGACCAGCACCGTGCACTGGTTGCGCACGACGTGGAGCTGATACGGGTACTGCGCGCTCTGCAGACTTTGATACTCCGCGTCCGAATAGTTGTTGACCGGGACGACAAACGTCGTGCGGATCGCATCCGTGCCGCACAAAAGCAGGATCTCTACCGTGTGCTGCGTGGGCATATCGCGCTTCCAGACCGACTCGGCAATGTGGAAGCCCGGCGTAATGGAGCTGCCGTCGAGCATGTAGCTGCGCGTCGGCTGCTGCACGCCGTCAACATACCAGACGAGCGTCGCCTTGCCGGGGGCGGCTTTGTATTCCGCGGGGAAATAGCGATAGGTCACGTACAGGTCGATGGCGCGGCACTCCGGCGAGAGCGCGGGCACGGGATCGGTCACGACCGTGCCGACGCCCTGAAGCATGATGTCATACTCCTGACTGGTCTGATCGGCTGCAAGCGTGACCGTGCAGCCGCGCATAAGCACGCGCACAAGGCCGGCATGGCCGCCGCCCGCGACCGTCGTGCCCTCGGCTGCAACGGTGAGCGCATCGACAGCGCCGCCGACGGTGACCGTGCCGTTCGGATCGGTGCGCACGACCAGCGTACCGGTGATGTTCAGATCACCGAGGTCGCGCCCGGCGGCACCGCCGAGGTAGAGCGTGCCGGTAAAGGCGTCCGCCGTCAGGGGCGCGGCGCCGGTATAGATCACGCGGCCGGAATCGGGCAGTGCATCGGCGTCGCTGCAAAACTGCAGGCCGAGCTCATAGAGCATCTGCGCGATCTCGGCGCGGGTGATGCTGGCCGTGGGGTTCAGATGGCCGGTATCATCGCCGTTGACGATGCCGGCCCTGACCAGACCGGCCACGGAGGCGACCGCCCAGCCGCTGACACCGGAGGCGTCCGGGAAAGCCTGAAGGTCTGCAGCCGTGCCGTCAGAGACTGCAAAGGCGCGCGCGAAGACGGACATCGCCTCCTGGCGCGTGATGCTGCGGTTCGGGCCGATCGTGCCGTCACCGTAGCCGCTGAGGATATTCATCTGGACGGCGGTGCTCAGCTCCGGATAGTACCAGGCATCCCGGTTCACATCGGAAAAGAACGCAATGTCCTTCCCTGCCGCGCAGCCGAACACGCGCACGAGCATGGCGGCCATCTGCGCGCGCGAGGCATTGCCCATCGGCAGCAGATCACCGTGCTCGTCACCGAGCAGGATGCCGTGCGCACAGGCAAAATCCATCGCCGCCTGATACCAGGGGCCGGTAGGTGTAGGCTCGGGGCTGGGCTCCGGGCTGGGTTCGGTGCTGGGTTCGACCGGGGCTGTCGGCTCCGACGAGGGGACGGCAGGCTCTGCCGTAGACGTCGGGGTCTGCGCAGCGTCCGGTTCTGCAGCGGCGACCGGCGCGGCAGCCAGCGTCAGCACGCAGACGAGCACGAGCAGCAGGGACAAAAAGCGTTTGCGCATGATTTTCTCCTCCATTGTTTTCTGCGGATTTCGACTGTTTTCATTATAACGGAAGGCTGTGATTTTTCAACGGTTTTCGCAGAGATTTCAAATTATTTAAGTCTTTTGTGCCATCGGCGCAAAAAAAGCAGCGCAGCCTCACAAGGCTGCGCTTAAGACTGCCGGAAAAGGATTCTGTTTTCTGACTTTTGGTTTACATAATTATTCGTTCAAGAGCTCCGCGATGTCGTCCTCCCCATAGAGGCGGATGCCATGCGCGCCGAGGAGCGCTGCGGTGACGCCGTCGCCGGCAACGCGCGTGCCGGTAAATGTGCCGTCATAGATCTCCCCGTGGCCGCACGAGGGACTGCGCTGCTTGAGCAGGGCAGCCGTGCAGCCGAAGCGCTGCGCAAGGGCGAGCGCCTGCTGCGCGCCGCGCGCATAGGCGTCTGTAACGTCCCGGCCGGAACGCATGACGACGCGGCTGCCCTGCCGCTCGGACGCGTCACGCGGCGTCGGCAGTCCGCCGAGCTGCTCCGGGCAGACGGGCACGAGCGTGTGCCGCGCCATCAGCGCGCGCAGGACGTCCTCAGAGAGCCCCTTGGACGTGCCGTCATACCGGCAGGCAACGCCGAGCAGACACGCACTGACGAGCAGTTTCATCGTCCACCGCGCTTTCCGCGGCTCCACGTGAAGCCGAAGATCATACCGAGCACGCCGCCGGCGATGTGCGTGAGCTGCGCAAGACCGGCAGAGCCGGTGACGGCCTGAAAGATCTCACCGCCGAGGTAGAGGATGAGCACGAGGATGAGCGTGAGCGGGATGGTGCCGGTGCGCATGCCGGCAAAGGACGCGAGCACGATGAGCATGAACACGACGCCGGAAGCGCCCATGAGCGCACCGTTCGGGAAAAAGAACCAGAGCACCAGTCCCGTCACGAGCGCCGTGAGCGCGATGGCAAGCAGGATGCGTTTGCCGCCGAAGCGCTCCTCCGCCATCGGGCCAACGACGAGCAGGATCACGATGTTGCTGCAATAGGCGGCGAAGTCCGGATGGCCGAGCACATGCAGGAAAAAGCGCGGGTAGGTCAGCCAATCCGTCAGCGATGAGCGGTAGACGCAAAAAAGGTTCTGCGTCGTCCAGCCGTCGGTGAGCTTGCCGAGGCCGAGCGCGAGCAGGCTCAGCAGTGCAAATGTGAGGATGACGGGCGAATTATACAGGATCGTGATGGAGCGTTTCTTCATAAGTACCTCTCAAAATCAAACGCGCGCAGATCGTCCGGGACCGGCGCGGTAATATGCAGGCTCTGCCCGGTGACGGGCTGCGTAAAGTCGGCCGCGGCGGAGTGCAGCGCGGGGCGCGCGAGCCGGGACGCATCGCCGCCGTAGAGCGCATCGCCGAGCAGCGGATGGCCGAGGGCGGCAAAGTGCACGCGGATCTGGTGCGTGCGCCCGGTGCACGGCGCGACGCGCAGGAGCGTGCAGCCGTCCCGCTCGGCGAGGACGGTATAGTCCGTGACGGACGGCTGACCGCCGGGCGCAGGGATGCGCCGGGTCGAACCGTCGTCCGCGCGGGCGATGGGCAGGTCGATCGTGCCGCGCGGCGGCAGCCCCGTACCGCAGGCGACGGCGAGATAGGTGCGCCGGAAGCCATCGGTGTGCAGCACGCGGCGCAGCCGGTCGTGCACGTAACCGCTGCGGGCGACGAGCATGACGCCCGACGTGCCGCGGTCGAGCCGGTTGACGGGGTGAAACACAGCGTCCGGTCCGAGGTAGGCGGCCAGGGCATTGGCGACCGTGGGCTCACCGCGGTCATATCCGCCGTGCACGGCCATGCCCGCGGGCTTGTTGAGCGCGATCAGGTCGGCATCTTCATACAAAATGTCCAGCGGCACGGCCACGGGTGTGAACTTGCCGCCGGAGCGCTTATCATCGATGCGCACGGTGAGCACATCCCCCGCGGCGACGCGGTCAACGGTGCGGGCGTGCACACCGTTCCGGCAGATGCCATCCGGTACGGTCTTGACGCGGGCGATCGCACCGTCGGCCATATGCAGCTCACGCCGGAGCAGGCTCTTGACCGTGCGGCCTGCCTGCTCCGGCGTGACGGTGAGCGTCAGCCGGCGCATTCCTGCGCAGCCAGCGCGGCGGCGTACGCAGCGTGGGTGCGGCTGTCAAAGCAGACCATACGCACGCGCTCCATTTCGGGATGGTCGGCAAGATAGCGCGTGATCTCGCGCACGGCGATCTGTGCCGCCTGATCGAGCGGGAAGCGGTAGATGCCCGTGCTGATGGACGGGAAATCGACCGTATGGCAGCCGTTCTCGGCCGCAAGGCGCAGGCTGTTGCGATAGCAATTGGCCAGCAGCTCGGGCTCGCCGTGCTGCCCGTCGCGCCAGCGGGGGCCGGGCGTGTGGATGACGTGGCGCGCCGGCAGGCGATAGCCGCGGGTGATCTTCGCCTCGCCGGTACGGCAGCCGTTAAGACCGCGGCACTCATTGAGCAGGCCGGTCCCGGCGGCCATGTGGATGGCGCCGTCTACCCCGCCGCCGCCGAGCAGCGAGCAGTTGGCGGCGTTGACGATGGCGTCGACATCAGATTTCGTGATGTCGCCCTGAATGATCTCGAAACGGTTCATGCAGTTACCTCCTTACCGTCGATGGTGACAACGATGCGGTCGTTCTGCGCGTCGATGGCGACGTCTCCGGCGGCCTTGCGCTGCGCGACGACGGCAGAGGCGATGGCGTCCTCCACGTCGCGCTGGATGGTGCGGCGCAGGTTGCGCGCGCCATACGTCTCGCTGTAGCCCTTTTGAACCAGATAGTCCACGACGGCAGGCGTCCAGTGCAGGGTCATGCCGCGCTCGGCCATGGCGGTGCGCACCTCATCGAGCATGAGGGAAGCGATAGCGCGGAAGTTTTCCTCCGTGAGGTGGTTGAAGTAGACGATCTCGTCGAGGCGGTTGAGAAACTCCGGCCGCAGGAACTCATTGAGGGCGCGCTGCGCACGCTCGCGGCTCTGATCGTCCGCGCTCAGGCCGAAGCCGAGCGTGCCGGTGCGCGTGTTGCTGCCGGCATTCGTGGTCAGGATGATGACGGTGTTCTCAAAGTTCACGGTGCGCCCCTGCGCGTCCGTGATGCGGCCGTCGTCCAGGATCTGCAGCAGCAGGTTCATGACGTCCGGGTGCGCCTTTTCGATCTCATCGAAGAGGACGACGGAGTACGGCCGGCGGCGGATCTTCTCCGTGAGCTGGCCGGCCTCGTCATAGCCGACATAGCCCGGAGGCGAGCCGATCATGCGCGAGACGGAAAACTTCTCCATAAACTCCGACATATCCAGCCGGATGAGCGACTCGGGCGCGTGGAACAGCTCATCGGCGAGGCGCTTGACAAGCTCCGTCTTGCCGACGCCGGTGCCGCCGACGAACAGGAAGCTCACGGGCTTGCGCTTGGCCTGCAGACCGACGCGATTGCGGCGGATGGCGGCGCAGACGGTATCGATCGCCGCGTCCTGCCCGACGATGTGCGCGCGCAGGCGGTCGCCGAGACCGGCAAGCTGCTCAAACTCATCGGCGCGGATGCTCGCGGCCGGGATCTTTGTCCAGAGCTCGATGATGCGCGCGAGGTTATCCGCCGTAAGCTCCGGGCGGCCCTTGGCGCGCAGCGCGTCGAGCTCGGTCTGCAGCTGCATCTCGCGGCTGCGCAGCTCGGCAATGCGCGCATAGCGGTGCTCAAGCTCCTGATCGTCATAGGCGTCGCCGGTCTTCGGCGGTGCGGAGGCCAGCAGCTCGCGCTCGCGCGCATAGTCGCCGATCTCCTTTTCGACCTCGTCGGTACGGATGAGGTCGGCATTTTTCAGGTTCACGTCCGAGCAGGCCTCGTCAATGAGGTCGATGGCCTTGTCGGGCAGGAAGCGGTCGGTGATATAGCGCTCGCTGAGCACAACGGCAAGGCGGCACATGGCGTCCGGGATGACGACGCCGTGAAAGTCCTCATAATAGCGGCGCACGCCCTTGAGGATCTCGACGCTGTCGTCGATACCCGGCTCGGCCACCGTGACGGGCTGGAAGCGGCGCTCGAGCGCCGCGTCTTTTTCGATGTGCTTGCGGTACTCGGCAAACGTCGTCGCGCCGATGACCTGGATCTCACCGCGCGAGAGGGCGGGCTTGAGGATGTTGGCGGCGTTCATGCTGCCCTCGGCGTCGCCCGCGCCGACGATGTTGTGCACCTCGTCGATGACGAGGATGATGTTGCCGACGCGGCGGATCTCCTCGATGAGCCCTTTCATGCGGCTCTCGAACTGACCGCGGAACTGCGTGCCCGCCACGAGCGCCGTGAGGTCGAGCAGGTAGACCTGCTTGTCGCGCAGCTTATACGGCACGTTGCCCTCGGCGATGCGCTGGGCAAGCCCCTCGGCAATGGCCGTCTTGCCGACGCCGGGCTCGCCGATGAGACAGGGGTTGTTCTTCTGGCGGCGGTTGAGGATCTGGATGACGCGCTCCAGCTCCTCCGCCCTGCCGATCATGGCGTCAAGCTTGCCGTCGCGGGCGCGCTGCGTGAGATCGATGCAGTAGTTCGTGAGAAACTTCAGCTTGCGCGGCGCGCTGCCGCGCTTGTCGGCAGCGGCGGCATCCTGCCGCGGCTGCTCCGGCGTCTCCGCGTCGGACGCAGAGGGCGGGTTCTGGTTAAAGAGGCGGTTCAAAAACGGGAACGTCGCGGTCTTGCCGTCGTCCTCGTCCGTGTCGGTGTCGGGGGCGTCGGAGTCCGTGTCCGCGTCGCCGCCGAGCATGCCCATGCTGCCGAGCATCTCCGCCACGTCGCCGGTGAGGTTGTCGAGGTCGGCATCCGAGATGCCGAGCTTCTCCATCATCTCATCGACGGGCTTGATGTGCAGCTCGCGCGCGCAGCGCAGGCACAGTCCCTCATTGTGGGACTGCCCGTTTTCGATTCGTGTGATAAAGATCACCGCTACATTTTTCTTGCAGCGGGAGCAGAGTGTAGGCTGCATAGACTGGTTCTCCTGTTCGATAGATTCCGTGCGCGCAGGTCACACGCTCGCGCCGAGCGTGAGCACGTCGATGACCTGCAGCGCTTTTGCCAGAGCGGTGTGCGCAAGCGTGTCGCAGCCGATGACGGGCCCGGCAAACTGCAATGCCCAGCACAGCAGGACGCCAAAGCACACGCCGTTGACCGCGCCGATGGCGGCGCCGCCAAAGTCGTTGAGCCGCTCCCGGTTCGGGATGCGGAAGGTGAGATTCGGTAAATTTCCGATCGCGGAAAGGATCAGCATCAAAAGCAGAAAACCGACCGCCGTGACAAGCACGTAGCACAACCGCGCACAGTAAAGCTGCGTCATGGCCGTGCGCAGAGAAAGCTCCTGCGCGTCGCGCAGCGCGAGCGCCTGCCGCGCCATGCGCTGCCCCGCCCGGCCGGAAACACCGGCGGCGGCGAAGCACTGCTCAGCGTATTCCTGCGCAGTGTCGGGGTGCGCGGCCACCCAATCCTCCCCCGAGAGGCCGGCGTCGTTATCCGGCAGACCGGCTGCGACGACGTCGAGCTGTCCCTCAAAATACCCGCCGGCAAACGGCTCCGCCACCGGCAGGAGACGATCGGAAACCTGCCCCGCGAGCAGCGCCGCGCCGTAAAACGCGGCGACGATGGCGGCAAGCTGCGCGGCGCTGAGGATCAGGCCGCGGCGGTAGCCGCTCCAGACGGCGGCCAGAATAATGGCGGCGAGCACCACTGTCAAGACGATCTTCATAGCGTATCCCTGTTCTTTCTCTCTAAGCTGCGGGGGTCAGAAGGCGAGCACCGCGGCGCTCGAGCCGCTCACGAGCAGCGCCGCGCCCCGGCGCAGCAGCACCGAGCGGCGGACGCCGAGCAGATTCTGCTCGACGGACTTGATCTCATCAAGCTGCTGGTTATAGAGCGTGAGCCGGTCGCTGTACTGCACGAGCACCTGCTTGCCATTGACAGACAGGCTCGTGACGCTGCCGGTGGGTGTGCACTCGCCGAGGACATTGCCGCCGGAATTGACCGTGACAAGCTGCGCTGCGCTGCCCGAACGGTAGCGGCTGAGCGCAAGGGTGACAAACCCGTCGCCCTCGGCGGCGTAGTCATACAGATACAGGTCGCCGAACGAATACTCGTCGGCAAGCTTGGCGCTGTCGTCAAAAAACGCGAGACGCGACTGCGACACACAGCAGATCCTGCCGCCGCGCCAGAAGAGATCGGCAAAGAGCTCGTCGGCGCACACGGTGCTGCCGCGCTCGTCGGCGCTCGTGAGGGTGAAGGTATGCACGGCGCTGCCGGTATCCTGCAGGCAGAGCGCGGCGAGATACTTCCCGTCCGGGCTCACAGCGGCGCGCACGAGGTAGCCCGTACCGGAATACCAGACGTAGACGGCCTTGCCGGAGGCGTCATACACCGTGACGGCGCCCTTATAGCCCGCGGCCTCCGTGCAGACGGCGAGATAGCCGCTCTCGCTCAGATCGGCGCTGATGATCTCCCCGGAGGGAGTGATGTCGGTCTTGTTGCCCTTGAAATCCGCCACGCACAGCGTCGTGCCGCCGATGTCATAGGCGCACACGCGCTCACCGCCGACGGAGATACCCGGCTGCGCGAGCGTGAAGATCTCGTGCAGGACGGTCTTGCCGCTGTCATCGAGCAGCTGCAGGCCGCTGGAGGACACGACCGCAAGGCGGCTGTCCACCGTGCGGAAGGTGCGGTTGGCGCTGGAGTCAAAGGTATAGGGCGCGCTGTCGTCCAGATAGTCGTTCGCCGAGCCGGGCCGGTCGCGCAGCAGCAGGTACAAAAACAGCAGCACGGCCAGCACGCACACCGCGACGATGAGCGCCTGACGCAGTCTGGGATTTGGTTTTGCACGGTCGTTCATGGACATTCCTCCCCTGTCCGCGCCCGGCGGACGCAGCGTCAGGCCTGATTCATCATATCGCCGACGACGCCGTCGTACCACACGCGGTTGAGATACAGCCCCTGCGGGGGCATGGTCGGTCCGGTGAGCCGCCGGTCGCGCGTGGCCAGCAGCGCCGGGATATCCTCCGGCTCGATCTTGCCGTAGGACGCATAGACCATCGTGCCGACGATGGCACGCACCATGTTGTACAAAAAGCCGTCGGCGCACACGGCGATGGAAATCATCGCCCCGTCGCGCTCGGCACGGCACCAGTGCACCGTGCGCACGGTCGTGCGTGTCTCGGTGCCGACGGAGCGCACGGCGGCAAAGTCGTGCGTGCCCTCAAAGGCGCGGCCGGCGCGCTCGAGCCGCGCAAAGTCCAGCGGCTGAGGATAAAAGCAGACGCGGTGCTCCAAAAATGCATCGCGGATGCGGGAATTATAGATCTGATAGACGTACTCTTTCTGAATGCACGAGCCGATGGCATTGAAGTCCTCCGGCGCGGCGACAGCGGCGACCACGGCGATATCCGCCGGGAGGCGGGCATTGACCGCAAGCGGTACGCGGTCGATCGGGATCGTGCAGTCGGTGCGGAAATTGGCACAGTAGCGCTTCGCGTGCACGCCCGCATCCGTGCGGCCGCAGCCGACTACCTTGATCGGCTCGCCGCAGACCTTCGTGAGCGCGCGCTCGAGCGTTTCGGCGACGGTGACATCCGTCTTCTGCACCTGCCAGCCGTGATAGGCCGTGCCGTCATACTGCAGGCGCAGGGCGATGTTGCGCCTCACAGCCCGAACCTCGAGAGCACGATCATGCCGGCGAGCACGAGCGCGCCCCAGAGCAGGGCGAGCGTATCGCGCATGCGCCACTCAAGCTGCTTCATGCGCGTGCGCCCCTGATCGCCGTGATAGCAGCGGCACTCCATGGCCACGGCCAGCTCGTCCGCACGGCGGAACGCCGACACGAACAGCGGCACGAGCAGCGGCAGAAGCGCTTTGGCGCGCTGGATGAGGTTGCCGGTCTCAAAATCCGCGCCGCGCGCTTTCTGCGCGGACATGATCTTGTCCGTCTCCTCGATGAGCGTGGGGATAAAGCGCAGCGCCATGGACATCATCATGCTCATCTCGTGCACAGGCACTTTGAGCTTTTTGAGCGGTCCGAAGAGGATCTCCATCGCGTCCGTAAGGGCGATGGGCGACGTGGTATAAGTCAGCAGGAACGTGCCCGCGATGAGCATCGTGATGCGCAGCACCATGAACACGGCGCGCACGAGCCCCTCGTAGGTGATCGTGATCTTCCAGAAGGACACGAGCTCCCGGCCGGGAGTGAAGAACATATTGAGCACGGCCGTGAGCGCAATGATGATCCACAGCGGCTTGAGACCGCGGAGGATGACCTTGAGCGGGATGCGCGAGAGCGCAATGCACACGCCCGTGACGACGAGCATGGCAGCGTAGGACACATAGTTCTCGGCCGTGAACAGCGCCGCGATATACACGACCGTCATCAGCAGCTTGCAGCGCGGGTCGAGCCGGTGCACGATGCTCGTGCCGGGGAAAAACTGACCGAGGGTGATGTCTTTCAGCATACGCCCGCCTCCTTCCCGACGGCGAGCAGCGCATTCGTGAGCTGCTCGAGCGTGTAGATCGACGGCGGGAGCGCAACGCCCCGGTCGCGCAGCGCCTGCGCGATGCGCGCGCTCTGCGGCACGTCAAGGCCGATGTCGAGCAGCGCCTGCGTGTGGGCAAAGACCTCCGCCGGTGTGCCGTCAAAGGCGACGTGCCCGTCGTGAAAGACGATGAGGCGGTCGGCGATGCGCGCGGCATCGTCCATGCTGTGCGTGACAAGCAGCACGGCCGAGCCGGTCTCGCGCCGGTAGGCCGCGATGTTTTCAAGCACGCCGCGGCAGCCTGCGGGATCGAGGCCTGCGGTGGGCTCGTCAAGAATGAGCACCTTGGGACGCATGGCGATCACGCCCGCGATGGCGATGCGGCGCTTTTGCCCGCCGGAGAGCTCGAGCGGCGAGCGCTCAAACAGCGACTCGTCGACACCCACAAAGCGCGCCGCTTCACGCACGCGCGCATCGACCTCCTCGGCGGAGAGGCGGGCGTTTTTCGGGCCGAAGGCGATGTCCCGATACACCGTCTCCTCAAAGAGCTGGTGCTCGGGATACTGAAAGACGAGCCCGACCTGAAAGCGCACGTCGCGCGTGGCCTCCTTGCTGCGGTGAATGTCCTCCCCGTCGAAAAACACGGTGCCGGATGTCGGCGCGAGCAGCCCGTTGAGGTGCTGGATGAACGTGCTTTTGCCGGAGCCCGTGTGGCCGATGATGCCCACGAACTGTCCGGCGGGAATGTCAAGATCAATATCGTCGATGGCAACTTTTTCAAAAGGTGTCCCGGCACTGTAGGTGTGCCGGAGGTGATCCACCCGGATGATTGGCGTCATAATTTTGTTTCCTTTATCGGTGAAGATCGGTAGTTACTTTTTCAGGGCGGCGGCGACGGCGTCGGCACAGTCCGAGACCGTGAGCGCGTCGATCGGCACGTCCACGCCGTGGGCACGCAGCGCATCGAGCAGCCGCACCGTGACCGGCGCGGTGAGTCCCTCTTTTTGCAGCAGGCCGACCTGCGGGAAGACCTGCTTCGGCGCACCGTCGGCAACGACGGCGCCGTTGGAGAGCACGATCACGCGGTCGGCGCCGACGCACTCCTCCATATGGTGTGTGATGAGCACGACCGTGATGCCCTGCTCACGGCAGAGCTTTGTCGCCGTGTCGATCACCTCGCGCCGTCCGGACGGGTCGAGCATGGCCGTCGGCTCGTCGAGCACGATGCACTTGGGCTGCATGGCGATGACGCCCGCGATGGCGACGCGCTGCTTTTGGCCGCCGGAGAGCAGGTGCGGCGCGTGCAGGCGGAAGTCATACATGCCGACCTGCCTGAGGGCCGCGTCCACGCGCGTGCGGATCTCCTGCGGCGGCACGCCGAGGTTCTCGGGTGCGAAGGCCACATCGTCCTCTACGACGTTTGCGACGATCTGGTTATCGGGATTCTGAAAGACCATGCCCACCGTGGCGCGCACGGGCAGGAGGTTATTTTCGTCCGCCGTGTCCATGCCGTCAACATACACCTTGCCGCCGGTCGGCAGCAGGATGGCATTGAAGAGCTTGGCCAGCGTGCTCTTGCCCGAGCCGTTGTGCCCGAGGATGGCCACGAACGAGCCGCGCGCGATCTCGAGCGAGAGGTCGCCGAGCGAGGGATGCTCCTCGCCGGGATAGGTAAAGGTCAGATGTTCGGTTCGTAAGATCGGTTCCATGGTGTTCCTTTCCGCTCAGCGCTCCCAGCGGCAGGTCGCCCCGCACGGCAGCGCGAGACCGGACGCCGTGACCGGCAGGCCCAGCTCCTGCGATTCGCTGCGGCCGCCGAAGCGCCGGGTGAAGATACTCTCTGAGAGATACGTGAGCACCGACGGGCTCAGACCCGTGGTGTAGGAATTGATGATGACAAAGAGCGGATCGTCCGACAGCACGCCGGACACCAGCTCCACAAACGGCCAGAGGTTCGTCTCGAGCTTCCAGACCTCGCCGCCCGGACCGCGCCCATAGCTCGGCGGGTCCATGATGATGGCGTCATAGCGGCGGCCGCGGCGGATCTCCCGCTCGACGAATTTGGCGCAGTCGTCCACGATCCAGCGGATCGGCCGGTCGGCCACGCCGGAGGCAGCGGCATTTTCCTTGCCCCAGGCGACCATACCCTTCGCCGCATCCACATGGCACACGCTCGCCCCGGCGGCCGCGCACGCGACCGTGGCCGCGCCCGTGTAGCCGAAGAGGTTGAGCACCGAGACCGGGCGGCCGGCCGCGCGGATCTTCGCCATGGCGTAGTCCCAGTTGGCGGCCTGCTCGGGGAAGATGCCCGTGTGCTTGAAGTTCATGGGCTTGACGCGGAAGGTCAGCTCCCGATAACGGATATCCCAGCTCTGCGGGAGCGTGCGCTTGTCCCAGCTGCCGCCGCCGGTATGGCTGCGGCTGTAGCGCCCGTCGGCCGTGCGCCAGCGCGGGTCGGTGCGCGGCGTGTCCCAGATGGCCTGGGGGTCCGGACGCACAAGGGTATACTTGCCCCAGCGCTCGAGCTTTTCGCCGCGCGAACAGTCGAGCACCTCAAAGTCCTGCCAAGAATCCGAAATCCACATAGCTGCTCCTCTTGTCCGGCGGCGGGAACGCGCAGTTCCAGTGTGCGCCGGAATGGTGATACTTAGACAGTGTATTATAGCATCAAGTGCCGCAATGGTCAATGTGTCCGGAGCGCCCTGAGGGGCGCAATTGTAAACAAATGATAAAGAATCGCCCGCCGGTACACCGGCAGGCGATTCAGACGGGCAAATGCAAAAAAGCCTCGCAGAGTTTGCGCCCGCAGGCGCAAAGAAAGTCCGATCATTTTCTCCGGCGGCATGTACGGCGGAGAAAATACCGCTCGGCTCGCAAACGTGCGCATTGGGCACCTCTGGTGTCCAATGCGTGCGCTGCAGCGAGCTGCATCTTTTTCAAACGAGAGCCCAGCGCAGCGGGTCTCGTTTGAGAGCGCGTGCGCGCTCAGCGCCGGCGGCTGCCGGCAGGATCGCGGTCAAATTCGCGCAGGGTCTCGTGCGCCAGCGCGCGGCGGCGCGCCTCCTCCGCCTCCATCTGCGCACGGCGGCGGCGACGGCGCTCAGCCTCGATCTGCTTGCGGCGGCGCACCAGCCACAGAACGTAGCCGACCAGTGCCAGCACGATCGCCAGCAGAATGACGAGCACGATGGGATTGGTGAAAAACGCGGCCACATGCCCCGCGATATATGCGCCCTTGGACACGGCGACATCGACCGCGGCGACGAGCTTGACCGTGCCGTAGACCGTGCCGTGATAGCTCACCGTGAGCTCGCCGACCTCGTCCCCCGCCTTGATTGGCGCTTCGAGCGGCTTGCCGTCGCGCTCGGAGTAGAGCGTGACCTGCTGCTCAAACTGCGGCGCGCCGTCACTGCCGGCGGCGGGCAGCACAGCCGAGACGGTCTGCGCCGGACGGACGGTGACGCTGTCGCCGTCGCGCCCGTAGCGCACGGGCACTTCACAGATCAGATCGCTCGCGCTCACGATCGCCCGCCAGCCATAGTGGGAGAACACCCAGCGGTAGGCCGTGAGCGTATCGGAAAAGCTGCCGAAATCCGTCGTGCCGTTGGTGCGGGCCGTACCTTTGCCGCCGAGCACGATGCACAGCAGACGCACGCCGTCCTTCTCCGCCGTAGAGATGAGGCAGTAGCCCGCGGCATCCGTGTGGCCGGTCTTGACGCCCTTGGCATATTCATAGTAATAGCCGCGGTACATCGGAGAATCGGGATTGATGAGGCCGTTCGTGTTCGAGAGCGTGCGCTCCTCGGACATATTCGTGGCCGGGACGGTATGCTTGACCGTGTTGCAGATCGTGGCAAAGAGCTCGTGGCTGAGCGCTTCCTTCGTGATACGGTAAAGATCGTGCGCCGTGGTATAGTGATCGTCCTTCGGCAGGCCATGGGGATTGGCAAAGTGCGTGCCGGTGCAGCCGAGCTCCTGTGCGCGCGTGTTCATACGCTCCACGAACGCCGAGATGCTGCCGCAGACATACTCCGCGACGACGTTGCACGCCTCGTTCGCCGAGGAGATCATGGCGCAGTAGAGAAAGTCCTCAAACGTCATGGTCTCACCGACCTTGATGTCGGCATTGCTCGCACCATCGACCATGTCGGCATTGCAGTCGGCATAGGCGGTGACGGTGTCATCCAAATGCACATCGCCGCGCTCCACAGCCTCGACCGCGAGCAGCAGCGTCATGATCTTCGTCAGGCTCGCGGGATAGGCCTTGGCGTCAATGTTGCGGGTATAGTAATACTGGCCGCTGTCCTCGTCGACGAGCATGACACAGTTGGCCTGCAGCTTTTCATCGAGCGCGGTCTTGACCGCATCGCTGCCGAGGACATAGCTGCCCTCCTGCGCCTGCACCATGCTTTGCGGCACGCCGTCGGACGCGGCGTTTGCAGTGGGTTCGGGGGATTGCTCCGCAGTCGAAGCGGAGCTGTTGGCGGCAAACGCCGGAAAGGCCGCCGTCAGCAGCAGGCAGACGATGAGCAGCAGCGGCAAAATGCGATATTTTTTCATATCTTTCTCCATAGAACTATGATATAATGAAACATCCGGCCGGAGACGGCACAGCCGCACGTCCGGAACAAAAGCGATATCTGGATTCATTATAATAATTCCGGCGGCGAAAAGCAAACCATTTCCGCGAAAAGACTCGAAACGGAGGAGCTGCGATGAAAATTCTGGTTGTGGACGACGAAAAGACCATCGTCAAGGGCATCAAATTCAACCTCGAAAACGAGGGCTATCAGGTCGACGTGTGCTACGACGGCGAGACCGCCGTGGACATGGCGCGCCACGGCGAATACGCCGTGATCCTGCTCGATCTCATGATGCCGAAGCTCGACGGACTCGGCGCGTGCCAGCAGATCCGGCAGTTTTCCACCGTGCCGATCATCATGCTCACCGCCCGCAGCGAGGACGCGGACAAGCTCATCGGCTTTGAATCCGGCGCGGACGACTACATCACCAAGCCCTTCAACATCCTCGAGCTCAAGGCGCGCATCCGCGCGCTCATCCGCCGCTCGAGCATGGCGCCCGCAGCGCCCGCCGAGCCGGACAGCGGCAAGCTCGTGCGCGGCCACATCGAGATCGACCCCGAGCGCCGCAGCGCACACCGCTTCGGCCAGAACGTGGAGCTGACGCTCAAGGAGTTCGACCTCATCGAACTGCTCATGCGCAACCCCGGTAAGGTCTACTCGCGCGAGCAGCTGCTCGACCTCGTGTGGGGCTATGACTATCAGGGCGATATCCGCACCGTGGACGTGCACATCCGCCGCCTGCGCGAAAAGCTCGAGCGCAACCCCGCCGCCCCCGAATACATCATCACGAAGTGGGGCGTGGGCTACTACTTCGCCGAGGCCTGACGGATGAAAGGGCATCCGTTTCGCATCCGGCTGCCGCGCAAGCTGGTATCGAGCGTGCAGTTTCGCTTCGCCGTGACGTTCACGGTGCTCGTGGCGATCCTGCTCACGCTCATCAACACCTACCCCACGCGCGCCTCGCGCGACATCGTGTTCGCCGAAAAGCAGAGCGCGCTCACCAACCGCGCCGCCGTCGTGTCCTCCTCCCTGTCGCTGCTCGACAACCTCACGCCGGACAACACCCGGCAGGTGCTCGCGCTGCTCGATCTGCGCGACCTGACGCGCATCGTCGTGACCGACAGCACGGGGCTGGCCGTGTATGACTCCGCGGCCGAAAACAACATCCGCGGCAAGTACACGCTCTATCCCGAGCTCGTGCGCGCGCTCGACGGACAGGCCGTATTCTACTCACACTACACGAACGAGGCGTTTCTCAGCCGCGCGGCCATGCCCGTCATGAGCAGTGGCAAGACCGTCGGCGCGGTGTACGTGTGCGAGAGCGACAGCGAGCGCGCGGCGCTCATCGGCAGCATCCAGCGCCGCCTCGCCACGATCACGATCGGCATCGGCGCGGCCGCGCTCGTGGTGCTGTGGTTTTCGATCAAGATGCTCACGCGGCGCATCACGCAGCTTGCCGACGGCGTGCGCACCGTGCAGCGCGGCGACTACAGTTTTCGTCTGACGCTCGCGGGCGACGACGAGCTGACCGAGCTCGGGCGCGAATTCAATAACCTCACCGAGCGCCTCGAGACGACCGAGGCGCAGCGCCGCCGGTTCGTATCCGACGCATCGCACGAGCTCAAGACGCCGCTGGCGTCGATCCGTCTGCTGTCGGACAGCATCTCACAGAGCGCGGACATGGACAGCGAGACGATGCGCGAATTCGTGACCGACATCGGCAGTGAGGCCGAGCGCCTGCAGCGCACGACCGAGAAGCTGCTCGACCTGTCGCGGCGCGACGACGGCGTGCAGTCGGACGTGACGGTCGTCGATCTGCAGCAGGCCGTGCACGGGACGCTGCATCTGCTGCGCCCGCTGGCGGCCAAGAGCGACGTGACGCTCACGTGTCTCATGAGCGACGGCGTGACCGTGTGCGCATCGGAGGATGACATTTACCACATCGTCTTTAACCTCGTGGAAAACGCCATCAAGTATAATCTTC